>Ga0194056_10000526_pt1 | contig 20985 bp, 19 predicted proteins | sample SepL4413m_MetaG_FD_155458 | JGI IMG/M metagenome (GOLD analysis project Ga0194056, IMG submission 155458) | Anoxic zone freshwater microbial communities from boreal shield lake in IISD Experimental Lakes Area, Ontario, Canada - Sep2016-L442-13m | ecosystem: Environmental > Aquatic > Freshwater... | reverse complement strand
CAGACTCATAACCGGGTCTAGCCAGTACCAACCGCTGTACAGCATACCGATTCCGGCAAGTACGACAGCCAGTGATACTGCGGTGTCGGCGGCCATGTGCAGATAAGCGCTGCGAATGTTTAAATCGCCTTTGCTGCCTCTCATTAACAGCAAGGCAGACAGACCATTGATGAGGATACCGACGGCTGCCACACTGGATACCGTTAGGCCTTCGATAACGGGGGGTTGTGAAAAACGATGAAGCGCTTCCCAGGCAATCGCGCCGCAAGCCACCAGCAGTAGCATGGCGTTGGCAAGCGCCGCCAGAATTGATGTGCTGCGCAGCCCGTAAGTGTAGCGTTTGCTGGGCTGTTTGCGTGCCAAAACAACAGCGCCCCACGATAATAACAAGCCAAGTACATCGGAGACATTATGTCCGGCATCGGCTATCAGTGCCGTTGAATTGGCCATAAATCCGTAGACAAACTCAACTGCCACATAAACCACATTCAGAAAGATGGTGATTACAAAAATTCGCCCTTGGTTGGTGGGGGCAGGGTGGTGATGTTTTTCAGAATGCGGGTGGTTGTGATGATGTGCCATTATTTTGTTTCCATCATTATTTTTTTGATTTTAGCCAATACTTGCTGTTGTTGCACTTCAGTCAGCTTGCTAAAGTCCTGTTCAAGTTCACTCAGACTGTAGGCAGGTTCGCTGGCAATGTTACTGGCTACGCCAAGACCGCAATCAGCAAATACCCGCTTAATGGGTTCGGCAACATTATCCAAGGCGATAGAGCTTGATAAAACCGTTCGCAACATGGTGTTAACACGAATAAAAACGGCTTGCCCTGTCAGCAGATCATCAGCCATGCTTTTGGCAAATTCGTTTGAATAGCCTTTGCGCTTGGAGTCGGGGAAGGTTTTCATTTGCACCGTAACCGGTGTTTTTTTGTCGATTTGATATTCCAAATTAAAACGGCTGCCTTGGGAGGCGATTAAGTCATCTGCATCAATAACGGCTTGTAATTTATTGTCCTTGCAAACAATTTCCAGCATCATGTCGTCATAAAGACCGGGGCGGGGCAGCGGCGATTGGGCATAACTATAAGTCTGATTGGTTAAGCTGTCGCTTTCTTGATGATAGCTCCAGGTATTACCAGCCAACGTAGTTAAGGAATGGGTGATTAAAAACCCAAACAACAATACTAACGTGCTGTTACCCAAAAAACGGTTGTGATTCATTTTAACCTCAAAAAAGGTGGTAGTGGCACGTAGTGGCCTAAGTATTCACCTCCCCCTTTGAAAAAAGGGGATTGAGGGGGATTTATCTAATAAAATCTTCCCTAACCTCTCTTTGTTAAAGAGGGCTGAATAATTACGTAGTGGCTCATGACAGGCCGGGAAGTGAGTTTCTTACCTCTGACAAAATAGTTTATAGCAATCTCATAAACGTGCGTGAGGTTTTTTTAAAACCCGATTGATGCAACCAACTTCTCCAGTGCCTTGGTTAAGGCAATATAAGGCATCAGGTTTATCGGAAAAACCGACTTGATTTCTTGATAAATCCGTCGGTATTGATTGATTTTTTGTTTTTCAGCAGGTAACTCAAAGTAGTTTGCACAGTTTGCAGCGGTGCTTAACAGAATATTGTTAATCAACAGACATAAGATGCGTTTTATATCTGCCTGTAAATCAGTTGACACTTTTTGCTCCCAATAATCATGCGGAGACATTTTTGCCAGTTGCTCGTAGACTTCATGCAAGCCCAGATAACCGGTGATTTCATTTAACAACGTGTAGACGGTGACAAAGTCGGTTGCGGTTTTTGCGGATAACGAAACGACAAACGGGAAATCATCAAGACGGGTTATAAGCGTCAGCCTTTGTGCCAGGGCTTCTGAACAACCTTCTTGCCGATAGGTTTCTATTTGTTGTTTAAGTTGAAGGCTGTCTTGTTGATTAAAATAATGCTCAAAGTCTTGCAAATAGCAGCGATAACAATTGATGGTTTGGGTATCCGGGCGTATGTTTTTATTATGCAATAAAGCCCAGCGACAAAAACCGGTGAGCATTTTTTCAAGCTGGTTCAAATAGCGATATTGAGTAGCTGCCGGTATTTTATTGTCCAGCGCATAAATTGACTCACGCAGTGCATCACCGTCCAAAATCCGGTCAAAGGTCAGGTAACAACCGACATGATCCAGTATGTTGGCGTTTTCGCTATCGCTATCCAGGCTTAAAAAGCTGCATCCGGCTTGATTGATTATTTTATTGCTGACGATAGTGGCTTTAATTTCACTGGCCAGAGGGTGGGTGGATAAGTCATTTTTGTAATGCGCATTAACCTGCTCGGGAAAGTAGGCCTGTAAATAACAGGCGCAGCATTCATCGTGTAGCAAAGCGGTTTGATCTTGTATCTGCCGGGTTAAGTACATTTTGCTGGCGGCCATTAACACGGCAAGTTCAGGACGGGTTATTAGCTGTCCAAGTCTGGCTAAAATGGTTTTTCCGGGCGGAAACGATTCAACCACCCGATCCAAAAAGCCAACGGCTTCCAGGCGTTCTGCCAGTTGCAAAAAAGCGGGGGCATTATCGGCACTGCGTAATTGCTCTAATGATAAACAAAGGCTCTGGGCATAATTATTGGCTAATACCTGTTGGCAAACCGCGTCGGTCATGCTGATAAATAACGGTTGATAGTCAGCGATAACGTGTTTCTTTTGTAAACCGGTTAGCAGAATTTTTAAATTAACTTCATGATCCGAGGTATCGACACCCGCCGAATTATCAACTGCATCGGTATTAATACGGCCGCCGTGCAAGCTGTATTCGATACGCGCTTTTTGGGTAAAGCCCAGATTTGCACCTTCACCAACGACCAAAGCGCCCAGGTTGACGGCATCCACGCGCACATTATCATTGCTGCGGTCACCGACGTCTTCGTGCTTTTCAGTGCCCGCTTTAACGTAGGTGCCGATACCGCCCAACCATAATAAGTCTACCGGAGCCGCCAACAAATAACGTATCAGGGATTCTCCATCCAGGGTTTTGTAACGTATGCCCAGCCATTTTTTTAACTCGGCTGAAACCGGAATATCTTTGTCTGACCTAAAGTAAACGCCACCGCCTTCAGAAATAAGTGTCCGGTCATAATCATTCCAGCTGGAGCCAGGTAATTCAAACAAGCGTTTGCGTTCATTAAACAGGGCTGGACTTGCCGACGGGGTGGGATCAATAAAAATATGTTGCCCACTAAAAGCAGCCAATAAACGGATACAGGGCGACAATAACATCCCGTTACCAAAAACATCGCCATCCATACTGCCAATACCCAGTACTGTAAAGGCTTCGTTTTGTATATCTTTGCCTAATTCGTGGAAATGCCGTTGTACGCATTTCCACGCACCGCGAGCCGTAATGCCCAGCGCTTTGTGGTCATAGCCTTTGGAGCCGCCGCTGGCAAACGCATCACCCAACCAGAATTGATAATCGGCTGACACGGCATTGGCAATATCTGAAAAACTCGCCGTCCCTTTATCGGCAGCTACGACTAAATAGGGATCGGGATCGTCATAACTGACGATGCTCTGCAAGCGTCTGATTGCGCCATCCGCATAATTATCGGTTAAATCCAACAAGCTGCGCATCAGGGTGATGTAAGCTTTTTTCCCTGCTGCTTTTATGTCCAGACCGAAGCCTTGGGGCGTGAATTTTAAGAGGTTTTTCTTTAAGACAAAACCGCCTTTAGCCCCGGTCGGAATAATCAAGGCGTTTTTGCTGATCTGGGTTTGCATGAGCCCCAGTATTTCCGTTCTAAAATCATCGGGACGATCTGACCACCGTATTCCACCCCGCGAAATTTTACCGCCCCGCAGATGAATGCCTTCCATATCAACGGCATGGACATAAATCTCGTTTTGGGGTTTAGGAGAGGGCATATCAATAACGCCCAGGCTGTTGATTTTGAAGGCAACAAAATAATCATCAAGGTTACGCCGTAAATGAAAATTACAGCGCATCGTCGCATCGATCAGATTAAACAGGGTGCGTAAAATCCGGTCATCATTAATATCAGAAACGGTAGCCATGCTGTCCAGTAATTGCAGGCGCAAGGGAAATAAGGCCAGCTCTTCCCTGAGTACCGGATCATTCCAATCCGGATTGGGTCTGAAGCGGGCTTCAAAATAATTAAACAGGCATAAGGCAACAGCCGGATTATTGATTAAGGCATGATTAACCGAGACACGGGAGGTTTGATGTCCCAGTTGTAAATAATAATTTCGATAAGCCCTCAGTACATCAATTTCTTGCCAGGCCATGCCGGTTAGCACCAACAATTTATTAAGTGCGTCATTATTAATTTTGCCGTCCAGTATGACTTGAATGGTTTTTAGTAACGGGTTATTAACGCGACTTAAGGGAATGCAATGGTTTGTTGCTGTTTTAATGGTGAAGCTTCTAATAAATTGCGTGGTATCTTTAAGGGTGATGGAAAACTGTACCTGATCGATGACCCGTAGATGCATGTTTTCCAGAACCGGAAGGTATTCATCCAGAAAATGTGCCTGTTGACTGTAAAAATGCAAGCGGTAATCCGCTGTGTCTTTATAAGGTTTAAGGAGGCTGATAGCGTGGCTTTTTGAGGTGGATAGTTGTTCAAGATGCAGCAGATCTTTTAAAGCGTAACGCGGCGCTACCAACGCCGGGTAGTTAGCCGGTAAAGCGGCTTGATATTTTTGCCATAATTGTTGGCCGGTGTCCTTGCCCAAAGCTCGTTCAGCGATTTTTTGAAAAGAAGCCGCCCAAGATGAGGTGGTTTGAGTTGATTGCACGTCCATTTATTCACCGTTCAAGTTATTTACTTTCAGTTGTGTTTAAAACGCTGAAGCGTTGCGTTATAGATGCTTTATAATTTCCAAAACATTGCAGTCATCCAGTTGGGTGTAAGTCACAGAATCCATTAAGGTTCTGATAAAATACAGCCCCATTCCATTTTCTTTGGGTTGGTCAAAATCAGGCAAAGGCACGGCTTCAATATCAAAACCCTGACCATGATCATAAACCTTGATATTCAGCTCATTATCCTGAATATGAATAGTTATTCTGACCGTGTCTTTTGGGGTCGTTAGTCCACTATGTTTAATGGCATTTGTGGTCGCTTCGGTTAATACCAGGTTTAAATGATAAGCCAATGCTTCCCGGTCACCGGCAAAGTGATCGATATCTTTGGCGATATGTTCACCAATGCTGCCAATCAAATCCAGATATTTGGTTTGTGTCGGAATGATTACATCAACCTGCAGAACCGAATTACACATAAATAACCCCTAATTTTCGTTTTCAAACGCTTCATTTAAATCGGCATAAATTTCAAAAACCCTGTTTAACCGGGTTAGTTCAAACATTGATAATACTTGTGGCTTACAAGATACCAAGGCAAGCCTGCCCGATTTAGCCGCTGCAATTTTATAGCCTGATAGCAGGGCACCCAAACCGGAACTATCTATAAAACGTACATTTTCCAGTTGTACAACAATATTGACCTCACCCTGTTCTATCAAATGCCGGATATATTCCTTTAATTCGCCTGAATTATGCGCGTCTATTCTTTCTTCCTGAATAAACAGGACGCTACAACCGTTCATTTTTTCGAGATTTAATTTCATTGGTTTGTTGATGCCGAAAGTTCAAGTTGACTGAGTATAGTCTTTTTATTTTAAAGTTGTTATTTTGGACAACCTTCCAGTTTGTAAATAGCATAACCCTGGTCGTTTATTTGTTGTCTTAACTCAGTCGGCGCTTCAACGCCATGACAAAAAAAACAGTTTTCCGAGGTCACTGTTGCAGCCTTTTCGTCGATGGTTTTTAACCATTCTTTGGCGCAGTTTAACGCTTTTTGTTGATCTTGCTCATCAATAACAACATCAAAGTGCAAGATTTTACCTCTGCCTGTTTTTGCATAAGTGTCAAATACGAATGAAGTCGTCATAAACGTTTCCTGTAATAAGTTGTTTAGGTAAAAATAGTGACAAGACAATTTCCCGAGAACGCAAGTGCTGCGTCCAAGATTGATAATACAGTAATATCGATTCGATACAGGGGCTTATTATGTTACTATAAACAGCATTGTCAACTTACTAAATCATTGTTTTATAGGGGTGCTATGGAAAAGGTTGATGTTTTTGACTTGATTGAACGTATGGCGGCATTAATTCGCTCAGAAGAACGGAAAAAATGCACCGAATTAGGCTTGCAACCGGTACACTTGCAAGTTTTGGACTATTTATCGCGCTGCAATCGTTACAGCGATACCCCCGCTGCTTTGACCAATTATCTGGGAATGACTCGGGGAACGGTTTCCCAGACGGTATTGTTGCTGGTGAAAAAAGGTTTTATAAAAAAAACCACCGATGAAACTGATCGACGTATGGTTCATCTGGGTCTTCTGGAAGCGGGGTGCGATACTTTAAAGCAGGCCAGAACCTCTGATTTATTTAAACAGGCAGCATCATTATTTAAAGAACACAACTTTATTAATAATGAAGAAATGTTTATGACAGCCCTTACGTCGTTACAAAAAGCCAACAAGTCTCAATCATTTGGTCTTTGTAAAACCTGTCAATATTTTACGGTAACGCCAGCCGGTTTTAACTGTGGCTTAACCAAGGAACCGCTCAGCCAAAGTGATAGTGAAAAAATATGTCAGGAGCACAGTATTTTATAGATTTTGGGTTAGCGATAGCGTAACCTGATTGTCTTGTGTAACCCTATAATTTATAGGCGTGACTAGATCAAGGCATTAAAAAATAGAACACGGATGACACGGATTTTACTGATAGACACGGATAAGGGACGTTTTTCAATCTTATGAAAATAGTACCTTATAAACACTTAAGGTCTTTTTGACTACCAACTTAAGCCGGGACAGATAACTTTCTGGGAACGCCGAGCCCCAGCTCGGCACGGGATAGTCAAACCAATTACTGACTATTGGTGACTACGCCGAGCTGGGGCTCAGCGCTCCCCGAATCAATAGGCCGGTTTTATTTATCTCTCCCGCTTTAAATTGGTAGCCGTTTTTTTCGACTAAAAATAAAATCCGTTAAACCCCAGTGCCGTTAAGTTAAAGCATGCAACTGGAGTAAACAGCTTTAGCTGTTTTTACAGGCAATAGCTGAAGCGATTGCACTCCAGTTTTTTAAGCAACTTGCGCTTAACTTAACGGCATTGCGTTAACCCCCTTATAATCGGTCATCCGTGCTCTATTATCGAAGCCAACACTGACTGGGTCGGCACTTAAATTTCACCTATTTCATAAATAGCCGGATTTACCATCATGACTGAACTGGAAAACTTCAAGCTTTTGGGTATTGCCTTGGCAATCGGATTGTTAACGGGTTTGGAACGTGGCTGGCGGACTCGCGACAGGGCTGAAGGTATGCGGGTTGCAGGACTGCGTACCTACGGCATGATTAGTTTGTTGGGCGGTTTGTCGGGTATCTTGTCTCAGCAAGTCAATCCTTTTTTGGTGGGTTTTGTTTTTCTGGGTCTTACTTGTGTCTTGTTGCTGGCCTACAGTAAAAGTCTGGATAAATTTCAGGATTTTAGCATCACCAGCACCATTGCGGCGCTCATCGCTTTTACTTTGGGTGCGTTAACGGTTTTTGGCCATATTGCGCTGGCTTCTGCAACTGCTGTGGTTATTACCTCATTGTTGGGTTTTAAACCGTTGCTTCATGGATGGTTAAAAAAACTGGAACAAGAAGAATTAAACGCAACGCTAAAATTGTTGCTGATCTCGGTTGTTATTCTCCCGATATTGCCTGATCAAGGTTACGGCCCTTGGTCAGCTTTTAATCCGTATCATATTTGGCTGATGGTGGTGCTGATTGCCGGTATTTCTTACTTGGGTTACTTTGCCATCAAAATTGTGGGTAACCAACATGGGCCGGTTTTGACAGGAGCTTTGGGCGGATTAGTGTCTTCGACAGCCGTTACCCTTAACCTGTCAAAATTATCAAAGCAACAGCCAGGCATGCAAAACGTGCTGGCGGCCGGCATTTTAACCGCTTGCGCCACCATGTTCGCACGCACCCTTCTATTAACGTCAGTGATCAATCCTGCCTTGTTCAGGGCGCTGCTTCCTGCGCTGCTGATCATGGCTCTGGTTACTTATCTGGCGGCTTTTTTGTTATGGCGAAACCGGCAAGGTTTTCAACCTATTGACGAGATAAAACTACAAAACCCTTTTCAACTCGGCATGGCATTAAAGTTTGGTGCCTTTTTAGTGGTCATCATGTTATTGTCAAATTTGCTAAAAGATTATTTTGGTAATATGGGCACTTATTTTCTGGCAGCGGCTTCCGGTTTGGCCGATGTTGACCCGATTACCCTTTCCCTGTCACAAATGAGCAAAGATGCCGTGGAAGTCAGAGTCGCAGCCCTGGCTATTCTTATTGCGGTATCCGTCAATTCAGGCATCAAGAGCATTTTTTCATGGGTTATAGGTGGCAGGGCTTTGGCGCTTAGAGTCGTCAGTACTTTGGTGGGTGCCGTTGTTGTCGGTTTATTGATTACATAGACATGCATTTGCACATTTGGGGGAGTGGTTTTAATCTGGCTCTTTGTGGTTAAATCAGCGTAATAGTCTGATTTATTTGAAAAATCTAACCTAACCCCCGCTTTTTTAAAGCGGGGGGCTTTGTACTGTATTTGAAATTATTGCCCGGTTTGCGGATGTTTAGCTGTCCATTCACGGGCGAGCCGTTGTCCTTCTTCTATTTGCGAGTTAGTCAACTTTTTAACGAGACTATCTCGCGACGTTATCGCATTTTCAAAGCCGTGAGCAGCCGCCAAATTTGTCCACATATAGGCTTGAACGTAGTCTTGCGGGACGCCTTGGCCTTTTTTGTACATCACGCCAAGATTAAATTGCGCCTTTTCATGATCCTGATCAGCGGCCTTGCGATACCACGCGACGGCTTGAGTGTAGTCTTGCTGGACACCTTGGCCTTCGCTATACATCACGCCGAGATTGAATTGCGCTTTTTTATGACCCTGATCAGCCGCCTTGCGATACCAAGCGGCGGCTTGGTTGTAGTCTTGCTGGACGCCACGGCCTTCGTAATACATCACGCCGAGATTAAATTGCGCCGCCGCATCGCCCTGATCAGCAGCCTTGCGATACCAAGCGGTGGCTTGCTTGTCGTCTTGCGGGACGCCATGACCTTCGTCATACATCACACCGAGATTAAATTGTGCAACCACGGAGTTCTGATCAGCGGCCTTGCGATACCACGCGACAGCTTGGCTATTACTTTGCGGGACGCCTTGGCCTTGTTCATACATCATGCCGATATTGGTTTGCGCCATGGCATGACCTTGTTCAGCGGCCTTGCGATACCAAGCGGCCGCTTGCTTATAGTTTTGCTGGACACCTTGCCCGTCGTAATACAAAACGCCAAGATTGAATTGCGCCGTCCCATCGCCTTGTTTAGCTTTTTCGCGTATTTGCTCCACGCTTTCGGCAGCGTTGGGTATTGATTCGGTTTTTTGCCAGATTGGCGTGCAACCACCCAAGAATAGGGCATAGACAACTATAAGCACAAATAAACTACGCATATCGACTCCTAAAAAGTCATTCGCTTAAAATTAAGAATTAAATAATAACATATAATATCAGCAGGAAAACATAAGACAGGACATACAGCACTTTCAAGTTAGGTTAATGACGTTAAATTTATACAGTGGAGTACAAACCCGGGTTTGCACTCCATTGCATAATTAACTGATATTGAAACTGCTGTAACAGCATCTCATCCGACTGGAAATACATTTGCTTGCCCATGACCTCATTTTCGAATTTCGGAACGTAAGTGACAAAATAAAAATAATATAGTCTTTCAGAAGTTAAACTTCCATTACATGAAGATTTAGTTCACACGGATACCATCCCTTAAAGAGATGGTATCCGTTAGCATCGAAATTATTTATCTGAAAATCTATAGTATCAATTTTTCCAAAACCATATTGTAATATATTGAAGATTTGATGCCCTCCATTATTCATTTTATCAATCTTCCTGGCCGGTTTAAGACCTCGGCCTTTAGGCCGAAAGGAGTGCCCCGTAACAAGCGAAGCGACGTTGCTTTATCGGGCGCGGATTGGGGAAGGGATGCAGACCCCTTTCCAATCTTTGGCTTCATCCCAAAGGGATGTTTCCTTATTGCTTTGCGAACTCTTTAAAACTAAGCTGAATATCTATCTTTGTTTGTTCGATAAGTATTATCTTGCACTGTCAGTAGTTCTGGTATTTTGTGACACAATCATTGATACGGCTTGGCTTCGGTGTAAAATAGAAACCGGTTTGTAAGCAGCATCAGTCATGCGCGAGCAATCCGGACTAAAACGCCACACATTCAGGCTTGTTGCCTGACGTGGCTAATTTTGACCCCTGCAAAGCGTGCGCTGAATGACACCATAAAGTCACTGCGCCATTTTTTTGTAAGTATTTAATTTAAGGAGCTTTTTATGAACAAGTCTGAACTGATTGCCGCTATCGCTGAGCACGCCAATTTAACCAAAACTGACGCAAACCGTGCGCTGGATGGTTTGATTAAAACCATTGAAACCACTTTGGCATCGGGAAATCCTGTGGCATTGGTTGGTTTTGGCTCATTCGAGGTTAAAGCAAGAGCCGAACGTAAAGGCCGTAATCCGCAAACCGGTGAAGAAATCACCATTGCGGCGGCAAATATCCCCTCTTTTAAGCCCGGTAAGGCTTTGAAAGACGCCGTTAATCATTAAGGATTGGCGATAACAGGTTAAGAGCCTGTTGGTATCGGCTCTTAACCTCTAACAATAATGAAAAAAGGCATTAACGAGAACCGGTTTTGTTGAACAACGCGGCCTATAAAAGCCGGGTAGACGATAACACGGTCGTCAGTTTGTAACTGATAATCAAACCCACAGCTTCACCCTTTATGATAATCAGCTCAATTTCAGTGTGAGGGACACCGAAAACTTCGATGGGGTCTTTGATTTCTGGATGACCGCTAAAACGATAAAGGTGCAATACGACTTTATCATGGGAATTATGCCAATGAAAAAAACAGCTTTTTTATTAGTTGCGGGTCTGACCGCATGTGCCCAACCCAATCATGCGGTTGTTTCGTTAAATGATTTAAACTGGATTGATCTAAGCCATCGCTATGACAGTGCTACCTTATATTGGCCCAATAATAGTCACGGCTTTGAACACGTTACCGAAGCGGACGGAAAGACACCGTTAGGGTATTATTATTCTTCTTATCGCATCAGTACACCGGAACATGGCGGCACGCATCTGGATGCCCCCATCCATTTTGCAGAAAACAAATTAACAGTTGACCAAATACCCTTAAGCAGTTTGACAGGTAATGCTGTTGTTATTGATGTCTCCAAAAAAGCCCTGGTCAATCGTGATTATCAGATTAGTATTGAGGATATTGAAAGTTGGGAAAAAGAAAAGAATAGAATACCCGACAACACCATCATCCTTTTTAGAACCGGTTACGGTCAGTTCTACCCTAACCGGGAAAAATATTTTGGTACGCCCAAAATCGGCATGGAAGCGATACCTGAATTACATTTCCCCGGCATTTTACCGGAAACTACGCAATGGTTGCTTGAAAAAAGGACTATCAAAGCCTTGGGACTGGACACCCCCAGTCTGGATTACGGTCAATCAAAAGTATTTAAAACCCATCAGATTTTACTCGGCAGCAATAGACCGGGATTTGAAAACCTTGCCAATTTAGAGCAATTGCCGTTAAAAGGCATTTATGTTGTGGCCTTACCGATGAAAATAGCCAAAGGAAGCGGTGCTCCGCTGCGAATAATAGCAACGCTAATTTCGCAATAGTGACTATTTTTTCTCAATTTCCCTCTTGCTCACGCCTCTGGTTCGGAGCAGGGTGACACCACGACGTGGCTGTTCGGAATCTCGCGTTCCAGGCCGAGTTTAATGCAGTCAATGGTGTGTTGCACGTCCCCCATCAAATGCTGGGGGTTAAATTCCAGAAATATTTCAATGTAGATATCGCCGCCGGAGCGTCGGGACCGAACGTCGTGCAAGGCGGTATAATCATCGAAAAAGACGGCCAGATGCTTGACGATGATCAGTTGCAGAGATTCTTCCAGCGCCTTGTCAAGCAGATCAGTCACGGTGTCGGCCATCACGCCGTAAGCGGAAAAAATCAGGAAGCCGATCATAATCAACGCCGCACAAGGATCAATGTAGTGCGACCAAGCCTGATTTCTGAAGGCAATACTTAATAACAGGGCGAACAGGACGGTCGCATCGGAAAACGCCTTAACGCGGAACAGTCGCCATTGCGCCTCCATCACCGGCGAGCGTTCATGCTGCGCCAGTCGATGGTTCTTTTTCCACAAATACACATTGGTGCAGACCCCGAGCGCCATGAACAAAATACCCAGACCCACGCCTTGTATATGCATGGCTTCGGGATGATGCAGGCGGATGACTGCGGTATAGAGAACGATGATAAGTGATACCGCCATCGCCAGTGCCACCACGATGCCGGAAAGGTTCTCCAGTTTGCCGTACCCGTAGTTGTAATTAAAGGTGCGCCCGTGCGCTACACGCCGGAGCGTCAACCAGCCCAGGAATGTGGCCAGTAATTCATTGCAGCACTTGAGCACATCGGCGAAGAGCACCACCGAATGCGCCATGACGGCCGCCACGATATCGGGCCCTATCAGCACAAAATCGGTGATGAGACTCACCAACACTGTATGAATACGTTCTTGATAACTAACTTGAACAGAAGGAATTGTCATTCCCGTAATCTCCCACCAAAATGCCATGCCCAGACGATTTTGGGGTTGCCCCTAAGCAACCCGCCGAAAAGGCACGGTATAAAAACGAAACAGTTCTTCATTGCCTGGATTTACCGGAGGTATTAATGGATTATTTAATGACCAATAAATGCTGTTTTATGTTTGGCCGTATAAAAATAAACCTCATTTGGGGTAATTATTCAGCCCCCCTCTTTGAAAAAGAGGGGTTAGGGGACAATGGCACTAAGTTAAGTTGGCACTAAAGATGCTGATAAATCCTCGTTGGCCCTGGTTTTCCTAGAATTTTGCCTGTCCAGTATTTTTTGTTTGGCTACACCACGCGGTTCAGTTAAGTAAGGAAACTGCACGCATCGTCGCTTTAACATTCTCGGCTCAGATCTTCCATCGCGATTACCAATCCTCTTGGAAACAACTATTTTTAATACATATTCTACCCAATTCGACAAGATTTAATACATATTCTACCCAATTCGACAAGATTTCGCCTGATGCTTCCGCCAACCTTAATGCATATTCCTTTAAAGTTCCTAAAGCCTCGGCGAAACTGATACGGCATGGCCAAACATGATGTCGAATCGCAGCTTGAAGCATGAATAAACGAATTAAGTTATAAGCCAATAAAAATATGGCGATTTCCTTTCTGACCATTTCCGGTGTTTTACATTGCAGCGGCTCCATCTTCATGATTTGCTTTATAAACTTCAGATCGACTTCGATTTTCCAGCGTTGCCGATACAGTTTTCTCAGAGCGTTTTTACGATATTGACGGGATCCTGAGCATGGCGTCAGTCCATCACCAAATCTCTCAGCTTGAACAGATTTCACGGCATCACTGCAACTACCATGTGTCAACGCTTGCTTAATGAATGCGGACAGGGTGACCCGCGGAGTCCAGATTCGATCTCGCATATTATGAGGGACGTCTTCAATAACGGACATGGATCTATAGCTCCCGGAATATGAGCTGGGCATTCGTGACACAGTCGAGGAAGCGGTTCGGGACGCTTCAGCAGCGTTCAATATCTTTCGGGACATCAGTTTTTCGCTCCGTAAAAAGATTATCGCCAATATCAGGCTATCACTTGCGAAACAGACCGGTTTTCTGGCCAGCATGGTCGTTGCGGAAACCGGGTTTGAAGGGGAAGGCTACACGTCCATGACGATCGCAGGCCCGACGGGGGAAGGTATCACGGGGCCGTGGACTTTTGTCCGCCAGAGGCGTTTCGTTATGCAAGATGCCTTTCGCGGTGCCCTCGGCTCTCTGCCGCACGGGTGAGAAGATAAGGCAATCAAGAGATCGCAGTTTTCAGGACGTTTCGCAGTTTGGTTTTTAACGCTTTTCCGCCTTAAAGTAAGATTTTAACGGTAAGCTGAAGAATTATCCGCTTGGGCATCAGGGAAATAATTATATTTTTTTAAAATTTATAATTAAAAGCTGATATAATCGCCCACTTGTTAAGACGTGGCTTCAATAGCAACGGATTTAACATTCATTAATTGTGATATAACCTATCCAATTACCAATCAAGCGCCCATAGCTCAGCTGGATAGAGTAATCGGCTTCGAACCGATTGGTCGGGAGTTCGAATCTCTCTGGGCGCACCATTTTTAAATACAAAAGATTTGCTATAACTCAGTTGGATGTATGGATACCTTCCACATTATTGGGTCGGATCATACCTGTTCAGTAGCCTATATTTCAAACTTTACATGAAAATGGCGGGCTTTTATGCCTAAAACTAAATCTTCAAGTTCTTGATTCTGGTGAGGCAGCTATAGCAAGCAATTGGCGTAGGCCTGAATAAGACCACTTAAGCGTAGCGCGTGGTGGCGTTTCCGGCATATCGTACAGAGCACCGGAAACGCTTATTCTCGCTTGCGCTCAAAAAGCCTTATTCCGGCCTACGCCGTTTCTGGTACTTAATCTTCACATTGCAAGCCGGTTGGACTGAAAAGTGGCTTAACTATAGCTATTGAGCTCACCATTCGCTATTAAAATCCGATAAAAACTTAATTATTTTTCAAGCAATATCAACATGTTGAGATAAATCGATTAAGAAACAATTAGTTATAAAATTACTTTAAAATCAAAGCACTACAAAATAAGATAAAAAATATCATGTCCACGCACTTATTGCATTCGAGAGGCAAACGAGATGCTGGCATGAAAAAATTATCACAATATTTCAAATAAAAGTTAATTAATTGATTTTGTTTACTTTTTAATTAATTATTTAAGGTTTTTTAAGGGCGAATGGTGAGATTGAGTAATGGTTAATATCTAAATAACGGATAAAGAAAATTCTATGGCAACTTGGCGACTGACTCCTAAACATAAAAAATCATTCATTGAAATTGAATCCTGGAAAAAAGACCAGCTTGAATTAGTCCACGATATTGTTTGGCGTTCGGGTTCTTTTACCATTGAATCCGATACTAAACCTGAAATTGATCTGGATAATAAAGACGGTTTAGACCCTGACGATAACGAATATGGCTATGAGTTCGAATTTGAAGAATCGGATGACGGTCATGGCGAATATACTTACCCCGAAGGATTATCTGCCGGTGAAGAAGCCAATCTCGAAGCGTTAATCGAGAAAGATGGTTTGGAAAAAGCGGGTTGGATTTATGGGGGTAACGAATACTACCTAATAGGCGAGCTTGAACTAACACGCATTGAAGACTAATAACGGGATTATTGATTCCGGGAGCGCTGAGCCCCTGCCCGACGTAGTCAGTAATCGACTTGACTATCGCGTGCCGAGCTTGGGCTAAGCGTTCCCGGAAAGTTATCTTGTTCGACTGCCACAAAAAGCGGGACGACATTATAAATATCAGCGCGTCAAGGGATGCTATCTGTCCCGTCTTAAGAAGCTAGTCTGATTTTTATCATCACACATCAAGCGCTTCAAGACGCTTCCATTTATTAAAAATCATACAAAACAGTTCGGCGGTCTGTTCGGCATCATATAAGGCTGAATGCGCTTTTTCGTTGTCCCATTCCAGACCGGCTGCCTGGGCAATTTTTGCCAGTACCGTCTGTTGATAAGCCAATCCACCCAATGTCGCAGTGTCGAATGAGCTGAACGGATGGAAAGGGCTGCGTTTTATTTGGGTGCGCTGGATAGCGGCATTTAAAAAAGCGATATCAAAAGCAGGATTGTGGCCTACCAAAATGGCTCGTGTGCAGTTGTTACGTTTTACGGCTTGTTTAATCGGTTTAAAAAGCATGTCCAGCGCATCTTTTTCATCGATTGCCATACGAAACGGGTGGTACGGATCGATACCATTAAATTTGAGAGCCGCCGGATCAAGTTCGGAATTTTTAAAAGGAACCACATGCGTGGTATAGCGTTCGGTGATTTCCAGCTCATTATTACTGTTAAGTTCAACAATAACAGCCGCAATTTCCAGTAAGGCATTTTTTTTGGGATTAAAGCCGGCTGTTTCTATATCGACGATGACCGGGAGGTAGCCTCTAAAGCGTTGGGCTAGAGGAATTGCAGGTGTATCCATTAGGTTGGGTGGTATCCAAAGGTATCGAAAAGTTAAGGCATGTTACGCCAAGTTGGGCGTAACAAGGTAAAAAATTACGGTTTTAATCCGCTTCGTGTATGGATTGTATTTTCCAACCCAGATCTTCACCGGCTTTAAGTGGCGTGATGAGGGTGTCGTTTTCTCCGTAACTGGCGGGAATTTTCCAGGTGGTTTTTTCTAACGTGACTGTGCCTGTGTTTCTGGGCAATCGGTAAAAATCGGCTCCGTAAAAACTGGCAAAGCCTTCCAGTTTGTCTAATGCATCGGCGTGCTCAAAGGCCTCGGCGTAAAGCTCCAGCGCTGCGTGGGCACTGTAACAGCCGGCACAGCCACAACCGGTTTCTTTTGACAAAGTGGTATGTGGCGCACTGTCGGTGCCTAAAAAGAATTTTGGATTACCACTGGTCGCGGCGGCAACCAATGCCAGACGATGCGGTTCACGTTTGAGTATCGGCAAGCAATAATAATGGGGACGGATGCCGCCTGCCAAGAGGGCATTACGGTTAAACAAAAGATGTTGGGGGGTAATGGTTGCGGCGACTTGATTGCTGGCCGCTTGCACAAATTGCACCGCTTCAGTGGTGGTGACGTGCTCAACGACCACGCGCAAGCCTGGGAAATTATCGACAATATCGGTCAAGCTGGTGTCAACAAACACCCGTTCACGGTCAAAAATGTCACAGTGTACATCGGTCACTTCGCCATGAATCAGTAAAGGAAGGTCGTGTTTTTCCATTTCTGCCAGTAACGGAAAAATGGCTTTAATATCAGCAACACCGGAATCCGAATTGGTGGTAGCGCCGGCTGGATACAATTTAAACGCATAAACGGGGTCAGACCCGGCGGCTTTTTTTATTTCGGCGACTGTCGTAGAGCCGGTTAGATACAGCGTCATTAAGGGGGTGAAATCAATACCTGCCGGAATCGCCTGCAAAATTTCTTCGCGATACGCCAAGGCTTGAGTCACTGTGGTCACCGGTGGCTTAAGGTTAGGCATAATAATGGCACGTGCAAATTGCCTGGCAGTATGCGGTAATACGGCTTTTAAAATAGCGCCGTTTCGTACATGTAGATGCCAGTCATCGGGGCGGGTTATGGTTAATGTTTTCATTGTTGGCTGTGTGTCTGTAAAATAGACGGTTATTTTATAGTAAGTGTCTGGAAAAGCTAAATTCAGTCCTTATTTGTCGTTATTATTTTTTGTTGTCGGAGTGGTTAATGCCAATTTACGAATACCAATGTCAGTCCTGTGGGCATGAGCACGAAGCGTTACAGAAACTGGGCGCTGATCCTATAGTTATTTGCCCTGCCTGCACAAAGCCGGAATTAATGAAAAAAATCTCGGCTGCCGGATTTAGATTAAAAGGTACCGGCTGGTATGAAACTGATTTTAAGAGCGGTACCAAGAAAAATGTAGCGGGCGAAGCCTCGGCACCCAAGACTCCAAAAGCTGGCAGTTCTGCTGCTGCCAGTAGTAAAAGTGATTAATAAAACAGACGCCTGGTTAAATCAAATCATGATTTTTCCTTAAACAGCGTGCTGTCATCACCTTAATAAATAGCAATAAACAACTTTTTAATCCACAGGAAAACTTTATGCGTACCCACAAGTGCGGAGAATTAAATACACAACAGCTAGGCGAAACCGTTTCAATCTGCGGTTGGGTGCATAGACGCCGCGACCACGGCGGCGTTATTTTTATTGACCTTAGAGACCGTGCCGGTTTGGTACAAGTCGTGGTTGATCCCGACGTAGCGGATACTTTTGCCATTGCTGAAAATGTCCGCAGTGAATATGTATTAAAAATAACGGGGCTGGTTCGTGATCGTCCGACCGGTACGGTCAATGCCAACATGCACTCGGGTGCCATTGAAATACTGGCTAACGAGATTGAAGTTTTAAATGAATCCGAAACGCCACCATTTCCGATAGAAAGCGATATTGAAGTTAACGAAGAGCTGCGTTTACGCTATCGTTATATTGACCTGCGCCGGACTGCGATGCAGGAAAAAATGAAGGTGCGTCGTGATGTTACGCGGACTTTAAGAAACTTTCTTGATGATAACGAGTTTTTTGAAATTGAAACGCCTTACTTAACCAAGGCGACACCCGAAGGTGCACGCGATTATATCGTGCCTAGCCGTACCCACGAAAATGCTTTTTTTGCCCTGCCACAATCACCTCAGCTGTATAAACAAATGTTGATGATTGCCGGTATGGATCGCTATTATCAAGTCGTGCGTTGTTTCCGCGATGAAGATTTGCGTGCTGACAGACAGCCCGAATTTACCCAGTTGGATATAGAAACATCCTTCATGGATGAAAACGAAATCATGGAAGTCATGGAAGAAATGATTCGTCAATTATTTGCGAAAGTGATTAATGTCGAGTTGGATGCCGAGTTTCCACGCATGAGCTATCAGGAATCTGTGTCACGCTTTGGTGTTGATCGCCCTGATTTGCGCATTCCGCTGGAACTGGTTGATATTGCCGATGACATGAAAGACGTCGATTTTAAAGTATTCTCGGCCCCCGCCAATGATCCAAAAGGTCGCGTGGTTGCCTTGCGCGTGCCAAACGCGAGCGAATTAAGCCGCAAAGACATTGATGAATTAACCAAATTTGTCAGCATTTATGGCGCTAAAGGCTTGGCTTACATTAAGGTTAACGATTTGGCTGCCGGCCTTGAGGGCTTGCAATCACCTATCGTAAAATTTGCTCCCAAAGAAGTGTGGGACAGTGTCCTGGCTAAAACCGGCGCACAAACCGGCGATTTAATTTTCTTTGGTGCAGACAAAGCCAATATTGTTAATGAAGCCATGGGGGCGTTGCGCGTTAAATTGGGCCATGACCTTAAGTTGATGGTGGGCGAATGGAAACCGGTTTGGGTCGTTGATTTCCCCATGTTTGACTGGGACGAAAAAAGCGGCCGCTTTAACGCCATTCATCACCCTTTTACCGCGCCCAGTTGTTCGGTCGAAGATCTGGTAGCTAATCCGGCTGCGGCGTTATCACGCGCTTATGATTTGGTGTTAAACGGTACTGAAGTCGGCGGCGGTTCTATTCGTATCAACCGCACGTCCATGCAACAAACCGTGTTTGGAATTTTGGGCATTGGCGAAGAAGAAGCCAGAGAGAAATTCGGCTTCCTGTTGGATGCGTTAAAATACGGTGCGCCCCCTCATGGTGGTTTGGCGTTTGGCTTGGATCGTTTGGTGATGTTGATGACCGGATCAAGTTCTATTCGTGATGTAATCGCCTTCCCAAAAACCCAGTCAGCGGCGTGTCCGTTGGTCAGTGCGCCAGCGGTGGTTACGGATGAACAATTGAAAGAACTGGGGATTCGGTTGATTAGACCCGCTGGAAAAGAGAAGGTTAAGCAGGATTAAACTGCTTTTATTCACCACGAAGACACGAAGGATACGACGTTTTTGCTTGTTATAGAGTGGGGCTTATAAGTAAAGCAACATTAAGCGCCCTCTCCTTCAGGGAGAGGGCTGGGGTGAGGGTTATCGAATGTCGCTTTACTTCCGTGTGGCTCTATATCCTTCGTGCCCTTGTGGTGATTCTGTTTTTAGATTTTTTATGGATTTACCGGTCAGATTTTTTCGGTCTTAACGGGAAATCCAAAAAATATAATTGGAATTATGGCGGAAAAAAAAGCGGGTAAAGACAAAAAAACCACAAAAATATCGACTAATCCTAAAAAAATGAGCTCTTTTTTTGCGTGGGATGACGATATACTAATACTGAATGTGCTGGGTACACCCGGTGCCAAACAGGATGTTATTGGTAAGGTTAAGGGCAATCAACTCAAAATCAGTGTTACCGAAGCACCGCGTGCCGGTAAGGCGACCGATCACATGGTGCGTTTTTTAGCCAAAGAGTTTGATGTTTCTACCGCTGATATTGTTGTGGTCTTTGGACGCATGAATATTAACAAGCAATTGCGTATCAAGGCACCCAAAAAATTACCTTCGGTTATTGCCCGTCTGATACCATAAAAGCTTTAAACGGGTAGTTCTCAATGCCGTTAAGTTAAGCGTAATTTGTTTAAAAAACGGGAGTGCAATCGCTTTAGCTATTGCCTGTAAAAATAGCCAAAGCGGTTTTACTCCCGTTGACTGCTTAACTTAACGGTATTGGGGTAGCCCCGTTTGGGCTTCAATAGGGCATGGTTTTGCCATTTTTATTTATGGTACATGCTGCACAACCTAATCGATTTTTTAACACTGGTGACATTGATAACACTATGACTTCAACAAGCTTCCCCATTCAAGATTACGCCTTACTCGATGATGAAGAATGCGATGCCCGCATTATTTCAGCCAAAGCCAAGCTGGGTAGCCGTTGTGTGATACTCGGACACCATTATCAACGCGACGAAGTGTTTAAACATGCCGATTTTACCGGTGATTCTTTAAAGCTTTCCAGGGATGCAGCGCAATCGGAGGCCGAATATATCGTGTTTTGCGGCGTGCATTTTATGGCAGAAGTTGCTGATATTTTGTCCCGTCCGGAACAAATAGCCATCTTGCCGGATTTGGCGGCCGGGTGTTCAATGGCGGATATGGCCAATCTGTTAAAGGTTCAACTTTGCTGG
>Ga0194056_10000523_pt1 | contig 21001 bp, 16 predicted proteins | sample SepL4413m_MetaG_FD_155458 | JGI IMG/M metagenome (GOLD analysis project Ga0194056, IMG submission 155458) | Anoxic zone freshwater microbial communities from boreal shield lake in IISD Experimental Lakes Area, Ontario, Canada - Sep2016-L442-13m | ecosystem: Environmental > Aquatic > Freshwater... | reverse complement strand
GTCTCGCACCGCCCAGTGGATCGAGGAAGGTCTGGTGAGCGAAACTGCAGGGGTGCGCCTGGCCGACTGGATCGAACCGCTGCTGCGCCGGGAAAGCTACCTCGCGCTGCTGCTGGAGCGCCCCAAGGTGCATGAGCGCCTGCTGCGCCTGCTCGGAGCCGCACGCTGGCCGGCACGCTACCTGCTGCTGCATCCGGGCGTGATTGATGAACTTGCCAATGCCGACATGCTCGATGAGCGCTTCGAGGCGGGTGAATTTGAGCGCGAGCTGGAGCACCGGCGTGTATCTCTGGCGGCCAGCGGCGAGGATGATGACGAGGCCTTGTTGAACCTGCTGCGCCGGGCCCATCACGCCGAAATATTCCGAACGCTGGCGCGCGACGTGGAGGGTCGCCTGACGGTGGAGCAGGTCGCCGACGACCTGAGCGCCCTGGCCGAAGCGGTGCTGCGCGTGACCACCCGCTGGTGCTGGAGCCGCCTGGCCAGAAAGCACCGAGAAAGCCCGCAGTTTGCCATCATTGCCTACGGCAAACTTGGCGGCAAGGAGCTCGGCTACGGCAGCGATCTGGACATCGTTTTTGTCTATGAGGACGAGGACGAGCGCGCGCTGGAAGTCTATGCCAGCCTGGTGCGCAAGCTGATCAACTGGCTGACCGTGAAAACCGGCGAAGGCGACCTCTACGAGATTGACACCGCACTGCGGCCCAACGGCAACTCCGGCCTCCTGATCACCACCTTCGACGCTTACGCCAACTACCAGCAGCAGCGCGGCAGCAACACCGCCTGGACCTGGGAGCACCAGGCCATGACGCGTGCCCGCTTCGTGTTCGGCGATGACGCACTGCGCGAACGCTTTGACACGATCCGAAAATCCGTCATCGCCGCGCCGCGCAGGGCCGCCGACCTGAAAAGCGAGATCATCGTGATGCGCGAGCGCATGCGCAGCGCCCACCCGGTGAAGGGCGAGTTCTTCGACGTCAAGCACAGCCCGGGCGGCATGATTGATGTGGAGTTTGTCATGCAGTACCTGGTGCTGTGCCACGCTGCTGCGCACCCGGAACTGACCGCCAACACCGGCAACATCGCCCTGCTCGAACGCGCTGAACTTATCGGCTTGTTGCCGCCGGGTGTCGGCCACGCAGCAGCCGATGCCTACCGCGAATTGCGCCGCGTGCAGCACCGGGCGCGCCTGGACGAAGCGCCAACGCACGTGCTGCCAGCCGAGTTGCAGTCGCAACGCGACGCCGTGCTGGCGCTGTGGCACGCGGTGTTCTGAGCCACCCTTGTCATTGCAGCCATCCTCTTGTCATTGCAGCCATCCTCTTGTCATTGCGGGCTTGACCCGCAATCCAGTAGTGGCGTAGCACTGGATCCCGGATCAAGTCCGGGATGACAAATGGCTAGCCCGGGATGACATTGTCATTGCGGGCCTGACCCGCAATCCAGTAGTGGCGTGGCACTGGATCCCGGATCAAGTCCGGGATGACAAATGGCTAGCCAGGGATGACATTGTCATTGCGGGCCTGACCCGCAATCCAGTAGTGGCGTGGCACTGGATCCCGGATCAGAGCTTGCCCCGGGCTCGATCCGGGGTCCGGGATGACAACTGAGGCGTCCGGGATGACAGCCACTGCAGCAACTGCTGCGTCACCGCCGGGCTGCTGAGCAATTGCATGTGGTTGGTGCGGTAGAGAATCGATTGCCGGTTGGCTGCGAATGCCAGACTGCGCCTTGGATCATCGTGTTGACCCAAGCCACTGCGCAGCGGCACCAGACCGTCGCCGGTCAGACGGTCGGCCAGCAGGCCGCGTTTGGGCGCCAGCGTGGCGACCATGGCGTAGCAGTTCACGCCGTCGGGCAGCGCCAGGATTTGACGCCGATCGGGCCGCCTTTGAAAGCGCTCGTGGCCCTGCCAGTCGGCGTCGAGCAGATGGCCGTAACGCAGATCGGTGATACCGGCACTGCGCAACTGCGCCAGCCGCGCAAAAGGCCGGCTGTAGGGCGTGCTGCCCAGCAGGACATCGACCCAGTTACCGGCGCGCTCCAGTGGCGCGCCATGATGCGGCGTGCCAAGAAAAACAATGTTCTTCAGCTGCTCGGGCCAGCGCAAGTTTTCCTGCCTGGCGCATTGGCAGGCACCGCGTATCAACAAGCCGCCCATGCTGTGAGCCAGCACCGTGAGTTCCTGCACGGCATCTGGCCAGCGCTCGAGCAGTTGCTCCAGTTGCCGCGAAAGTTCCCGCGCGTTGATCGATACGTGCAGTCCGGTGTTGTAACGCAGATAGACCGGCGTGTAGCCAAGCTGTTCCGCCAACGCGGCGCCATGATCGACGATCTGACCCGGTTGCCCGGAGCACCACTGCAAATCGTTCATGCACAGACCGTGAATCAACAACAGCACTTTGCCGGTGGCCTGTGGCAGGGTGAGCGGCTTGCCGATTTCGAGCGCCTGACCCCGGCAGCGCAGCGTCATCGGTGTGGCCAGCGGGTTCTGGCTGGCCAGCAAGCGATCCCCCATCACACCATTGAGCGCAGCCAGTACGGCTTCGCGCTCGGGCGTTTCGGGCGCCTCTGCGTCAACTCGCTCCAACAGAGGCTGCAAACTGGCCAAGGCCGCGTCCAGCCCCTTGCCAACCCATTGGGTGACGCCCTGCACACTTTGGTAAATTCGACCGGTCAAGCCGCGCGTTGTGCCCGCGGCCTTGCCTCCCGGCACACCCATGCTGCTCCAGACCGACTGGTGCACGCCCTCGGCAATACGCGCCACACCGGCGGTAGCCTGGGTTGCCAGCTGCACAATAGCCCGGAGATCCGTCGCACGCAAATGCTTCATGCCTGTGCGCCAGCCTAACGCGGCAACGCCTCCACCTCTTTGGTCCAGCGCTCCAGCAGACGGCGCCGCTCAGTCGCCTTGCCGTACTTCTCGAAGTCGTACTTGATCAGGCGCACATCGTCGAGCAGCGGGATCCGTGGGTCAAGCCGAAAAGTCTTGTTGGCCGGCACCTGCAAGCTGTTGGCCTGGCCACCGGTGGCTTGTCCTACAGGACTCATCAGCCAGTCGTAGTAGCGCTTGGCCGCTTCCCGGTTGCGCTGGCCTTTGACCATGGCAATTCCGCCGACTTCGTAGCTGGTGCCCTCGCAGGGCGCCGCCGTCTTGACCGGGTACTTGTTGTGGCGCCAGGCGTCAAAACCGAAGATGAAACTCACACCAATGGCGACTTCACCCTTGGCCACATTGGGTGCCTGTGCCTGGCCGCTGCGCGTGTAGTTGCTGATGTTCTTGTGCAGTTTTTTCATGTAGTCGAAGGCCGGCTCCTCGCCCATCAACTGCACCAGACCGGCCAGAATCGTGTAGGCCGTGCCACTGGAGGCCGGGTGCGAAATCTCGATGTCGCCCTTGTACTCGGGCTTGAGCAGGTCCGACCAGCACTTGGGCTCGGGCAGCTTCTTCTTCTTCAGCAACTCGGTGTTCCAGCCAAAGCCGATGGCCGAGGTATAAAAGCCGCCCACCATGTTCTGCGTCATGGCGTACTGGCGCACGCTCCAGCTGTGAAAGTCGTTCAGGTAAATCGGGCGATAGGGTTCGAGCAGCCCCTGCTCGGCCGCCTGCAAGAAGGGGTCGCCGGTGCCACCCCACCAGATGTCGGTCTTGGGGTTCGCTGCCTCCGCGCGCAGCTGCGCCGCCGCCTCACCGGTAGCCTTGTGGGCCTGCAACACCTTGATGCCGGTGGCACGCGTGAACTCCCTGGCCGCGAGTTCGCACCAGGGCTGATCGGTGCTGCAGATGGCGTTCACCGTACCTGGTGCGGAGCTCTGGGCAAACACCATGCTGGCGCTGGTCAGCAGGAGGCAGGTGGCTAGTTGTTTCAAAGCAAACATCATGATCTCCAAAGTAACAGGTGTTTAGAACTTCTCATGTGGCGCAAGATAGCGCCACTGCCCCAGCGGCAAATTACCCAGCATCACATTGCCTATGCGCACGCGCTTGAGGCCCACCACTTTCAGCCCGACCAGCTCGCACATGCGGCGAATCTGGCGCTTCTTGCCTTCGGTCAGCACAACGCGCAGTTGCTCCGGGTTCTGCCACGCTATTTTGGCCGGTTTCAAAACCTGGCCATCCAGGCTCAGGCCGTGGCGCAATCTGGCCAGCCCTTCTGCTGGAAAGATGGCCTGCACATTGGTCGTCACCGGATCTCCCTCGTTGATCTGCAACAAACGGCCCGGCTCACCATCGGGCTCATTGAAACCGGTGTAGCTGACGCGCACCAGGTATTCCTTTTCCATCTCGGAGTCTTCACCGATCAGTTGGCGCGCCACACGGCCGTCCTGCGTCAGCACCAAGAGGCCAATCGAGTCAATGTCAAGCCGGCCGGCCGGCACCAGGCTCTGCAACTGCCGTGGGTGAAAAAAGAAGCGTGCATTGTCTTCCGCCCAGCGGTTTTGCGGCTGGATCAGCGTGATGGCTGGCTGGTGGCCGTCTTCGGCCTGACCGCTGACGATGCCCATCGGCTTGTTCAGCAGAATCGTCACCTGATTGGCCTGTTCGCCCTGGGCCTGTTTGGCAATTTCAATGCGCGCGTCTGGGCGCACCTGCATGCCCATTTCGGCCACCTTGCCATCGACCTTGACCCAGCCCTTGCCAATCCACACATCGGCTTCGCGCCGTGAGGCCAGGCCGAGTTCGGCCATGCGCTTGTTAAGCCGCAGGGTACCGTTCGGTCCAATGGCAGCGGTGTTGCTCTGCCCGGCAGGAATCGCTGTGCGAGGCACCGGTGGGGCGGCGCGACGAAAGGTAGCTGGCTTGCTGGAATCTGTCATGGCGTGTTCCGCAGTTGGTCAAGCACCGCCAGAATCGGCAGCAGCACGCCGGCACCAAGCTTGCGCGAGCGCTCGCCGCTCCAGCCGGTCAGCACATCGGGCAGATCGGCGTTGTCCTTGAACGGCATTTCGATGGTGAAAGCCAGGCAGTCAAAATTCTGTCCGACCCAGTTGGTGGCGAGCGTCATATTGCCCTGCCCCGGCTGAATCTTTGCGTAACCCTGCGTCGTCTGAAAATCCGGGCAGGTTTGCAGCCAGGCATTCTTGAAACTCGTCTCCAGCGCTGCCATGCGCGCCGAGTAGCCCGGCCTGCCCTCGGTGCCAACGCAGAAGTTGTAGGGCAAGCCCTCGTCGCCATGGGCGTCCAGGTTCAGATCGACGCCAAGCTCCAGCATTTTCTGGCGCACCCAGAAGACTTCGGGCGACTTCGCTACGCTGGGGTCTTGCCACTCGCGGTTCAGATTGGCGCCAGCGGCGTTGGTGCGCAGATTGCCGCGCACAGCGCCGTCCGGGTTCATGTTCGGCACCACGTGGAAGACGCACTTGCCCAGCAGCGCGCGCGACACCGGGTCGCCACCGTCGAGCAATCGTTCCAGAAAGCCTTCGACAAACCACTCGGCCATGGACTCGCCCGGATGCTGGCGTGCAATCAGCCAGATCTTTTTCTTCTGCACATCTGGCACGGTGCTGGCTTCATCGGTGATGCGCAACAGGGTCATATCGCGCCCGTCCAGCGTCTGCCCCAGATGTTGCACCTGCACCTGCTCGGAGGCCGCCGCCGAACCAATCAGGTCCAGATGACGCTCGTGCGAGTAGGGCTCGAAGTAGGCGAAGTAAACGCTGTTCGTCTCAGGGGTGATGTCGGCTTGCATCAGCTTGCCATCAAAGCGCGTGGCGATACGAAACCAGTGGAGCCGGTCGTAACTGGCCACCACGCGGTAGCCGTCCCAGCCCTTGGGGTAGGCGCTGACGCCAGCGTTGAGAAACTTCAAGGTCACCGCCAGACCGGCGGCGCCCTGGAGGCAGAAGTGAAACCACTGCGCAAACTCGCTGGCGTTGTCGCGCCGGATGTTGAGCTGGATGTCGGCAGCGTCGGTCAGGCTCAGCACCTCGATGGCGCCGGAATCGAAAGCGGTTGATATGTGGAGTGGGGTCATGTGCAATGCCTGTCTACCGTCGGCACGCTATGCCGACTGAGAACTGGCATTGTAGAAGCCACCTGGCCGTCATTGCCAGGAGCGCGGCGACGCGGCAATCCATAAATCATGGCGCGTACAAAGGCACAAGCTGTCATTCCGGCGGTCGCAGTTGTCATCCCGGACCCCGGATCGAGCCCGAGGCAAGCTCTGATCCGGGATCCAGCGCGGCGCCACTACTGGATTGCGGGTCGTGGCCCGCAATGACAATACAGGGCGCAATGACCGTACAGGGCCCGCAATGACCATACAGGGCCGCAATGACAAGCAGGTGCGGGACTGTTTGCCGAAGGGTCGGCTCAAAGCGTTAGCTGAAGACGCCGCCGTACTTCTTGCGCAGATCACCCTTTTGCACCTTGCCGGTGCCGCCAACCGGCAGCGCGTCGAGAAAGATGACGTCGTCGGGTACCCACCACTTGGCGACGCGCTCGGTCAGGAAGGCCAGGATCTCTTCGCGTTCGACCGTTTTGCCGGGCTTGCGCACGATGAAGAGCAGAGGTCGCTCATCCCACTTCGGGTGCTTGACGCCGATCACCGCCGCCATGGCCACCGCCGGGTGACCGACGGCCGCGTTTTCAAGGTCGATCGAGCTGATCCATTCGCCGCCGGTCTTGATCACGTCTTTGGCGCGATCGCGGATCTGCATCACACCGTGGGCATCGATGGTGGCGATGTCGCCGGTCGGGAACCAGCCGTCAACCAACGGTGATGTGTCAGCCTTGTAGTAGCTGCGCACGATCCACTGCCCGCGCACCGTCAACTCGCCTTGCGAGACACCATCGCGTGGCAGCGTGGCGCCCTGTTCATCAACCACCTTGATCTCGGTGCCAAACACCGACTTGCCCTGGCGCGCAATCACCGCGTGCTGTTCGCTGACCGACAGTTCGCGGTTTTTCGGTGACAGGCAACTCATGGTAGCCACCGCCGTGGTCTCGGTCATGCCCCAGCCGTGGCGCACTTCAACACCGTAGTTGTCAACAAACTTGGCGATCAGGGCCGCTGGCATGGCGGATCCGCCGACGCCGGTGCGCTGCATCGTCGAGAAGCGCAGGCCATGCTCCTCCACGTGCTGCATCAGCGCCAGCCAGATGGTGGGCACGCCGGCGCTGACGGTCACGCGTTCGCCTTCCATCAGTTCATACAGGCTGGCGCCGTCCAGGCGCGGCCCGGGCAGCACCAGGCGCGCACCGCCGATCGGCGCGGCGTAGGGAATGCACCAGGCGTTGATGTGGAACATCGGCACCACCGGCAATATCGTGTCGCTCGGTGAGAGCGACAGGATGCCCGGCAGACAACACGACAGGGCGTTGATGACGATGGCACGGTGCGAGTACAGCGCACCCTTCGGGTTGCCCGTGGTGCCGGAGGTGTAGCAAAGTGCGGCGCCACTGCGCTCGTCAAACTCGGGCCAGTCAAACTGCTCGCTGTGCGGGGCAATCAGGGCCTCGTAGCACACTGTGCTGACACCCTCGACGGCTGGCAGATTGGCGGCATCGCTCAGGCAGATCCAGTGCTTCACCTTCGGGCAATGCGCTGCGATGCCCTTGATCAAGGGCGCAAACGTGCTGTCAAACAGCATGGCAACGTCTTCGGCGTGGTTGATGATGTAGATGAGCTGCTGCGCCTGCAGGCGCGGGTTGCAGGTGTGCATGACCATGCCGCTGCCCGACACCGCAAAGTAGGCTTCCAGATGGCGGTGGTTATTCCAGGCAATCGAGCCGACCACGTCGCCTTGTTTCAAACCCAGCGATGCAAGCGCGTTGGCAAGTCGACGGGATCGGGCAGCGCACTGCGCGTAGGCGTAGCGGAACAGTGGCCCGTGGGTTTCACGGGACACCACCTCAACGTCACCAAATTGAGCCGCAGCGTGTTCGATCACACTTGAAATCAATAAGGGACGCTCCATCATCAGTCCGGGTTGAAGCATGGTTTGTTCCTATGAAGCGGTAAGTGAAGAATGCATCTGCCAGTCGCTCGCCTCAATCAAACTGGCGTGCGATCGCTCTCAGGAATTCTACCGATTCGACATCCCGATTGGTGGCCTCATCTTTGCTGGTGCCGTAAGCCCTGTTGGATGACTGTTTATAGATAACAACGCCACACGACCGATCCGCATAAACCAGCTGGTTGTAAATTCCAAGTGCAACGAACTCGCCACGTGGACCCTCTGGAATCCACCATTGGTAGCCATAGCCAAAGGGCAGCGCGTGGTCGTTCAGCAATGGTTTGCCCGGCATCAAATGAGGCGCATCGGGCGTGACGGACGCCTTCACCCAGGCCTCGGGGACAACCTGCTTGCCTTCCCAAACACCACCGTTACGGTACAGCTCGCCCAGCTTGATGAAGTCTCTTGCGACAAGATTGAGACCGGCAAAGGCCATTTCCATTCCGGTCTTGTCGATCAGCCAGTAGCCCGGCATATTCATTCCAAGGGGTTCAAATAGTTTCTCTTGCATGTAGTCACTCAAGGAACGCTTTGTTGCGTGAACCAGCAAGGAGCCCAATGCCTGAGTTTCACCGGAGTTGTAGCGGCAGACCGTACCTGGCTTGCTTTCGGGTGCCATTCCGGCAACAAATTCTTCCAGCGACATGGCACCCCCCATGGCTGCTGCCAAGCGGAAAACATCGCAGTTTGGATCCGAGTAATCTTCGTTCCAACGAGCGCCAGACGACATCTGCAACACGTTTTTGATGCTGACCCCAAAGTAGGCAGAACCGGGCGGCACCGGAATATAGTCGCTGATCGCATCCTCAATGCTGCGAATATGACCTTCGCCGACGGCGATGCCGACCAGCGCGGAAATAAAGCTTTTCGAGACCGACCACGAAATCCAGTGCACGTCCGCCCCACCCGTCAGGGCATAGCGCTCGTAGCGCACAGCGCCGTCCTTCAAGACCAGCAAGGCCGTGGTATCCGTTGCAGCAAAGAATTCCTCTGTAGACCGGGTTTTTCCCTCAAACTCGTAAGCAGCTGGCAAGACCATCGCCTGGCCTGTGGGAAAGGTGAAAGGCTTGGTTGACGCAGCCATCTTGCTGGTCGGGACCATGTCCTTGAATCTGCAAAAATTGTCGTGTTGCGGCGAACCGCTGAAAAGTGCTAACTGGTCAAATGGGGTTGTCTCTGGAGTGCTCATGGCGTGGCCTTTGAAGTCTTGTTAATAGGGAGAATCGCAGGGGCGAAGTTACTGCAGGCAAGGGAGAACCAACAGCCCTGCTAATGAGGGGTCTGCAAATGCAGACCGTATCGGCTTATGTTCCACGTAAGATAGGCTCCATCAGAACGCCCTTCGTGACTAACTACTGCAGAGATGAAAGCCACCAACGATCTCGACGCCATTGAGTTATTGAGCCATTGCCTGCTCAGTCTTGGGCGTTTGGCCAGGGATCTGCCGGTTGCAGAATTTCTGCTTCATGGGGCCAGGCTGGCCGTCGAAACAATCGGTTGCCAAAGCGTTTGGTGGGGTCTTGCCTTCGAAACAAAAAGCGGAAAAGCTTTTGACATTCTCCAGGCAGACTTTATTGGTTTACCTGAGAGCCTGGTCAAGGACTGGCGACGCATCGCCACCATCGACCCTTTCGTGCAAGAGATGATGCAATGCCTGGGGCAGGTCAAGCGGGTATTGATTGACGACGATCGAATCAAATCGGTCCCTGTATTGACCGAGTTTGCTGAGCGCTACGGCATACGACACGTGATGGGCATGTGCCTGGATGAAGAAGCGACCGGACAATCGTTCTTTATGGTCATGTACCGAGGTGCCGCAGGACCAGGCTTCAGCGACCAGGAGGCCCTGATGTTCAGGCATCTGATGAAGCACATAGTTCAGCTGTGGTACTTCAGCCTGCAAAACGAACTTGGCAGGAATTCGGTAAAGGATATTCTGCGTGTGGCGCTGGCTCGCCCCGATGGACAGTTGCTTTACGCCGGTCCTGAATTTTGCGAAGTCATTCAAGCAAAGTGGCCGCAGTGGGATGGCATCACCCTGCCGGCCGTACTGGTAGATCATTTTTCACAACTGCCCTGCACCGTGCGCCTGCCTGGCGGTTCCATTGAGCTCTTTGCGCATGGCGACCAAGTCCAGTTGTGCGCAGTGCGCCGCGGCGATCCGGCGCAAAAATTGTCCCCAAGAGAGCAACGCGCCGCCTACTTATTTGCCTCCGGACTGACGTACAAAGAGATCGCGCGCCAGCTCTTGCTTTCTCCAGCCACGGTTCGAACGTATTTGCGAAATGCCTACGTTCACCTTGGCGTGAGCAACAAGGTGCAACTAAGCAATTCGCTCCAATCCAAATCGTCCAACTGATCCATCACAGTTGGACGGGTTGACCAACCGGCTGATTCGCCTCACTGGATACTTCGCCTCCCCCGTCGTTGCGAGGAGCGCAGCGACGCGGCAATCCATGAAGCATGGACTGCCGCGCATCAGTTGAAACTTCCGCGAACCGGTCAGCCAAAACAGTCCGTTACGCTTTTCACGACCAACGATGATCTTGACGGCGCTGAACAATTGCGGGCGTACTGGATCTCGTCAATGGTCGCCGGTGCCGGCTATGTCTGCAAAGACAGCGCCGGGTCGCGCTGACCTTCAGAGCACATTTCGAGCAGAGTGGTTTTGCCAACCTGCCGGGGGCCTGTGAGCATAAGCACCGGAAAGCTTTCGCTGACGGCGCGGATGGTCTGCAGAAGGGTACGCTGGTACATCATGCGTTTATATTGGAATCTCACTCCAATGTAAACGACTTCAGGGTAAATCCCTCAGAATCAGTAGTGCGGCGGCAACTCGTCGCGCAGGTTGCGGCTCGCGCCCACGCCACCGTCGATGCTGGACTCTCGCAGATGAGCGATTTCGCGAATCAACTGGTCGATTTGCTGCTGCTGGCGCACCACGATCCGGTTCAGCTCATCCAGCAAGTCCTCCTGGAAGCTGGCCTTGATCTCGAGATCGGTCAGGCGCTGCCCGGTGTTGTTAGCGTTTTCCATACCGCATTCTGCCAAGTAATTTGTTGTACCGATAATCGGGTATGACAACAAAGTTCGATTCGCTGGCCCTGAACCCGGCCACGCTGGCCAATCTGGTGCAACTGGGCTACCTTGAAATGACGCCGATCCAGGCCGCCAGTCTGCCCGCAGCCCTGCTTGGCAAAGACCTGATCGCGCAGGCCAAGACCGGCAGCGGCAAGACCGCCGCCTTTGCGCTAGCGCTGCTGGACAAACTCAACCCACGCCGCTTTGCCGTGCAAGCCCTGGTGCTGTGCCCGACGCGCGAACTGGCAGATCAGGTGAGCGTCGAGATACGGCGTCTGGCACGCGCCGAAGAAAACATCAAGGTGGTCACGCTGTGCGGCGGTGTGGCGCTGCGCGGCCAGCGCGCTTCGCTGGAGCACGGCGCGCACATCGTGGTCGGCACGCCGGGGCGCGTGATGGATCACCTTGAGCGCGGTTACCTGACGCTCGATGCCCTGAACACGCTGGTGCTTGACGAAGCCGACCGCATGCTTGACATGGGTTTCTTCGACGACATTGCGACGGTGGCAAAACAGTGCCCGCCGGATCGGCAAACCCTGCTTTTTTCTGCCACCTACCCCGAAGGCATCGAAAAGCTGGCGAATCAGTTCATGCGTGAGCCACAGACCATCAAGGTCGAAGCGCAACACGCCAAGAGTCTGATCGAACAACGTTTTTATGAAGTGACGCGCGCCAACCGGCTCGAAGCCGTGGCGCTGCTGCTGAACCACTTCCGGCCCGCCAGCACACTGGCGTTTTGCAACACCAAGCTGCGCTGCAAGGAACTCGCCTCGTATCTGCAGGCGCAGGGTTTCAGCGCCCTGGCGCTGTATGGCGAACTGGAGCAGCGCGAGCGCGATCAGGTCCTGGCGCAGTTTTCAAATCGGAGTTGCTCGGTGCTGGTGGCCACCGACGTGGCGTCACGCGGTCTCGACATCACGCAGCTCCAGGCCGTCATCAACGTTGACATCACACCCGACCCCGAGGTGCACATCCACCGCATCGGGCGCACCGGGCGCGCCGGTGAATCCGGTCTGGCCCTGAGTCTGGCCAGCATGAGCGAGATGGGCTCGGTCGGCAAGATCGAGCTCTACCAAAGTCACGAGTCGGTCTGGCACATGCTCGATGAACTGACTCCGACCGGAGACGGGCCGCTGCTGCCACCGATGGTGACACTGCAGATTCTGGGCGGCCGCAAAGAGAAGATACGCCCCGGCGATGTGCTGGGGGCACTGACTGCCGATTGCGGTTACAGCCGCGAACAGATCGGCAAGATTGTCGTGACCGAATTCACCACCTTCGTCGCGGTGCAACGCGACATTGCCCTGGCGGCGATGCAAAAGCTCAACGCCGGCAAGATCAAAGGCAAAAGCGTGAAGGTGCGGCTTACTTCTTGACCGTGATGGTGGCGTCTTCAATCAGCAGCGGGTAGGAATAACCGCTACCGAAGTCGCGATCCAGCACCACTGTGCCTGAAATGCTGACCTTGTCGCCAACGGCGGCGGTTTGCTTGCTGGTGACAACCAAATTGTTGGTGCTGGCCTTGGCGTCGCCGGTGCCGTCTTGCACATGGACAAAGTTGCGCCCCATGATGCCGTTATTGACCTTGACCACTTTGCCCTGGGCACTGACGGGCTTGCCTGCCAAGGCGGCCTTGTCCTTGTAGATCACGGCCACCGTCTTGACAGGCGCATCGGCAGCCGTGGCGTTGAACGAAACCAGACCGGCGCCAGCAATCAGTGCGGCCAGCGCAATAGACAACAACTTCATAAAAACTCCTGTGATGGGTTAAAGGTGGGCTTGAAAAGCGATGCGTGCGAGTATATCGGCAGCGCCAGTGGTCATCCCGGACTGGCATATGTGATCCCGGACCTTGCCATTGTCATCCCGGACTCGATCCGGGATCCAGTGCTACGCCGCGACTGGATTGCGGGTCAGGCCTGCCCCGGACTCCGATCCGGGGTCCGCAATGACGATATGGCGCGCAATGACAATGCGGCCGCAGCGCGCAGCTTGTCTTTCTTGCTTGGGCGCTTGCCCTTGACGCCACCACCTGCCGTTGCGACGGGACTGGCGGTTTGCGTCGGCTCAAAGCCGGCAATCTGCTCCAGCGGCAAGCTCAGGCGCTGGCGTTTTTCTATCAAGTGAAAGTGCGGCAGGCTCTCGGCGCTGACAAAGCTGATGGCCACACCGCTTTCGCCGGCGCGCCCGGTGCGACCGATGCGGTGTGTGTAGTCGAGCGCGGAGCGCGGCAGGTCGTAATTCACCACCACCGGCAGCAGTGCAATGTCCAGGCCGCGCGCTGCCACGTCGGTGGCAATCACCACCTTGACGCGTGAGGCCTTGAAGTCCGCCAGCACCTGGCTGCGCTTGCCCTGGCTCAACTGGCCATGAAAGGGCTCGGCGTTGATGCGCGCCTTGCGCAACTTGTCGGCAATCATCTCGGCGCCGTGGCTGGTCGCGACAAAAACCAGTACGCGCTTCCAGTGGTTTTGCTGGATCAGATGACGCAGCAGTTGCGTCCGGTTTGGCGCGTCGACGGCAATGGCACGCTGGGCAATATCGGGCTCGGTCAGTGGCTCGGAGCGCAGCATGATGCGATGCGGGTCGCGCAACAGCGTTTGCGCCAATGCCTGCAGCGCTGGCGGGAAGGTGGCTGAGAAGAACAGGTTCTGGCGCTGCGCTGGCAGTAAGGCCAGGATGCGCGCGAGTTCTTCGGCAAAACCCAGGTCCAACAAACGATCGGCCTCGTCGAGTACCAGCATCTCGACACAGGAGAGGTCCAACGCGTTGTGCCCCACCAGATCGAGCAGACGACCCGGCGTGGCGACCACGATGTCGGTGCCGCCACGCAGACGCAGCAGTTGCGGATTGATCGAAACGCCGCCAAACACGATAGAAACTTTCAGCGCAGGCGACAGATGCGCGCCCAGGCTGCGGATTTCCTCGCCAACCTGGGTGCTGAGTTCGCGCGTAGGCACCAAAACCAGCGCGCGCGCTCGTCGGGCTTGGCCGGACGCGGCTTTTTCGAGCCGCTGCAGCAAAGGCAGGGCAAAGGCCAGCGTCTTGCCGGAGCCGGTTTGCGCCGAGCCGAGCACGTCGCGCCCCTGTAAGGCGGCCGGAATGGCGGCCTGCTGGATCGGAGTGGGGGTCAGGCAGGCTTTGTCACTCAAAGCGAGCAAAAGAGCCGGTGACAGGCCGAGGGAAGAAAATGACATCAGGGTCGAGTTTAGTCGTCTGCCACAGCGGCTTGCCAAGACCGAGGATAATCACGCCTTTTCCACCCATTAATCGGAGTTAGTTTCATGGCCAAAGAGTTCCGTACCGAAGCCGAGCGCAAGGCAACCCCCCGTCCCGTGCCGCCCAGAGGCGTCTGCTTCACCGCACCGAAGGGACAACTGCGCAGTCTGGAGCGCGGTACCGCCACCAACAACAAGAAGAACCCGGGCAAGCGCTGCAAAAAGGGCGGTTGACCCAACTTGCGCCCTTGCGAGGCACATTGCGCCCTTTCGAGGCACATTGGGCCCTTGCAAGGCCCATTGCGTCATTGCGGGCCTGACCCGCAATCCAGGGTTCGCGTGCCACTGGATGCCGGGTCGAGCCCGGCATGACAACCAGGAAAGCGTCGCAGTAAACGCAATGGACTCTGCGTCGCAATGACGCAGGCCTGCACTTACATATTCCGCCGGTACTGCCCACCCACCTCAAACAGCGCATTGGTGATCTGCCCCAGTGAGCAGACACGCACAGCGTCCATCAGCACTTCAAACACGTTCTTGTTTTCAATCACCGCCTGCTGCAGGCGTTTGAGTTGCGCTGGCGCTTCGGCCGCGTGCAGCGTGTGGAAGTCGGCCAGACGTTTGAGTTGGCTCTGCTTTTCATCGTCGGTGGAGCGTGCCAGTTCCAGCTTGTCGAGCACGGCGTCACCGTGCGGATTGCGGAAGGTGTTGACGCCGATGATGGGCAACTCGCCGGTGTGCTTGAGCATCTCGTAATGCATCGACTCGTCCTGGATGCGGCCGCGCTGGTAGCCGGTTTCCATGGCACCGAGCACGCCGCCGCGCTCGGCAATGCGTTCGAACTCGGTCAGCACGGCTTCTTCCAGCAACTCGGTCAACTCCTCGATGATGAAAGCACCCTGTGACGGGTTCTCGTTCTTGGCCAGCCCCCACTCGCGGTTGATGATGAGCTGGATCGCCATCGCGCGGCGCACCGAGTCTTCGGTCGGCGTCGTGATGGCTTCGTCGAACGCGTTGGTGTGCAGGCTGTTGCAATTGTCGTAAATCGCGATCAGCGCCTGCAGTGTGGTGCGGATGTCGTTGAACTGGATTTCCTGCGCGTGCAGGCTGCGGCCACTGGTCTGGATGTGGTATTTGAGTTTCTGGCTGCGCTCATTGGCACCGTATTTCTCTTTCATCGCCACGGCCCAGATGCGCCGCGCCACGCGGCCCAGCACGGTGTACTCGGGGTCCATGCCGTTGGAGAAGAAGAAGCTCAGATTCGGCGCAAAATCGTCAATGTGCATGCCGCGCGCCAGATAGGCTTCGACCAGCGTAAAGCCGTTGGAAAGCGTGAACGCCAGCTGGCTGATCGGATTCGCACCGGCCTCGGCGATGTGGTAGCCGCTGATGGAAACCGAGTAGAAATTGCGCACGCGGTTGTGCACAAAGTACTCGGCAATGTCGCCCATCACTTTCAGCGAAAACTCGGTCGAGAAAATGCAGGTGTTCTGGCCCTGGTCCTCTTTCAGAATGTCGGCCTGCACGGTGCCGCGCACGTTTTCCTGCACCCACTCCCTGATCTTGGCCAGTTCGGTGTCGGTCGGCTCGCGACCGTTCTCGGCCTTGAATTTGTCGATGTTCTGGTCGATCGCCGTGTTCATGAACATCGCCAGAATGGTCGGTGCCGGGCCATTGATGGTCATGGAGACCGAGGTCGTCGGGCTGCACAGGTCAAAGCCGCCGTAGAGCACCTTCAGGTCATCGATCGTGGCAATGCTGACGCCGCTATTGCCGACCTTGCCGTAGATGTCGGGGCGCGGATCGGGGTCGTTCCCGTACAGCGTGACCGAATCAAAAGCGGTGGAAAGGCGTTTGGCCGCCATGCCGGAGCTGAGCAGCTTGAAGCGCGTGTTGGTACGAAACGCGTCGCCCTCGCCAGCGAACATGCGCGTCGGGTCTTCGCCTTCGCGCTTGAAGGCAAAAGTGCCAGCCGTGTAGGGGTAGCTGCCGGGAACGTTGTCCAGCGTCAGCCACTTCAGGATTTCGCCGTGGTCTTCATACTGGGGCAGCGCCACCTTGCGGATGGTGGTGCCACTCAGGCTTTTGCTGGTCAGCGCTGTACGTAGTTCCTTGTCGCGGATCTTGACCACGTACTCGTCGCCCGCATAGGCTGTCTGCATCGTCGGCCACTGCGCCAGCAGTTTGCGCTCAGCGCTGCCCAGCAGTTCCTCACGCTGGGTGGCCAGCTTGGTCAGTGTCTCGTACGCATCGCCCTGGTTGGCGTCAGCGAGTTTGAGCATGCGAGCACTTTCACGCAACTGCTGCACTTCGCGCGCCAGTTTGGCCTGAGAGCGAGCGCGCTTCTTGTAGCCGCGCACGGTGTCACTGATTTCGGCCAGGTAACGGGTACGCCCGGCTGGTACCACCGGCGTCTGGTTGGTGCTGTGCCGCACGGCCACCGCCGGCAGGTGGCTGCCGGGTGAGAGCTTCAGCCCGAGTTCAGCCAGGCGCGGTTTGAGTGCCTGGTACAGAGCCGTCACACCGTCATCATTGAAGCGCGCCGCCATCGTGCCAAACACCGGCATCTGCTCGGCCGGTGTGGTGAAGGCTTCGCGGTTACGCTGCACCTGCTTGGCCACGTCGCGCAGGGCGTCCAGCGCGCCCTTGCGGTCAAACTTGTTGATGGCAACGAACTCGGCAAAGTCCAGCATGTCGATTTTTTCAAGCTGGCTGGCCGCGCCAAATTCAGGCGTCATCACGTACATCGGCACATCCACATGCGGCACGATGGCTGCGTCGCCCTGGCCAATGCCCGAGGTCTCGACCAGCACCAGGTCAAAACCCGCCACCTTGCAGGCGGCAATCACGTCCGGCAGCGCCGGGCTGATCTCCGAGCCGTAGTCACGCGTAGCCAGACTGCGCATGAAGACACGCTGTCCCTGGCTCCAGGGCGAGATCGCGTTCATGCGGATGCGATCTCCCAGCAGCGCGCCACCGGTCTTGCGGCGTGACGGGTCGATGCTGATCAGCGCGATGCGCAAGCTGTCGTTCTGGTCCAGCCTTAGACGGCGAATGAGTTCATCAGTGAGCGAAGACTTGCCGGCACCACCGGTGCCGGTGATACCCAGCACGGGCACCTTTTTGCCAACAGCCGTCTTTCGTATTTGTTCAACCAGAGCGCTGAGTGAGGCGCTGGTGGCGCCCTTGCCCTGGCCGTCGGCTTTTTCGTTTTCGAGTGCCGTGATCAGTTGCGCCAGCGCACGCCAGGCCATCTCCCCGTGGCCCTGGATGGCAGTCAGCTCTTTGGGCGCATAGCTGGTGAGGTCCTTGTCGCAGCGCATCACCATCTCGCCGATCATGCCAGCCAGCCCCATGCGCTGTCCGTCTTCCGGGCTGTAGATGCGCGAGACGCCATAGGCCTGCAGTTCGCGGATTTCGGGCGGCACGATGACGCCACCGCCACCACCAAACACCTGAATGTGCGAACCGCCGCGCTCCTTGAGCAGGTCCACCATGTACTTGAAGTACTCGACGTGCCCGCCCTGGTAGGAACTGATGGCAATGCCCTGCGCGTCTTCCTGCAGGGCCGCTGTCACAACTTCGTTAACGCTGCGGTTGTGCCCCAGGTGAATCACCTCGGCACCCATGCTCATCAGGATGCGGCGCATGATGTTGATGGCCGCGTCGTGCCCGTCAAACAGGCTGGCGGCCGTCACAAAACGCACCTTGTTGACAGGGCGATAGCTGGCGAGTGCCTTGAAATCGGCGGACAGATCGGTCATGGTGAAACTCCGGAGACTTGACGTTTACGTAAACGTCAATCTTAGCGGTTTTCGGGCCTGCACTGTGCTATTGATGAAAACTTTGTATCGCTCCCCATTGAAAAGTCATTTTCAATCAGTCACGGCGTGGGTATCGATCAAAAAGACGCACGACGAGCCGCAAGAAGGCGCTGAACCAGCAGATGCTGCACCTTCCGTTCGGTACCAATCGCGAAGAAATTCTCTTCCACGTCATCGCAAGGCCCGAGACTCCTTACCCCATCGCGCGTCAGCAGGTCTTCACGAACCCATTCCACTGCCGGAAAGACGCCCATGCCGCCGGTGCCAAAGGTCTTGAGCAACGCACTGTCCTCGAACTCGCCAACAACGCGGGGCCGGATGCCGCGCTGTTCAAACCAGTGGTCGATCCGGGCGCGAACGTCGTTGTGGCTGGTAGGCAGCAGGACAGGCAGCTCCGCAAGGGAATGCGGAAAATCCTTCTTTGCTGACTTGTAGAGTTCGGCACTTGCGTACCAGGAGATGGGCGAAGAACCCATGGAGTGCGAGTAGAGTTTGATGTTCGGATTGGCAGGGGCAGGACGATCGGCCAAGACAATGTCCAGGCGGTGCAGGGCCAAATCTCCCAATAGATCATCGAACTCGCCTTCGTTGCACAACAGGCGCAAATGGGGCTCCGTCAGGATGGGTTGCAACAAGCCATGCACCACCAACTTGGGCAAAGCATCCGATATGCCCACAGCCAGTCTGACGGCAGGAGTGCTCATGGCATCTCGCACCACGGTAGGCAGATTCTCGCCGAGTTGAAATATCAGATCAGCCTGCTGCATGGCTGCTATACCGGCGTCGGTCAGCACCAGGCCCCTGCCCGCCGGCTTGAGCAAAGCGTAGCCCAGCGAACGCTCCAGTTCCCTCACTTGCGCACTGATGGTCTGCACCGCCATATCGAGTTTGTTTGCGGCACGGGAAATGCCGCCCTCCTTGGCTACCACCCAGAAATAGTACAGATGCTTGTAATTGAAGTCGGCGCGCATAGTTCGTCTTTTAGGGATTGTTAATACGCAATTATCTGCTTTTTTGATATTGTTCAAGCAACTACTCTTGGCCCCAGAAACCTTTCATCAACGGAGACTTCAATGAAACTTTTTCTTTCAATTTTGGCAGTTGTGCTGACGCTGGGGCTGTTCCTTGGCGTCGGAGATGCCGAAGCGGCAAAACGGCTGGGCGGTGGCAAGTCATCGGGGATGCAACGTCAGTCCGCCCCCGCGAACAAGGCGCCAGAGGTCAAGCCAGCGCAAACGCCCACCGCACCTGCGGCGGCGGCGGCACAACCGAAGCGCTCCTGGATGGGACCACTGGCTGGCCTGGCCGCTGGTCTTGGCCTCGCTGCCTTGGCTTCCCACTTCGGATTCGGTCAGGAACTGGCGTCCATGATGATGATGGGCCTGGCAATCATGGCCGTCCTCGCGGTGGTCGGTTTGATCATGCGCAAGCGCGCTACTGCCCAGCAACCACGGGCAGTGCAAATCGGGGGCATGCAATACGCCGGCGCTGGCCTTGATCGCGCCGAGATGGCACAAAAAAGCTATGAGGTCTCCATGCCAGGCTCCAGCATCGGTTCAAAGCTGCTTGCTACCAGCAGCATTCCAGCGGATTTTGATGTGGCCGGCTTCGAGCGCAATGCCACGATTCAGTTCATTCGCTTGCAGGCTGCCAATGACAAGGGAAATCTGGACGACATCGGCGAGTTCACGACGCCCGAGATGCTCGCCGATTTGAAACTGGACCTGGCGGCGCGCGGTGGTGCCGCCCAGGAAACCGAAGTTGTGGACGTCCAAGCCAAGGTGATTGATGTGCTTGACGAGGGCGATCGCTACGTGGTCAGCGTGCGCTTTACCGGAACGATCCGCGAGAACAAAGGCTCTGTGCCCGAGTCATTCGACGAGACATGGCATCTGGTCAAAGCCAGCGAAGGCAGGGGTGGCTGGGTTCTCTCAGGAATTCAGCAGATGCAACCCACCTGAGCGGAGCCGCCACCTGTGGCCTGGGTGCGGATGACGGCGAACCTGAGAAATGTGAAATATGGACATCTTTACCATTGAATTTGCGACCGCACTGGCAGCGATCGTTGCCATTGATCTGGTCCTGGCCGGTGACAATGCGATTGTGATTGCACTGGCGGCGCGCAATGTGCCGCGTCACCTCCAACGCCGGGCAATGATTGTCGGGGCGGCTGGTGCGGTCATTGTCCGCAGCCTGTTGACGCTGGTCGTTGTCTGGCTGCTGCAGTTTCCGGGGCTGCTCTTCGCGGGCGGTGCGATGCTGATCTGGATCGCCTACAAGCTACTCATACCCGAGCACGAAAATGGGGAAGCAGCACATATCAAGGGTGCCCCCACGTTCTGGGCCGCCATCCGAACCATTGTGGTGGCCGACATGGTCATGGGAATGGACAACGTCCTCGGCGTGGCCGGGGCAGCCCACGGGAGTTTCCTGCTGGTAATTCTGGGTCTGCTGATCAGCATCCCGATCCTGATTTGGGGCAGCAGCATGCTGTTGAAGTACGTTGAGCGCTACCCCGCACTCGTGTATCTGGGCGCCGGTGTGCTTGCTTTCACGGCAGCCAAGATGATGACCTCGGAGCCCGCCCTCAAGGATGCCCTCAGCGCTTACGCCCTGACGGTGCCGATGGTCTACCTTGTCACCGTCTTTGGTGTCTTGTGGAGGGGGTTTGTAGAAAACCACCACCGCCTGGAATCACGGATCAGTGTCAGGTTGGCGGATTTGAAGATGCAAAGGGCAGCGGTATTGGAAACGTCGAATAACTTTGAAGGAGAGATCGTCATGGAAAAAGTACTTGTTCCGGTAGATGGCTCGCGCAACGCACAGCATGCGGTGCGGCATGTCATCGGTGAGTTCCGCAAGAATGGGCTGATGGAGGTTCACTTGTTGAACGTTCAGACCCCTTTCTCAAAGCACGTT
>Ga0194056_10000521_pt1 | contig 21037 bp, 21 predicted proteins | sample SepL4413m_MetaG_FD_155458 | JGI IMG/M metagenome (GOLD analysis project Ga0194056, IMG submission 155458) | Anoxic zone freshwater microbial communities from boreal shield lake in IISD Experimental Lakes Area, Ontario, Canada - Sep2016-L442-13m | ecosystem: Environmental > Aquatic > Freshwater... | reverse complement strand
CGCCGTAATATTTCTGCTGCTCACCAATATTGCCGTTCTCGTATTCTTTCTTTGCTGCAAAGGACCTGGCAGAAAACAGTTCCATGGCGGAAGAGATGGTGTAATGAAAGAATTTTTGCAAAAAGAAGTTGGCTTTAGTGCAAGTCAGATCAGCCTGTATGATTCCCTGAGTAAGAAAAACCGCGAAAACATCAAGAATCGTTTTGATGATATGCGTAAAATTAAAATGGAACAGTTCAGAGCGCTGGGCCGCGAAGGTTTCAGTGATACTGCCATGAGTAAAGCGGCCAGCGAATCTGCCGAAATGCAGGGTAAGATGGAATTGAACCTGATTATGCAGATCGACGATATCCGCAAACTCTGTACCCCCGACCAGTTGCCCAAATTTGATTCGGGCTTCTATAAGATCTGGAACAAGCATGATATAAAAAAGAATAAGCCGGAAGAAAAAAAATAAAGCGACGGTTTTTTAATTGCCCGTCGTCTAATAAATTGTCTAACACTATAATTAAAAACAACAATGAAAAAACAAATCGTATTAATGGTTGCTGCTGCATTGATTGGCTTTAGCACCGTACAAGCACAGGGTGGATTTCAGCGCCGTACACCGGAAGAAAGAACTACCACGGTGATGGAAAAACTGGCCGATTTTAAACTGGATAAAGAGAAAGCTGATCTTACCGACAGCATCTTTTTACATTATTATCAGGCACAGCAAAAAATGCGTGAAGAGATGATGGCTGCTGGTGGTACCGTTGACAGAGACGCCATGAGGGCAAGTATGCAAAAAATGAGCGACGAACGTGACGGAAAATTAAAATTGATTTGGACGGAAGACCAGATGAAAAAATGGAAAGACGAAATTGAACCAGCTTTAAGGCCGCAAAGACCAGCCGGACAAGGCAATGGCGGACAATAGTTTTAGTATGTTTTTGGTTGAGTTAACACCCTGTTGCTTTGGTTGGCAACGGGGTTTTTTTTGTTAGAGATTGGAAGGCAAGGGTTGACAGTTGGCAGTTAGCAGTTAGCAGTTGGCAACACGTTTAAATTAATGATTTCGTAGAGACCAAAGACATGCTGTTATTAAAGCTGATTCATTTATAAATTAAGCCTCGAATTGAAGATACGATTCAACAGTACAACGATTAACCGATTCAACAAAATAAAACGAACGCTTCAATTGAACTGCACTCCTTAAACAACTAAACTTCTAAACACCTAAACGACTAAACACCCTAACCAGCCCCCTCCTCCAACAAATGCAAGATCCTCGCCTTCAAGTCCCCATAGGCGGTATATCCTTTGGCGATCAGATAAAATTTGCTGTCATTTTCTTGCAAAAAGAGTTGTGGAAATCCGGTCACTTGCAATTGTTTGCAGAGGGCAAATTCGTAATAAGCCTGTTCTTTAAATTCAGGGTCTTGCAGTTTAGCATAAAAAGCCTCGGGTACAATGCTGTATTTATCCAGTAAGTGACGATAGGCTTCATCATCATCTAGGTCGCGGCCCTCATAGTTGAGCGCATACTGCAGGTCAGTAGCAAATTCCAGTTGCCGAAAAGGATAGTACGATTTGAATACCGATAAGGCTATGGCTGGTTTTTCGGAATTCATATACCAGTCGCTCTGCTCGGGGTTATTGATATGCCATAAAAAATCTTCGCCAAATTTTATTCCCGTGAGTTCCTCCACATTTTTATAAGCCCCCTGGATAAATGGCGCCGTTTTTTCAATGGATACTACCTGTTCTCCGATCAGCATGCCGCCACTCAATACTTCCACATCAAGCCGGTCTTCAAAATCGGCGGCTATTTGTTTTATCACCGGACTAAATCCATAGCACCATCCACAATAGGCATCATAACAATATATCAATGCGGGTTTATCCATGATTGAGGTTGATTATAAGCTGCAAAGATAGCTGGTTGGTAGGTTATAGTAAAGGGATCTGTCCTTCGCAAATTATTAGTTATGCCTCATTTACTTTAATTTTAAACCTCATCCTCAACAAACACTATGCAATCTGAAACAAACGATCTACTAAATTTCGAGAGTACACTGGTAAGGGCAACTGGTGGTCAAAGATTGGCAAACTATCTTATTGATATCGCTTCCTTTTATGCGCTATTTATCATTCTCGGAATTATCATTGCCCTGGTATCTCCTTCCACGATTGAAAATTTGGATACCGACACTGGCGGATTTCAATTGATCGATCGCTTAATTTCATTATTACTATACGCAGTTTATTTGGGGTTTGCAGAAGCCGTGTTGAAAGGTAAAACACTGGGCAAATTGATCACCGGAACAAGGGCAGTCAACCTGGATGGCAGTAAGATCACGGCTTCTACAGCATTTAGCAGAGGATTTAGCCGCGCTGTTCCATTTTGTGTGTTTAGCGCATTAGGAAGCCCTTGTAATCCCTGGCAAGATAAATGGACAGACACGATGGTTATTGATGAAAAAAAATCCAGGGTTTAGTCAGCAGAAACGAGGATATGAATTCCATCGTTCCAGCATGGAATCCGAAAATGGACCGTTCGTAAACAATAATCAATCCCTGAACGACTCATGGACAAAAACCTTTTCGCCGTAAGCGTATTCGATAAACTGGCACAATCCTACCAGGATAAATTCATGGATGTAAGCATGTACAAGTCATCGCTTGATCAGTTTTGTACATCGCTTGATAAAAACCAACTGAACATACTCGAACTGGCCTGTGGGCCCGGTAATATTACCCGTTATCTGCTCAACCAACGGCCCCACTTGAACATATTGGCCACTGATCTATCGCCCAATATGATCGAGCTTGCGAAAATAAATAATCCTGAAGCTCGTTTTCAAATTTTGGATTGCAAACAAATAGGAACCCTTACCGAGCGTTATGACGGCATTGTTTGCGGATTTTGTTTTCCCTATCTTCCAAAAGAAGATTGTGAACAATTGATCAGCGATGCGGCCAAACTTTTAGCACCTGGTGGAATTTTGTATCTAAGTGTGATCGAAGATGAGTATGAAAGATCGCAATTCAAAAAAGGGAGCGGTGGCGATGAGATCTATATGCATTATTACCCTGCACATTATCTTGAACCCTTGCTGATCAGTAATAATTTTAGTATTTTACATACAGACAGAATAACATACCAGCACCATTCAGAAACCACTACCGACCTAACGATCATTGCTAAAATTAAAAACAGTTAAGCACTATGCGATCATTACTATTCATGTGCATCGTACTCACGATGCTGGGTTGTGCCGGTCATAATAATATGTCGGGGAAATTAAAAACACTTAATGGCGCTTGGTTACCCATCCGGCAGGAAATGGGCGGGAAGTCCTTACCCAGCATGATCTATGAAAAACAGCAACTCGTCATTGCTGGACTTCAATTCACCCTTACTGCCGAAAGCATCGACAAAGGAGATCTGCAATACAAAGATGGTAAAATGGATATTTATGGCAGGGTAGGTGTTAATGCCGGGAAACATTTTATGGCCATCTATACCCTTGAAAAAGATCAGCTGACCATCTGTTATAATCTTGCCGGCAATAGTTATCCAACTTCATTTGAAACAAAAGCAGGAACGATCTTGTTTTTGGTCGTGTATAAGAAATTGAAATAAAAAACCGGAGTAGTCTTCTGTAACGTTTCAGGAAATAAACGTTGCATAAATTAACCAATCAAAGAACACGGATGCCACAGATTAGGATGCTATATTAATTTGCAAGGTCTCACTCAACCTTAAACGACTTAAACCATTAAACGTCTTAAACGACAAAGGAGCGAGTGGGTCCATCGGAGTGAAGGAACTGTGAACTATACACTATGAACATGTATTTCCCTTAATGCGCCAGCAACCAATTCTCTCCAACACCTATCTCTGCATCAGTAGGTACCCCATTGGGTAAGGCAAGCGCCGATTGCATACAATTCAATATGATGGGTTTGATCTGTTCCACTTCATCTTTATGCGCATCAAATACCAATTCATCATGTACCTGCAACAACATCTTTGAGCGAAGTTTCAGCCGCGTGAATTCTTCTTGAATTTTTATCATCGCCAGCTTGATCATATCGGCTGCCGAACCCTGTATCGGCGAATTGATGGCATTTCGCTCGGCAAAACCGCGCACGGTAAAATTAGCCGATTGAATATCTTTTAGCCAACGCTTACGACCCATCAGCGTTTCTACATAACCGTTCTCCTTCGCAAAATTGATGGTATCGTCCATATATTTCTGGATATTCGGGAACTGCTTCTTATAATTATCAATGATCTCTTTGGCCTCCGCCCTCGGTATGCCCAGGTTCTCTGCCAATCCGAATGCCCCCTGCCCATAAATGATCCCGAAATTCACACTCTTTGCTTTATACCGCATTTCTTTGGTTACCGCCGACTCTTCTACATTGAACACTTTTGCCGCTGTAGCTGTATGGATATCTTTTCCCGTACGAAAAGCCTCACACATATTCACATCGCCGCTAATGGCCGCCACGATCCTCAATTCGATCTGTGAGTAATCGGCTGAAACTAGTAAATGATCGGCATCACGGGCAATAAAAGCTTTTCGGATCTCTCTTCCTCTTTCGGTACGTACCGGAATATTCTGCAGGTTGGGATTATTGCTGCTCAACCTACCGGTTACGGCTACTGCCTGCGCATAACTGGTATGTACTCGTCCGGTTTTTTTATTGATCATCAGGGGTAGGGCATCCACATAGGTCGACTTCAACTTCGTGTATTCCCTGAACGAAAGAATATCATCCACGATCTTATTCTGTGCCGCCAGTTTCAGCAACACATCCTCACCCGTGGCATACTGACCGGTCTTGGTCTTCTTTGCTTTAGGATCGATCTTCATTTTATCAAACAATACTTCGCCCAGTTGTTTTGGACTGGCAAGGTTAAACCTTACTCCCGCCTGACTGTACACACTTTCTTCTGCCAGTTTTGCTTCGCGCTCCAGTTCCTTGCTGTATTCATTCAAAAAATCCTGGTCGATCCTGATGCCTTCAAATTCCATGGCGGTCAATACTTTTACCAGCGGATTCTCCACTTCATAAAAAACCTTTTCCACTTCTTTTTTCTTCAGCAGGGGCACAAAGGAATGTTTCAACTGCAGGGTGATGTCGGCATCCTCTGCTGCATAGTCTTTGATCTTGTCAAATTCCACCTGTCGCATATTGCCCTGACCTTTTCCTTTTTTACCGATCAATTCTTCAATATGCACCGGTTCATATCCCAGGTATTTGATGCTGAGATCATCCATACCCCGCTTGCCTTCCGGCTCAATAACATAATGGGCCAGCATGGTATCGAAAATATTCCCTTTCAGTTCATACCCATACCATTTCAGGATCAGCATATCATACTTGAGGTTTTGTCCGACCCATGTTTTAGAAACATCATTGAACAACGACTCAAATAATTTTAGTCGTTTATGCGTTTCCGTTTGGTCGGCCGAACAGGGCACATAATATCCTTCGCCGGGATTAACCGAAAAACTTAATCCTACCAACTCGGCAGTATTGGCATCAATACCGGTGGTTTCAGTATCGAAACAGATCTCGGTCGATTGTGCGAGTACCGACAATAACTTTTCAATATCTTCAGTGGTATCGGCCAGCATATAGTTGTGCGGACTGTTGTTGATATTCTTATCCGCTGTAGCATGTATGGTTGGTGATTCTTCTTCGTATGTGTTGGCCGACCTAGCCCCCGCAGGCTGTTCAATGATATTTCCAAAAAGGTCCATCTGCATATTTTCGGATTGACCCTTTGATGTCGACTTTTGAGCATTTCCGGCTGGAGCAGCAATTTCAATCTCTTCTCCCAGTATTCTTTTTCCAAGCGTTCTGAATTCCAACTCTGCAAACACCTCTTTCAAAGCTTCCTTATTGATCTCTTTGATGCGGAAATTCTCTTCATGAAATTCGGTGGGTACATTGATGATGATGGTGGCCAGTTTTTTACTCAGCAGGGCCATTTCTTTTCCGGCCCTCACTTTTTCGCCAATTGCACCCTTTATATTTTCGGCATTGGCCAGTACATTTTCAAGGGTACCATATTCGGCAAGCAGTTTTGCTGCAGTTTTTTCACCCACGCCTTTTATGCCGGGAATATTATCAACCGCATCGCCCATCAGTCCGAGTATATCGATCACCTGGTCTACATTATTGATGCCCCATTTTTCGCATACTTCTGCCGGGCCCAGTATTTCAAAATTACCTCCTTGGTAGGGTGGTTTATAGATCTTAATATTCTCAGAAACCAGCTGTCCATAATCCTTATCGGGTGTAACCATAAACACTTCGTAACCTGCTTTTTCGGCTTGTTTGGCCAGCGCGCCAATAACATCATCGGCTTCATAGCCATCGATAGCGATCACGGGGATATTGAATCCTTCAATAATCTTTTTGATATCGGGTACTGCGGATAAAATATCTTCCGGTGTTTCTTGTCGGTTGGCTTTATAATCGGCGAAATCGGTATGTCTTTCGGTGGGTGCGTGGGTATCAAAGCAAACCGCCATATGGGTGGGCTGCTGATTTTTGATGAGTTCAATAAGTGTATTGGTAAAGCCAAACTGGGCATTGGTGTTTCTTCCTTTGCTGGTGATGCGCGGGTTGCGGATCAGGGCATAATAAGCACGGAATACGAGGGCAAATGCATCTAACAGGAATAATTTTTTTTGCATGCCCTAAAAGTAAAACAAATCTGCCCGCTAATCAATTTTGAAAAACAGAAGGCTCCCTTAGAAAGGGGAGCCTTCAATCATATAAACTCAACTAAAACTAACTGCTATTACCTTGTTGCAATATTTAATCTGTCTGAATTGGCAGCAGGGCTGCCGGTAAATGCTACTTTATTATTTGAGATTTCAGAGATAAGCCAATAATTATTCAATTTCTTCAGGTTCTTGTCCGCTTGTCCAACGTCGATCCTGATCCGGTTTGATTCATTCCCTTCCGACCAATTGCCCTTGATATCCACCCCGTCTTTACTCACTACCAACTCGCCTGAATTCTTAAAGTTCAACGTATATCCTTCCAGTTCCTGGGTTTGATCCTGACGGTCAACCGTATACAGGTTTACTTTCCAGGGCGCCCGGGTGATCACGGCTGTTGCTGACTTTACAGTGGTAAAATTTTGGATGCTGGTACATGCGGCAAAATATACGATGACCGTACATTTAAGCACAAATAGAAGCATGGGCTTTTTCATTTCTGATATAGGATTTTGGGTCTTACTTATATAACAAAAAATATTGCTTTTTATTGTGCCCGAACTGCAGAAAATTAAAATCGGGTTTCCAGGTAAAGGGGTAACATGGCTCGCCAGGTAGGCCAATCGTGTTTCCACTCCTCGCCCCATACGTCCAGCTCGTAATTGATGCCTTTGTTATACAGTACGCTGGCAAAGGCTTTTGAGCCATTCGGGTCTTCATAGGCCCCGCTTCCCGTAAGGATATGGATATGGTTGCTTTTCCGGATCTGCTCCAAGATGCCATGGTCGGCCAGATTGGGCATATAATGCATCGGCGAATTAAAATAAACCTGTTCATCGAAATAGCCCTTGGTATATTCAGTTAGATCATACACCCCGCTCATGGCGATCACCCCATTGATCAGGTCGGGCCGCTTTAAGAAAAGATTCATGCTGTGCAAGGCACCAAAAGAAGCACCACAGAGAATAATGGGTGTTTCGGCAGAAGTGCTGTTGCGGATAAAAGGGATCACTTCATTGAACACATAGTCGTTGAACTGATTCTGACGAATGGCCTTATGGGCTCCCTCCATCTCATTATTAAGCCAACTTTCGTTGTTGATGCTGTTGATCGAAAAGACCTTCATTTTACCCGAATCAATGAACGGCGCTAATGATTCCATCATCTGAAATCTTTCATACTCCAGATAATCGGCAGCGGCGGTGGGTACAAATAATAAGGCAAAGCCATAATCGCCATAGCTGGCAATGGGCATTTCTTTTTGCAGGGCAGGACTAAACCAGCCGGATAATTCACGCTTCATGGATGAGGAATGATTTTGGGTAAAGATATGAAACTGTTTGAGATCGTTTGCAGTGGGCGGTTGGCAGTTAGCAGTGGGCAGTGGGCAGTGGGCAATATATTCAGCTTGATGATCTTGACCACAAACGAGCACTCAGCCAACTGCTAACTGCCAACTGCCAACTTATATTCGTAGCTGCATGAATTAGGAACCAGGTTCAATTAACCCTTTCTAATAGTTCATAAAGTCTCTTAGCTTGGGATGCGTAACCAGTTTTATCACAATGAAGAGCATTGCAACGATTTTTAAAACCGTTGAAAATAAAAATACCTGATCGGCATTCGCCTGATGAGTAAGTTTCATCCAGGCTCCTGCAAAATCCATACAAATTCCTAGGACGAGAATGATGATACCGTATTTTAATTTCATGATGAATCTATTTTTGTACTACAACTGATTAAGCAGTTTGCAGTTGCCAGTTGGCAATACATTCAGATTGATAATCACAATCCCGAACGAAAACTAAGCAAACTGCCCACTGCAAACTGCCAACTGCCTACTCATTCCAGCACCCCTTCCTTGATCTCCGTCCACAACTCGCGGTAGCAATTGGAAGCGTAGCTGCTATTCGCAAATTCCATGATGGGTGATTTGTGCACGCCCATTTTTTCAACATCACTGAGGTAGGGAATATAATTTTGGAAGAACCGTTTGTCTTTATACAGTTCATCCATGATCTCATTGTGCATATTCTTGCGCAGATCGGTCATGCTGAAAAAGCACATCAGCTTGTGCAGGTTCAGGTCCTTCTCCTTGAAATAATCTTTCACCATATGGTAAGTGCGGATCGACAAAGTAGTTGGAATCACCGGCATGAGCACGATATCGGCAGCATTAAAAATATTTTCACTGAGGGCACTGAATCCCGGAGGGCAGTCAATGAACACAAAATCATATTCCTTATCCAGTTGTTTCAAAACTGATTTCAGCCGGTTCTTATTTTGTTTCATTTCATCCAGCATAATATCAAAGCTTTTGCTTGAGTTATCTGCCGGGATCACATCCAGTAATTCAAAATCGGTAGACAGTATCCCATTCTCCAGATCGGCATCCTTGGTAACGAGTTTTTTGATGCCCGGATGTACTTTAGGCTTCGCCTTATAATAAAATGAAGAGGAGCCCTGTGGGTCAATATCCCATAAAAGGGTTTTAAATCCATCGGCGGCAGCCAGGTAGGCCAGGTTAACACAACTGGCGGTTTTACCAACACCGCCTTTCAGATTGTAGAGCGCAAGGGTTGTCATGTTGAGCTTGTTTTTATTAATAAAGGACAAGTAAGTTAGCCAATTATTTTTTCATGACCGCCAACTCTTTCTGCAGCCTGAACATTTCATCGCGGAGCCTTGCAGCCTCCATAAAATCAAGGGCTTTGGAGGCTTTGTCCATTTGTTTTTTGGTCTTTTGAATGATCTTTTCCAGCTGGGGAATGGTGGAATATTGCTCCTGTTCATCGGCGGCCAGGGTTACCAGATCCTGGTCGGGCGCTATGGAATACGGGTTGGCCGGATCATATCCTTTTACATCCAGTACCGAACCCTGGGCCATGATCTGCTGCGTACTTTTGATGATGGTGGTAGGGGTAATATGGTGTTCAATATTATAGGCTGTTTGTTTTTCGCGGCGACGCAGTGTTTCATCAATGGTCTTTTGCATACTGGCCGTCATCTTATCGGCATAAAAGATCACGAGTCCGTTTACATTACGGGCAGCCCTACCCGCTGTTTGGGTCAAACTTTTTTCATTGCGCAAAAAACCTTCCTTATCGGCATCTAAAATAGCGACAAGCGACACTTCCGGAAGATCGAGTCCCTCGCGCAAGAGGTTAACTCCCACCAGCACATCTATTACGCCTAAACGCAGTTCGCGTAATATCTCCACCCGTTCCAAGGCATCTACTTCGCTGTGGATATATTTGCTTTTAATGTTGATGCGTTGCAGGTATTTATCCATTTCCTCTGCCATCCGTTTTGTGAGCGTGGTTACCAGTACCCGGTCGCCCAGCTTTACCCGCTTGTCTATTTCATCCAAAAGGTCATCGATCTGATTTACCGAAGGCCGCACTTCAATCGGGGGATCCAGTAATCCGGTAGGCCTTACCACTTGTTCCACCACCACACCTCCACATTTTTCCAATTCATAATTGCCCGGTGTGGCCGACACAAAAACGGTTTGGTTAAGCATGGATTCAAACTCGTGGAAATTAAGCGGCCGATTATCGAGTGCTGAGGGTAATCTAAATCCATAATCTACCAATACCAGTTTACGGCTTCTATCGCCACCATACATTCCGCTTACCTGGGGAATGGTTTGGTGACTTTCATCAATGATGCACAGAAAATCTTTGGGAAAATAATCGAGTAAACAGAAAGGCCTTGTGCCCGCATTTCTCCGATCGAAAAATCTTGAATAGTTCTCTATCCCGCTGCAGTAGCCCAGTTCACGGATCATTTCCAGATCATAATTCACGCGCTCATTGATGCGCTGTGCTTCAATATATTTTCCGGAATTCTTAAAATACAATTCTTGTGCGGAGGCTTCATCCTGTATCTCGTGCACCACCTGCAATAACATATCCTTGGGAGCCACATATAAATTTGCCGGGAAGATGGCTGCATGATCAACTGTACTGATGCGTTTTCCTGAACTGAGTTCCAGGGTTTCAATGCTTTCGATCTCATCTCCAAAAAAGCTGATGCGATAACCAAAATCTACATAGGGCAGGTTTATATCAATGGTATCTCCTTTTACTCGGAAGGTACCGCGGGTAAAATCACCCTCGCTTCGATTGTATAAAGAATTCACAAGTGCATGCAGAAATCCTTGTCGCGAAATGGTTTGTCCGGCTTGGATACGGATGATCCCGTTCTCATAATCTGTTGGATTGCCCATGCCATAAATACAACTCACACTGGCCACAATGATGATGTCGCGACGCCCACTCAGCAATTGTGCCGTGGCTTGTAACCGAAGCTTGTCAAGCTCTTCATTGATGGCCAGGTCTTTTTCAATATAGGTATTGCTCACCGGCATATAGGCCTCGGGCTGATAATAATCGTAGTAAGAAACAAAATAGCCCACGGCATTATCCGGGAAGAATTGTTTGAACTCCCCATAGAGTTGGGCCACCAATGTCTTATTATGCGTGAGTACCAATGTTGGCTGTTGAACGTTCTGAATCACGTTGGCCATGGTGAAGGTCTTGCCACTACCGGTTACGCCTAACAGCGTTTGATATTTTTCTCCATTCAGTATTCCTTCGGTGAGGTCACGAATGGCATCCGGCTGATCACCGGCGGGGGAATATGGCGCATATAACTGAAATGACATGGAGTAAACACTGCTTACGGCAGGGAGGTAAATTTACCAAGATTTATCGGATAAGCGGAAGCGGGGTATTTACTGCTTTGGTTTAAAAAATTGTTCATCTACTCAGGCCGCATTAGATATAAACCAACTCATTTATGCTGAAGCAGTATTTGAATTATAACTATGAAACTCCATTAAATTTCAAGCTAAATGCTGGTTACAAGAATGTATAAATGAATGTTTATTGATATTATACCAAGTTTGCAAGGCGTAAACCAAGCCATACTGTGAAAACTTATCCAAATCCTCACAGCCATAGCTCCTCATATTAATTTTTATATAACCTTGCTGTACGGCCGATTTAGCGTACCTTTGCGCCTCGAAAAATGAAGTGAAGCATTAGATAGACAGTAATATCAAAATATATAACCAATTATATATCAAACTGTTTCACTTTTCAACAACTTTACAATGAATATAAGAAACATCGCCATTATTGCTCACGTTGATCATGGCAAAACAACACTGGTAGACAAGATCCTGCACAGTACCAATATCTTCCGGGATAACCAGGAGACCGGAGAGTTGATCATGGATAGTAACGACCTTGAAAGAGAAAGGGGTATCACCATTTTCAGTAAGAATGTATCAGTTACGTATAAGGATATTAAAATTAATGTGATCGATACTCCAGGCCATAGTGATTTTGGCGGTGAGGTGGAAAGGGTATTGAAAATGGCCGATGGCGTATTGCTGTTGGTGGATGCTTTTGAAGGTCCCATGCCACAAACGCGTTTTGTGTTGCAGAAAGCATTGAAACTTGGATTACACCCGATCGTGGTAATTAATAAGGTGGATAAAGCGAATTGCCGCCCTGATGAAGTACATGATGCGGTATTTGAATTATTCTTCAACCTGGATGCCACGGAAGAACAACTTGATTTTCCTACCATTTACGGAAGTAGCAAACAGGGCTGGATGAATACCAGTCTGACAGAAACAGATAATATTTTCCCCTTACTGGATGCCATACTCGAACATGTTCCCGAACCCAAAGTGAATGAGGGAACTACCCAAATGCAGATCACTTCGCTAGACTATTCTTCTTTTTTAGGAAGGATCGCTGTAGGTAAAGTAGCTCGCGGAACGGTAAGAGAAGGACAACCCATTGCCTTGGTTCAAGCCGATGGCGGGATCAAAAAATTAAGGGTTAAAGAACTTTATACCTTCGAAGCATTAGGCAAGAAGAAAGCCACCACAGTAAGTGCGGGTGATATATGTGCATTGGTAGGATTGGATGAATTCAATATCGGTGATACGGTATGTGATGTGGAATTTCCGGAAGCATTACCGCTGATCAGTGTAGATGAACCTACCATGAGCATGTTGTTCAGTATCAACAATTCGCCATTCTTTGGTAAGGACGGAAAATTTGTAACCTCTCGTCACCTGCGCGACAGGCTGATGAAAGAAACAGAAAAGAATCTGGCCTTGAAAGTAGAAGATACAGATGGTGCTGATAGTTTCCAGGTATTCGGAAGGGGTATCCTTCACCTGGGTATCCTGATCGAGACCATGCGTCGTGAAGGATATGAACTGACGGTAGGACAACCTACGGTGATCGTGAAAGAAATTGACGGAAAGAAATGTGAGCCTTTTGAAAATCTGGTGGTAGATGTTCCGCAGGAATTCTCTGGAAAAGTGATCGACCTGGTAACCCAGCGTAAAGGCGAAATGCTGATCATGGAAAGCAAGGGAGAAATGCAACATCTTGAATTCGATATTCCTTCTCGTGGTTTGATCGGATTGCGTAGCAATATGCTTACCAATACTGCCGGAGAAGCTGTAATGGCCCATCGCTTTACTGAATACAGGCCCTGGAAAGGACCTATCCCCGGAAGAAATAACGGAGTATTGTTATCGAAGAACACAGAAAAAACAACCGGTTACTCAATTGATAAATTACAGGATCGTGGTACTTTCTTTGTAGATCCGGGAGAAGAGGTTTATGCAGGTCAGGTGATCGCTGAGCATATCAAGCCAGGAGATCTGATCGTAAATGCTACTGAACCTAAGAAACTTACCAACCACCGGGCCAGCGGAAGTGATGATGCCAGTCGCATTGCACCCAAGACCCTGATGACCCTGGAAGAGTGTATGGAATATATCCAACAGGATGAGTGTATTGAAGTAACGCCAAAGAATATACGCATGCGCAAAGTGATATTGAATGAAGATGACAGGAAGCGCGTACAGAAATCGATGGCCACAGAGGCACTCTGATAAAATAGTTGATCCCCGATGTTGAATCGGGGATTTTTTTTGTCTGGGGACATCGTTGGAGGTTGGGGGTTCTTTTTAATCAAAGACCCCTCCTAAACACCTAAACACCTAAACACCTAAACTCCTCAACCCCTAAACTCCTCAACCCCTAAACTTCTCAACCCCTAAACCAGTTCCCATTTCTATTAATCTTACTTTCGTAAAAAAAATCCCCATGCCAACAACAGCATGCAAAGTCTGCGGCAATCAACAAGGCAATAGCTTGTACGAAATAAAGGAAATGCAACTCGGTTTCCGGGAATCATTTTCTTATATGGAATGCCGGGGTTGTGGTTGTATGCAATTGATGAATATCCCTGCTGATCTCGGAAAGTATTATCCCAATGAAGGTTATTACTCCTTTAATCTATCACTCGATGTGCGCAAAAAAGCAGACCTGCTGCGCAAGCTAAAAGCCGGCTACCTGATCTATGGAAAAAACAAGATCGCAGGTAAGCTGTTATCGATCGGATACAAAGCACCTGATTATTATTCCTGGATAAAAAATGCAGGAGTTCAATACCCTGATTCCATTTTAGATGTGGGCACGGGCAACGGAAGTCTTTTACTGAGTCTGTTTAAAATAGGATTTACAAACCTGCATGGCATTGATCCTTTTATCGACCATAGCCAGCAATATGGCAATATCAGCATCTATAAACAATCGGTATTTGAAACCCATGGGTCATACGATTTCATCATGCTGCACCATGCATTTGAACATATGGACGAACCCCTTGCCGTATTGAAGAAACTACACCGCTTATTGAATAAAGGAAAACACCTGTTGATCCGCACACCGGTAATGGGCATGTACAGCTGGAAAAAATACGGAGTACACTGGATGGACCTGGATGCGCCCCGTCATATCATCATTCATTCGTTGAACAGCATGCAATTGCTGGCCAAGGAAGCAGGATTTGAGATGCATAAAATTGTGTACGACGGAAACTATATGAGCCTGATCGGCAGCGACCAATACGCCAAGGATATTGCACTGAATGCACCATCCTCTTATATGGTGAATAAAGCTGCTTCAGCTTACAGCAAAAAAGATATCGAAGCATTCAAGGCCATCAATGATGAAAACAATGCATTACAGCAAGCCGACCAGGCTGCTTTTTATCTTTACAAACCCTGATGAATTTTTTTATAACAACGGTTCATGAACCATTCTGACCAGGGGGTTTGCTTGAGCAGTATATTCGGGATGTTTTGTTGATACTGAATAATGGCTTCAGTTTTATCGGGTAACGCACCAGCATATCCCAAGGCTCGTATATCGGCTACATTTTTTATCTTAAATCGTTTCAACATATTCCATACTAAATGAAACACATAAATTTCTTGTAACAACAGGTTTGACGGGTACTTGGTCAGCAACAAAAAATACTCCGGGATTTCTACCCATTTATTCTTATAATATTTTTTCGATTCCTGTTGATTTCCTTTTCCAATATTTACCAGCAATTCCGGAATATAATGGTAACCTTTATGGGCAATGAGGTAACGCATATAATAGTCGATATCGAGCACCCAGTTAAAAGCTGCGTCATATTGTATCGCAGCATCTTTCCGGCACATCAACACACTGGGATGGCCAATTATATTCAGAAAAAAAAGACTGAATACCGACTCATCCAACATTTTCTTTCTGGAATCATCCAGTCGTTCCGCAACACTATTGCCTGTTTCCAGATTAACCTGATTGCTTCCGCAGAATATAAAATCTTTCCCCGATTGCAGCGCAGCATGCACAAATAATTGCAGCGCATCGGGTGTTGCAAACCAGTCATCATCATGCATGAGTTTGATCCATTCGCCACTGGCCCTGCTGATCACTTTGTTACAATTTTCGGTGGCGGTTAAAGCCGGTTCATTTTTTTGATAAGAAATAGCCAGGCGATCAAGATAGGTTTTCACCAGATCGCCTACCTCTGCATCAGGACTATTGTCATTGATGAGGACTTCATAATGCAAGTACTGTTGCATCAGGATCGAATCCAGCAGTTTTTTCAAAAGATCTGCTCTTTTGTAAGTAGGGATGCATATAGAGATTAATGGGCCTTGCATATGGAGCAATTTATCAATAGTTTTAATACGCAGGGCTTATTATTATTTATTAATTCCAAATAAATTGAAATAAGCGGCTGAAAATTGCCGGTTGAAAACAATTCAGGATATTGCACAAAATTAACCAACAATATTACACATTGCCCATTTCTCATGATATCGCAAATTACCTCAACCATTTTTTCGACAAGATACTGGTAGTATCTGTTCCGCGTTTTACCGAGCGCCACGCAGCAATTGATGCTCAATTGAAAGGATTGCATTACGAATTTTTCTGGGGAGCCGATAAATTGAAACTGGATGAGCAATTTATCCTTGATCATTATGATGATGACAAAGCGAAAAAATTACAACGGCAGGGTAAGGGACTGAATAGCGGAGAAGTTGCCTGTTCCCTCTCGCACCGCATGCTATATGCAACGGTATTAGAACAGGGCTGGAAAAAAGTGTTGGTACTGGAAGATGATGCCATCCCCTTGCTGTTGAATTTACCTTTATTACCAGAAGCATTGAATGCATTACCTGAAAACTGGGAACTTGTTTATCTGGGATATCAGAAACATGAGAATGTTACCACCGGATTGCGAATAAAACAGTTTTTTTATTCAATCCTCAGCAGGCTTGGACTGATGAAATGGAGTCCGGTAATGATATCGAATCTATTACCCATACCCTATAGCAAGCATTTGAAAAAAGCGGGATTTCATGATTGCACCCATGCCTATGCCATCAGCCAAACTGCGGCACAAAAATTATTGCAGGTGCAAACGCCTGTAATTTACCGGGCAGATGATCTGTTATCGGCCAGTGTATTAAAAGGGAACTTAGAAGCCTTTATAACCGAACCAAAATTCTTTGATCAGGCGCAGGCTTTGCCATCAGAGATCAGATAGTGATCAGTAATCCTACATTTCTTTGATCTTATCATTCAGCTGACTGGCATATTTAGAATTCAATTCCTTTAGCTCATCATATTTTTGCTGGGCACTGCTTTTCCTGTTCATCTTTACATAACAAAGTCCGGCATAATATAGGCTCAACTCTGTTTTATCAATGGCCAACGCTTTATTGAACAGGCCTAATGCATCTTCATAATTGGACAGTGCATAATCGCAGTAGCCTAATTCAGTAATAGCATTTACATATTTAGGGTCCTGGGCAAGCGCTTTTTTCAGATAAGGAACTGCATCATTGTATTTATTCTTATCGTTATAGCACCATCCTAAACAATAATTTATTTTTTTACTGTCGGGCTCCAATTTTAATCCTTTGAAATAATAGCCCATCGCCTCATCTACCTGATTCTTATCATTTCTATAGATCTCGCCCACCTTATAATAGAAATCGCTGCTGGTGATATTGCTTTCCTGGCGCTCATATATCTTGTAATTATCCAGTGCTTTTTCATACTCTTTTTCATCATAATAAAGATTGCCGAGGTATTTATAGGCCAGGTTAGAAGTTTCGTCAAGAGAGATACAGGTTTTGTAATCGTCTATGGCCTGTTGTATATCATCTGTTTGCTGATGAGCATATCCCAGTTCCAGATAAACTTTTGATGCTTCGGGCCAAAGTTGTTTCGCTTTTTTTAAATAAGTTAGGGCATCCTCGTATTTATCGAGTTCATTGCAGCACCAACCTGCCTGGTAGACCGCCTCTTTGTAGGATGGATCTTTGGCGATGGCTCTTTTAAAGGCAGCCAAGGCTTCCGGATATTTTTTCGTCTCTTTGAATTTTATCCCTTCATTGTAAGCGCCAATTGCGGTAGTGGCTGTTTGGGCAAGGGCGGTGCTGATGATCAGTAAACTTACAAAAGCACAAAGCATATTCTTTATCATAGCGGTAAATTTTACACAAAATAATCTGCATTCATGAATAATACAAATTAAGGCGAAGTATATTTTATGAATGATCGATCATAAAATAACGGGGAAATAAAATAGGCAGCATCAATGTTTGGGTTTTCCCTCTAATCTTCTGCTTAATCCCTCGGCCATGGTTGACTTCATTTTTTTCAACTCCTCCAGCATCCTGAGGGCTCCCTCCCGGTCGTTGAGTTCGAGGTAACAAAGTCCGGAATAATACAGGGGCAATTCATTCACCGAAACGGCCAGGTTCTTTTGAAATTGCTCAATGGCTTCTTTGTATTTTTTTGAGGCATGATAGGCGTGTCCCAGTTCATTATATCCCGGAACATAATTATTGTCTATTTCCAGTGCTTTTACGGCATACACGATGGCGCTATCGTATTCCTTTTTTGCGTTCAGGCACCAGGCAATACTGTAATAGGTTTCTTTATTCCTGCTATCATACTGCAACGCTTTTAAATAATTGGCCACGGCCAGATTATATTCCGGAATAGCATCCCGGTAAATATTTCCCAAGCCAAGATAAGCACCCGGGTAATTCGGATTGATCAGCAGTGCTTTTTTATAGAGTATTATGGCAGTATCAAATTTGCCGGATTTTGCTAATACAGATGCCAGATCTACATAAGCGCTATCATAATTTTTATTGAGTGCAATGGCTTTTTTAAACATGATGATGGCATCCGGAGCCATGCCCTTGTTTTTAAGGGCCACACCCTTATGATAATAATCACGGGCATTCTTAGAAACCTGGGCAAAGCTGCTGCCCAAGATCATAAAACCCATAAACAGGCATAATATCTGCTTTAACATGTATCGGTAAATTTTATGCAAAATAAATTTTTCTTCCAATCCTCCCTACACCCATTTCGTTTAAATTTAGTTAAAGCCATCCCCGAATAGGCATTCCGGCTTAACTTTGCGGCAATCATGCAACAATTCCTCCGCATATTAATACTAATTAATACGGCTTTAGCCTCAGTACTGATGGCCGGAGCCCAGTGTTCGGTTTGTACCAAAACAGCCATGCAACTGGGTGAAAAGCCTGCCCAGGGACTAAATCAGGGCATATTATACCTCATGTTCATCCCTTTTCTGATCATCGGTTATATTGCTTTTCGGTGGTGGAAAAACCATAAACAACTGGAACAGGAACAAGATCAGGCACTGCAGGGATAAGCGAAGATCAATTAACTTTTCGTTATGTGCTTATGACTTCCATCGCAGAACGGCGGATTCTTTGTTTGTTTACAACGGCATAGCCAAACCTCTTCTTCTTTTTCAAATTCAATTTTCAAACTTTTAAAAGGCATGCCTTCCACATCTTTGTGTCTTCCATCGCAAAATGGTTGCTTTTCACTGAGCCCGCAGGTGCACCATGAATATATCTTTCCGGGTTCTACTTTTATCTTAATCGGGGTGAGTTCGGCAACAAAGGGAAGGTTTTCATGGGATTTATTTTCCATCAGGTATATTTTTTAATGAATTGATACAAGTTAAATGCATTTCCGCTCTCGGCTATTTTTTGTTTAAGCTCAGCCTTGTTGATCCCTGTCATTTTTTTCTGTTGGATCAGGTAATAAGCTTTTTCAGCCATCAGCCAGTCGTGTTTCTCGTTATGCGCAGTTTGCATGAAGCCTTGTTCAATCGCTTCCATCAGTTCAGTGACCCCTTGTTTCTGAGAAGCCACTGTCTTTATAACAGGTACGGGTAGCTGATGATTATGAAAGGCCGGGGCCAGCATCATCCTTAGGTTCTTTACAAATAAATCGGCATCGGGCCTATCAGATTTATTTACCACAAAAATATCGGCGATCTCCATCAATCCTGCTTTCATGGTCTGCACTTCATCACCCGCCTCGGGTACAACCACTACTACCGTGATATCGGCCAGTCCTGCAATTTCAATTTCACTTTGTCCTACCCCCACTGTTTCCACAATAATATAATCGTACGGTGCGGTTTTCATCAGATCGCTGATCTCGATGATCTTGGGATGCAATCCACCCAGGGAGCCGCGGGTAGCCAGTGAGCGGATAAATACACCGGGATCATTATACCATTCGCTCATGCGGATACGGTCGCCCAATAAAGCACCCAGGTTAAAGGGTGAGGAAGGATCAACACAGATCACCGCTACGGTCTTGCCCGATTGTCGCAAGCTCCCGATCAGCGCATCAACCAAGGTGCTTTTACCAGCACCCGGCGGACCGGTAATGCCAATCACGGGTGTGCTGCTCACGGGTAGCTGTTGCAATAAAGCCTCATAGCCTGCTGCTTCATTTTCTACTAATGAAATACAACGGGCCAAGGTTTTGGCATTGCCATCTGTTATTTCCGTTATTTGTTGCTCCCACATCACACAAATTTCAAGCATCGGTTTTCAAATTCCAAATTAAATAAACAGCGAGTGGGAGATGAGGTCGGGCTGTTATTTTATTGTTTCTTTGCAACATGAATATTTCGGTGGTGATCATTACCCGCAATGAAGCCCATATTATTGGCAATACCCTGCAATCGGTGCAGGGCATCACGGATGATATTGTGATCGTTGACAGCGGAAGCACGGATGATACCCTTGCTATTGTATCCGGATTTGGTGCTCAGATCATTCAAACCGCCTGGAACGGATACGGACCCAATAAGAATATGGGTATCAAAGCAGCGAAGCACGATTGGATATTGAATCTGGATGCCGATGAAGCGGTAGACGAAACCTTAAAACAATGTTTGGCCGATTTAGCTTTAGCAGATTCCTGTGAAGTATATGAAATATGGTTCAAGAATTTTTTCATGAAGAAATGGATCAGGCATGGAGAATGGGGTACCGATAAACATATCAGATTATTCAATAGAACACGGGTGATGTGGAATGAAGCGGCGGTGCATGAAAATTTAATGCTGGGACCCGAAACGAAGATCAGGTTATTGCCTGGCTATATTCTTCATTATACAGTGCATTCGGTGGAAGACTATGAACAAAAAACAGTGGCCTATGCAAAACTGAATGCACAAAAATATCGGGCACAGGATAAAAAATCCGGCTTGTTAAAACAATATTTATCTCCTGTATTTTCCTTTCTCCAAAATTATATTTTCCGATTGGGTTTTTTGGATGGCCGGGAAGGATTACAGATCGCGCGCAATACGGCACGCTATACTTACTTGAAGTATCAGTATCTACATGAGCTTAATAAAAATTAGCCTGTGGGCTGCACTGTCCCGACGGGGTCTTCATCTCCGAGCTTTTTTTGCGATGGCTGAGACCCCGGCGTAGAATTCTCACTGTCCCGACGGGGTCTTCATAACCAAGCTTATTGTGCGTAGGCTGAGACCCCGGCGTAGAATTCTTCTTAAATTTAAATAAGCCCAACTCACTAAGTATCAGAGAC
>Ga0194056_10000519_pt1 | contig 21053 bp, 19 predicted proteins | sample SepL4413m_MetaG_FD_155458 | JGI IMG/M metagenome (GOLD analysis project Ga0194056, IMG submission 155458) | Anoxic zone freshwater microbial communities from boreal shield lake in IISD Experimental Lakes Area, Ontario, Canada - Sep2016-L442-13m | ecosystem: Environmental > Aquatic > Freshwater... | reverse complement strand
TGCGGCGAGAATACGTTGCCAGTTTTGATCCAACTGATCCAGCGCGTCATAAATTTCACGACGTACGCTAAGTTCCCGGAGTTGCTGGGTAGTAAGGCGTTGCAAGCGCTCCTGTACTGCTCGGTCCAACTGCGCTCGACGCAGTTCGTTGGTGAGCGGCATTTCCATGCGCACACCCACTGCCCAGTCGGAGTAGTTACCGCTGATTGTCTGATCGAAAGCGCCACTGAAGGATGATGTGTCGCGCCCTAGCGAGCCATAGCTGTAGTCGAGCATGAACATCGGCAAAGTTTGGTTGCGCAAATAATCGATCTTGGTCAGATCGGAGGCGAGTTTCAGCTCGAGCTCCAGTAGCTCCAGACGTCCGTCCAGTGCGCGTTGCACCAGTTGTTTGCGGTCGAATTTGAATTCAAGCAGGGTTGGCGAAGTCTCCGGGATCAAAATCGTGGGCGAATCCAAATCCATGCCGGGGTCGTTCAGTAATAACTTAAGCTGACGCTGTCTGATCTTAAGAGTGGTTTCCGCAATAATCAGTGCTTCCAGTCGCTCTGCCACGCCAATTTCGGCACGGTTGATCTCTACAGCCGCCGTTAAGCCTTCCTCCACGCGCTTTTTTACCATTGTCAGGTTGTCCGCCGCGTTCTCGTATTGCTGGCGGCGCACATCCAGTTCGCCCCAGACGATATACAGACCCCAATAGCCGCGCTCGATTGCGGTCAGCACACGAATGGATTGTAAGCGAGTCTTGACATCCACAGACTGCTGTTCATAACGGGCAATGCGGATGCCGGCAACATTGGTATCGATTCCCCCATCACGCAGCAGGGGTTGACTGATGGAGAAGCGCAACGCATTTTGGTATTGATTAGATGCAACTCCCTCGGACTGCTTCTTCTCATCGAAGGGCATGCTGAGCGTAACCTTGGCACCCGTTCGCAAAGGAATGACCATGCCTGCATCCATATCCAGGATTTCGGTGCGTTGCGGCACGGCAGTAAGCTTGTCCACTTGTCCCTTAAGAACTGGCGAGCTCGCTTCGGACGGAGTAAACGTTACCACGTCAAGATTTTGAGCGGGTGTGTTCTTAGTCCCGTACTTGGCTCGGGCGAAGATCAGGTCGTCAAACTTAGCTTCTTCTTGGCTGACCAAAGTGGACGCGATCTTCGGGTCGATCATGGCGATCTTTAAGTCCAGATTATTCTCCAATGCCAAAGAACGCGCCTCGGCAATTGATAACTGTTTGCTGGATTCTAGCGGCACCTTAAGAGTAGCCTGGCTATCGAGCTCTTCGACTCCGCTCTGAACATGCTTTGTTGGCGGTAAGGCCCGATCTGCCTGAATAGAGCTATTCATGTCCTGGGTGTGCATCGGTTCCAGGGATAACTGCTTGCTGGTTTCGGGCTGAGCCTTAGCCGCAGGCGGCACATCCGGCTCTTTAGCTCCGCTCAGGACAGGCTTTGCTGGCGGCAAAGTCCGTACTGTCTGAGGTCGGCGTTCCCTGAACTTGGGCAGAGCCTGATCGATGCTTAACTGTGGCGGTTTTGAGAGCTTTTCAACTGGCAGGCTTTCTTCGTTTTGCATGCGTTCTTCGACGCGCTGAACAAGCTGTCGATCGGGTGCTGTGTCAAAGTAATAACTGCAACCCGTTAACAATGATGCTAAAAGCCATGTCGTTAGGCCGGAGCGGAAAGGCATAAATAGTCTCATTATTGATTATTTCAACTTTTGGCTGTTCGAGTTAGCCGCCGGTTTTTCTTCCGTCAATTGCGGCGGGAAGGCATTCAGCTGACGCCAGAGTTCATAAGCCATGGTGACCCGATTCAGCACTACCCAGCCATTAACTCGCACACCCTGTCGTAAGAAACGCTCTGACGGCCAAGGCCGGTCAGATGGATCAGGGACAATAAGTACACGGAACTTGCCCTTGCCGTCGTCTGTGGCATCAACGAAGGCGACGGTGCCGCCGAAAGTACCCACTGCCAACTCTGTCCAACCGACGAACTGAATAGCCGGCCAGCCCTCGAATTGTAGGCGTGCATGGCGACCCGGCGTGATAAGTACTGCATCGATGCCGCTCACCCACATTTCCACGGCCTTAATGTCAGTATCTGGTACCAGAACCAGCAGAGGATCACCCTGTTTGACAATATCGCTTTGCGGATTGGCCACAAGACGCAAGATAGTACCGTCACGGGGTGCCTTCACGACTTGGGATTGTTGACGCGACAGATCAATTTCACTCTTGAGCAGACTGCTCCGACTGTCCTCCAGTTCACTTTGGGTCTTATTAGCTGAAGCGCTGGCGGAGTCAATACGTGCCTGGGCATCAGCGCGGATGCGCCCGATCTCCGCCTCGGCGGCACGCTGCTCGGCCAGTGCAGCGTTCAGCGCCGCCTGGGCACTGTTTAGGTTGCGCCGGGCGACGATGCCGTCACGCTCGGCAACTTCGAAGTCACGCTTTGACACCAAGCCGTCACTCAGCAAGCGTTGCAAGCGCTCGGTTTGAACAGCGGCGGTATCCAGAGTCGCCCGTGCTGAAGCGATCGCCTCGCTGGCCGAAAGTGCTCTCTGGCGAGCCACATCCAGCCGGTACTGGGCGGTGGCGGCCTGTAAATCCCGTGTGGTGCTCAAATTGTCGATTTGCAGTCGGTAGGCATGCAATTCTTGTTCCTTGGCCACCAGTTTGGCGGCGGCTGCCTCGCGTTGTTGATTTAGGCGTTCGAGCTGTTGTGGATCGACATCGGCTATTTCCATCAACACGTCGCCGGACTTGACCTTGGTGCCCTCACGCGCCAGCCATTGCACAATACGCCCGGAAACAGGCGCTTCCACGGTCTGCTGACGTTCGAGGGGAGCAAAGGCTGTGACCCGTCCGGTGCCGGTGATGTTTTGTTGCCACGGTGTCAGCAGTAAAGCCGGTGGCGTCAGCAGGAATAGCCACACGCAAATTCTCGCCAGTGTGCTGATTAGGCGAGGTGTGCGTGCGCTGGAGAGGGCGGAAAAGCGAAAATGCAATTCAGGCATGGTTGTCAACTCCTGGCAATTCCACAGTACGTCTGCACAGAGCGGCGACGTCCGTCGAGCCGGTCAGCACCAGCAGAGTCCAGGGGGCATCGCTGGCAAACAACACTTGAGTTAGGCGGTGGCGTGCTGCATCGTCCATTTCATCGAGTATACCGTCCAGAATCAATAACGCGGGGCGTCCGGCAATAGCTCGTGCCAGTAGCAGCAGTCGTCCCTGGGCGGCTGACAAGGGCGCACCGCTGGGACTTATATCGGTATCCAGTCCATCCTCAGCGAGACCGGCGATATCGTCCAGTAAGCCAACTGCACTCAGTACTTCTTCAACCTCATCCCGCCTAAGTTCCGGCCGACCCAGGCGAACATTTTCGAAGAGACTGTCCTGGAAGAACTCCGTGCGACCGACCACGGCAATCCGTTTACGCAATGCCTCCAGCCGCAAATTGCCCAGATCGACGCCGTTTATGTCGATATATCCCTTTCCCGGTTGGCGCAGGCCGCATAAAAGCGCTGCCAGGGTGCTTTTGCCGCTGCCGTAGCCGCCGAACACGGCCACACTCTCGCCAGGCTGAACCAAGAAACTGAGATTGGAAAATACCGGCTGTTTTGCACCGAAGCTAAAGTATAAGTTGCGTACCGCAAGCGAAACCGGGCCTATTATGATGGGCGCTACACCCTGTTCACGCTCCAGCGGCAAATCCAGCAGATGGCCAATCTTGTCGGCACCAGCCATCAGGTCATAGTAACCTTCCAGATGCTTACCGAACTTGACCAACGAGATCAGTGCCGAGGACACGATCAATTCGGCGGCCACCAATTGTCCGAGGGTCAGATGGCCGTCGATGACAAGGTAGCCGCCGATGGCGAGCAAGGCCGTGCTGGCTATCGCATACAAGGTTACTGAACCAATGATCTGGCGTAGCAACACCTGATAATGGTTGCGCTTTGCAGCCAAATAATCGAGTGCGAGCGCATCGGTACGCTTGGCGGAGAGTTCCGGTCCGCCGTTAAATTTGAAGGTCTGCATGTTGCTGGCAACGATTTCCAGCCAGGCTACCAAAGCATATTTGGATAGCGATTCCTGGATGGCGGTGGCGACACCACCACGCCCCAGCACGAAGATGATAAAGAAGATCAACAGTACCAACACCACGTCGAAAGCCAGCAGGAAAGGATGGTAAAAAGCCAGCATGATCAGGCCGACTAACGTCTGTACCGCCGTGCTCAAGCCGTCCAGAAGTAGTGACGAACCGGCCTTCTGCACCGTCAGCACGTCAAAAAAGCGGTTGACCAATTCCGGGCCATGGTGATGACGGTAGGCATCGCTATGCGCTCTGGGCAGACGGTAAGCCAAATCCGTCGCCAGGCGCACGAAGATGCGCCGTTGCACAATCTCAACCAGGTATGACTGAAGCACATGCACCGCACCGCCAAACGTTAAGAAGAAGAACAGGATAGTCGACAGCACTAGCAAAGGTTGTCCCATACCGCTCATCGCTACCGTGTTCACCAAGGCTTGCACAGCAACCGGCGAGGCTAAAGCCAGCAAACCCGAGCCCAACGCCAGGCCCAGTACCACCCACAGATCGGCATGGTCAGCTCGCATCAGTTCCATGAGTCGACGTAACGGCGTTAGATGGGCGTGATGATCGTGACTGACGGCATTTGCGAGCGGAGCCTTTGCATACACCAGTAACCAGTCTGCCAAACGTCCCTCAGGCAACCCCAGTAGCTGCCTGACGGCCGCTGGCTTGATTCGGCTTTCCTCAATCACCTGGTCTTGCACCAAAGCTACATGTACCCGACTGGCGCTAAAACCATACAAAACCAGCCAGCCGCGGCCATCGGAAAGACGCGCCACCATCGGCGCATGGGCAGCGGATGCCTCTGCCGCAGCACTTGGCGTCAAAGCCACGCGATCCATCCGCAAGCCGATGTCAGCGCCGATATCAGACAGATTATCCAACTCATCAGAATCCGGTTGAATGAGCCGCTCCAATGACTTGGCGGGTTCGATTTCTAATTCTAATAACCCCAGCAAAAAATCGAGCAATGTCTGCCAGGCTTGTTTACGCTGAAGGTTACGCTTGTCGTCGTTGGAAATAGCCATATATAACGATAATCAGAGTTTATATGAAGAAAAAAGAGTCGCGCTCATGGTGCTGAATATAAACGTACCATATCCAGTTGCTGTCCGTTATTGCATGGGCAAGTGCAGATGGACTCATAGTTGCGTCCATGCCGGAAACAGCGCGATTAAACCGTTGGCAATAAACTGTACAGCCATCGCTGCCAGCAGGAGGCCCATAATCCGGGTTGCTATGTTTATGCCAGCCGTACCTAATCGCTTTCCTAAAGGCACTGCCAAACTTAAAATTATCCACACAACAGCCGCTAAAAATACAGATCCTAAGCTAATGATGACCTTGTCGACCCAATAGATCATTTGCTCGGCATTCACGATAACCAAACTGATTGCACCGGGCCCCGCCAGCAAAGGAATCGCCAGAGGCACCACGGCTATACCTTCTTTGTCTTCGGCTTCCAGCGCTTCTGCATGGGTATGTATTGCCGGGCTTATTTTGGCTTGAAACATTGAAATTGCGATCAGCATTACTAAAACACCGCTGGCAATGCGGAAGGCGGGCATACCAATACCAAAAAACTGTAAAAGTAAATTACCGGCCCAGATCGAAATAATTAATATAACGCCAACAGCAATTGACGCTTTAGCGGCTATGTGGCGCATTTCGCCTGTGGATTTATGGGCGGTCATAGTCAGGTAAATCGGGATGGCACCCAGGGGATTGAGAATAGCAAACATACCGACGAGATCTTTAAATAGTTCAGTCCAATTGAGTAAATGCGGCATAGAGATTAATTATTTAAATTGTTGATTGCGCAGATTGTAAAAATTAGTTTGCTGGAAATATCGGTTGCGCATAGTCCTGATGCCGTAATGACATTAATATCAGTTGTATACATACTTAATGACATTAGGTGAAAAAATAAAGTGTCGCGCTTAGTGAGCTGATGATAAGTGCAATACGGATTCCAGCTATTATTTTAGATGATTCATCCATTTCAATCCGTCGTTCTCGAGCTGTGGTCACTGCGCGTAGCGCGGCAATATGCGCCTTACGCGAAAGATACCACGATAAGCCAATGGCGACCCCCAGGCTGCTCCAGAAAAAAATAATTTCTGCGGTTCTCTTATGCAGATGAAAAACCTCCTCTAAAATATGTCCGGTTATCGATTCAAAAACCTCAAACAGCAAATGCAAACTATGTCCGAGCGCCGCGAGACCATGTCCGAGCAGCGACAACAGTGTATCACCAAACAGCACCAAAGTAGGTATGCCCAATATGATAGAAACTGTCACACTGCCAATAAAGCGGTACAGGGCGCTGGCGTGAGTAGCAAGCCATGTTATCAGTAATTCAAATTTATTCATGATGTTTTTCATCAGGAACAACCTCATTAGTATTTTGTTTAATATTTGTCAATGATTAACCGCGACAATCATGTACAACGAAGCGTTCTTGGTCTCGTTGGACGAAATCAACATCTTTAACGGTAAAATTTTCTGGGGATAGGCTATAAAATCGGTCAAAATGGTTTTTAATCGTGCGTTTGATGCCTGGATTGAAAGCTCATCTTCAGCGCCACTTCGACCGCTGACGAACCGTTATCGGCATAGAAACATTGTAACTATTCAGTCCCCCTCTTTGAAAAAGAGGGGTTAGGGGAGATTTTTTAAATAAATCCCCCTCAATCCCCCTTTTTCAAAGGGGGAGGTGAATACTTACGAAACATTTATTCAGTCCCGGCGGCGTTATTTCGACCGGTTTTTCGGCTAATGTCACCGCTGCTTCATGAGTGCAGCCGCCGAGAATAAAGTGTTCTAACGTGTCGAGCTGTTGCTTGATCGCCTGATTAATGACCGGATTGGCATGTCCAAAAATATTCACCCACCAGGAACTATAGTCCCCCACAGATGAATATTTAGGGATATATCCAATTTCCATACCTTCAAAGCACATACTTTAGCCTTTTGCCAACTCTTAAAAATACCCTTCACGCTTTTTCTGTTCCATCGAACCGGACTGGTCGTGGTCGATCATCCTGCCTTGCCGCTCCGAGGTAGTCGCCAATAGCATCTCCTGGATGATTTCAGGTAATGTCGTGGCGGAGGATTCGACGGCACCGGTTAATGGGTAGCAGCCCAAGGTACGGAAGCGCACCCTGAGCATCTGAGGCTTCTCTCCCGGCTCCAGCGGCATGCGCTCGTCATCGACCATGATCCAGGTGCCGTCACGCTGGACAACGGGACGCTCCTTGGCGAAATACAATGTTGGGATAGGAATTTTTTCCAAATGGATGTATTGCCAAATATCCAGTTCAGTCCAGTTGGACAGGGGAAATACCCGGATCGACTCGTCCTTGTCGATCTTGCCGTTGTAGAGATTCCAGAGTTCCGGCCGCTGATTCTTGGGATCCCAACGGTGGTTTTGGTCGCGAAACGAATAGATGCGCTCCTTGGCACGAGATTTTTCCTCGTCGCGCCGGGCACCGCCAAAGGCCGCGTCGAAGCGGTATTTATCCAGCGCCTGCTTGAGCGCTTCGGTCTTCATGATGTCTGTGTGCCGTTTGCTGCCGTAGGTAAAGGGATTGACGCCTTTCCTCACGCCTTCCTGGTTGGTGTGGACGATCAATTCCAAGCCCAATTCACGTATATATCGGTCGCGGAATTCAATCATCTCGCGGAATTTCCAGGTGGTGTCGACGTGCAGCAGCGGAAACGGCGGCTTGCCGGGAAAGAACGCTTTCAGCGCCAACTGCAACATAACGGCAGAATCCTTGCCGACGGAATAGAGCATTACCGGCCGCTCGAACTCTGCGGCTACCTCGCGGATGATGTGGATGCTTTCCGCTTCAAGCTGTTTCAGGTGGGTCAAATGATATGCAGTCACGCCGGTAATCTCCTAATTAAAGTGTATTGTTGAACGCACAGCCAAGGTGTTTAGGAATGTGCATGAAATAATTTAGGCATCTTGCTCCCTCTCACTCTGGGAGAGGGCTGGGGTGAGGGAATATAAATGGTCAAGTTATTTTATGCACGATCCTTAATAGGTAGCCAAAAACATGAATCGCTCCAGTAAGATTAAGGATTGCAGTAACCACAAAATCGGGCGGAAGCGTATTCCCACTCCCGTTCCACCCGCATCTGATGCTCGCAGCGAACGCAGCGGTGAATGTCCGCCTTCGCCTCGTTGGTTGGGGTGCCGCAATCCTCGCAGGGAAGCCCCCGCACCAGTCCGACCCGAGAAAATCCCGGCACACCACACGCAGGACAAAGCGAAGTGAGGCGCCGTGCCAAATCCTCCGCTTCCTCCCAACTTTTTACCAAACAGTGAGATAGATTGGTATTACCGACCGAGGTTGCAATGATCTCAATACCGATCCGGTCGTCGATCCAGATCAACAACTCACAGTTCCCGTTACGTTGGCCTTAAGTGCGTATCAGCCAGTGTTCCTCATCCCCGCCGCAATGGCGTTGATGGAGCGCAACAGCGGTTTCATCCAGGGATTTTCGCCCGGATTCTTTAGATCGATTTCCCGCACCCGACGCAACAAAAATACCTGGAGGTAATTGAGTGGCCCGAGGTAAGCATTGCGTCGATGTAGAGAGTCGGCCAGTTCCGGATTCTCCGCCAACAACCGATCCGTTTGTGCAATCTCCAGAATCCACTTCACGCAGCGTTGGTGCTCGTCGGCAATCAATGTATAGACGGGTTTGCCTGATTCCGGCTCGACGCACAGACCGGCGTATTCTCTGGCGATGTTCATATCCGATTTGCTGAGCGCCATCTGGGCGTTACTCAACAGATTGCGAAAAAACGGCCAGTCCCGGTACATTTCCCGCAGCTTGTCCAGACGCTCCGGTTTACCGGCACACCAGGTTGAAAGGCTCAAGCCAATGCCGTACCAGGCGGGAAAGGTCTGCCGTGACTGGGCCCAGGAAAATACCCAACCAATGGCGCGTACCGAGTCTTTTGAGCGATCCCCTTTTTTACGATGCGATGGCCGTGAACCGATATTAAGACCGCCGATTTCGCTGACGGGTGTGGCTTCGTAGAAATAATCCAGAAATCCGGGGGTACGCTCGGTCAGTTCGCGGTAACTGTGTTCGCCGATTCGCGCCAGCTGATCCATCACGTCTAAATCCTCCGGACGGTCGCCTGGCACCGGTTGTACCAGGCTGACACTGGCCTTGAGCAAGCCGGTCACGCCCATCGTCAATTCATAAGTCGCGGTTTCCATATTGTTGTAACGGTAGAACAGCACTTCGCCCTGCTCAGTGAATTTGATCTGTCCGCGCACCGTATCCGGCGGCTGGGCCAGGATCGCCTCGTGAGTGGGGCCGCCGCCACGTCCTACCGTGCCGCCACGACCATGGAACAGACGACACTTGATGCCACGCTGTTCGGCAATGGCGATGATTTGCCGCTGCGCTCGTGACAACCCCCACGCTGAGGCCAGAATGCCGCCGTCCTTGCAGGAATCGGAATAGCCCAGCATGATCTCTTGGCTGTCGCCCGAAACCCGCAGTAACTCCCGGTAGATCGGGGTGTCGAACAGCCGGGTTAGCACCTCTTCAATCCGGTTAAGATCGTCGATGGTTTCAAACAAGGGGCTCACGCCGATATGACAATACCAACGGCCACCAAGGCGGCCAACCAAGCCGCTTTGCGCTGCCAGTAGGATCACCTCCATCACATGGCTGGCGTTGTGCGTCATGGAAATCACGTATTTACCGAAGCAGTCCGGACTGATTTCCCGTCTCATGCACGCCATGACGTCGAATGTTTCCAACGTTTCTCGGCTGGCCGGAGACAAAGTGGCAAGATCGTACATCAGTCCGCCCGGTGCCGCGATGGCCTCGCTCAACAGTTCGAGACGTTGGTTTTCATCCATGGCGAGATAATCCAGACTCAGCGCGGCCGCCAAAATATCTGCCACCGCCTGGGTATGCCGGCTTGATTCCTGGCGCACGTCCAGTTGCATCAGGTGGAAGCCAAAGGTTTCAGCGAGGCGAATTAAATCATGCAGTTCCAAATCGGCAATAGCCGCATCGCCGTGGCCGCGCAAGGAGGCGTCGATTAGCCGCAGATCGTCCAAAAACGCTGTTATACCTGGATAGGCATGACGATCCGGCAGCTCCGGCTCCCCCCGCAGATGTTGTTGAACCTGCATGAGAGCGCACTTCATGCGGTGCTTCATCAGCGCCAGCTTATGGCGGTAAGGCTCTTGCAGATAGGGTTTTTCCAGCTCCGCTATGGATACGCCAAGCGAGGCGCGGTCGGCCTCAAGACTGTCTAAAAATGCTGGCGACAGTTCGCAGAGACCCTCAGAATGGGAAAGCTGACCGCGTAATTCGTCCAGGCGGCGGCTATATTCCTGCAAAATGGTTTGTGCTTGCAGGCGCAAAGCCAAAATGGTGGTTTCCGAGGTGACGTTGGGATTGCCGTCGCGGTCGCCGCCGATCCAGGAACCGAAGCACAAAAAACTGGGTACACGGATTTGCCGAGTGACATCTTCCCCGTACACATCTTTCAAAGATCGTTCGAAATTGCGGTAAACCCGCGCTGTCGCCTGGAACAGGGAAAGTGAAAAGTAGAATAGCCCGGCGTCGATCTCGTCGGCCACACCCAACTTTCGGGTGCGCACCTCGTCGGTTTTCCACAGCATTTGAATCTGACATTGCAGCCGTTCTATCGCTTCTTCGCGAAAATAGCCTTTGATATGGTTATCGCCCAATGCTTCCTGAGTCAGAAACACATTGCGCAAGGCGCTCTTGACGGTACGCCGCTTGACCTCTGACGGATGGGCGGTCATCACCGGCAGGTACAACAGCTCGTCCAGCAGAACCTGAAGTTTGTCCGCCGTTACCCCTGATTCCTTGAGCGTGAGCAAGGTATCGTGAAAGGAACCTGGCCAGTAGTGACCACCTTGTTCGGCTTGTCGTCGCCGTAGCCTTAGGTAATGAGATTCCTCGGCAATATTGAGCAGGCTGAAATAGCGATTGAATACGCGCACCACCTCGCCGAGAACCTCGGGATCCAGGCCTTCGAACGTTTCCAGCAGATGCAGCCGCCCGAGTTGGCTACTATCGCTCAACAATCCGGCAAAACGCTGTTGCAGTTGTTCAACCGTGGCGGCGGTTTCAGGCCGCGCCTGAGTTTTCAATACCTGCGTTAGTAAGGAATCCAGCTGGCAGATCGATTGGCGGAGTTCTTTGTCATCGGATGATATGTTCACGAGTCGGTTCCTTATGGTTATGGGGGTCTATTTTTTTACATCGGCCTGAAAGGCTAAGGATTATTAATCATTAAAGTATCGTCATAAAAACTGACTTCACCTGTTGTAATGTCGTGTGTGCCGCCGACAATACCTATTGCACCGCTTTCAATCATTGCCTTTAAAATGGGGGCTGCGTTCCATAATGGCCTGCACCGTTCTTTTTACATTGATGGTAGACACTTTTTCCACAAATTCATCGTTGCCTGAATGTCGATTTTCTGTTTCGGTTTTTTCATCATAAACCGCAGATTGTATCTTACTTAACAGCGCCGTCAGGTTGCCCATTTCTACATGGTCGCAAGCCCCCTTTACGGCACCGCATTTGGAATGGCCTAAAACCACTATGATTTTAGAGCCCGCCACTTTGCAGCCAAACTCCATGCTGCCCAAAATATCTTCATTAATAATGTTGCCCGCAATACGCACACTAAACACATCGCCCAAACCTTGGTCAAAAATCAGTTCAACCGAGGTACGGGAATCAATGCAGCTTAAAATAACCGCAAACGGATGTTGCCCGTCGGAGGTTTCATTGGCCTGTTGCAACAGGTTGCGGTTGACTTTAAGGTTATTGACAAAGCGTTTATTACCCTCTTTTAATAAGCCTAACGCCATTGCGGGCGTAATGGCGGCTTGCAGTTCTTTAGTTAATGTTTTCATGATTTTTATGCACTTAAAGCAACGGATAGTAAATATACTTTGAAAGATAGTAACACTATCTTTGCAAATTGCAATACTTTCGGTTATGCTTTTTTCAAGGACATCCGAAAGTCCCTGTTAAAACAATCCATTTACTGCATAAATATTCAGAGGAAAAGGCTAATCAGGCCGCTATGGACATACAATTAAAAATTAAAATGAATGAAAAATTATTCATCAGAGACCCCGAGCAATCCGAACTGGGGAAAAAAATCATTCTACACAGCATTCAGTTAATTCACAAAAACGGCTTTGAAGCCTTTACCTTTAAAAAACTGGCTATAGACATTGGTACGACTGAAGCGGGAATTTACCGGTATTTTGAAAACAAGCACCGGTTGCTGATCTATCTTACTGCCTGGTATTGGAGTTGGCTTGAATATCAGGTTACTTTCCAGACCAATAATATTAAAGACGCTGTGGTTAAGCTCAAGAGGGTAATTAACTTATTGGCGACCACCGTGGAAGACGATAGCCGCACCCTTTATGTCGATGAAAGTATGCTTCATCAAATCATTATTACTGAAGGCACCAAAGCCTATCTAACCAAACGGGTATCAGAAGATAACAAGGATCACTTGTTTAAACCCTACAAAGACCTTTGTGCTGTGATCGGAAATATGATTTTGGAGTGTAGTCCCAAATACAAATACCCAAAATCATTAGCGTCCACCATTATTGAAATGGCGCATTTTCAGAATTTTTTTATGAACAACCTGCCTTCTTTGACCGACTTTGGGCAAGATAAAAATGAGGCAGAGATTGTAAAATTTCTGGAGGATTTGGTGTTTTCCAGTATAAAAACTTAAGCCTGTAGTCTTTTATAAATTAAACTTCCGTTACATGAAGATTTAGTTCGCACGGATAACATCCCTTAAAGGGATGGTATCCAATGTCATTAAGTTAAGCGCCTCTCGGGAAGATAAGCCGTTGGCTGAGCGGAGCCGAAGCCGGCAAAATCGCTTCGACTTCGCTCAGCGAACGGCTTAACTTAATGACATTGGAATAGTATCCATTAGCATCGAAATTATTGGCAGTTATTAACGCAGCAATAACATTGACAAAGAGTCTCTGAGCCACTAATCTACGCATCAAATAAAAAGATGCACAAAAAATATGACTTTAAAAACTTTAGCAATTTTGATGGCGGGACAACCCTTACGTGGCAGTATTGAAAATGTGCCCGCTGGAGAAGTGGCTCTTGTCCAGATGAAAGATGTAGATCCGGAAGGGGGTATTGATAAAGCTCAGTGTTACTGTATTAACTTAAGCGGTCGGAAAAAACCGGATTATTTAAGGCCAGGTGACATCTTGTTTGTAGGTCGCGGGTATCGAATTTTTGCCGTGCTGGTCGATGAAGTTTTAACACAGACGGTAGCCAGTCCCCATTTTTTTATTATTCGGGTCAAACCGGAAACATCGGTTCGCCCGGATTATCTGGTTTGGTATATCAATCAGTCACGCGCTCAAAAATATTTTTCCAAGCATATTGCAGGTAGCGCATTGCCTCATATCAACCGCCAAACACTGGAAGATTTGCCGGTGATTTTACCGCCCTTGCCGATACAGGAACGGATTGTTAACGCCCATCGTTGCCGGCTTAAAGAAAAGGCTCTATTGGAAATGCTGATTGAAAAAAAGAAACACTTTTTAGATGAATTATTGGATAGCACATTGAAACATTATGAAACCCACAAGGACAGAGCATGACCACCCAAATTAATCAGGATGAAATTAACGGCATACTCTGGAAGGCCTGCGATACCTTTCGCGGTGCGGTCGATGCGTCGGAATATAAAAACTATATTTTGGTCATGCTGTTCGTTAAATACATTTCCGATGTCTGGAAAGAACATTACGACACCTTGCTAGAAAAGTATGGCGACGACGAAGAAACCATCCTGCGCCGCCTGCAACGTGAGCGTTTCGTCTTGCCCAAAGGCTGTGCTTTTGAGGATATTTATAATCAACGACATCAAGCCAATGTGGGCGAGATTATTAATATCGCCCTGGAACATATCGAAGAAGCCAGCAAACAAAAACTGGCGGGGGTGTTTCGCAATATCGATTTTAATTCAGAGTCTAATCTTGGCCAGACCAAGGACAGGAACACGCGTCTTAAACACTTGCTGGAAGATTTTAATGATTCCCGCCTTGATCTGCGTCCTTCGCGTGTCGGCAATCTGGATATTATCGGTAATGCCTATGAATACCTGATTGCCAAATTTGCCGCCGGAGCCGGAAAAAAAGCCGGGGAGTTTTATACACCGGCGGAAATTTCTGAACTGATTGCCGAACTGGTCAATCCGCAAGCCGGCGAACGCATTTGTGATCCTGCCTGCGGTTCGGGTTCTTTGCTGATTAAATGTGGCAACCAATTACTTGGGCGCGGCATCAAGGATTTTGCCCTTTACGGCCAGGAAATCACCGGTGCAACGTGGGCGCTGGCGAAAATGAACATGTTCCTGCATGGCATGGACAACGCCCGTATCGAATGGGGCGACACCATCCGCAGCCCAAAATTGATTGAAGACGACAGCACCATGAAGTTTGAAGTCGTGGTTGCCAATCCGCCGTTCTCGCTCGCTAAATGGGGTTACGAAGAAGCGGGCAACGATCCGCACAAGCGCTTTCATCGTGGCTTGCCGCCGCAATCCAAGGGCGATTATGCCTTTATCACCCACATGATTGAAACCACCACCAAAGACTCCGGTCGGGTCGGTGTCGTGGTGCCTAACGGCGTGTTATTTCGCGGTGCGGCTGAAGGTAAAATCCGTCAGCAGTTAATCGAAGAAAACCTGCTTGATGCGGTGATTGGCCTGCCTGCCAATTTATTCTACGGTACCGGCATACCGGCAGCGGTGCTGGTGTTCAAGCGCAACAAAACCGATAACAAGGTGCTGTTTATCGATGCCAGTCGGGAGTATCAAAATGACAAGAATCAAAACCGGCTCCGGCAAGCAGACATCGATAAGATTGTAGCCACTTATCAGGCCAGGGAAACGCTTGATAAATACGCTTATCTGGCGAACTTTGAGGAAATCAAGGACAACGATTTTAATCTCAATATTCCCCGTTATGTCGATACCTTTGAAGAAGAGCAGGACATTGATATTAATGCCGTACAGTCCGAGATAAACCGGTTGGAAAATGAACTGGTCGAGGTGAAACTGGAAATGGCGGGATATTTGAAGGAATTGGGTTATGAGTGATAAAGGCCGAAAGACACGGGGGCGTGTTAAACACCCCGAAGTTCTTATGCCCGTACCTTCCCCGCATGGAGAGTTGCCCGAGGATTATACTGAATTACTCGACAAATTAAAGCAGCGTATCATTCAGGAACGCATACGTGTCGTGCAATCAGCCAATATTAAGATGATCATGCTCTATTGGCATATAGGCTCAGAAATTTTAACCCGACAAGCATTGCAAGGATGGGGAGCCAAGGTGATCGACCGACTAGCGTATGATTTAAAGCAGGCATTTCCGGAGATGAGTGGATTCAGTCCACGCAACCTTAAATACATGCGCAAATTTGCTGAAGCTTGGCCGGATTTAGAATTTGTGCAACGCACCGTTGCACAAATTCCGTGGGGTAGCAATATCGCCTTGATTGAAAAACTGAGTAACGCCAGAGAGCGCTTTTGGTATGCCAGTCAGACCCTTCAACAAGGCTGGAGCAGGGATGTTCTATACTGGCAAATTGATTCAAAACTGCATCTGCGTCAAGGGGCAACGCTGAACAACTTTCCGCAAACCTTGCCTCCCGCACATTCTGATATGGCTGTACAAGTCTTTAAAGATCCTTACCTGTTTGATTTTTTAGGGACTGATGTACCCCGGCGTGAAGCAGAGCTGGAGAAACAGCTGATTGCCCACGTTGAGCATTTTTTATTAGAGCTGGGTCAAGGATTTGCCTTTGTGGGCAGACAAGTACACCTGGAAGTGGCAGACGAAGATTTTTATCTGGATCTGCTGTTTTATCATCTTAAACTGCGATGTTATGTGGTGATTGAACTTAAAACGGGCAAATTTGAACCCGGCTATATCAGCCAGCTGAATATGTATCAGACATTGGTGGATGAACAACTCCGGCATACGGATGACCAGCCTACTATTGGCTTGTTATTGGTTAAGGAGAAAAATCAGGTGATCGTTGAATACGCGCTGGCAGGTTATAACAAACCGATAGGGGTTGCTCAGTGGCAACAACAGATTACGCAACAACTCCCTGATGAACTTAAAAGCAGCCTGCCCACTATTGAACAGATTGAAAAGGAGCTGGGCTATGACGCATGAGTCGAATGGATTCTTTTATGAGCATCTTGATCCTGACATAAAAACCATACTATTAGCCCAAATTCGTAATGTATGGACACATAACTCAACCTCGTTGGAGGGAAACAGTCTAACGTTAGGTGAAACCAGCTTTATTCTTGAAGAAGGCTTGACCATTCAAGGCAAGCCGTTAAAAGATCATAACGAGGTTTATGGCCATGCCAGAGCAATTGAACTGATTTATGCCTTACTCAATGCTCGGCCTGACACGATCAGCAAGCAAGCGGTTTTTGATCTGCATGAAACCGTTTTAACCGAGCGCATCAGAGACGTTGAGCAGCCGGTGGGTGCCTGGAAAAAGCAGGCCAACTATACAAGCTATATCGGCAACGATAACAAGCCCGCGTGGCGAGAATATCCTGTGCCGGGTCATATTGACGGCTTAATGTCACAATGGCTGGATAACTTAAATGCCAGTCTGGCAAATAGCCATACCCGGTCAGAAGCCGCCGCGATTTATGCAGATTTACACCTTGGTTTTGTCAGCATCCATCCTTTTTTTGACGGTAATGCCCGAATGGCGCGGTTACTGGCTAATTTGCCGGTATTAAAATCCGGTTTTCCGCCTATCGTGGTTCCTGAACAGGATCGTTATCAATATAAATTGGTCTTGTCCAACTACCAAAACACCATTCCAGACTTGGCTAATCTGAGTGACCTAAAGCAGTTGCCGGATAATCAGAAAAAGCATGATTTTGTGATTTTATGCGCGGGTTATTGGCAGGAAACCCTGGAATTATTGGATAAAGCCAATGCAATACAGGAGAAGCGGAAATGAGTAATTGGGATTTTCTGAATGTACTGGTTGCTAATACACTGGTTCCCAACACACTGGTTCCCAAGCTCCGGCTTGGGAACCCGGAGGGCGAAGCTCCAGCTTCGCAAGACAGGAAGCTGGAGCTTCCCGCACTGAATTCCCAAGCTGGAGCTTGGGAACTAGCGCAAAGTGAACTGACGGAAGCAGCAACTACCGAGGATTTCTCGGTAGTTCAAAACGAAAGTGGATTGGCATTCGCCGCAAGTTCAAGCTGGAGCTTGGGAACTAGCGCAATCAACCTCAACGGAGACGTTATGAACAGCAATTCTGACCCTTTATTTAACCAATATGCCGACATGGATTTTACTGACGCTAAACGCCCCGGCGAAATCCCTGCGTTAGCACAATTACAAGCTGAGCACGGAGGCAAAAGCCGAATCACGATGCGTGTTGACAGTGACACCTTGGCCTTTTTTAAGGCGCGTGCGGAAATAACGGGCAGCAGTTACCAAACCATGATGAATGAGGCGCTTAAACAATTTGCACAAGGCATTACCTTAGCCGATGTAGTGCGCGAAACGATTAGGAAAGAATTGCACTCATGAGGAATTTTAAGGAGTTGAATCATGTTGCCTGAGGGATGGAAAAGACAACCGCCAGCAAATATTACACTGGTTCCCAAGCTCCGGCTTGGGAACCCGGAGGGCGAAGCTCCAGCTTCGCAAGACAGGAAGCTGGAGCTTCCCGCACTGAATTCCCAAGCTGGAGCTTGGGAACTAGCGCAACGGGTAGGATATTTTAAGGAGTTGGGTTATGTTGCCTGATGGATGGAGTATTTTACCCATTTCAGAAATATTGGAACGTGTCTCTGATCCCATTTTTCCAAAACCAGAAGAAAATTATTACCAAATTGGCATAAGGTCTCATGGTAAGGGTATATTTCACAAAAAACCTGTAACGGGTGAATCGCTTGGAAACAAAAGAGTATTTCGAGTTCATCCAGATTGCTTTGTAGTTAATATTGTTTTTGCTTGGGAACAGGCCATTGCAAAGACAAGTACCTCTGAAGTTGGAAGAATTGCTTCACATAGGTTTCCTATGTTTCGCCCCAAAAATAATCTATGTGATGTAGATTATTTAACTTATTTGTTTAAAACACCCAAAGGTAAATATTTGCTGGGGCTTGCTTCACCTGGTGGAGCTGGTAGAAATAAAACACTGGGACAAAATGAGTTTTCTTTATTGAAGTTAACGCTTCCACCAATAATGGAACAGCAAAAAACTTCCCAGATTCTATCCACTTGGGACAAAGCCATTGAAAATCTGGAAGCGTTGATTGCCGTCAAGCAAAAGCGCAAAAAAGCCTTAATGCAGCAGCTTTTGACCGGGAATATGAGATTACCTGGGTTTAGTGGCGAGTGGACAAACGTAATGCTTTCAAACCTTGCAAACGTAACGATGGGATCATCACCAAAATCAGACGCTTATAATGAAGACGGTGTTGGACTTCCACTCATCCAAGGAAATGCTGACATAAAAAATCGACTTTCTGCACCACGAATTTATACAGCCGAAATTACAAAGGAATGTAAGCCAAAAGATATATTAATGAGCGTTCGAGCTCCGGTAGGTGCTATTGCGATATCAATTCATCATGCGTGTATTGGCCGGGGTATTTGTGCTGTCACTGCTATAAAAAGTGTTGATCAACAGTTTTTATACCATTGGTTACTTGCATTTGAACCTAAATGGGCAAGTTTATCTCAAGGCAGCACTTTTGAATCTGTAAATAGTGCGGATGTTAAGTCGTTGATTATCTATATACCTATTGAAAAAACCGAGCAACAAAAAATCGCCACTGTTCTCTCCGCCGCCGACCAAGAAATCACCGTCCACAAAAACCAACTCACCGCCCTGAAACAACAGAAAACAGCCCTGATGCAGCAATTGTTGACAGGAAAAGTGCGGGTAAAACTTAAACTAAAGGAGTTATCCCAATGAATTTAGCAGAAACCATTTATCAAAAAAGCCTGGATTTACCGGAGGAAAAGGCAATTGAGGTCATTGACTTTATAGACTTTTTAAAACATCGTTCAAGCACCAACACATTGCAATCTAAAGCATCTGTGGTGGTACATGACATTAACCGGCATGCAGGAAAAATAACGTTGACGCAAGATCCTTTGGCGTTTCAAAAGGCAATGCGTGATGAGTGGTCATGAATATTGTCTTGGATACCAATGCGGTATTGTATTTTTTGGGTGGGCGATTACGCGATCCTTTACCACAAGCACACCTGTATATTTCCGTGATTACGGAAATTGAATTGTTGTCATACCCATTATTGAGTTCTGAAAATGAGTCGGAAATTTATGGCTTTTTGGATGATGTCACCATTGTTGATTTATCTACAGCAATTAAACAAGAGACCATAAAATTACGTCGCCAGTATCGGTTTAAATTACCCGATGCCATCATTGTTGCAACGGCACGTCATTTGAAGGCAGAGCTATTGACCAATGATATTAAGTTGCTAAAAATGTCAGAGGTATCGGTAAGAGCTTTGCAATTGAAAGATGAGAACCAATAGTCGCGTCGGGTTAGCGACAGCGTAACCCGACAAATCGAAGCGTCTTTAGTTACACACAAATTATCCTGATTTCGATTGCAATCATCGTTATCGTATTGATGGGCAGGGGTGAACCCTGCCCCTACAGTACAATTTACCGTAGGGGCAATCCCTTGCGGTTGCCCTGATTTCGATTGCAATCACTGTTATCATATTGCCGACATTCATTACTTGTACCGTCTTAAGTGTGTCGCCGTAAAAGTAAAATATGATTTGTTATAGGTCGCCTTTATTGAGTTATCGGTTGGTTTGGATTGCTCACGAATTTAAAATACTGCGCTTAACAAGTAAACGGGATTTCCCGCACAAAGGAATATTAACCATGGCCGTACACGATTATCTGGAAGATTTATCCTCACTATTGCCAGCGGTTACCTTGTTGGAAAAATTGGGTTTTACGTATTTGGCACCATCGGAACAGATCGCCTTGCGCGGTGGCAGAACGTCCAAATGCTTGCTGGAAAGCGTACTCGCCGAGCAACTGCAACAATTTAATCACATTACTTTTAAGGGTCGGGAGTATCCGTTTAGCGACGGCAATATCAAAAAAGCGGTGCAGGCGTTAGCGGGCATTCCGTTTGATAGCTTGCTGAATACCAGTGAGCAGGTTTACGACCTGTTAACCTTGGGTAAAAGTCTGGAACAAACCATCGACGGCATTACCAAAAGTTTTTCCCTGCACTATATCGACTGGCAGCACCCGGAAAACAACGTTTATCATGTCTGTGATGAATTTGTGCTGGAACGCCGCAACAGCAAACAAACCCGCCGACCGGATATTGTCTTGTTCGTAAACGGTATTCCGTTGGTGGTGATTGAATGTAAACGCCCCGATTTAAGAAACGCCACGGCAGAAGGCATCAGCCAGCATCTGCGCAATCAACGCAGCGATGAAATCCCGGAACTGTTTACCTACAGTCAATTGCTGCTCTCCGTCTGCCAAAATAAAGCCGTTTATGGCACGACCGCAACGCCGCCCAAATTCTGGGCGGGCTGGAAGGAAGAGAACCCGGACGCTCAGGAAAAAATCCTGCATACACTGGTCAATGCTCCGGCTGGCAACGATTTTAAAGCGCGTCTGTTCTCGGAACGGACAGAACAACAGCGTCACTTTATGCAGCAATTCAGAGCATCTCAAGCCACCCTAAAAAAACAATAGCTTACGATGTAATGAAATTATATTCGTCCAGTTGTTTTAGTTAGAAGATAATACCCGATTTTTTAACTTTACTTTTAAATGATGA
>Ga0194056_10000513_pt1 | contig 21108 bp, 15 predicted proteins | sample SepL4413m_MetaG_FD_155458 | JGI IMG/M metagenome (GOLD analysis project Ga0194056, IMG submission 155458) | Anoxic zone freshwater microbial communities from boreal shield lake in IISD Experimental Lakes Area, Ontario, Canada - Sep2016-L442-13m | ecosystem: Environmental > Aquatic > Freshwater... | reverse complement strand
GTAGATTTCCGCGCCCATCCATTTGGCGATTTGGATGGCGGCAATACCCACGCCTCCGGCTGCGCCATGGATAAGTATCTTTTCACCCGGCTGCAATCGAGCCAGATGATGCAGTGCATAATAGACGGTAAAAAAGGTACTTGGAATGGTTGCCGCCGCTTCAAACGAGATGCCGGGAGGTATAAGGGAAACGGCATTGGCCTGGGTAATTACCCGGTTACCGAAGCTGGAGGGACCAAAGCCAACAACCCGATCTCCCAAGGCAAACTCACTGGTTTTACTGCCAATAGCCTGCACAGTCCCGGAAAATTCGAGACCCAAGGTAGGGCCTGAAAAACCGTTTTCTATGGCTTCGTCGGAAAGTAGACCAAGGGCATACATGACATCACGAAAATTAAGGCCGGAGGCATGGACTTCAATTTCTATTTCACCTTCGGAGGCTATGCGGCGTGGCTGTGCTTCCCAACGCAAATTACGTAACTGACCCGGAAATTGAAAGCCAAGATTGATGGTTGGGGATTCAATTTTCTGATGTTCCCGAGAGTCAGGTTCTGATTCAAGATACAGACGTGGCGCATAGCGTGCGCCACAACGGGTCAGAATAATTTCCTGTTCATCGTCTGGCATATCGAATTCTTTAGCCAAAGAGGTGACAACCGTATCAATAAGCAGGGGAGCTTCCAAATCAATCAGGCGAACATGAGTGGTAGAGGCTTCGTTAATTAGCGTTCGACCAAATCCCCAAAGTGCGGCATCCACGGAGATTAGCGCTGATGTCGGAACCTTGGAAGCACTACGCTTAGGCAGTAAATGAGTGGCAGCAGCGGTAGTGATTAGCCAGCAGGTCGTGTTGGTCTGAGTGTTTTCACAAGCCTGAATAATGTTGGCGGTAGTGGTGCATCTAATCACCTGCTGTTCAAGAATGGCTTCAACCTCGGTCAGCCTTGATTGAGGCGCAAGACCTGCCAGATGAACGATGCCATCAAGTTGTCCGTAGTTGGCTCGGGTATTCAACAGCAAGGACTCAATAGAGTCCGTGTCGCCGGAAGCCGCTTGTATGACCAGATCACCTCGCCCTTGTAACTTCGTAGTTAAATGCTTTGATAGTTGCGCTGAATAACCGTTTTGATCCGCCAGTATAATCCAACTACGGGGTGTTATCTCAGGTGACGGGATTATTGGCTGCACACTTTCATCACGCTGGGCTACCAATAAACAGGAACCGGAAAAGGTGTTTGGGGAGAGTTCAAAGGTTTCTACATTGGAAAAGTTAAGTTGTTGTAGCTGTGATTTCCAGAACAACGTTGTACGTTGATTAGATAGCCAACTGTCATTGTTTGCTGGATACCAGTAGTTATATTGCCCGCCAAAAACAAAGTCGATCCAGCGTGAAGGCTGATTTGCAACGATAATTAAGGCACCGCCAGGAAGAAGAGATGCGCGTGCGTATTCTAATGCTTTTATTGCGTGTTCGAGGGTATTAAAATCGAGTGTAATGATAGCGATCTGGCAAGTAGCCGCTACGTTTGCTTGTTCTAAAGCATGATCAATGAGGTGAGTGTCGATGCCGGGAAATTGTTCCTTGATCTGGGCAATATCGTCCAATGTCGCTACCGAGGTACTGGCAAACATGTAATCACAGCATGCAGAGTCCATAGCTATGCAGGCATCCATGGCAAATGAAGGCGAGCCTTCACTGATTTCAATGACTCCCAAACGCTGACCTTCAGGCAGTTGATTTATGCCCTTGGTAATTAAGTCGCGCAGAACCAGGCCGATTTTTTGTTTACCTTTAGCGCCCAGTACCTGACGTGTCAGTGTAGTAAGTGATGATTCCTGAGGGCAAATTTTGGCGAGTGTCAGGCTGCCTTCCAAAAGTGATTTCAGATGCATCCCGATACGTCCTACCGAGTGTATAATTTGAAAATAGTCGGGGTAGTCTGCAACCAGACTGTTCCAAATGTCTTGGGCTGAGGCATGGGTATCCTCGTCGGGCAAAATTTCCCAACCATCATGGCTTAAGGCAATAACTTGATCCTCCTCGGCCACGGTTAGTAAATGACCAAGAAACGGTACTATTTCAGGATTGGTATGTTGACAATCTGCAATATCCTGAGCAGATAGTTTTTTGCCGTCTGCCGATAATAATTGTAATGCCTGCCGGGTAAACCGACTGCAAAGACTATCCAGCAAAGGCTCCACTTCTTCTGTGTAGCGGCGATAATCACCTTTGAGTGTTGCACGCCTGGCCAGATCATCAATAGCTAACTTAACGCTTTCGAACGTGATAACAGAAGTGGCATCAGGCGTAAAAGCATGGGGTATTGGTATGCTGTGATAAGCCGGGAAACGTAAATGATCAACTGCATGTTTGCTAAGTCGAATGCTGCGAAACTGTACACCCTTGACGACCGCTATGGCTATACTGTCAGTATCAAAAATAGTAAATTCTGTAGTGAGTGAGCGTTGGGTTTGACGTAATAATGTGGCGCGGGCAAACCCCGGCTTTGCCTTGCTGCTGCGGAAGGCAATTCTACCCATTTTGGTAGGCACAAAAGTAATGCCGGCATGAGCGCCGAAATTGTCTTTCAATAACTGGAAGATTAATTGAAAGGTACAATCCAGCAAGGCAGGATGAAGATGAGTATGTTCCAGTTCTGCCTCAATACTTTCCGGTATTTTAAAGACCGCCAGTACAGAATTACCCTTTACCCAGCCATAATCAATGCATTGAAAAGCCGGGCCATAAGTTAGCCCGTTTGCATCGGTAAGTGCTTTGTGGCTGGCACCGTTAAAATCAGGTTGATCTCTGGGTAACAAGAGGCTTTCCTCACGCAGTAAGATGTCTCCAGGTTTTGTCAGTACGCGGCCTACAGCATGAACCGTCCAAGGTTCTGTTCCACCATAGTCTCTGGCTTTTATGGTTAAGCTGCCATCTTGCGCTTCAATCTTCAGGCGAACAACTTTGGTGTAATCGGCGCTTAGCAATAATGGTGAGTGAATTTCCAAATCCTCAATTTCAGCAAGATCACCAGGATGCCAAGCCAAGGTAGCAGCCAGAGCCAATTCGGAAAAGCCTGCGCCAGGGAAGACAATGGCTCCCCCGACCACGTGATCAGCCAAGCTCGGATTGAGTTTGGTATCGAGTTGGTTTTCCCATGTAAGGTCATGTTGTTGCAGGGGGTAGCCCAGCAGGGGATGAATTTTGTGGCGATAAAGCAAGCCCATTGATTCCGGTGTGACAGGATGCCAATGACGCTCACGTTGCCACGGGTAGTTTGGTAGCTGGATAAATTGACCCGGCCTTGAAAAAACGCGTGACCAGTCGCTATTGACACCTGCAATCAGCGCCTGGCTACCCGCTTTCCAAACCCGTTGCGGGGCATCATCATTGCGCGTGATGGTGGACAGAATACGACTTTCTATCCCCACGCTTTTTACGCAGTCGTTGATATAACTGCGTAAGACGGCATGAGGACCTATCTCAATAAAAATATTGAGATCACTGTTCAGAATACTTTTGATGGCTTGCTCGAATAATACAGGTTTGCGGATGTTGTGCCACCAGTAGGCGGCATCGAGCTCCGTTCCCGCCAACAAGGCACCGGTGACTGTAGAGTAAAAGGGGACGCGGGTTTTCTTCGGATGGAGTTTTGCCAGCGACAGCCTGATGCCGCTTTCGATCTCATCCATGATCGGACTGTGAAATGCGTAATCCAGATCCAGCCGTTTATTGAAAACGTTACGCTTGTTTAGAGCTGATTCAAGACAGCTGAGCGGTTTTGGGTTGCCTGCGATAGTCACGCCACGTGCGCTATTGATGCCGGCAATAGTCAGTGTTGATGCAAGATCCAGTTCGTTAAGCAAATTTTGGGCAGACTCTTGGCTTAACGCTACGGCAGTCATTTCACCTTTGCCTTTGGTCGTGCCTTGCAGTTCGCTTCGATGATAAATAACTGCCACGGCAGCTTCCAGCGTTAATGCTCCCGATGCCCAAGCCGCCGCCACTTCGCCTACACTATGCCCTGCTACGGCGACAGGCATAATACCTTGGTGCCGTAACATTCGCGTAATCCCGACTTGAAGGGCGAATAAGGCAGGTTGTGCAATTTCCGTATATTGGTAGCGATTTTCGCCATTCTTGCCTGCCAACTCGTCCTCTAATGAGAAATCGGCGTAGCGACTAAAAAGGGCATCAATTTCCCGGATGGTATCCCTAAACAAGGGCTCTTCTTCCAAAAGGCGCTTGCCCATTCCAGCCCATTGGGAACCATTTCCCGAGTAAATAAAAGCGGGGCCGGAAGGTACTTGTAATGCAACCCCTGATTCTACCAAGCGTTGCCCGGGTTCATCATTGGCATAATTGAGCAACGCTTCAGCGATGGTTTTTGTTGTGGCACCGTAGACTATGGCACGATACTCATGCCATTCTCGCCTAAACACGGCATTATGGGCAATGTCGTAAACCGAGGACTCCGGTTGATTATTCAGAAATTCTGAAAAGTCAAGGGCAGCCGCTTTTAATGCGAGCGGGTCTTTTGCCGAGATAATTAGTGGCAGAAGGGTCGTATTGGCGTGTTTGGGTGATGATGCTTTTAGTGCGTCATCACTTTCCAGAATTACGTGAGCGTTGGCACCTCCAAAACCGAAGGAATTGATGCCAATAATCAGTTTTCCGGTTTTTTTGAGAGGCTGATTTTTGTTGACCACTTCAATATTCAGCTTATCAAAGGGAATATTGGGGTTGAGCGTTTTGATGCCAATAGTTGCCGGCACTAATCGATGCTGGATGCAGTAAAGCGCCTTTACCAAACCGGCCACTCCGGAAGCGGTTTCAAGATGACCTAAATTGCTTTTCACCGAACCGATAAGTAGCGGCTTATTTGAGGGGCGTAATTTACCCAGCGCATCGCCAATGGCTTGTACTTCAACCGGGTCACCAACGGCCGTGCCGGTGCCGTGAGCTTCGAGGTAATCAATCTTAAAAGGATCAATCCCCGCCTGGTCGTACACCTGTTTCAACAAAGCGGCTTGGGCTTTCGGGCTAGGCAGGGTGAGTCCCGATTTTCGGCCATCCGTATTAATCGCAGAATTTGCAACAATCGCCAGAACAGGATTACCATCAGCGATGGCTTGGTCGTAATCTTTGAGAAAAAAAACACCGCCCCCTTCGGAGCGCACATAGCCATCACCGGTCGCATCGAAAACACTGCATCGGCCACGGGGGGATAGCATGGAGGCTTTGGCGAAGATAAAGAAACCATAAGGATGCAAGTGCAGATTGATGCCACCGGTTATCGCCTGACTGCTCTCTCCCGAAAGGATTGAGCGGCATGCCTGATGAAATGCCACCATGGAAGACGAGCAGGCGGTATCGATCACCATACTGGGGCCGCGCAAGTCAAACACATAAGAGATGCGGTTGGCTGCAATGCTTGCGGTAGTGCCGGTAGCGGTTAACGAGTCAATGGCCGCGAGATCGTCGGCCAGTCGATAGGCATAGTCTGTGCTGGCGATACCGATAAAGACGCCGCACTGACTCCCATGAAGCGAGGAGGGTTTGATACCGGAATTTTCCAGTGCCTCCCAGCTCATTTCGAGCAGTAACCGCTGCTGTGGATCCATTAGGGCGGCTTCTCGCGGGGAAATGCCAAAGAATCCGGCATCGAACGTTGAAATGTCGCCGATAGAACCTGCTGCGAAGGTATAGCTGGTTCCCGGGTGGTTTTTGTTCGGATGTCGAAAGGTATCCTTTGCCCAACGTTCCGAATTAACCTCCGTCACCATATCACGGCCGGCAAGGAGATCTTGCCAATAATCGCTGTTGGATGTGCCTGGAAATCTAAATGAAAAGCCGGTTATTGCAACTCTTTTTGCCATTGTTCTTGTTTATTATTATTATGTTAAAAGCCTCCGACAAAGCAAGAGGCTTGAAAATGTGAACCACACAAGGCTGATTAATATTTATATCATAAAAAGCATTGTGGTTTCTGAAAAATTATAACTTTATGTTATGTTTACGTTTTTAAGCTTAGAAAAATAGCAGAGAAGCGAATAAGCCAAATTAGTCTTAGAATTTGGGGCATTTCTACAACATGTTGATATTGGAACGCGCACACTCCACACGTTACAAAAACTTTGGCAATAAAGAAACATCCCGTTGGGATGAGGCCAAAGATTGGGAAGGGGCCTGCATCCCATCCCCAATCCGCGCCCGATAAAGCAATAATCGCTTGCGCGTATTATTGCGGGGAGCTCTTTTCGGCCTAAAGGTCGAGGTCTTAAAACCAGCAAGGAAAATTGATAACTGATTTACTGCTGTTACGCATTCACACTTCAAAAAAGTGTCACGCCTCAAAAATATTGACCAAGGTTGATATTACCGGATTGACTACCTTATCAAAAGCTACACTATTTACGAAAAAACAGATTTACAATGATTGTTAAAATTATGCTGACTATAAGCATAGAGGTAATTGGTATAAATACCTTTTTATTTTCATCTACAATACGAATGTCGCCGGGTAATTTACCAAACCAGCTTATTAGCGTAGGGGCATAATTAAGAATAAGTCCAAGTACTACAAAAATAAAGCCGATTGTGATCAGTAATTTGCCAAATGACATGATTTAATCCCCTGCATAATTCACTATAATCCCGCGAAAATAAAAAGCTAATTTAACGTAATTATTCAGTCCCCCTCTTTAACAAAGAGGGGTTAGGGGAGATTTTATTAGATAAATCCCCCTCAATCCCCCTTTTTCAAAGGGGGAGGTGAATACTTACAATTTAACCTTTATCCAATGCTTGCAAATGCCTTAATTTTTCCTTGATTTTTATTTCCAGACCTCTATCAACGGGCTGATAATAACGGGTTCCGGCTAGCTGATCCGGAAAATAATTTTCACCGGCGGCGTAGGCTTCCGGTTCGTCATGGGCGTAACGGTAGGCTTTGCCATAATCCAGGGATTTCATGAGTTGGGTAGGTGCATTTCTTAAATGTACCGGCACACCCAGACTGCCGCTTTGTTTGGCATCGCGCATGGCGGCGTTGTAAGCTTTATAAACGGCATTGCTTTTGGGCGCACAAGCCATATAAACAATAGCTTGCGCCAAGGCCAGCTCACCTTCCGGACTACCGAGACGTTCTTGGGCTTCCCAGGCATTGATGGCAATTTGCAAGGCTCTGGGGTCGGCGTTACCGATGTCTTCAGAAGCTATTCTGACGATACGTCTGGCCAAATAACTTAAGTCACAGCCGCCATCCATCATTCGACATAACCAATAAAGCGCAGCATCCGGGGAGCTGCCTCTTACCGATTTATGCAGGGCTGAAATCTGGTTATAAAACTCTTCACCTTGATTATCAAAGCGTCTAACGCCGCCGGAAAGCACTTCTCTGGCACACGCTTCATTAATCACAGTGCTGTCTTTTGCAGCGGCGAGTTCTACCGCTATTTCAAGGAGATTGAGTAATCTTCTGGCATCGCCGTCAGCGGCTTCGGCAAATTGCTGTTTAATGTCATCGGCCATTTCAATACCCAGACAGCCCAGACCTCTGGCTTTATCGGTGAGTGCTTTGTCTATAACGTCTCTTAAATCATTACTGGTTAGCGCATTAAGCACATAAACGCGAGCGCGTGACAACAAGGCGTTTAAGGGCAAAAGAGGGATTTTCAGTAGTCGCACCGACAAAATAAACAGTGCCGTCTTCTACATGCGGCAAAAAAGCGTCTTGTTGTGATTTATTAAAGCGATGCACTTCGTCGACAAATAAAATAGTGCGCCGGTGCTGTTCAAGCTGGATTTTTTTGGCGGCACTGACAGCGGCCCTGATTTCCTTAACACCGGATAATACCGCAGAAATCGGCATAAACTCGGCATCAGAATGCAGGGCGATTAAGCGTGCCAGTGTCGTTTTACCGGTTCCTGGCGGCCCCCAGAAAATCATGGAATGCAGACGACCGGATACCACGGCTTCGTAGAGTGGTTTGCCGGATTTTAGAATATGGTGTTGACCTACGTAATCGTCCAGCGATTGTGGCCGCATTCTATCAGCCAGTGGCTTGGTTAAATCATCAAACATTGAGAAGAGGCAGGAGCAAGGTTAAAGGTTCAAGGTTAAAGGTTCAAGGCTAAAGGCTAAAGGCTAAAGGTTCAAGGCTAAAGGTTCAAGGTTCAAGGCTAAAGACTAAAGGTTAAAGGCTAAAGGCTAAAGGTTCAAGGCTAAAGGTTCAAGGCTAAAGGCTAAAGGTTCAAGGCTAAAGGCTAAAGGCTAAAGGCTAAAGGTTCAAGGCTAAAGGCTAAAGGCTAAAGGTTAAAGGCTAAAGGGTAGTTAACTCGCAATAAATAACCCCCGCCCTATCGTTCCCACGCTCCGGCGTGGGAATGCCGACAGTGACGCTCCTGCGTCACGCAACGCTGGAGCGTTGCCGGATGAATTCCCACGCTGGAGCGTGGGAACCAGGCGAAGAATAAAGGCTAAAGGTTAAAGGTTTGTGGCTTTAGCTTTAAAAGCTTTCACTACGAAGTTTTTTCTTTCTTCGTGTCCTTCGTGTCTTCGTGGTGAATAAAAAAGCCGTCTAATCAGAAAACACATCGGCACCCTTGGGGGCTTTAAATTCAAATACGGTCGGTTTTATCGGGGGGTTAAGCAGTACATTGGAGAAATAGATACGGGTTAGTTGACCGAAATTATCACTTAACTCCATGCCGCCCAATGAACCTTTATTCAAACCGATTAAAATATATTTAAAGCTGCTTTCCTGATTTTTTGGCAATAATTTAATCCATTGCATGTCCCCGTCAACCCCCTGATCTTGCATGGTGAAATTATCCTCCAGTGATATATTGCCACTTAACAATAAGGCGGGTGTTGAGCCAACTGACTCATCAAGTTTTTTAACGGTGACTTGTTCCAAATCGGTATCGTAAAACCAGACTTTTCCGGAAGTGGAGACAATTTGTTGCTGAAACGGTTTTAAATAATCCCAGCGAAATTTTCCGGGTCGTTGCAGGTAAAAAATGCCGTAACTGGTTTGATAAGGATCGCCCGCTTCATTAATTAATACTTGTTTAAAATCAGCGGTCAATGACTTTGATGCCTTTAAAAATGCCTGCAACTGTTTGACGGGTTCGTCTGCTGCATAACCGGCGCTATTAATAAAAAAGAAAGTCAAAAAAATCAGGCGAAAAATAATCATTTTAATCATGGATGCTCTTTTAGAATTCATTGTGGTTGCGGTTCACCGGGGTTAGTAGGTACACTTTCAGTTTGGTCAGGCTCGGTTTGTTCGGTGTCGCCAGGTAACAAATCTTCAAACCACGATTTATCCTTGTCAAAAACCTCTTGTCCGCAACCTGAGTAAGTCGTTGGCTCTGAGCCTGAAATGTAGGGATATTGCTTGCCGCCTCCGCAGCCTTTCTTCGTTAATAAACCACTACCCGGCTCAACCCAAAGCAACTTGACATTGTCAGGTGGAATCAGGTTCACTGTTTGGGTTGATATTTGTTGCATTAATGCGACCCAGAGTGGCAGCGCCCCGGTGGCACCGGTTAAGCCGATCGGTTTGTTATCATCCCTGCCCAGCCAGACGACGGATAAATAATCGCCCGTGTATCCGGCAAACCAGCTATCTTTGGCATCATTGGTGGTGCCGGTTTTACCGACCAAACCATAATCTTTAGGAAAAGACGAATAGGCCGCTTTTCCTGTACCTTCATGCATCACTTCCTGCAAGATGGTATTGACGATATAAGTTGCCGCCGGATCGACCGCCTGTCTAACGGTAAAGGGATAACTTTGTAACTGTTTGTCATCGGTATCAACGACCGCTCTAATACTTTTGATGGGTGTTGAAAAACCATCGCCAGCCAGCGTTTGATACATCTGGGTCACTTCTATGGGCGTCAGTGATGCGGCTCCCAGTAATAAAGAAGGATACAGATCAAGCGGCCGGGTGACGCCCATATTTTTTAAGGTTTTGGCGACTCTGGCTACGCCAACATCCATACCGATACGAACAGTAGCCAGGTTGTAAGATTTCGCTAATGCGGTGTGCAAAGCGACACTGCCATGTTCTTTATGATCATAGTTTTTAGGAATCCAGTCGGTGCCATTTTGTCCCTTAACCACAATGGTAGAGTCGCTTACGCGTGTGGTGATGGTATATTTGTCGGGATATTCCAGAGCTGTCAAATAAATCGCCGGTTTGATTAAGGAACCGATAGGGCGCACGGCATCCAACGCACGATTGAAGCCACCCGCCATATTTTCACGACCACTGGTTAAAGCGGTCACCTCGCCACTATCGCGACGGGTAACAATGACCGCTGTTTCAAGCTCATTGGCGTGCGCCGTTTTTTCAAGTTGCTTTAACTTGGTCTCAACGGTCTTTTCCAAAACATCCTGAACTTGAGTATCCAGCGTAGTAAAAATTCTTAATCCCTGTGAGGTTAAGTCTTCTTCGCGATAATCCTGTCTCAATTGCCGCTTGACGAGATCAAGAAAACCGGGATAGCGATTAGATGAACGTTGCATGCGCGGAATGACACTTAATGGTTTGGCGATGGCTTGAGCGGCTTGATCCTTGGATAGGTAGCCTTCTGCTGCCATTTGCTCAAGTACCAAATTACGCCGTTGCAAGGCGCGATCAGGAAACCGGCGAGGATCATATTCAGAGGGGCCGCGCACCAACGCCACCAAAGAGGCCACCTGTTCCAAAGGAAGATCTTTTAAGGTGCTGCCAAAATAGAATTCACTGGCCAAGCCAAAACCGTGAACAGCACTTGAACCGTTTTGACCTAAATATATTTCATTCAAATAGGCTTCCAGAATCTCGTTTTTACTGTAGCGGTATTCTAAAATCAGCGCCATTAAGGCTTCTTTAACTTTACGGGACAAGCGCCGCTCATTGGTTAAATAAAAGTTTTTAACCAACTGTTGGGTGATGGTACTGCCTCCTTGCACCATGCCGCCAGCGCGAACATTCGTCCACATCGCTCTGGCAATACCCTTCAGTGAAACGCCAAAATGCTGATAAAAATCGCGGTCTTCCGAAGCAAGCAGCCCTTTAATTAGAGAGTCCGGCGCTTCTTCCAGTTTGATGAGTACCCGATCTTCTTTAATCGTGGGATAAAAACTGCCAATTTGCACGGGATCCATACGGACAATGGCAACCTCCTCGGATTTTGTTATGTCCGTAATCGATTCTATGCCCATATCGGTAAAGCTCAGCGACATCTGCATGCTGGGTTGATGCTGATCCCAAAAAGCAAAATCACGCGTTTTTACACTAATTTGTGAACCTTCTTTAAAGTAGGTTCCTTCTACTGATAACTCGGCATCTTGTCGGTAATGCAGCATTTTTAACAAGGCTTCAAATTTTTCAGGAGGCAATGCGTAGCCCGCATAAAGCTCAACCGGACTGGCGTAAACCCGCGCAGGAATGGCCCAGCGTTTGCCCTCAAATTGATTGCGAACGTTATAATCCAGATAGCCCAGATAACTGATAAACATAAACAAACCGCCCGCTGAAAAAAGCAGGAACAGATTTCTAAACCAATGATTGCCTGATTTTTTTACCGGTTTTTTGTTGCCGTATCGGGAGCCGCGCCTGCTTGTTTTTTCTGCCATAGCCTTCTATAAATTAATTAGTTAAATCTTCATCCCTATATTCCCTCCATTATACATAAATCAGGATGACGGGATTCAGTAACCATGAATGTAACGCTATAAAATGAACATTAAATGAACAGCCTTGGCGAGCTCTCGTAAGCATCAATCCAAGACCTGTCCCCCACACGAAGAGCACGCGCTATAGTCGCGACGTGGGCATCACTCCCACCGTGGGAGCGACGCCCACGTAGCGACTAACGAAAACATCTTGATTTATCCGGGATTGGCCTCAGGCGTAGGCCGGAATAAGACCACCCAAGCGTAGCGCGTGGTGGCGTTTCCGGCATATCGTACAGCGTGCCGGAAACGCTTATTCTCGCTTGCGCTCGAAAAGCCTTATTTCGGCCTACGCAGTTTCTGGTGCTCAATCTTCACATTGAGTTCGGGAACGTCAAGGTAAGAAAACTTGATGATCGAGTATAAATAGACTGTGGCATTATTATATTTTACATGGTTAAAACAATTTTTCCGGTGGTATGGCCGGCTTCGATTAACTGATGGGCAACAGCCGCTTCTTTTAAAGGTAACTGCTGACTGACATGCAGTTTTAACAGGCCTTTATCCGCCCATTGTGCGCATTGATTTAAAATGTCGACATGTTTATCCCTGGCTTCAGGCAGGTCTCTTAGCATCGGTGTTAACATCAACTCAAAACCAATCAGTAAATTACGCATTCTGGCTTCGCTGAGATTCAATTCACCCGGATCCAGCAAAGTTATCAAGCGTCCAAAATGAGCCGTCGCAGCGATACTTTCCTTAAATACCTCAGCGCCTACCGTATCAAAAACCAGATCAGCCCCTTTGCCGCCGGTAAGTGCATTGACTGCATCGGCGAAACCGTTGGGCTTATAAATAACAGCTTCATCAGCGCCCAGGCTTTTTACGAAGTCCGCCTTTTGTGCAGAACTTACCGTAGCAATAACTCTGGCACCTTTCAGTTTAGCCAATTGTATCGCCACATGCCCAACACCGCCTGCCCCCGCATGAATCAACACCGTTTGTCCGGCCTGCAAACCGCCTCTATCAAACAAAGCGCCCCACGCGGTAATCAATACCAAGGGCGCTGCAGCCGCTTCAACAAATGAAAAAGTCTTGGGACTCAAGCTAACCCAGCGTTCATCAAGTACGGTATAGTCGGCATAATTACCTTGTTCGCGACCCAGACCGCCATTACAAAACCAGACCTGATCACCGACCTTAAATTGACTAACACCGGTGCCAATTTCGACAACGATGCCGGCGCCATCACACCCCAATACCGCAGGCAAGGGTTGGTCATAAAACACGCCATGACGCCTGACTTTAGTATCGACCGGATTAACGCCTGCCGCTTGCAGCTTAACTTTAAGTTCTGTTGCGGTTGAAATCTCAGGTTCTTGTAGTTCCTGACAGGTTAAAACATCCGCTTCGCCAGCGGCTGTCATTAGAATTGCTTGCATGTTTAGATTCCTTATTTTGGTTGCCATCAATCTGCCAGCCATTGCTGGCGATAATCCTGATAGGAGTAGTGTTTTAATTTTTTTATTTGCCGGTCTTGATAAGCATAAATATCCGGTAGATTATAGCCATTAAAGCGGTTGGCTTTAACCAGACTGTACGCACCCACATTTTTAAAAACCAGTTTATCACCAACGGCCAGGGGTTTATTAAAACGATATTCCCCGAACACATCACCGGCCAGACAAGTACTCCCCGCTAAAATAGCAGGATAGTTTCCCTTGGGATCGTGTTCATGACATTCCGGTTGGCGCTGATATTCAAACACTTCCGGGTTATGATTAACCGAGGTATCCAGTATGGCAATGGCTTTACCGTCACTGACAAAACAGTCAATAACCGTGGACACTAAACAGCCGGCATTACCAACGACCGCTTTGCCCGGTTCAATATAAACGTCAAGATCAAAGTCTTTTTTTAACTGGTTTACCAAGTCAATAAACGGGCGGTGATCTTTAATTTGATTAAACAAATAACCACCGCCCAGATTCAGCCAGTCCAGTTGAGCCAGGCTTTTACCAAAATAACTACGCAGTTTCTCTACCGTCTTAATTAACGGCATCAAATCGGTTGCAGAAAAAACGTTATGGATATGCACTCCTTTAACCTGATCAAGACAAGATGATTGCCACAATTCATCAATATCAACACCCAATTTTGAATAGGGTCGACAAGGATCAAAGCGGTCATCCTTAAGAAAAGACAACTTGGGATTAATACGTAAACCAATGGCCGTTTGTACAGGGCAAGTCGCCGCAAAACGCTGATACTGTGTTAACGAATTAAAACTGATATGCGTCAGTAAACCCGCCATAGCCTGCCACTCATCAGGTCTTATCCCTGGCGTGGTTAAATGAATGCCGCCCTGCCCTGCCAAAATCTCGTTAGCCAGTCGCGCTTCAAACAAAGAACTGACCGAAAAACCATCAATAAAGGGCTTTGCCAGTTCCAGAACCGAGACTAAGGGCAAAGACTTGATTGAATATAAAACCTTACAGCCACACCGATGGCGTAACGTGTTTAATGCTTTTAAATTGTTAATAATCTCACCGGCATCCAAAACAAATGCAGGCGAGGAAGAAATACTGTCTTTTATGTGTTGAAAATCCATTAACCGGAAAACGGGTGACCCTAAAAAATAAGTTGCCCAGATAATACACAGATTAAGCGCATTGGTAAAAAGCAATTTAATTTAAAAACGATAGGATTGTTGTGCTCCACCCGAACAGTTGTATAAAAATGTAAGAAGGCGGTACAAACTTAAATGATGCGCCTATTTTTTCTCGGCAAATTCTATGGCAATTTTATTGCCAGAACAAACTCTATCCAGCATACTTAAGCAATAATCATTGTCCATCATGATCGGCTATAGTTCGGCTCGAACACCTCAGTTTAAGCATCGTACTACGTACTTCTATCACCGTTTAAAATTCAACCAGGAATTTTTATGATATCTATCGACCTTGAACCAGAATTGGAAATGACATTAGAAGCTGTTGCTAAACAAGAGCATAGCTCGCCTAGTGAAATTATTAAGCGACTTGTTAATCTTTATATTACGCAAAAACAAGAGTCAGAATTATTGATAAACCTTGTTAAAGATTTACCTGAAATAGCTTGTTTTAAAAATAAAGACCCGTTGGCAATACAAAGGGCGTTACGTGATGAATGGAATTAAATATCTACTGGATACCAATATTATCATTGGGTTATACAATCATAATCCGACCATATTGGCGTTATTGCAAGCCAAGTCCATCAGAATCAATCAATGTGCTTATAGCTCAATAACCCGTATAGAATTATTGAGTTATCCCGATCTAACTGTGCCAGATAAACAAGCTATTGAGTCCTTGTTAAAGTGCATGACCTATTTAGGCATCAGTCCAGAGGTTGAAGACGAAACAATTAAATTTAGACGCGCCCAACAAACAAAATTACCTGACTCCATTATTGCTGCTACCGCAAAGTATTATCAGCTTGAGTTATTGACACTCGACAAAAAGTTAGCGATTAAGTTATAAGTGAGATGCTAGGCAGTACGCAGAAAATAACCCCCAGAATCAGCCTGGTTCCCACGCTCCGGCGTGGGAATTCATCCGGCAACGCTCCAGCGTTGCGTGACGCGGGAGCGTCACTTGCGGCAATTTAATTTAAAGGGTGTAGAACAATTCAAAAATGTATAATCAAAAAATTTGAAGCATTATCCGTCATTATTTTCAAGGAAGCCCCATGTCCTCTAACCGTCCCGTTGTACTCTCATTTTCCGGTCATGACCCCAGCGGTGGTGCCGGGATACAGGCCGATATTGAAACGCTGGTGAGTCATCAGTGTCATTCAGCCAGTGTTATTACCGCCTTGACCGAGCAAGATACCCATAATGTAAAAAAGCTGATTCCGCAAAGCCCCGAAAACATTATCAGTCAGGCCAATACGTTGCTTAATGATTTGCACGTTAATGTTTTTAAAATCGGCTTAATCGGCCATCATGAAACAGCCATAGCGATCTATGCGATTTTAAAACAACATCCGCACATTCCGGTTGTTTTTGATCCGGTACTGGCTGCGGGTGGTGGCACCGAATTATCCAATGATAGATTAATTGCCACTATTGTCGATTTATTACTGCCCTGCACTACCGTCTTAACACCCAACAGTGAAGAGGCACGCAGGCTTGCAGGCTATGACGAGTTGGATGAATGCGGGCTGGAATTGCTGGAGCAAGGTTGTGACTATGTGCTGATTACCGGCACCCATGAATCGACACCCTCGGTCAGCAATCAACTGTTTCATGACAACCGTTGCTGGGAAACCTATACCTGGGATCGATTGCCTGCCAGCTATCATGGTTCCGGTTGCACCTTGGCTACCAGCATTGCAGCCTTGATGGCGCATGGTCTGGAACCTGTTCAAGCGGTTATGGAGGCGCAGGAATATACCTGGAATTCATTAAACAGTGCTTATCAACCGGGTCGGGGTCAGCTTATTCCCAACCGGTTTTTCTGGATGGAGGAAGATACATGAGATTTCCGGCACGCGGACTTTACGCCATTACCCAAACGGATAATAAATCCGGCGATAGCATTATTAACGATGTTATTTCGGCCATTAAAGGCGGCGCAGTGCTTGTGCAATATCGTGATAAAAACCCGCTTGATGCCGTTTTTTTGGCCAGCGAACTGGTTAAAATCTGCCATCAGTATCAAGTTCCGTTGATTATTAACGATGATATTGAACTGGCTGCCCGTGTAGGTGCGGATGGGGTTCATATCGGCAAAGAAGACGGCGCTATTGCACAGGCAAGAAGGCGCTTGGGTGCTGATGCCATCATCGGTGTTTCCTGTTATAACTTTGTCGAACAGGCGCTGGACGCACAAAACCAAGGCGCGACTTATGTGGCTTTTGGTAGGTTTTTTCCGTCGACATCAAAACCACTGGCGGCACCCGCACACATTGAAACCTTGCGACAAGCCAAGCTTTTATTGACGCTTCCCATTGTCGCCATAGGCGGAATTTTGCCGGAAAATGGTGCGCCATTACTGGCGGCCGGCGCTGATTTTTTAGCGGTTATCGGCGGGCTATTTGAGAGCCAACCGGAACAATCAGCCCGCGCGTATCAGGCATTGTTTGAGGATTAATTAAAAGCAGTTGTCCAAGCAAAGTCTTTTTGGCAGACTACTGACTTAAGTTTAGGGCTACCAATTTAAAGCGGGACAGATAAATAAAACTGGTCTATTGATTCCGGGAGCGCTGAGCCCCAGCTCGGCGTAGTCACCAATAGTTAGCAATCGGTTTGACTATGCCATGCCGAGCTGGGGCTCGGCGTTCCCGGAAAGTTATCTGCCCCGGCTTAAGTTGGTAGCCAAGTTTAGACAGCATCCTTTGAAGTGATGGTCTATGTAAAAAGTTGCTTTTTATCACTTCAAAAATGTAATTTTAATGACTGAAAAACGCTACTCTTTTTGGGCTAACAGAGCTTTTAACCGCTCGATTTCAGCTATTGCAAGTTCTTCCCGTTGTTGAACAGCTTGCTTTTCTTGAAGAGCCAATTCTTCGCGCTTTTGAGCGGCTTCTTCGCGCTTTTTCGCGGCTTCTTCACGCTTTCTCGCGGCTTCTTCACGCTGATTCGCTTGTAATAGTGCCCTCCTCGCCTGCTCTAATTCATGCTGAATCGTGCGTTGCTCACGCAAATATTCTTGCCGGGCTTGGTATTGATAATAGTGCTGATCTTTTTCTGAAAAGGTACTTAAAGTGCTCATGGCTTGTTTCATCTCCCGGGTAATCATCCAGTCAGGCAAGGCTTCATCGTTGAGTTGCTCGCCTTCTCTAAAGAATTTTAACCAACGCTGATCTTCCGTTTCAACGTGGCTTGCCTTAAACTTTTTTAATTCCAGCAGCCATATACCGCCATGTGGAGTCAAGGTATTGCCTTGTTCATCACGCATTTTATAATGATGCACGTGCTCGTTATCATCGCTAAGCAAGTTTTCAGCCAGCAGCCAAATAGAATAAGTCGGCTTGAGTTGAAGATAATCTTGACCACTTTTAAGTTGTTGACTGTAGATGTCGGCCCAGTTGTAAATAATACGCGCGGGCAAATGACCGTAACTGGTCAGTTGGATTTCGATTTGATAGAGCCTGTCATGGCTATCACGGGCTTTAACATCAACGATACTGAGCTTGTCACTGAGAAATTCTTTATCATTGTACGGATTCAAGATTTCAACCCAGACCAAGGGTTCGATAAGGTCTTGCGCCAAAAATGCATTCAAAAAGTGAATTAACAGATTACGGTTTTCTTCTGAACCCAGCAGGGCTTTAAAGACACAATCTATTTTTGGATCAATGGCGTGGCGCATGAGGAATTAATTAATCAAAAATATTTAATGGTTTAATTGTAAAGTGTCCCCGTTTTACTGGCAATAAAAAACAACGCCACACAGGTAGATGTAGTGGCGACGCCCACCTCACGATTAACGACTAACGCCCCAAATCGCGACGTGGGCGTCGCTCCTACGCAGTACATCGGTGTAAACTAATTAGCCTTGCTCTGGCTCCCAAACCGGAACCAAGAAAAATCTAATTCTGGGTAATAATGGATTCTTTAAACCACGCTTTGGTTAGTTGGCTTTCTTGGGAGTGATCTATGATCGGTGCCGGATAGTTGCAGGACTGGTGTTTTTTATCCCATTGATGGATGGTTTTCGGTGGCAGCGCTTTAAGTTCCGGTATCCAGTGATATATATACCGGCAATCGGCATCAAACTTTTGTTGTTGTAGCCAGGGGTTAAATATCCTGAAATAGGGCTGGGCATCACAGCCGGTGGAAGCTGCCCATTGCCAATTACCGTTATTGACACAGGGATCATAATCGATCAGATGTTGGGCAAAATAGCGCTCGCCCCAACGCCAGCTGACATGTAAATCTTTAACCAGAAAAGACGCCACGATCATTCTCAGCCGGTTGTGCATAAAGCCTGTGGCGTTTAGTTCCCGCATACCGGCATCAACAATCGGAAAACCGGTTCTACCTTCGGCCCAGGCCTGAAAATAATCGCGATTGTTATCCCAGTGCAGATTGGCAAATTTATCCAGAAATGCTCTGCCAAAAACCTGAGGAAAATGATAAGCGATATGGGTAAAAAAATCCCGCCAGTACAGCTGCCTTAACAAGGGGTGTTCGCTACCCAGTTCTTCAGTGATGGCATAATAAATTTCCCGCACGGAACAGGTGCCAAACTTAAGATGTGCAGAAAGTTTGCTGGTGGTATCCAGCGCAGGAAAATCACGCGTATTCTGATAATCAGCCTGTTTATTGAGCTGATCAAGAATGACAAGCGCCTGGTTACGTCCGCCTTGAATAACATCCGGTTTGGCTTCCGTTAATGATAAACCCAGCTGGTCGATGGTGAATTCAGATGCGGGTGGCAACCAATGGTTATTGGTTAATGCCTGCGGTAAGGCAACATGAAACTGTCTGGCATTATTATAAAACGCGGTAAAAACTTTATAGGGTGTTTGGTCGTTTTTAAGCGCTTGCTCTGGTTCATTAAGTAACGCATCAGCGAGAATGTATAAGCTTATCCCCAATTTTTTGCAAACGTCAGCCAACTCGGCATCACGCTGTCTGCTAAACGGCGTGTAATCGCGATTGATAAATACAGCCTGTATCTGCTGTTGCTCGAACACACCACAAATAACCTGCTCAGGCGAGGCATGATAAAGCCCCAGTTTACCGCCAGTCATTTGCAGTTGCTGTTCAAGGTCGCTTATGGACTGCAACATAAATTGCAAGGCCGGTTTGCTCTGATAAGGATGCTGTTCTATTTGCCGGGGATCAAAAATGAAGCATGGCAGTACCTGCCTGGAAAGGCGTAGCGCTTCATTAAGTGCGGTGTTGTCATGCAAACGCAAATCACGACGGAAAATAAACAGGGAATTTGTGTAGCGGGTCATTGCAAGCTCGGGTGATAAAACGGCACGGTATTTAATGATTATTCTATCACACGCGCTTTTTGCAGTTGCAAACGTAGTGCTTCCAGTCGTTTTCGATTAACGCCAAAGTCACTATGGCCGGTACGTGAGGCAGAGCGAATATGAATTAAACGCTTTTCAGAATCAAGAATCACGTTGATATCGTCCACAAACCGAAACACCAGACTGGTAGCTTCTGCATGAAGCGTATCGTTGGTTTCATGGGTAATCACCATGCGACTCTGGCTGTTAATCGCTTGTTTTAACGCTTGCCATGCTGCTTTGGGTTGGCCTTTTATTTTAAAGGGTTCAATAAAATGCGGGGCATCTTGTGCCTGACTGGAAACACAATTAGGGCTATCCCGGCAAAGTGGCAGGGTTTTTTCCGATGCTGAACTTGCCTGATTTGCTGTATTGAGTGTCATAAAAATAATATAAAAAAGGATTTTAAATGTCATAAGTCGCGAGGATGCATAAAAATTCTGTAAAAAATAGGGTTAGTACCCGGGTAGTTATTGGCCTCGATAATGGAACACGGATGACACTGATTATAGGGATTTCAACGGATTTTATTTTTAGCTAAAAAAATATTTAAGTGATTTCATGAAAGGTTGAAAACCTTCGCTCATCCGTGTCCATCAGTTAAATCCGTGTCTTCTGTGTTCTATTTTTAACGGCTGAATAGTTACAAATATTATTACAACATCACATAAATTTCATAAGAGTCAAATTTTTGCATGACTTTACGGCGACAACACGCTAATGTACGCTACCTTTTATAACAAAAGGAAATTTTATTGGTTATGAGCCTATAACTTGCCTTTGCAGCTGATTTTATTTAAAACTACAAATTCAACGTTTACCCGACAGGATAACCGGCGTTTTTTATAGAATTTAATTTGCATGTTATAAAAGTTAAGGTACGTTAAAACTATAAAGTTCTATTAAAGGCAGATTTTACTTAAAACAAAAAAAATAAAATTAAAGTAGTCGTGTTATTTCTGCAGGGAGCTTTTATAAAAACAATAATTAGGTTGAGTAATCATTTCAACTGGGAGGGGTATTGCAGTGCAAATTAAATTTTCGTTTGATTCATCCAAGCCAATTGCTGGTGAGGCAAACATTGAAATCAACAGATCGATTAACGATGTATTTTATTATATTGGTGAGCATTTTTATGATAACTACCCTAAATGGGCATTAGAAGTTGTTGAATTTGAACCACTCGATGGCAACCATGTTTTTGTCGGTGCCAAAGCAAAGCAAATTCGTGAAGACAACGGTACAAAAGTTGAATCGATTTTTGAAATAACTCATTATCAACCCTCTATGACTTTAAAGGCATCACCGAGCCTTATGTACACAGTTATTTTTTGGAAGGTAGCGATCAAAAATCCACTCGCTTAACCTTTCGTTTCGAATTGCCGGAAATTGACGTTTTTATGCGTCCATTTCAAAA
>Ga0194056_10000510_pt1 | contig 21175 bp, 22 predicted proteins | sample SepL4413m_MetaG_FD_155458 | JGI IMG/M metagenome (GOLD analysis project Ga0194056, IMG submission 155458) | Anoxic zone freshwater microbial communities from boreal shield lake in IISD Experimental Lakes Area, Ontario, Canada - Sep2016-L442-13m | ecosystem: Environmental > Aquatic > Freshwater... | reverse complement strand
GCCAAAAACACAATCTTCATAGAGGTATTACAGTAGCATCAGAAAAAGACTCTCAGCAATTCTCTTTGTTGCCAAGCTTGCAGGGTTTCTGAGCCTGATATATAGTGCCAATTCGAAAGGATTTTCAAACGATGCACATTAAACATATCTTTTTGACCCTGGGTATTTTGGGGCTTTCGGCGTCAGCAGCAATGGCCGCCATGGTCATGAGCATACAGGTTAACAAAACGGAGCTCCGCGAAACCCCCTCCTATCTCGGCAAAGTTGTCACCTCGCTTACCTATGGGGACAAAGTCACCGTTCAATCCGAAAACGGAGCATGGAGCCAGATCATTTCCGCCGGCCAATCAGGTTGGGTGCACAACTCGGCGCTCACCAGGAAGAACATTGTCATGAAATCCGGTGCCGGCGCCCAGACATCGGCCTCCAGTGGCGAAATGGCTCTGGCTGGCAAAGGGTTCAATTCCGACGTTGAGAACCAGTTCAAGGCGAACCACAAGGACATTAATTTTGCTCCAGTCGACAAAATGGAGAAAATCAAAATCCCCATCTCAGATATCCAGGAATTCGCCAAAGCAGGCAAGCTTCAAGGTGCCGGAGGTGCAAAATGAACCCGCGCCATCTCTTCGCTATTGCCCTATGTGCCCTGATCGCCGGCTGCGGAACCCTTGAAAAAATATCCGAGGTGGGAACGGGGCTTGCGGAGGCATCCGGTGTCATCACGGCCGATCAGGCCCAGTCCATTAATAAGAGTGCCGCAGCGATCGACAAGGCTTCCGAGTCCATGACCCCTGAACAGGAATATTATATCGGACGGACCGTCGCCGCGACGATCCTCTCACAAAACAAGCCTTACGATAGTCGCGCGCTCACGACTTACCTGAACACCGTCGGACAATATCTGGCGATGTTCTCGGACAAGCCGGAGACCTTTGGTGGTTATCACTTCCTGATCATGGATACACCGGACATCAATGCCTTTGCGGCACCTGGTGGCTTTATTCTGGTATCCCGCGGTATGCTTCGTTGCTGCAAGACCGAGGAGGCCCTGGCAGGTGTTCTGGCCCATGAGATCGGCCATGTGGAACTGAACCACGGGATGCTGGCCATCGACAAGAGCCGCTATTCAGCCGTCGTCACAACGCTGTTGGCCGAGGGCGCCAAAAATCTGGCAGGCAGCAACGTGGCGGAACTGACCAAGGCGTTTGAAGGATCCATCTCGGATATCACCTCCAAAATGGTGAACAGCGGATATGCCCGTAAATACGAATTCCAAGCGGACAAGGCAGCTGTCACCATTCTTGAGCGCGCAGGCTATTCCCCCAGCGGGCTTCTCACGATGCTGCAGCAGATGGAAAAAAATCTCAAACCCGGTGGTCATGATTTTGCCAAGACCCACCCTGCTCCGGCAGACCGGATAGCTGAATTAGCAAAACTCATCAAGTCATCCTCCCAGGCGGACGCCACTGCACGCCAGGCTCGTTTCAACGAAAATATGCGAGGGCTCTAAGTGCAGGCGGATGGCAAGGAATCGTCTGTCATGCTTCGCCAGCGTCTTCTGCAGGGACTAGGAATTGGCTTGATGGCTGCCGTCTGCACCCTCGCTCTGTCCGAGTTTTATCCCCGTATGATGAAACGTGGCGAATCCCTGACTTGGGATTTGAGGGCATCCTGGTTTGCGAAACCAAGCACAGAAACCGATAAAATCCGCCTTATTTTCCTGGATCAATACAGTCTCGACTGGGGGACCAAACAGGGCTGGTCATGGCCCTGGCCGCGACAGGTTTATGGAGCCATCCTCAATTTCTGTTCACGGGCACACGTCAAGGCCGTTGCGTTTGATGTTATCTATAGCGAACCCTCCAGTCTGGGGGTTGATGATGACGCCGAATTCGGAAAAGCCATCGCCGCCACACCGGGTTTTGCGGGCGCCGTTTTTGTGGGGAAGGAAACAGGAGGAAGCACGAACTGGATGCAAGGCTTCCCAATTCCGCGATTCAAGTTATCCACTCAAAATCCAGACAGCCTCGATATTTTCAAACTACCCCATGCCTCATTTCCAATTCCCGAAGTTGGAACCAACGCGACGCTACTGGCCACCGTCTTTGGAAATCCTGATCGCGACGGCATCTATCGCCGCATCCGTCCGTTCAGCATTTTTGACAGTCATTTAGTACCCTCGCTGGGATTGGGCGTCTGGCTGGCGGCTTCCTCGAATCACACCCTTAATCTGGACCTCCCCTGGTTTACCGCTGACAGCACTCATCGCATTCCGCTGGACCGGAACGGGTGCGCCATTCTCCATTACCGTGGCCATTCCCAAACGCATAAGACGGTGAACGCCGCCGCTATCATTGAATCCGAACTGTTACTGAGAGATGGTAAGCAACCACTGATCAACCCGGAATCATTCAAAGACACTTACGTTTTTTTCGGGTTCACCGCCCCCGGACTGTTTGATCTCAAAGCCTCGCCGGTAGACTCGGTTTATCCCGGGGTCGAAATCCATGCCACCTTCCTGGATAACCTGCTTTCCTCGGAAATAATGAAGGAAACACCCCGAAGCTGGGGCACACTCTTGATTCTGCTCCTCGCCTGTTCCGCAGCCCTTTCGGTCCGGTTCGCGAAGCATACATGGCATACTCTCGCGGCCTTTGTGGTTTTCTTCGCTATCCCCATCGTGGCGGGGGCATTCGCCTACACCCAGGGGCTCTGGCTCCCCATACTTGGTCCTCTCATCACCACAACCCTCGCACTAGTTGGTGCTTTGGCTCTGAATTATGCGACCGAAGGCAAGCAGAAGCGGTTCATTAAAGGGGCCTTCAAGCAGTATCTCAGCCCCCTTGTGATCGAGGAACTGGTTCAGCACCCTGAACGGCTGAAACTGGGCGGTGAGCTACGGGAACTTTCCATCTTCTTCTCAGACGTGAGGGGGTTCACGAGTATTTCAGAGCGGCTGAACCCGCAGGAACTGACGGCACTCCTTAATGATTATCTGACGTCCATGACTGACATCATATATGCGCATGGTGGCACGGTGGACAAATATGAGGGCGACGCGATCATCGCCTTCTGGAATGCGCCCCTCGTCCAGAAAGACCATGCCATCCTTGCCGTACACACCGCGCTGGAATGCCAGGCCAAACTGACCGAGATGAACCCTAAATACAAGGCGCAAATCGGTTCCGAGCTGCACCAGCGCATCGGCCTGAACAGCGGCCCGGTCGTAGTCGGCAATATGGGTTCGCGCCAACGCTTTAACTACACATTTCTTGGAGATGCCGGGAATCTGGCGGCCAGGCTTGAGGGAATCAACAAGCAATTCGGCACCTCCCTGTTGATTTCCAGCTACACCCGGAAACAGCTTGATGAAAGTATTGCCGTTCGGGAAATTGCCCGTGTTCAGGTAGTTGGGCGCAAGGAGCCGGTATGTGTCTATGAACCCATGCTGCCAGCCTATGCCGCCGAACACCGCAAGGAGCTGGATATCTTTGCGCTGGGACTGACCAAGTATTACGAAGGTTCACTGTCGGAAGCACTGAACCATTTCGCCTCGATTGAATCACACGATGCGCCGGCAGAGGCCTATGTACGTCGCTGCCGTTCGCTTCTGGCAGCCCCGCCAGCCGAATGGAGCGGAGTCTGGGTAATGACGGAGAAATAGAAGAGAGAAGGAAGAATTCAGGATTCAGAATCAGGCCATTCTGAATTCTGAATCCTGAATACTGAATCCTTGCCCTTCGAGTGGTTACAATTATAGAAAGGAAATGGACCCTACATGCACAAACGCGACATCAAAGAACTGACCTTACTGGGACACAGCACCACGAAATATCCGGACAATCCGGATAAGGCGAAGCTTGAAGCGTTTCCAAATGCCTATGTTAAACGCGACTATGTAGTGAGTTTTGATTGTCCTGAATTCACCAGCCGGTGCCCTATCACCGACCAGCCGGATTTCGGCCATATCAAAATCGAGTATGTCCCGAATAAGTCCTGCCTGGAAAGCAAAGCACTCAAGCTCTACCTGTACTCATTCCGCAACCACAACACTTTTCACGAGGAAGTGGTGAACCGCATCCTGGACGACATCGTCAAGGCCATTAAGCCCCGCCGCATCAAGGTGACGGGCACCTTTAACCCTCGGGGGGGAATTGCCATCTGCGCCGAAGCCGAATGGATTAGCAAAAAACGGTAACCTCATTCAGCGCGGGAAGAGCTTGCCGCATTTTTGACATTCCATCACATAAGTAATGCCTGTGATGGAGCCACTGCAATCAATGTCCTCGCGATGCTTCAGGTCAGGCGCCCCACAGGCAGGGCAGCCCGACTGCTGGTGGGCTTCCTTCTGACGTGCCTCCATCAACTCGGTGTCATGTTTCTCAATGACCTCACAGGCCCGATCAAACCAGGCGTCAGCGACATGCATCTCGACGAATTCAAGCCCCTGGTCATCCACAGTCCGGCTTTCCACGGGGATCTGGCCGCGCTGGAGCGCATTCAGTGCCAGCGCGGCATCGGCGGGATCAGAATATGAAGCCAAAAGCGGCATAATACCATTATCAACGGCCGGCAAAGACCTTGGCCTTGATACCCTCGACAAGTTTTTTCGACAGCTCGGGATCTTTCGAGAGATTTTCCGCAGCCGCTTCACGGCCCTGCCCCAATTGGGCCCCATCATAGAACAACCAGGAACCACGCTTTTCGACAAGTCCGTGCTCGATGGCGCTATCAATGACAGAGCCATCCCACCAGATACCACGGGCGAACAGAATATCAAATTCAGCTTCCACAAACGGTGGCGCCACCTTGTTCTTGACCACTTTGACGCGGGTGCGATTGCCCATGACTTTGCCGGCCGGATCCTTGATGGCCGCAATACGCCGGATATCCAGACGCACCGACGCGTAGAATTTGAGTGCCCGTCCGCCCGGCGTGGTCTCAGGACTGCCAAACATGACCCCGATCTTTTCGCGAATCTGGTTCGTGAAAATACACAAAGTCTTCGAAGTTGAAATCGCGGCCGTCAGTTTCCGCATCGCCTGCGACATCAGGCGTGCCTGCAGGCCGACATGCGAGTCCCCGATGTCACCATCCAACTCAGCCTTGGGCGCCAGGGCGGCAACGGAATCCAAGACGACCACATCCACGGCATTACTACGAATCAGCGACTCACAAATGCTTAAGGCTTCTTCACCCGAACTCGGCTGTGAGACCAGCAGATCATCCAGATTCACTCCGATCTTCTTGGCATAGCCCGGATCCATGGCGTGCTCGGTATCAATAAAGGCCGCCAGCCCCCCAGCCTTCTGGGCGTTGGCAATCACATGCAGGGTCAGCGTGGTCTTTCCGGAGGACTCCGGGCCAAAAATCTCAACCACCCGGCCGCGGGGCAAACCGCCCACACCCAGAGCCATATCCAACGAAAGGGCCCCGGTCGGGACCACACTGATTTCTTTTTTACCTTCGGCCTCGCCGAGACGCATGATGGCACCGTCGCCGAATTCCTTCTGAATCTGGGCCAGAACCGCATTCAAAGCGGAATTGGATGATGTTTCTGCCGGTGTCTTAGGTGATGCTTTGCTCATATATAGACGATTCCTTTTTTGACTGATTAGCTAATCGAACATTAATTACTTTTTATATCCATCCGGGTGGGCCTGATGCCATCCCCACGCGCTTTCTACTATATCATTTAAATTAGAATAAAGTGGAGTCCATTTAAGAATTTTCTTTGCCTTCACGGCCGAAGCCACCAGGCGATCCGGATCACCCGGTCGGCGGGGTGAAATCACTTCGGGAATATCCCGTTTTGTCACCTTGCGCACCACATCAATAACTTCCCGCACGGAGAAGCCCTTACCGGTCCCGAGGTTGAAGGGCCCCGTGGTATTCCCTGTCAGGGCAAGAATATGAGCGCGCCCCAAGTCCACAATATGAATATAGTCGCGGATGCAGGTCCCGTCGGGGGTGTCGTAATCATTGCCGAAGATATTCACATGCGGCTGTTGCTTCAACGCGACCTTGATGACGTTGGGAATGAGATGGGTTTCAGGCTCATGATCCTCGCCGAATTTCTCCGTCGCACCACAGGCATTGAAGTACCTTAGAAAAACGGGTTGAATCCCATAAATCTTCTCGTACCATAACAAGACCTTCTCAAACATCAATTTGGCTTCGCCATAAGGATTCACAGGGCGTTGCGGGGTATCTTCCGTGATCGGAACTTTATCCGGAAAGCCGTAGGTGGCGCAGGTGGAGGAGAACACAATCCGCGGCACTTCATGCTTCACCATAGCCTCCACCAGATTGGTTGCGCCGGTGGTGTTATTGGCAAAATACATGCCGGGATCCGTCATGGATTCCCCGACCAGGGCATAGGCCGCAAAATGCATCACGGCCTCCGGCTTCGTATTTTTTATCGCCCGCTGTATCTGGCCCACATCGCGCAAGTCGCCAACCAACAGTTTGGCCCGCTTATCCACCGCGGCTTTATGCCCCCGTTCCAGATTGTCGAAAACCACCACCTCATGCCCCTCATTGAGCAGCAACTCGGTTGTCACACTGCCAATATACCCGGCTCCACCAGTCAGTAATACCTTCATGATTTTCCTTCAATCATTTTAATTCGTGCCTCAAGCTCCGCCACTTTCTGTTTCAGTTCAGGCAGCCGCATCGAGTTGGCATGTAATTTTTTAAATTCCCTGGCAGGCATGGCCGGAGTGCCAAGCAGGATGGACGCAGGCGGGACATCCTTGGAGACCCCTGACTGGGCCATCACAATGGCATCATCCCCGATTGCAATATGCCCGGCAACGCCCACCTGTCCGCCCATCTGAACGCGATTACCGATATGACAGCTCCCCGCCATCCCGACTTGCGCGGCCAGGGCCGTATCCTCGCCAATAGTGACATTATGAGCCACCTGGATCAGATTATCCAGCTTGGTTCCATTTCCAATACGGGTTTCCCCGAAACGGGCACGGTCAATCGTGGTATTGGCGCCAATCTCGACATCATCCCCCAGCACCACAATCCCCACTTGAGGGATCTTCTTCCAGTGGCTGCCATCCTTGACATAACCGAAACCATCACTCCCGATGACGGCGCCGTTATGCAGGATCACCCGGTCACCCACCTTGCAATATTCGCGCAACGAAACCTGAGGGTAGAGCAAGCCATTCCGGCCAATCTCGCAAAAATGGCCGACATAGCAATGGGCCACAAGCACGGTTCCATCCCCAATCACCGCTCCGAGCTCAATGACACAATGCGGACCAATCGTAACGTCTTTGCCGATTTTCGCATCGGCGGCGATCACGGACGTTGGATGGATTCCCGGCTTATGGGTAATGACCGGACGCGCCAGCCAGAAGGCCGCCTGGGCAAAAGCGGCATCAGCGCTTTTCACCCGGATCAAGGTCACCGCCGTCTCGCCCTGCCAGTCTTCATTCACCAGCACAGCACTGGCGCATGTCTTCGCCATATCGGGCAAATAGCGTGGATTGCCAAGAAAGGCCAGATCACCGGCTCCTGCCTGCTTCAGAGAGGCCACGCTTTTAATGGCAACTGAGCCATCCCCCTGAACTTTACCGTTCAGTTTTCGAGCAATATCATCCGCCGTCAGGATCACGGAGACAACTCCTTTGCGGCAGGTTTGTCCGCGTTCAGGATCTTCAGCGCCTCATCGGTGATGTCCATCTTGGGGTCCACATACAAAACCGATTCCAACCCATTGCCCAGCAATCCACCATCGGCAAGCACCATGGAGTAGCCGCCCTTCTGGGAACAGGTCGCAATGGCCGCCTTGATGGATTTGGCCAGTTCACCTTGAATCTTGCGCCCTTCGCCATCCAACTCCTTCTTGCGGCTGGCCGCCTTGTCGCGAATGGTATTTTCAAACTCAATGACCGCCGTGAGTTTTTCTTCCGCCAGTTCCTTTTTCTTTTCGCGGGCCTCTTCCGTCAACGCCTTGTTCTGGGTCTCGGCACGCAGGGCCTCGAATTCCTGCTTCAATTTTTTATGCTGTGCCATCAGTTTATCGCGCTCCGCCGTAAAATCATCAATCTGCTGCTGAATATGCGCCTCGGCCAATTCGGTTTTGTAATATTCCTTGAGAATCCGTGCGGTATCCACCACGGCGATTTTCAGATCCGCCGCCCCGGCCAACCCCGCCATAAGTCCCGCTATTATCAATCCAGCACTCATTCTTTTTTTCATGCGCCATTTCTCCCTTGGTTAAAACCCATATCCAATCGAAAAACTCCAATTTTCCGCTCGTGATCTCGGATCATCCTTCGTTACCGGCCAGGCGTAATCAAACCTCATGGGGAAGCCGGGAATATCCAGACGCAACCCGATCCCCACGCCTGAAGCGTACTGACCGAAATCAAATTGATAGGGATCATACCACACATTCCCGACATCATAGAAGGTGGCAAATCGGAACTTGGGAATCCCAGGAACAGGAACCGTATACTCCGCACTGGCAATGGCCAAACTCTGGCCACCCGCAGGGCGCACATTTGAGGAACCATCAGCCCTAACGGCCTTGGGGCCAACCCATCGATAGCGGAAACCCCGGACGGTTCTGGCGCCACCCGCAAACAAACGCTCAGAAATGGGAACTTCATCCTCGTTCCCATAGAAATCCACGACTTCGGCACGACCACGAAAACACAATACATGCTTCCACCATAGCGGGAGATACAATTGTCCCCCCGCCTCGAGGTCGTATATGTCAGTATCAAAGCCCAGCGGCCCCCCCATCAGGGTCCCCTGCACATAAAGCTTTGAACCCCTGGTTGGCACAAAGAAATTATCGCGGGTATCCCGGGTCCAGGTTGAACTGAAAGAGCTGGCCAACCGCCGGGGATCGGAGAAATACACCACGTTGGTATCCCCATCGCCATCCACCGTCACATAGGCATTTGTATCCGCGGAATCCCTGGTTTCAACCTGTTCCAGTCGGTACTTTAAATCCAGGCGGTTAGGTCCCCACAGGGGAACGCCCAGTCCAATTGCGCCACCTTGCCGGGTCACAGTATAGTCCTTATCATCCTGCTTCATGCTGTAAAGATCCGTGCTTAACGACAGTTTCCGATCCAGGAACCACGGTTCAACAAAGGACAACGTATAGGCTTCACGCGTGGAGCCGAATTCGGCGCGCAATTTGATCTTCTCTCCCGCCCCCATAAAGGGCTTCCCGCGGATGTCGAAGTTCCCCTGGCTGACTTCAGCGAAGCCGATGAATTTATCAATACTTGAGAAACCGACCCCGGTCATAAACTGGCCGGTCCGCTGCTCTTCAACATTAAACACCAGATCCGCCTTATTGGTGGTGTTCCCAACCGGCTCATGCTCGCAATTAACGGTCGAGAAATAGCCCAGGTTCCGCAACCGGTTCTCACTGGTCCGCACCCGCACTCCGTCGTATTGCTCGCCGGGATAGACCAGCAATTCACGGCGGATAACCTTATCCCTGGTTACGCTGTTGCCCCGGATCAGCACATTGCGCACCGTGGTCAGGTGTCCCTCGTTCACCACAAACCTGACATCCACCTGACCGGCTTTCTCGCGGAGATCCAGCTTTGGCTGAACATAGGTGTCCATATAGCCGCGACTTTCGTAATAGTCGCGTATGGCATCGGCGGATTTATTAATGACCGAGGTGGAGGCATACCCCGCCACCTTCAAGTCGGCGGTCTTGAGAAGCGGCGCCTCAGGATAAATGGTCGTACCGGAAATCGAGATTTTCGCAATGCAGTATTTCAGATTCTCCTGGATCGGCACCGTGATCACGTAGCGCCCGGGCGCCTCCTCATGCTTGCGGGGCGTCTGGACGTCCACATCCAGAAACCCGGCATCCTTATACACGGCCCGAATGCGCTCGCATCCCGCCGACAATTCCTCGGCACTGTAGGGCGTGTGATGAAACCAGCTTAAAGGGTTATACCAGGCCATGATGTCCATGGCCTCCCGGATCACCGACATTTCGATCGATTTCCTGCCGGGGAACACATAGCGGACAATCTGAGCCTGATCCCCTTCCCGGATATTAACCAGTAAAGAGACTTGCCCCGGCTGCCCCGGCACCGGCTCCATGCTGGCATCAATTTTAGCCATGGCATAAAGTTTTTTCCTGTATTCCTCCGTCAACTTCACCACCCTGGCTGCAACCGTGGGGTCATCGATAAAATCACCGGGATTCAGGCCCAAAATATCCTGAACCTTGGCCACGCTGAGCTCTTTATTACCTTTGACGCGCACCGGGCTGACCAGTTTGTGTTTCATACGCACCACATACGCCAAGGCGACCCCTTCCCCCAGCTGGTCAACCTCGGCCGTCACGTCAGTAATTTTGCCCGACGCCAGAAGCGCGCGCACATCATTCGCCACTTCAGCCCGGTTCAAAGGTGCGCCTTCGCGCACGGCGATATAGGCACGGATCATCTGCTCATCGGCAGGGATCGGCCCCACCGACTTGATTTTCAAGACCTTCACAACTGGTTCCGCCCAGGCTGGAAAAACCATGAACAGGAGGGCCAGCCCGAGTTTCAACACTTTGGTTACGTTCGTTCTCATCGGACCTCCTGATGTAAATACGCCGGTTGCACGGCGGGCTCGTCAACACCACGGGCGGCGTCACGGAAACGGGTAAAGGAATCTTCAAACGCCATCCGGACCTCTTCCATCGCCGGTCCGTTGCGGTTTTTAGCGATCTCCACAATGGCCAGCGTGCGATCTTCCCGTTCCGGATCATTGGAAGTCCGGCAAGGCCGCCGCAGCAACATCACAATATCCGCATCCTGCTCAATGGAACCGGAATCACGGAGATCCGACAGTTTCGGTTTTTCCTCACCCCCGCGTGCTTCCGGCGCGCGACTGAGCTGGCTCAACACGAGCACGGGGATCCCCAGTTCCTTGGCCATGCCCTTGATCCCCGCGGAGACCATGGTGATTTCGACCTGGCGGCCATGGCGCGAGTATTCCGGGGCGCGCAGCAACTGGAGATAATCGATCACGATCAGCTCCACATTATGCTTGCTCTTCATCCGGCGCGCCCGGGCGCGCAACTCCATGATATCCAAACCCGCACTGTCATCGATAAAGATGGGCGCATGTTTCAGAAGATTGGCGGCATTAATCAGGTGGGCGTGGTTGGTCGACGAGATAAAGCCATCGGAAATAGAATGTCCGGAGACCCCGGCATGACAGCAGATCATGCGCTTGACGAGGTCCAGGCAGGACATTTCAAGACTGAACACTCCGACCGGCCGCGGCCTTGAGTCCCGGTCGGCTTTGCCCAACGCCACATGTTCCACCACATTCATGGCCAGGGAGGTTTTCCCCATTGAAGGGCGGGCGGCCAGCACAACCATATTGCCGGACTTCAGCCCCTTGATCATCTTATCCAGTTCTTTAAAGCCGGTAGGGATCCCCTGGAATCCCTTCTGCTCGTTGTCGAAGGTGCGGATGATCTCATCCACCATCGTCGGCCAGGGACGCATCTGGCCGTGTTGGTGGGCGGTAATGTCAAAAAACGCCTGCTCCACATGGCTCAACACCTGCGAGGCCTCAACCGAGGGATCGTAACAGCTCTGCTCAGCCCGGCGGGCAGTTGAAATCACTTCCCGGAGCAGATGCCGGTCCCGGACGATATTGATATAGTATTCGGCATGGGCGGAGGTGGGCGTCGCATCGACGATGCGGTGAAGTGTGGTGGGCCCCCCGATGCGGTCCAGCAGCCCGGTGCTCTTCAGGCGCTCGCCCACCGTTAAAAGGTCCAGTGGCCGCCCCCCATGGGCCAGTTCCAGCATGACCTCGAAGATGACGCGATGGGCTGGAATGTAAAAAGAATCGGGAACCAATTGTCGTTCGATGCAGAGGTCCATGACCTTATCTGCATCGAGCAACACGGCTCCCAGCACCCCCCGCTCCGCGTCCTCGCTATGCGGTGGAACGCGCTCGACAGGCGTCACCTTGGACGAGACAGGGGCTTCATTCGCCATAGAACTATTCCTGCACGACCCACACCTTGATGAGGGTCTCAACATCAACACCGACCTTGACCGTCACATCATAAGCGCCCAATTCCTTGATCGGCTGTTCCAGTTCAACCGCGTGCTTGTCCAGTTCAAAACCCTGGGCGGCCAACAACTTGAGGATATCGCCGCTGGTCACGGAACCGAAAAGCTTATCGCCCTCGCCGACCTTGACGGGAATGGTGTAAGACCCCTTCTGGATGGCAGCCGCCATATCCAGGGCCTTTTCCCTGGTGGCCTTGCGCACAATTTCACGCTGGACCTGAAGCTTGGCGAGCTGGCGGCGATTGCCTTCGGTCACCAGTGCCGCCATCTTGTTGGGAACCAGAAAGTTCCTCGCATACCCTTCAGACACCTTGACAACCTGCCCGGCCGTGCCGAGATCCTTGACGTCCTGCATCAAAATCATTTCAATCGACATATTTTACTCCTAAATTAGCGCAACAATCCCATGACCCTGGCACGACGAATCGCACGGGCTACTGAGCGCTGCAACTGAGGCGCGGCACCGGTCAACCGTGCGGGCAGAATCTTACCCTGTTCCGAGGTGAATTTCCGAAGCATTTCGTAATCGCGCGGATCGATATGCTTGATGCTCTCAACCTGAGGCACACGACGCTTTGAAACCATGTTTACACTGTTGTTCTCTCGCATAGCCATAACTAGTCTTCCTTCTCCTTAAAAATTAAAACGGCAAATTATCTTCATCCCCGGCCGGCGGAACCTCTGTCGACGCGGAAGGCGTGGCGCCTCCACGGGCTACCTGCGCGGGACGAATCTCGCCGGCGGGTGAGTCCGCAGAATCACTATACTCCGCACCGCGCTTCGGCGCACCAATGAACTGGGTCCGGTCGGCCACCACCTCCAGGCGGTTATGCTTCTGTCCGTCCTTCTCCCATTCATCATATTTCAGGCGGCCTTCCACCAGAAGCGGCGACCCTTTTGACAGGTATTGCCCGCACGCCTCGCCCTGTTTGCCCCACACCGCCACATTGACATAACAAGTTTCCTCACGCTCTTCACCGGAGGCCAGCTTGTATTTATTATTGATCGCCAAACGGATTTTAGCCAGCGCCTTTCCCGACGGCAGATAACTCACCTCGGGATCGCGGGTAAGATTTCCAATCAGGAAAACTTTATTCAACGTGGCCATAAGAGACTACCTTATATATCAGGCGGTCACCGCGGGGGAAACCGCAGGCGCCTTATTTAAAAACTTTTCATCCACACGCGTGATCTGAACGCGGAACACGTCGTCATTCAAGTGATAGCGGGAGGTCAGCAAGCTCACCTTGTCGGCCGCAAGCTTGAAGGTAACAGCCAGATAGAAGCCGGACTCCTTCTTTTGCATAATCCGGGCGAACGAACGGCGGCCCATGTCGCGGGTTTCCAAAACCTTGCCGCCGGCCTTCTCGATCTCACTGGTCACATAGGCGGCCAGATCCTTCAAACGTTCTTCTTGAACAGTCTCACCAAAAATGAACAAACCTTCGTACATATTCACTGCTTTTTTCCTCCTGCCGTTACATCGTCTACGCCGGCCGGATTTTCCTGCCTGGCATTAAAGCGGTTCATCGCAAAATCCATTCCCTTTTCCAAAATGACCTGGACAGCATCCGCCGATTCCACGATCGTTTTCTGGACCACCGCCCACTCTTCACGTCCAAACTTTCCAAGCACATGATCCACCAGGTCATCGCGGGTTTCCCCACGCCCGATCCCGACCCGCACCCGTGCGTAATCCGTCGTCCCCAGAACCTCGTTGATTGATGCCAATCCCCGATGCCCACCTGCCCCCCCTTTTTTACGGAGGCGCAGGGTTCCGAGCGGAATATCCGCATCGTCCACCACTACCAGCAGATCCGCCGGGCTCAGCTTCCGGTAATTTAACACCGCTCCGACCGACCTGCCGCTATTATTCATGAACGTCTGGGGTTTCACGAGGATCAACTCCCCGCCGGCATAAACCGCCGACCCGACAAACGCCTCAAACTTCGAACTGGCCTTCAGCTTGCAACCCAAACGTTCCGCCAGAAAATCCACCAGCAAAAAACCCATGTTATGCGGCGTTCTCTCGTACTCCGCACCCGGATTGCCAAGACCCACTACGATTTTCACGGTCATCGCTCCGGGCACCACGCGCCCACACCCCGCCCTCTTTCAGGCGGCATAACGCATTACTTCTTGGCAGGCTTGGCCGCAGCAGCAGCCTTCGCAGGCGCTGCTGCCCCTTTCGCCGGAGCCGCTGCCCCTTTCGCCGGAGCCGCCGCCCCCTTCGCCGGAGCCGCACCCTCCACCGCGCCTTCTTCCTTCTTCTTGCCAATAACTTCCGGAGCCGCCGCGGCCGCCGCGGCCGCAGCTTCGTCAACCTTCTCCTCGCGGGGAACCACAACCGTGGCCACCGCCACGTCACCCGAAGTCAATACCGCGTACTTCGCATCCAGCTTGATATCCCGGATCATCATCGTCTTGCCCAGGCCCAGCTCGGAAACATCCACTACGAATGATTCGACCAGGTCGCCCGGCAAACACTCGACTTCGATCTGACGCAACAAGTGCTCCAGAATACCGCCCTGCTGCGACACCCCAACCGGCTCACCCTTGAGCTCGATCGTGATCGTGACGCGCATCTTCTTGGTCATCGAAATCTCCAGGAAATCCGCATGAAGCACAGCGCCCATGATGACATCGTGTTGAACCTCGCGCAATAACGCCTTGGTCACTTCGCCATCAATGTCCAGGTCCACAATCAGATTTTCGCTGGAATGATGCGTGATCATCGAATCAAAAGCACGACCATCGATCTTGATCGAGCAGGTGGATTTTTCTCCGTACACAACGGCAGGCACAAAGCCTGTCCGGCGCAGGGCCTTGGCGGCCGAAGTTCCGGAAGTTTCGCGTTTGCTCGCAGATAATTTAATTTCTTTCGCCATACTTACCTTCTCCCTTTCAACTTAACCTAAACCTTGAATAACGACGATACAGACTGGTTGTCATGAATGCGCAAAATAGCTTCCCCGAGCAAGCCCGCAACCGAGAGAACCGTCACAGGGAACCCATTCGTATTGGCCATCAGCGGTACCGTGTCGGTGACCACCAATTCCTTGATTTGCGAGTTCTTCAACCGCTCAACCCCGACATCCGTCAACACCGCATGAGACACGGCTGCGTAAATATTCTCGGCGCCATTCTCCCTGAGAATGCGAGCCGCCGAGGTCAGGGTGCCGGCCGTGGTCGCCAGATCATCCACCAACACACAGTTGCACCCACGCACATCCCCTACCATGGTCATTGCCTCAACCTCACTGGGACCCTTGCGCTGCTTGGCCACAATCGCCAACCCGGCCCCAAGCATCTCGGAATAGGCGTGCGCCATCTTGAGCCCACCGGTGTCTGGTGACACCACCACCAGCTTGGTCAATTTTTTCTCAATCAGATATTTGGCAATCACGGGCGAAGCATAAAGGTGATCCACGGGAATGTCAAAAAAACCCTGCAACTGCTGGGCGTGCAGATCCATCGTCAGCAACCTGTTCGTACCGGCCGCCACCAGGATATTGGCAACAAGTTTGGCCGTGATCGGAACGCGGGGCTGATCCTTGCGGTCCTGCCGCGCATAGCCATAAAAAGGCATCACGGCGGTGATGCGGGCGGCGGAGGCGCGACGCAGCGCATCCACCATGATCAAAAGTTCCATCAGGGTTTCATTCGGCGGATAACAGGTGGGCTGAACAATGAAGACATCGCGCCCCCGGACATTTTCAAGGATTTTCACCGCGGACTCACCATCAGGGAAACGGCTGACCATGGCTTTCCCCAGCGGAATACCAAGCGAGTCGGCAATATTCTGTGCCAACTTAGGATTCGCGTTCCCTGTAAAAATCTTCATATTGTTCAAGTTTACATCCAACTCAAAGCCTGATGGTTGCCCGACTAGGATTTGAACCTAGACTCTGGCCTCCAAAGGGCCGTGTGCTACCATTACACCATCGGGCAATATTTTCGCGACCCTGGTCCATAACCATAAACCCGACTCACGCTTTACCTGCGACTCTATCGACAGGGCCTGATCGTGATTAGCTGCCACGGCAAAAACCGAGGCTCCGCTGCCCGACAACAAAACCCCTAACGCACCTGCTGATTTAAGCCTCCCGGCCACAATCGACAGGAGCGGATATTTTTTATAAACAACCGCTTCCAGAGAATTATGAAGGCTGGCAGAAGCCAGTTTCACGTCCCCTCCTTCTAGCGCAAAGCATGCATTGATAAAGGTTTCTTGCGGCAAAGTCAACCCCGTTCTATATCTACGATAGATATCCCGGGTGGGAACATTGAACCCGGGATTGATAACCACAATCCACCACTCCGTGCCAACCGGCCAGTGACAGGGAACCGGACGCACCTTTTCCCCCCGCCCTTCCATGCACACCGGCTTCCCATAGACCATGGCAGGGATATCACTCCCCAGTTGGGCCCCTAATTCCATCAGTTTCTCAACCGTCAAGCCCGTCTGCCAGAGGTGGTTCAACCCCACTAAAGTCCCTGCGGCATCCGCACTGCCCCCCCCCATTCCGCCACCAATCGGGATTTCTTTCTGGATTTCAATATGCGCACCATCGGAATACCCCGTCACGTCACGCAACAATCGCGCCGCCCGGACCGCCAGATTATCCCCCGGCGCCGGCAACATCACCTGATGCTCACCAGGCAGCCCGACCACGGCGCAGGAAACCGCAATGGAAGGCCCCTTCACCCGCGTCAGCGTAAGGGTATCATACAGGGACACCGGCACCACCAGGCTCCGGAGTTCATGATAGCCATCCGGCCGCTTACCAAGGATCTCCAAAGTGAGATTGATTTTGGCTGGCGCCAACACCTTCACAACAGGGGATTCATCGGCCGTTATGTGTTTCTTTTTATCCATGGCGCGGGCGGAGTTATCAAACCCCACCACCCCTGTCAAGGCGGGATAAAAATCACCCCACGGGTTTGGGCAGGAATATCTCCTGAAAGAAACTCCGCGCGTAGCGATCCGTCATCAGCGACATGTGATCAATGATGATCTGGGACAAGGCGGGACGATCCCGCTTGCCGTACATTTTATGAATAAAATGATGCAACTCGCGAACCGCCTCCGAATCCTTATCGGCCGTCAGTCCCCATCGGGTCTGCCGCCGCGAAGAAAGCTCACGCAGTTCAAAGTCAAAAATGCTGGCCAGCATATTCTCCGCCCGCACCGCATATTCTTTCAACAGAGGATGATAATAAATGTTCTTACAGTTGTACTGATAAAGCTGGGTAAAGGCATCAAAGACATCATCCGAAAAACCTATCCGCTCCGGCGTTTTGAGATTCGTGCGGATCATATCCGTCACCAGATTATTAATGATGGTCCGGTTATCCGCGCCCAACACCCGGATCACCGTCCTGGGTAATGCCGGCATCTTCCCGAAGACACTCAAGGCATCTTCGTAATCCCGGCCGGAATAGGCGATCCGATCCGCCAGCCGCACCACACAACCTTCCAGTGTAAACGGCACGACCCCGCGGCGTTTGATTTTCTCCAGGGCCGGCCCCGGTTTGGCGCGTGGCCCCAGATACTGTTCCGTACTTTCGCCGCAATGGCAGACAATGCCATCGCGCACCTCATACGTCAGGTTCAAGCCATGCTCATCCGTGGAAGGCCGGAAGGCGAGGCGATCCACCACACGCAGACTATGCAACTCATGGGAAAAGGACTGGGAGGCATCAATGCGTTTCCAGAGTTTATCGAGGGCGGTTTCACCGGCATGTCCAAAAGGACCATGTCCCAAGTCATGCCCTAACGCAATCGCATAAGCCAGATCCTGATTCAAGCCCAGCGCGCGTGAGATCGTCTGGGCAATGGACGCCATATAGAGGGAATGATCGACGCGCGTCGAGACATGGTCGCTTTCAGGAGAGAAGATCACCTGAGTCTTGTAGCGAAGCCGTCGGAAGGCTGTACAATGAAGGATCCGGTGGGCATCCCGCTGGAATGATAAACGGATGGGATCCTCCGCCTCCTCGCGCTGACGGCCCAAACTGGCCGAACTGCGGGTGGCCAGGGGATGGTCCAGTATTTTCTCTTCCCGATCCTGGGAAAGCTCTCTAAGCGTTTTCGTCATGCCCGTTCCTATACCAAGCCGCCCCACCTGCGTCCAGAAGGAACAGGAACGATCCTTGCCCCAAAAAGTATGTTGCGCAATTGCAGGAGATGATTGACGCACATAAAAAACTAAATCCAAAGAAGGATGACAAGAAGAAACCGGCCCCCGGCATAACGCCACCCTCAGGGGTGATACCATGTGCCTTTCCCTTTGCCCTCTTGTGTCAGGAGTCGCTTTTCGACGAGGCTTTTTAGATGAGCTTTGATGGTGTTGCGGCTTACCCCTGTTAGCCGTTGAAGTTCACGGACGGTCACACGGCCCTGCTCACGGGCGGCAACGAGTATATCCTGCGTAAGTTTTGGCGTTGCCAGCAGTTCCTTTTCCCGCTCAAGTTTCTTTACCAGAACGTCCACCTGCTTCTTCAAAGATTGCAGGAAGAACATGATCCAGTCACTTATGTGGGCATTATCGATGTAAAGATCAGCCTGTGCCCGCCGCAGAGCTAGGTAATAGCGGTCCCTATTCTCCTCAATAACCCGCTCCAGTGAGCTATAAGGGACATAAAGATATCCAGCCTTCAGCAAGAACAGCGTTGTCAGGACTCGGGAGAGCCGCCCATTGCCATCCTGAAAGGGATGGATGGCGAGAAAATTCACGATGAAGATCGCCGTGAGGATCAGCTTGTGGTGGCGGTTGGCCGTAGTCTCCCTGTTAAACCACTCTACTAGATCCTTCATTTTCAGAGGAGTGTCAAAGGGTGTGGCGGTCTCGAAAATGATGCCAACACTCTTTCCGTCAGCATCAAACGCCTCCACGTTGTTTGACTGCTTCTTATACTCCCCCCGATGCCGCACATCCCTAGTCGAGTGCTTCAACAGAATCTGGTGCAGTTGCTTGATGTGGTTTTCAGTGATCGGAATATCATTATAGGACTCGAAAATCAGGTTCATGGCGTCTGCATACCCAGCCACCTCCTGCTCGTCCCTCGACCGGAAGTGCTTCAGACCAACGCCAGACAAGAGACGTTCAATTTCGCTATCTGTCAGCTTCGCCCCTTCAATACGGGTGGACGATCCGACGGACTCAACCGTCGCCACCTTCCGAAGAAGGTTCAGCCTATCCGGCGCAATGTTCTGGAACGCTCGCCATGCCCCCTTGAATTCGTCGATGCTGGCGACGATTCGCAGGACTTCAGGGCTGATCTTGATTAGAGGCGTATCCATATTGATATCCATATATATCCAAACCCCCATCATCGTCAATGTCGGATTTATGGATAATACCGGATATGATTATGGATACAACGGCCTGTGGGAACCGGCTTGGGGAGGAAATTCGGGACAGGCGGGAATGGCGCTTGGATAAGGCTTTCTTCGGGCGCACCCACCCCGCCCTGCGGGCACCCCTCCAAGGAGGGGATCTAACATAACGCGTTGCCCAGAAAGAGCAGTTCAGTACCAGCATTAGGATCATGCCCGACGGCCCCTCACCCCGACCTTCTCCCATCGCGGGAGAGGGTTGGGGTGAGGGGCTCTTCTCCTAACCCGGCATAGCCGGAACCAAATCCTAATCGTATCTTGCCTTAATCGTAATTCATCCCCGTACGGAGAGAGATTATGATGAAAATCAGGATCAAGATCTCGGAAATAAAAAAAGGCCGCTAACCTTGCGGCAGCGGCCTTATCTTGAATCAAGGAGACTCAATTAGCCCAGGATCGCATCCTTGCAGGCCTTGGCGACGCGGAACTTCACCACGCGCTTGGCCGGGATCTTGATCGTCGCGCCAGTCGCGGGGTTGCGGCCCATGCGCGCCTTGCGGTTCACCAGCACCAACTTGCCTAAACCTGGAAGGGTGAAACTGTTCTTGGCATTCTTGTAAGCCAAACACACCAAAGCCTCAATCACTTCGCCCGCCTGCTTCTTGGTGATTGCGGTCGCTTCCGCCACGCTCGCCACGATCTGACTCTTGGTCAATGCCTTCGCCGTCTTTGCTGCTTTCGCCATTTTAAGTGTCTCCTATCAGGTTTATATGGGGCCGACCGTTATGGCACGCCCTCGCTGGGATTAAATATTGCATATTTGCCGAGGAATGCAATATCCCACTTCAAATAAATGTTGTCACTTGTACATGTCAGTTTATGTTACGCGCCACATAAACTGTTATGCAATCTCAACGCACTAGAAGGGCAGGTATGTCCGAGTCAGCTAAAACGCGCTGCGTGGTGCACCCGACGAACCATTGCCGGATCCGGTTGTGGGTATGCGCCCCCATTACAATCAGGTCGCTTTTCTCCCTGACAATGCTATCCAGGATGGCATCGGCGGCGTGCCCTTCCACGACCATTACTTTTGGGTGACAGCCTCCAGCGATACATGTCCGCTCAGCCTTACCAGCGTTGGCTTTCACTTCGTTGGCAGGGATTTTTTCATCCACAGTCAACGTGGTCAGGGATGCATTTAGCGCCTTGGCCAATGCAGAGGCTGTGCGCGCAACTTTTTCAGAGATCGGACTTCCATCACAGGCAGCGATGATCTTCTTGATCGGGGCATATTGCCGGGGAGTGATCAGGCAGGATCTAGTAGCGCGCCGTGTGACCCGCTCGGCTACAGAACCAATCATCTCCCGCCCGTATTGCTCGTTTTCGCCCCGTTGTCCCAAAATCAAAAGGTCGTTATTTGCCTCCTGATCCAGAATGATATATAGAGGATGTCCGGTCTCAACTATCAAGTCGGCAGCACACCCGGCCGAGCGGGCAAGTTCCCTGAAATTCCGGAGTACGGACTCCCCTTTCGCCTCCATGAGTTGCTTAAACTGAGGCAAGCCAGCGTAATAGCCCGTTGCGCCCAGAGCGCCTGAGATATCAGCCATGAGCGGCCCCTCAATCATCCGGATATCCAGCACATGCAGGCCGGAGAGCTTGGCTTTCATTGCAGCCGCCAGTTGGAAGCCATACTGACAAGCCACATCGCCGTATGGAGACCCATCTGTACAAACAAGTAGTT
>Ga0194056_10000505_pt1 | contig 21254 bp, 23 predicted proteins | sample SepL4413m_MetaG_FD_155458 | JGI IMG/M metagenome (GOLD analysis project Ga0194056, IMG submission 155458) | Anoxic zone freshwater microbial communities from boreal shield lake in IISD Experimental Lakes Area, Ontario, Canada - Sep2016-L442-13m | ecosystem: Environmental > Aquatic > Freshwater... | reverse complement strand
TATTTTTTACGCCCTCATTACATAGAACACATCATTCAACCTTGCGTAAAGAGCACGATAGTAACTACGGAATTGTTTTTTCAATTTGGGATCGGCTGTTTGGAACTCGACTAGTAGCGGTTCCTGAACATATTGGCCTTGATTTAATTGAGGCTGAAAATTTTATACAGCTTTTTTCACTAGCATTTATTACTGAACTTAAATTCAAAAAATTATTGAGCCGAATACCTAAAGGCAGAAAATAAGTGACACTCAGCCGCTAAATAATAGAACACAGATGACACGGATTTGACAGATAGACACGGATAAAAAAAGTTTTTTAATCTTATGAAAGTAGTACCTATAAGCACTTAAGGGCTTTTTTCGACGTAATTATTAACATCCCCCTTTGAAAAAGGGGGACTGAGGGGGATTTATCTAATAAAATCTCCCCTAACCCCTCTTTTTCAAAGAGGGGGACTGAATACTTAGTTTTCGACCAACAATAAAATCCGTTGAAACCCGTGTCATCAATGTTCGATTATTGAAGCCAATAGCGGATGAATAATTAAGTTACCGAGAACAATAGTTAAGCTGTGGCGTGTTGCCCGCTTTATAGATAGACTGATTGACTGTTAAATAACTTCAGCGATGATAATAAAAACAAAAAAAGACATTCCATCCAGTGAAATTACTGATCCGTTGGTTTTTAAGAACCGTCGCCAGCTCATTAAAGGGATGTTGGCAACCCTGATTGCCGGTACGGGCATTTCGCCGACATTAGCCAACAATAAATCGGTGTGGGGAGATTTGCCCAAAGGCAGTTTTTCATCTGATTCGTTAAGCCTTACGCCTGCTGAACTCATCAAAAATTACACGAACTATTACGAGTTCTCGTTTAATAAAGAAGATTCAACAAGCTTGGCGCAAAATCTGATTACAGACCCTTGGTCTGTAGAGATCAGCGGTGAAGTGGAAAAGCCGGGTACTTATTATCTGGAAGACATTTTGCGTCAGCAGTCGCTCCAAGAGTATATCTATCGTCTTCGCTGTGTCGAAGCATGGTCAATGGTTGTACCTTGGGTTGGTTTTTCGCTGGGTAGTTTATTAAAAATGGTTAAACCGTTGTCAACGGCCAATTTTGTAAAATTTACCGCCGTTTATCAGCCCAAAGCAATGCCTAATCAACTGAGCAACACCATGCTGGAATGGCCCTACATCGAAGGTTTACGCATTGATGAAGCCATGCATCCGTTGACAATATTGGCTGTTGGCATGTACGGCGATACGCTGCCAAAGCAAAATGGTGCGCCCTTGCGCCTGGTTGTGCCTTGGAAATACGGCTTTAAAAGCATTAAAGCGATTGTAAAAATTGAGCTATTAAAAAGACCGCCCATTACAACATGGAATAAATTTGCACCTAATGACTACGGTTTTTACGGCAATGTAAATCCCACAGTTGCCCACCCACGTTGGAGCCAAAATACTGAACGTCAATTAGGCGGCAGTTTTTTTACGCCACGTCGGCAAACTGAATTATTTAATGGCTATGGTGAACAAGTAGCTTCAATGTACAGCGATATGGACTTACGGCATTTTTTCTGATGGTTTTACGATTAAACAATTTGTGGTCTTTAACGATAATCGCTGGTTTATTACCCTTGGTATGGTTGCTTATTGATATTGCTTTCGACAATTTAGGTTCAAACGCCATTCAAGCCCTACATATTCGTTTGGGCGATTGGTCATTACGTTTTTTGTGGCTGACACTGGCTATTACGCCGGTTCAAACGATTACAAAATGGCGTGGCATGACCGATTATCGGCAATTGTTAGGCTTGTACGCTTTCTTTTATGCGACCTTGCATTTACTGGCCTATTTGCTGTTGGATCATGGTCTGAGATGGGGTATTATTGGCACTGATATTATTGAAAGCTCTTATATTTGGTTTGGAATACTGGCTTATACCATTGTTTTTTTATTAGCGTTGACATCGCCCAAATGGGCTAAAAAGCGCATGGGTAAAAACTGGAAAAAACTTCATCGCTATATTTATATTGCTGCAATTGCCGGTATTCTTCATTACTACTGGCAACTCAAAGGTAATCTGGCAGAACCTTTGTTTTATTTAATACTGATTGTTTTATTACTGGGCTTTCGTGTCGCCGTCTGGTTTAAAAACCGTAAATTTAATAAAATGATGATCCCGACCAGTAAAAGGCTTGTGGTCGTGGCGGTAAATCCCGTTGTGATACCTGAAACAATCGCAGAGCCGCAAGAAACAATCGTAATTATTCAGACCCCCCTTAAGGGCTTAAGGAATCGAGCGCCTTAATCTATACACTTTTACCGCATCGACTGAAAAAATTTGAATCCCCCAACAACAGACATGATAAAAAAAATCCCTATCGGCATTAGCAGTTGTTTACTGGGTGAACAAGTTCGTTTTGATGGCAGTCACAAACGTGATGCCTATATTGTCGGTACGCTGAGTGAATATTTTGAATTTCATCCCTTCTGCCCGGAAGTGGCTATTGGTTTAGGTGTGCCACGGCCTACCATTCATCTGGTAAAAACCGATGATGTCATACGTTGCGTGGGGGTTAAAAATCCCGAACTGGATTTGACAAAGCGTTTACTTGACGTTGCTGCACAACAAAAAGAGCGTCATTCCGGGTTATGCGGTTATATTTTAAAAAAGGATTCGCCCAGCTGTGGTATGGCGCGTGTAAAGGTTTACGCAGGCAATCAGCCGCACCGGGAAGGTTTTGGTATTTTCGCACAAGAAATGATGCGTAATAATCCGTTGTTGCCGGTAGAAGAAGAAGGGCGTCTTGGCGATCCGGGCTTGCGTGAGAATTTTATCCAGCGTGTTTATGTACTCTATCGCTGGCAACAGCTATTGGCAGAAGGTCTTTCTGCTCAAAAACTGACTCATTTTCATGCCCGCCATAAACTGATCATTATGAGTCATGCCGATTATCGTGAACTGGGGCAATTGTTGGCCCGTTTAAGCAAAGATAATCTCTTGGAGATTGCCGATCAGTATATTTCACAACTAATGAATATCCTTAAAATAGTTGTCAATCGCAGCAACCACGTTAATGTGTTGCAACATATTCAAGGCTACTTAAAAAAAGAATTAAGCACCGATGACAAAGCAGAGCTTTGTGAAGTGATAGAACGCTATCGGAGTGGTGAAATACCGCTGATTGTACCGCTGACCCTGCTTAAGCATCATTTCCGTAAATCCCCGGATCCTTATATAGAAGAATCTTATTACCTGTCGCCTTACCCACAAGAACTAAAACTGATTAATCAGTTGTAAATAGTTGAGTTACGTTGTTACTAACCCCATACGCATCAAGTTAAAGATATTAACTCACCACGAAGACACGAAGTTCACGAAGAAAGACCAAAGAAAAATCTTCGTGTTCTTCGTGTCTTCGTGGTGAAATGTCTTAAGTTAATCTCTATGGGGCTAGGTTGTTACTAACCCGACCGACTACCAACACTGCGATGTTCCTCGCATCCAACTATTAAAGCTTATCCTTCGCCTGTAACCTCTTGTATTAACGATATATCTTTACGCAACAATTCATTAATTAAAGACTGTAGCTTAACGCCTTTAATTTTTGCCTTCTCGGCAAACCAGTTTTCAACGTCTTGATCCAAATAAACAGGGATATTTAATTGCGCATCAGAATGATAAAAGCGCCCACGCTCAGCATTGGAAAAATCATATTCGTCTTTCATTATGAACCCTCATATTGTTTTTGTTCATGTCGAGTCGCTTGTCTTGCTGAAATAACTCCAAAGCTTAATAGGTGCGCATCGCGCACCACAACCATGCCAGAGAAAGAGCCCTAATTACGCTACAGGTAGAAAAAAAACAATAGATTGCGGTGCAAATAAAACCGTTTAGTGGATGCGGTTTTAGGTGCGCGATGCGCACCCTACCACTATAAATTGGGGACTTATTATTGCGTATTGCCCCTTACTCACATTCCAAGCCTTCAACACGTTGAAAGCCTCTGGGTAAATGCAAGCCTCTTTTTGCGCGACCGCTCGTATAGTGTTCTATATCGGCGGCTTTCAATATTAAAAACCGTTTACCGGATACCACTTTTAACGGGCTTTGTTCGGGTATGGACAACACCGCGACGACATAATCTTTTTCTTCTGCCAAATCAACTGGCGGAATCTGTATCAGTTTATTGCCTTTGCCGCGTGCCAGTGCCGGTAAATCAGCCACAGGAAAAACCAACAAGCGGCCTTGCAAGGTAACGACTGCCAACAAATCCGACTCATTACGGACAGGCACAGGTTTTAAGACTTTGGCTCCCGTGGGCAGGGTAATCAACAACTTGCCCGCCTTATTTTTACTCGACAGCTCTTTTAACTGGACTCTAAAACCATAGCCAAAATGACTGGCCAATACAAACCAGTCATCCGGATTACCGGCAAGCAAATGCGTAAACATTGAACCGGCGGGTGGATTAAGTCGACCGGTTAATGGTTCGCCCTGCGTTCTCGCTGAAGGTAAATCGTGGGCAGAAGTACTGTAAGCACGACCGGTAGAATCCAGTAAATAAACAGGTTGTGTTGAGCGGCTTTTTACCGCATCCAGAAAACTGTCCCCGGAACGGTAATTTAAACTGTCGACTTCAATATCATGACCTTTTGCCGCGCGTATCCAGCCTTTTTCTGACAAAATAATGGTTAACGGTTCATTACTGATAAGTGCTGTGGTTTGCAGGGCAACAGCGGCTATTCTTGCAACAATCGGCGAACGACGAGCATCGCCATATTGCTCGGCATCACGCTCAATTTCTTTTCTGATCAAGCGATTGAGTAACAGCTTGGAACCCAAGGTTTTTTCCAGTGCCGCGCGTTCTTTTTCCAGCGCATCCTGTTCACCCCGAATCTTCATTTCTTCGAGCTTGGCCAGATGCCTTAACTTTAATTCCAGGATAGCTTCGGCCTGAATATCAGTCAGCCCAAACCGCGCCATTAATACCGGTTTGGGATGGTCTTCGCTACGAATAATGGCAATGACTTCATCAATACTTAAATAGGCAATTAATAAGCCGTCAAGTATGTGCAACCGGGCCAGCACTTTATCCAAGCGATACTGTAAACGTCGCCGTACCGTTTCTGTACGAAAGGCCAGCCATTCAACGAGAATATCCCTGAGTCCCTTAACTTTTGGCTTGCCATCCATGCCTATCATGTTCATGTTGACACGATAGCTTTTTTCCAGATCGGTCGTGGTAAACAAATGCGACATAACCGCATCAACATCAATGCGCTTGGATTTTGGAATGATTAATAAGCGGGTAGGATTTTCATGATCCGACTCATCCCGCAAATCTTCAATCATGGGCAATTTTTTCGCCAACATTTGCGCAGCAATTTGCTCCATCAACTTGGCTCCGGATACCTGATGTGGCAGCGCAGTAATGACAATATTACCCTCTTCCTGCTCATAAATAGCCCGCATTTTTATCGAGCCGCCGCCGCTAAGATACATTTTCTGTATATCCTCAGCAGAGGTAATGATTTCAGCATCGGTTGGATAATCAGGCCCTTTGATATGCTCGAACAGGTCTTCCAGAGTGCTGTCAGGCTTGTCCAACAATTGCAGACAAGCAGCCGCCACTTCCCGAAGATTGTGCGGCGGTATATCCGTCGCCATACCCACAGCAATACCCATAGTGCCGTTAAGCAAAATATTGGGTAATCTTGCGGGCAACAACACCGGTTCTTTTAAGGTGGCATCAAAATTATCCGACCATTCAACCGTACCCTGCCCCAATTCGCTTAACAAGGTATTGGCATAAGCGGTCAGGCGTGATTCGGTATAACGCATGGCAGCAAATGATTTTGGATCATCCGGCGAGCCCCAATTACCCTGCCCGTCAACCAGTGGATAACGGTAAGAGAAATTCTGCGCCATCAATACCATGGCTTCATAACAAGCAGAATCCCCATGCGGATGGTACTTACCCAGCACATCACCGACGGTACGCGCTGATTTTTTATACTTGGCAAGGGCGTTTAAACCCAGTTCGGACATGGCAAAAACAATACGCCGCTGTACCGGTTTTAAGCCATCGGCAATATGTGGCAAGGCCCGGTCGAGAATGACGTACATGGAATAATCCAGATAAGCTTTCTCGGCAAAATCCTTTAACGGCAGTTGTTCAAAATTTTCTTGTAAACCCACTTAAAACTCATCCTCTGATAATTCAACGTAAAGCGCACGACTTTTCTCCAGGCTTTCCTGGCGCATTTTCCTGCGCAGTTCAGCCGCCACATAATGTTTTTTCTCTGCCTCCGTTTCCAGTATTAAACGCGGCACTTCAAAAGATTTACCCTGTTCATCAATAGCCACCATGGTAAAGTAGCAAGAAGTCGTATGCCTTTTCTCATTGGTTCTTAAATGCTCGGCAACCACTTTTACCCCAATTTCCATTGATGACCGCCCCACATGATTAACCCGGGCAAAAAAAGTCACCAACTCACCGACATTGACTTGCTGCCTAAAGAAAACCTGATCCAGTGCGGCAGTCACCACATAATTTTTGCAATATTTTGCCGCACAGGCATAAGCCACCTGATCCAGTAATTTTAATAAAGAACCGCCATGCACATTACCCGAAAAATTAGCCATATCGGGCGTCATTAGCACAGTCATTGTTAAGGATTTTTCTTGTTTAGTCATTTTTTATCGGAAATATTGATAGAAGTATTCTTGTAAAATCAGCGTAATGAAATGATTGGTTTTTTTGTCACAGTTCAGCCCCCGTTTAATACGAGGCATAAAGCTAATCCTGACGCTGATTTTTTGTATCGCTAGTATATCAGGATTGTCAAAAGACCCGTAGTCACTGCCATTAAGTTAAGTCAGCGTGTAAGGCAACTCGCAATAAATAAGCCCCACTTTATAGTCTCTACACGCTTCGTACACAGCTTTGTAGGAGCTGGCCATGCCTGCGAAGGCTTCGTTATATCGCGGGCATGGCCAGCTCCTACAGGAATCATTAAGTCGGTAGCGTCCCCAGAGTCAAGCAACGATTGGGTGGTATTTATTGCGAGTTACCTAACCGCTAAAACCCTTAAATTTAAACATAAAAAAAGGCAGCTATAAGCTGCCTTTTTTTAACGGTAACAAATAAAAACTGCTTACAGTTTTTCTTTAATACGCGCTGCTTTACCTGTCAGATCACGCAAGTAATACAATTTAGCACGACGGACATCGCCGCGACGCTTAACAGTAATCTCGCTGATAATAGGGCTGTGAGTTTGAAAAACACGCTCAACACCTGTACCATGAGAAATCTTTCTGACGGTGAAAGCAGAGTTTAATCCGCGATTACGTATTGCAATCACAATGCCTTCAAAAGCCTGAATTCTCTCACGCTCGCCTTCTTTTACCTTAACTTGAACAACAACAGTATCACCTGGATTAAATTCAGGAATCTGTCTTAGCTGTTCATTTTCCAATACATCAATAATATTGCTCATCACCACACCCTATTCAACTTCACTTTTAAATTGTGTCAGCAGATATTCCTGCTCTGCACTTAAATTCTTGTTTTTTAATAAATCCGGCCGTCTTTGCCAAGTTCTACCCAACGCCTGCTTCATGCGCCAGCGCTCTATATCCGCATGATTGCCGCTCAATAAAACGTCCGGTACTGAACATGTTTCAAGTTGTTCAGGTCTGGTAAAATGCGGATAATCCAACAAACCATTCATATGAGAATCTTGCAGGGCAGACTCTTTATGGCCAAGTACACCCGGTAATAAACGGGTTACGGCATCAATGACTATCAATGCAGCCAGTTCACCACCGCTGATAACGTAGTCACCTACCGACCATTCGTCATCACAATCCCTATCAACAAAGCGCTCGTCAACACCCTCATAGCGCCCTGCAACCAAAATTAATTGCGAAATATCGCAAGCTTCTGATAACAAAGCCTGTGTGATTGGCTTGCCTTGTGGACTTAAATAAACCACTTTTGCCGTGCCACTACCCGCCTGCTTTGCGTCGTTGACTGCATCGTGCAAGGACTGGTATTTCATTACCATTCCCGGCCCGCCACCGTAAGGACGATCATCAACCGTTTTGTGTTTGTCGTGCGTATAGTCTCTAGGATTCCATACCGACAAACTGACTATCTCGCGCTCTATTGCCCTGCCCGTTACACCGTAACTTGCAGCCGCTGTTATCATTTCGGGAAATAATGTTACAACATCAAATCGCATGATGGTAATTAAAAGTCAGGATCCCAATCCACAACCATCCTGCCAGCTTCCAGATCAATAGCCATGATTGTCTGTCCCTGTAAAAACGGAATGACCCGCTCCCGCTCTCCTTTAACAATAACGACATCATTTGCGCCAGTTTCCAACAGACTTTCAACGACACCTAACTGAACACCCAAATCGGTTTCAACGTTCAAACCAATCAAGTCAGACCAATAATATTCGTCTTTTGCCACTTTTGGTAATTGCTCGGGTGTTATATAAATATCCCACCCCATAAAGCTTGCTGCCTGATCTCTATCATTAACGCCATCAAGTTGAGCGACTACCGCTTTACCTTGCAGCTTTCCGTCAATAACAGCGATCAATCTGGTTTCACTGTCTTTTTTTAGCAACCAAGGTGAGTAACTTAAAATATTTTCTCTACACTCCGTAAAGGAAAATACTTTAACCCAGCCTTTTATGCCAAAAACGCCAGAAATTTTCCCAACGTTTATTTGTTGCTGATTTGACAACAGCTTATGCAGCTGCCTTAACGGCGTCTTTAATCAACTTTGCAACGCGCTCGGAAGGTTGAGCGCCATTGGCTTTCCAGTAATCAACGCGAGCACTGTCCAAACGCAATCTTTCTTCATTACCACGTGCCAGTGGATTAAAAAACCCAACACGTTCAATATAACGACCATCCCGACCGCTTCTGCTATCGGTTACAACAACGTGATAAAAAGGGCGATTCTTAGCGCCACCTCTTGAAAGACGAATGGTTACCATCTATTTTCCTCAAATATACATTTAATCATTGTTAATCTGCCTATTTTACGCGAATTTTACTATAAGTGAAGAACAAATTAGAAAGAATCAACACTTAGCCTTTTTTTTTCGCGTAACTACTCGTTAAAGCAACTAAAAAAACTACTTTCTCATGCCGCGTACATTGCTTTTTATGCCGCGTATCATATTAGCCATATTGCCTGATTTAAACTTCTTCATCATTTTCTGCATCATCAGATATTGCTTCAAAATACGATTAACATCCTGCAACTGTTGCCCACAACCGGCGGCAATACGCTTTTTACGATTACCTTTTATCAAATCAGGGTAACGTCTTTCTTGATTGGTCATCGAGCCAATGACTGCAATCTGACGAGCGAGCTCCTTATCATTAACCTTATCTTTCATCTCTTGAGGAACGCTGCTCATGCCGGGCAACTTGTCCAACAGGGAACTGACACCGCCCATACTTTGCATTTGTTGCAATTGCTCACGAAAATCTTCCAAATCAAAGCCCTTGCCTTTTTGCATTTTGCGGGCAAATTTTTCAGCTTTTTCCTTGTCAACTTTTTGCTCAATCTCTTCAATAAGACTCATCATATCGCCCATACCCAAAATACGGGAGGCTATACGATCAGGATGAAAAGGTTCCAAGGCATCGGTTTTTTCGCCAACACCAATAAATTTGATAGGCTTGCCGGTAACATGTCGTATCGACAGTGCCGCACCACCGCGTGCATCACCATCGGCTTTAGTCAGAATAACACCGGTCAAGGGCAAGGCATCATTAAAGGCTTTTGCAGTAATCGCGGCATCTTGCCCCGTCATGCTATCCACCACAAATAATGTTTCGACCGGGTTGATTGCTGCGTGCAGGGCTTTAATTTCGCCCATCATTTCATCATCAATATGCAAACGACCGGCAGTATCGATGATAATGACATCAAGAAACTTTTTCTTGGCCGCTTCAATTGCATTTTTGGCAATATCAATCGGCTGTTGCGACAAATCGCTGTCAAAGAAAACCAAATCAACTTCATTCGCCAGCATTTCCAACTGCTTAATAGCCGCAGGACGATAAACGTCAGCACTGACCACACCGACTTTTTTCTTTTGATTTTCTTGCAGCCAACGACCCAACTTGGCAACCGTCGTGGTTTTACCCGCACCTTGTAAACCGGCCATCAAAATAACCGCAGGAGGAACCGCCTTGAGATTAAGACTTTCATTCGCCTCACCCATGACTTTGACCAGTTCAGACTGAACCAGTTTAATCATGGCTTGACCCGGCGTCAGGCTGGCCTGCACGTCCTGCCCTAAAGCGCCCTCTTTGACCCGCTCAATAAAATCCGTAACAACCGGCAGAGACACGTCAGCCTCAAGTAAAGCCATGCGCACTTCGCGCAGCGTTTCCTTGATATTATCTTCAGTCAGGCGACCCTGACCTTTAAGCTTTTTAAGCGTAATACTTAATCGATCGGTTAAATTATCAAACATGTCTATGTCTTTATTGTTTAATCTTAAGGAAACTACTCGCGAATACAAATGCGCTAGGACTATTTAATCGCGTATATTACCATATACATTAAGACCTTTGCACCCGTTGCAATGACTGAACAATTAATTAGGCTAACATCACCTTATCCGAAACTTTTGCCCGCTCTCACCTATAAGCCAATGAACACCACAGCAATCGCGACCCTATCAATCTGCACTTACCTGGCAAGCACCCTGCTTATGATCCGGCATATTGACCGGAGCAGCATGCATCGTGCCGCTCTTTATCTGGCATGGATGGCCGTTTGCAGCCACTTTTTATATACAGCGATTATTTTCCAGCGCAGCAACGGCTTTAACTTTGGTTTTTTTAGCACCGGCTCACTGGTTGCCATGATTGTTGCCCTGCTTTTATTAATAGCAACGCTCAATAAACCCGTCGAAAAACTGGGTATTGCACTCTTCCCCATCGCGGCCGGCATGTTGGGACTGGAGCTAAACTTTGCCCACAAAACCCAACTGCTATCCAGCTACAACTGGGCAATGAGCACCCACATCCTGACCTCCATCATTGCTTTTAGCCTGTTAAACATTGCTGCCCTGCAAGCCATCTTACTCGCCATTCAAGATCAGCAATTAAAAAGCCATCCGCCCAAACGCTTCATCCAGTCATTGCCACCGCTACAAACCATGGAAGCCCTGTTATTCCAAATGCTCACCACCGGCATTGTGTTCCTGACCATTTCATTAATCAGTGGCTTTTTGTTTATAGAAGATTTATTTGCCCAGCATCTGGTACACAAAACCGTGTTATCGCTACTGGCATGGATCATATTCACCGGCCTGTTAATCGGCCGAAAACGTTACGGATGGCGCGGACAAACAGCAATTCGCTGGACATTAATCGGCTTTATATTGCTGCTATTGGCTTATTTTGGCAGTAAACTGGTCTTGGAACTGATTTTGCATCGATAAGACGGACTGTAGGGCATAAAAACGAGTACAAGTCGGCTTTGAGCGCAATTAGTAAAGAAAAGCATTCACCACGAAGACACGAAGAAAAGCAAAAACAGTTAACGTTCTTCTGGTTCCCAAGCTCCGGCTTGGGAACCGCGAAGCCGAAGCTCCAGCTTCGCGAGACTGGAAGCTGGAGCTTGGGAAACAAGAAATGTTTTTTATGAATGCCAGAGAGTTTTTTTCGGTAATGTGACCGGGACTGACCACGCGATTTTATAGATGGGACTCTATGTCCATTCGTTCGTGAAGAACACGGGCTATTTCAATCAGGTTTGCGTTAATTTCATGATAGTAAACAATATGCTTGCCTACTTTATGCTTACGGTAGCCGCTACGTATTTCGCCACAATCACGCCCTTTCAGGTGATTGGCTGCCAGAGCATAAAATGATTTATCAATCGCGGTTAGATAAATGTTTCTTTGATGCTTTCCCCAAGTATTTTGAGTATAGATGGCAATATCTTTAAGATCGGATTTAGCTTTATTAGTAAGTTCAAAACCTGCCATTAGTTAACACTTTCTTGATCAAGCTCGGCTATTAAACCTTTTAAGGAATAATCCGCCCTGCCACTTTTCTCGCCTTCTATAAGGGCTTTTTGTAAAGTCGCTAATTTCAGCTCCCTCTCTTCCAACAAGCGCAAGCCTGCCCTGACTGTTTCACTTGCCGACCCATAGCGTCCCTGGTGAATTTGTTTGGCTATAAATTGTTCAAAGTGTGCGCCTATCGTCACACTGGTGTTTTTTTGCTGCATAACCCTTGCCTCCCGTGATAAATACCAATATATATTATTTAATATTACTTAATCGGTCAAGATCAAATTTTTCTGGCTCCCAAGCTGGAGCTTAGGAACAAGCCAGCTTTGAACGCCATTAGCAAAGAAAGCATTCACCACGAAGACACGAAGGGCACGAAGAAAAGCAAAAACAGTTAGCGTTCTTCTGGTTCCCAAGCTCCAGCTTGGGAACGAGTACACACTTAACAAACAGCCATTGATCCATGAGGTAATAAATCAATGGCGGCTTTTTGCTTAACTTACTTGCCGCCTTCTGATGCCATAAGCTGCCGCACAGTTACGGCGATTTCCTCGCCCAACTTTGAAAGGCATTGGCTTTGGGCTTTAACCATTGCCGCGTAGTCGGTAGTTGAGGCCGGAAATTGATAGACAGAACGTTTATCGATAGCCGGTTTATCCTTATGCTTTACAAACCACTGAGCGATTAACCGGCTCTGACCGCTTGCATCTACATTAAACTCCAATATATCGATGCCGACTTGATAATCGACAACTTGCCGCTGTGACCAAGGATAGCGCACGATACGATCCGTACCCAACTGACTGGGCAAAACCTTAAATAGAGCCAAAGAGATATTTTGATCCAAACGTTCTGCCCAACGGTGATCTTCGGAAAGTTGATACTGATTATCAGTGATTGCAACCACCATCTGGGGTCGATTCAGATATTCCGGAATGCGTATTGGCCCCAAACCTATCACCGGGCCTTGAGTTGCAACGGGAACCAGACGGGTTCTGTCCACACCGGAATCGGCGTTAAGCCTATAAAACTGTACTGACGGACTGTCATGCGCACACCCGCTTAATAAGAGTGTTAGCGCCATAATACCCGAAGCAAAAACCGCTCTACCCTTCATCTCACCCTCTAGGCCAAATTTCATAATAATCTTACTTCTTTCCGTAAATGATCGAGTCAGGATGACGCTCAAGGTAATCGGTCAAATTCTTTGTGGATTGGGCCGCATCACGCAGTGCCTCAAGTGATTGCCATAAAGGCGCATCGGGCGCAGCGAGTGCTTCCACGGAACCCAGCGCATGATTGGATTCCAGTAATACGGAGGTGGCAGTATTAAGCGTCTTCTCGCTGGAAATCAAAACAGGTCGCATATCGTGGGTAAATTGCTGCACCAAAGTGCGCGTATCGGCCATGGTTCCATTCATATTATTCAGTAACGGCACCAAGCCCTTATTAAGATTGGTTACCAGCTGTTCAGTTTCAGCCAGTGTTTTGGCCAAGGCCACACGATTTTTCTTAAGCTCATCCGAAGTCGCTATCTCTTTAATTTCTTTTAAAGAGACCGCAAGGTCTTTAACTATGTCCTCTATAGGTAATTGACGAAATTTATTCAACATTTCATCCGCAGTGCTTTTAAGCTGATCCACTGTCGTTGGAACACTGGGCAGCTCAGGCAGATCCTTGTAGTTAATACCGGTTAACCTAAGTGATTCGCCGCGAAAAAAATTGACTTCCACGTACAGTAGTCCGGTCAGTAAACTTTGTGTTTGCAACTGGGCTTTGAGGCCTGAATCAATCAGTCGCTGGGTATTTTGCTGCCGCTCCGTCGACGATGAGGCGACTTGAAAAGGCTTTCCGGTGGCATCCAACAGCACGGCAGGATCAATCTCGATCACCACCGGCTTGAAAATACGCACGAATTTTTGATCAATCTCCAAGGAAATTTCCTTTACCGTACCAATCTGTACACCCTGTAACTTGACGGGCGCACCAATATTAAGACCGTTTAAGGCACCATCGAAGAAAATAACGTATTGGGTTTTTTGCTTGAGAAACTGGCCGCCACCAAAAACCAGAATAGCCACTATCAGCAGCGTAAGGGAACCGACCAGAAAAGCGCCGAGGGTGTAAGGATTAACCGGTTTACTCATAAGTCACATGTGTCCTGATTTTTTATTATAGAGCCACGAGGAAGTAAAGCGACATTCGATCACCCTCACCCCAACCCTCTCCCTGAAGGAGAGGGAGCTTAATGTTGCTTTGCATCTAAACCACGCAATACTTGGGTTGCCTGATTTTCCGTTTCGCCTCGGGTGAGAAAACGAATCACTTTAGGGTCAGAGGATTCAGCCAGTAGTTGTTTGGGGGCGCCACTGGCAATCATGGTTTTGGTTTCCGGATCTAGAAAAACCGAATTGGTGCCGATAGCAAAAATACTGGCTAATTCATGGGTCACCATGACGATAGTTGATCCCAAATTGTCACGCAGGCTACGAATTAAATCATCCAGTAACTTGGCACTGACCGGATCCAGTCCGGCTGAAGGTTCGTCGAAAAAAAGAATCGCGGGATCCAGCGCCATTGCTCTGGCCAGTCCCGCACGTTTCTGCATGCCGCCGCTAATCTCGGAGGGATAATAATCCTCAAAACCCGCAAGTCCCACCAGAGCCAGTTTGTAAGAGACAATCTCCCGTATTCGCTGCGCTCCCAAACAGGTATGCTCGGTGATGGGCAGGGCGATATTCTCAGCCAGCGTCATTGAGCTCAACAAGGCACCGCTTTGAAACAACACACCCGTGCGCTTCAAAATGCGTTGGCGTGTCTTGTGTTCAGCGTTCCAAAGACTCTCTTCACCATAAAAAACATCACCTTTGGCCGGCTTCTGTAAACCAATCAGGTGCATCAACAACGTGCTCTTGCCGCACCCGCTACCGCCCATGATGATAAAAATATCACCGCGATTAATCGTAAAATCCAGATCACGCTGGATGATAAAATCACCGTAAGCCATGGTCATATTTTTGATAGTCAGACTGGCAGATGTCATAATTTAAATTCCCAAGCGGTTGCACATCACCGTCATCAAGGAATCGGCAATAACAATAAAAATAATACCCGTCACCACTGCCGAAGTCGCCGCATCACCCACCGCCGAAGCACTGCGTCCGCATTGCATTCCGCGCATACAGCCAGACAAGGCAATCAGCACGCCAAAGACGGCACATTTGACAATACCAATCGTAAAATCCGATATATGCACGGCATTAGCCGTGCGGTGCAGGTATTCCACCAACGACACGTCAAAAAAACTCACGGTCACCAGCGCCCCACCCACTATGCCCATCAAATCAGCATAAAGACAAAGCAATGGCATAATTAAAATAAGCGCCAGAATGCGTGGCAAAACCAAAAACTCCATTGGCTCAAAGCCCATGGTTTTAAGCGCGTCAATTTCACTATTAACCTGCATAGTACCCAACTGCGCTGCGTAAGAGGCACCGGTGCGCCCGGACATGATAATGGCAGCCATTAAGCCGCCCATTTCCCGTGTCATCCCCAAACCTACCAAATCGGCAATATAGATTTGTGCGCCAAACAAAGCCAACTGCACAGCGCCTACAAAAGCCAAAATCAAGCCCACCAACAGACTAATCAGCGAAACGATGGGCAACGCCGAAGGCCCGCAATCCTGGACATGCATCCATAAATCGACCCAGCGAAAGCGTGCCTTACCCCGTGTTAAAGCCAAAACACTGAGCATGATCTCGCCAATAAAAATCACTAACGCCTGCGCATCTTTATGGATACGCAAGCCGCCTTTACCGATCACTTCAAGCCACGGCTCTTGAGTCTCCTGCCGCCTGGCACCCGCTCGTTCAGGTACGGCATAAACCAAACTCAGCAAACCTTGGATACCTTCAGGCAACGTGGTCGTGTCAACTTGAATGCCCTGTTTGGCACCATAATCAATCAAGCGAATCAGCTCGGTCATCAATAAACTATCCCAACGCCCTAAAGCTTCCGTTGAGAAAATCAGTCGCTTTATACCTGACCCATCGCCCAACTGCGCCAATACCGTTTCAAGCGCAGGCGTTTTTGCCTCCAGCACCCAATCACCGACAATAGCGGCCTCCAACGTGTCCTCTTTACGGCTCACATTAATTTCACAAGGGACGTTGGTTACTGTCATAACAGTCATGATGAAGTCTGCGTAGCGTATTGGGTTGGTTGATTATCCATTTAATTTGCTTAAATTAAAATATATAGTGATATCCCCGTGTTATGAACAAGCGTAAGCCGGAATAAGACCTCCCCATACACATCAACTTAAAGATATTAATTCACCACGAAGACACGAAGTTCACGAAGAAAAACCAAAGCAAAATCTTCGTAAGTATTCAGTCCCCCCTCTTTGAAAAAGAGGGGTTAGGGGAGATTTTATTAGATAAATCCCCCTCCGCCCTTCGTGTTCTTCGTGTCTTCGTGGTGAAATGTCTTTACTTGATGTCTATAAGGCCGGAATAAGACCACCCAAGCCTGTCCTGAGCTTGTCGAAGGGCGTAGCGCGTGGTTGCGTTTCCGGCACCTTTGTAGCGGATGCCGGAAACGCTTATTCTCGCTTGCGTTCGAAAAGTCTTATTCCGGCCTACGCCGTTTCTGGTATTTAATCTTCACATTGGGCTTGAAAATTGAGTATCAGTAACTCAACTCATGCTACCGCTTAATTGACAGTATAACCACGTCCACTCAGACAAGCACTAATGGCTCGATTGTAGGCATCCAGGCCTGGTGCTGTCGCTGCGGGTTGGTTCTGGGCATTTCGGTTATTGTCAATTTTCTGAAAGCCTTTTTTTAGCCCGCCCGCCGTTGCCCCGATAGCGGCACCCTTACCGGCATCGCCAGCGATAGCGCCAATGGCTGCTCCCGCCGCAGCTCCCCGTGCGCCGCCACGAAGCACCTCGCCTTTTTGCTGAGGTTGTGGACTTGCCTGATACGCTTGCGCGTTACTCGGATCAAAACCGGACTGGTTGACCGCCCATGCATGACATTCATAACGGTCTTTCGAAAGTTGATCGTTCGTCTGGCCTTTTGCAGGATACACCATCAAATCAGCTTGCGCCAAGGCGGGAAGCAATGCTGCAAACCCCAGCGAAAGCACTGCGATGGACAATTTTTTACACGATAGTAAATTCATATAATCCTCTCTTACACAGATTTAATTTCAACAGGAGACACCCTTAACTGTAGATCATAACAAGGTGATTTGCGACTCCCAAAAGACAAGAAATGATGTATCCAGGAGCAAAAACAAAGGTGATTATAGGCCGGCAAAAACGACAACTCAATTTATCCAATGCAATAAGCCAAACGATAGGACACTACAAATCACCTTATTAGCAAGATACTTCAGCACTCGCCGTCATACCGGTATCCAGTGCCATGAATGGTAATAGATCGATGCCGTTTTTACCCGGCACAACCCGGCAAAATACCCGCCTTTCCTGAATCCTGTTAAGATATTGCCCGGTCTCAACAATACAAACCACCGGCATGCCCGCCTTAAGCAAACGCCGTAAATAATGCCGGGCAAAGGCTACCGGAAAGCCCCACAAAGCCCCGCGCCGATTAGCCCTCAGTCGTTGTAAACCCAGTAGATCAGCAATCGCCTGATCGGCCTCGCCATAAAATTCGATAAACCGCCCCACTTTATAGAACATGACATCGTGGGCAAAACAGCCCTGAAAACAACGGTACTGCCCCAAAACCGTATGAAAACCAGACGCATCAAAACGGCGGCGACTCACGGTTTGGCTGAGCGCATCCACTTGAAAATACTGCTCCAGAAAACTAAATTCCTGCCAAATCCGCTGCCGCAAAGCAAAACTGTCGGCATGACTCAAATGCCCCAGATAAGAAGCCAGGCAAGCCGCTAACGCATCAACCACTTCGACATCATAGCGATACACCCGATAAGACCCGCGTTGCCTGACCAGTTGCGCCTCAAAACCGCGCAACTTGGCACGCAAATTATTCACTACCCGCTTACGTACCAGTGTGTAATCGCGGCGCACGATATAGCCCAAAAAATCAATGCCATCACTAACCGGTCTTAATTTCTCACGCTTGTTGTTAAGCTCCAATTGCAGGCGTTCCGCCAAAAATTGACCCAGTTGTTCGCGCCAGACTGACAATTGTTGCGGGTCTTGTGACAACAACACAAAATCATCGCAATAGCGCAGATAATAACGGCACTTAAGCGTGTGTTTGACAAACTGATCCAAAGCATTGAGATAGACATTGGCAAAAAACTGGCTATTAAGATTACCAATGGGCAAGCCTTTGGCAGCGCCTGCTTGCAGCAGACTTTTATGCGGGGGGAGTTGTTGCAATAAACCGGGACGGCCTTTGTAAGTATAATCTTGCGTGCAATCATGAAACACCAGCAACTTGGTTAACCACAGTACTTCCACGCTATCAATGTGCGCTTTTAGCAACGAAAACAGCACGGCTTTGTCGATGCTCATAAAGTAATTTTTAATATCCAGTTGCAGATACCACAGCCGTTGCTGACCGTTACCCGAGCCTTGCCGGATAAACTGTTGCAAACGGGCTACTGCATGATGAATGCCTTTTCCCCGACGACAGGCATAAGAATCATGGATAAATACCGGTTCCCAATACCGCTCCAACTCATCCACCAGCACATGATGGACAATACGGTCTTTAAAATCCGCCGCAAAAATTTCGCGCATTTTGGGGCGTTGTGTAACAAAACAGACAGACGAAGACGGGCGATAGCTGCGATTTTGCAGCGCTTCCGAAAGCTCCAGCAGGTTTAGCTCCTGCCTTGCTTCAAAACGCAAGGCATTGTAGGTGTTGCGTTTGCCTTTTCTGCACCCCAAATAATGCCGGTGCAGATTGGCAAAACCAAACAAACTACCGGAATCAACAAGCACTATCATTCTCCCGGGCGAACAGCCCATGCGTAGAACTGGTTGTTCTTATTGTTGTTGTTCTGGTTGCCATTGTTGGTATTGAAGTTCCACGCGTTGTTTGGATTGGGCGCGTACTCACTACCCGACCAGTACACATAGACTATCGCATAGCCCGTTTACTTAGCGGTTAATCATTAACCCACCGTTTGGAAACCCGGATAACCGGTATTCCGCACTGTTTACTCATACCCGAACTTGCCGGGTGAAACGGGCGCACAATGATACAACTCGGCACGCTGCCACGGCGTCTTAACGGCCGTGCCATTCTGGCTCACTTGTTTTTGTCGTCCTGCCGGGACGCACGAAGGCTTTTCAGCCAACCTTCATTCTGTCTGCAAACTTTAGCCGTCAGCTCAACCACTTGGCTGTAGGCGTTAAAACTTTTAAACGCTTGAACTTCTTTCCCCAGACGTATCAGTAACAGCAACTCTTCAAGATGCTCGCGTAACTCCTGCAAAGCCTGAAGCTTGTCGGTTTGGTTATTGGCATGAATCACCATCTTGACCGCCTGTCGACTGGCATTGCGTAACTCGGTACCCAAGGTGTATTTATGATAGCGACTGAAATTGGCGACGATTTTTTCAAAATGCACCGCCAAGTTCAAGGCATCACGGTAGATGGGTAAATGTTCGTAACGCGCCATTTTAAACTACCGTTAGTGTGGGAGCGACGCAGGGGCAGTTTATCTTCTGCCCCTACCTATCAAAAGGCATGGGTGCGTTTTTTAAAATCGCAGGGGGTTATCACCCCCTGCACCCCCTCAAAAGCACCCAATAACCCAAATTACCAAATTACCCGATGCTACCGCGCCGCTTTAAACCCATTAACCCGACCATAGCGCTACCGAAAAGCCAAAACGCACCGGGTACCGGAACGGCGGCAACATCGCCCGGGCGAACAGCCCATGCGTAGAACTGGCTGACCTTACCGTAGTTGTCCTGGTTGCCATTGATGGTAAAGAAGTCCCACGCGCTGAGCGGATAGGGCGCGTACTCACTACCCGACCAGTACACATAGCTCTGGACGTTAGTAAATAAATTATAGTTGGGATTAGTGCTCGTTGCAATGCTGCTACCTGCTGAAACTCCCAATTGATTGTAAAACAAATCACCCATTTGGCTACTGGTAACATTGTATCCATAAGCTTCTACGGGTGTAGAAGGCAGGCTCCAGTCCGTAAAGCCACCTAAGCTTAAGTTGTTGGCCCAGGCTTGTGCGCCAAACCAGGTCATTGTGCCAGTGCTGGTATTAAAGTCTGCGCTGCTCAAGTTATAGATACCATCATAGCCATCATAATAATTGGCCGTGTCATGAATAACCCCGCCGTTGGCATTAATGATTTCACTGACCAGATTGGCATTACCCGCCGCTTGGGTTTTAAACAAGTTGGCATCGGCTGCCCAGGTGATGTTATTCACAGTGTCATAGACCATTCCACCGGTACGAGCCACTAAGGACGCTTGGGCGCCGGTACTGGCACTGAGACTTAAAACAAATGCTGCTATTAATTTTGTGTTCATGGTTTACCTATCGTTTATCCAGGTTAAATTGCGAATTGTTACAAAAACATACTAAAAACCAAGCACCACAAGCCACAATCACTCCATTTTCAGCCAGTTATGGCGTGGCGTGGCGTGGCGTTAAGAGTTTATTTTGTTTGTTTATAAATAGCCAATAAAATATAAAAAACTGCATTAGACATTTTATTTTTGAGCTTTTCGTAAATAAAAATAAGAAGATAAGGCATTGAAAAATTGCATGATCAAGATTTAACCAGGCAATAGTCTTGTGATTTACTTGAGTTGCGAAGCCAGAGAATTCGACCAATATGGAGTTTTAGAACCAGCACAACATAAGGAGCTACTACTAAGTAGTTAAAAATATAACTAAACACAGACAAACATATATAAAAAATCGCTAAAAATAGTGGTATAATGACCCGTGGAAAATGTTTTTCCACCGGGATAAAGGTTTTATCTCTTACGGTTAAGGTCGCTTTATTGCTGACAAGTTTGGTTAATACCGGCTTTACTGGTAACAGGCAGCAAGAATAGTAGGCCGTAGCCGGTGTGCAACCCCTTAGGGGGGATTGCACCTGTCGGTTGAAACTGCTCAACCAGGATTCCAGTTGCAGGTTGCAAAACCTATCAACGGAAAGCGAATTACTTAATGCGTACATTTGCGTA
>Ga0194056_10000504_pt1 | contig 21255 bp, 15 predicted proteins | sample SepL4413m_MetaG_FD_155458 | JGI IMG/M metagenome (GOLD analysis project Ga0194056, IMG submission 155458) | Anoxic zone freshwater microbial communities from boreal shield lake in IISD Experimental Lakes Area, Ontario, Canada - Sep2016-L442-13m | ecosystem: Environmental > Aquatic > Freshwater... | reverse complement strand
CGCTGGTGACCTCAGTTGGAACGGGCGCCCATTCCTGGCAGGTGCGGGCGGTGGACAGGGCGGGCAATGCCGGCGGGTGGAGCAGCCCGTGGAACTTCACCGTCCTGGTTACAACGAACTACTGGCTCGATCAGGCCACCGAGTGGACCAACGGAGCGAACTGGTCCGCCACCTTCTCGCCAGTCGAGGGCCAGATTGCCATCTTCACCAATGACACCTATACCTACGCCCCGACCTCCGCGGCGAGCGCCTATGGCGCGCTCGACTTCAAGGGCGCGGGCAACTTCAATCTCCTGGGCAGCGCGACACAGACCCTGAGCGCCCCCTATGGTTACGGTATCTGGCTCGAATCCGGTGCCGGTGCTGTGAGTAACGGCGATGTCAAATTCGCCCTGGCCGGGGACCAAAGCTACAAGAACGATTCCGCCAATCCCCTCTTCATTGGTGGAACCGTGACCAATGCCGGGAGCCTGTTAACCCTCGATGGCTCCGGAGCAGGCCAGACACGGCTGACCAATGTCGTGAGCGGCGCCGGTGGCCTGACGGTCAACCGCACCGGCAGCGGCGGGGTCACCCTGGACGGCGTGAATACGTTCAGTGGTCAGATGACCCTCCAGCAGGGGACGCTTTCGATCGCCTCGATCAATAGTGACAGTGCTGCCGGACCGCTTGGAAAGAGCACACTGCCGGTGATCCTGGGCGGCAGCGGCACCACGGGTACGGTGGTCTATACCGACGCCACGGCTACCAGTACCAAGAAGTTCACGCTGGCGGCTGGCGGTGCGGGCGTCATTGATATGATTAGCGGGAGCGCCACCCAGACGCTCAGCGGTATTATTGACGGCGGCGGTGCGCTTATCAAGACTGGCAGTGGCGCGTTGACGTTGGGGGGGGCGAACGCCTTCACCGGTGGCCTGACCATCAGGGCCGGGACCGTCACCGCCTCTAGCAGCACCAGCGCACTGGGCGGGAGCGGGTCGGGGGCTGTCTATCTGGGTGACACCAGCGGCAGCGCCAATGCCTCGCTCATTGGCAACATCAACAATGGAACCTTCACCAATCCCATTACCGTCCAGGCGGGTACGACCGGCAACACGTTGACGCTCGGCAATAGCGCGGCGGCTGCAACCTTAAGCGGCGTGTTGACACTCAACAAGGATGTGACCATTACGGGAGGCAGTTCAGCGCTCACGTTGTCGGGCAAGGTAACGGGCTCAGGTAGCATTGTTGTGACCGCGAACACGCTGGTTTTGAATCCAGCTTCCAACGATACTGATTTCTCCGGCGGGGTGACGGTCAACTTCGGCGCCACGCTTAGCTTCTACACGAGCAATTCTCTGGGTACGGGGGTGCTCACCATCAACGACGGAGCGACGGTATTAAATCAAAAGAATTCGCCCGTGACAGTCACCAACGCGCAGATCTGGAATGGGAGTTTCACTTACTCCAGTGCGGGCTGGGACGTGATCCTCGCCGGAAACGTGACGATGAACGCCAACGTGCAGGTGACCCAAAACAGTCCGAGTCACGTGTTGACGATTGGCGGCAACATTTCCGGCAGCGGGTATAGTCTGACCAAGGCTGGTTCTGGTGCGTTGACGTTGGGCGGCAACAACAACTTCAACGGTTTGATCATCAATGCCGGCACGGTGACCGTCACCAGCGACAATAACCTCGGCACCGCGGCGGGCGGAATCACCTTTACGGGCAATGGTACCCTCAGTGGTGCAATCACGATTGGAGCCGGGCGCACCCTAACCTTAAACAATGGAGTCACCGCGACATTGTCGTCAGGCGCAACTGTAAATGGGCCCGTCACTGGCCCCGGTGGCATTTCCGTCGCGGGCAGTCTAACTCTCGCCAACCCCGGCAACGACTTTACGGGGGCGATTGCGGGAACGGGTAATAACGGCATCCTCTCCCTCGCCAGCATCGGCGACGGTACGGGCGTGATCGCTTTGGGCAATGCCACCACAGCGGCCGTCACTTTCCAGTGGACTGGAGCGGCCAAGACGCTTAGCAGCCGCCAGTTCTCCCTCGTCGGCACCACTGGCACCATCAAGATCAACAACGATAGTGCGACTGGCGCGCTAATTATCAATACCGACCTGGCCGTGCCCGGTTTGGGCAACAAGACGTTTACCCTGGGTGGCTCCTACGCGGGTGGCGCCAATACGTTTGCGGGCAGGGTTACTGATCCCAGCGGATATTCCCTGGCCCTGACCAAGGCAGACGCTGGCACTTGGGTGCTCTCCGGCTCCAACACCTATTCGGGTGCGACGACGGTGAGTGCCGGCACGCTCAGGCTCGGCGCTTCGGAGGTGATCCCGGAAGGTTCGGGTAAAGGCGATGTGACGGTGACCGGTACGCTCGATCTGAACGGGTTCAGCGAGACGATCAACGGATTGAGCGGGGCGGGTACGGTGGATACCGTGTCCGGCGGTACGCCGACCCTGACGCTGGGCAATAACAGCTCCAACACCTTCAGTGGTTTCATTAAGAATTCAGCGGGAACGTTGTCCCTGACGAAGGTTGGCTCAGGTACGCAGACGCTTTCCGGCTCCAATACCTATAACGGCGTCACTCTGGTCGCCGCCGGTACCCTCGCCGTCAGCAACTCGACGGGTAGCGCGACAGGCTCCGGGGCGGTGAGCGTCACCAATGGCGCCACGCTGGAGGGCAGGGGAACGATCGCCGGCGCGGTCGAGATCCGCGGCGTCCTCTCACCGGGATTCGGCAGCCAGGGCGTGGCCCGGTTGTCCACCGGGTCGAACACCTGGTATGGCGGCGGGACCTATGTTTGGAATCTCAACGACGGCAGCACGACCAACGGATATGATCAGGTCATCATCTCCGGCGCCGGAGCACTCGATGTGCAGGCCACGTCCGGGAATCCGTTCACGATCCGGATTGTGACGCCGCCGGGCGGGGCAGCGAATCTGGGCACGAGCAACGTCTGGACGATCGCCAGGGCGGGCAGTGGCGGGTTCGCGAACTTCGCGACCGACAAGTTCACTGTGGACCGGAGCCAGTTCTTCAATACGTCACTGGGCACCTTCTTGCTGTCCACGAACGGCGCGGACCTGAACCTCGTCTTGAGTATCCCCGTTGGTACCGTCTACACGATTCGCTAATTGGTGAGAGAGGTCTATGCCAGGATGACAGAAAACATTTCGGTCAAAGCGGACAGAGGATGGTTGCTTGTCCTGCTTCTGGCGATCCCCTTCGCGGCCATCGGACTTCTCTTTATTGGCTCCGCCGTGCACTCCTTGTGGCTTGCTTTTCCCCTCCTGTTTGGCGATCCCCGCTGGAGAGAGCTACTGTTCCAGGGTGGGTTCGGCATCGTGTTCGGCGGTATCGGCTTCGGGCTGTTGGCGGGTATGGTGTGGGGACGCCGGAAGGAGGCCCGGGAGCGCCAGGCCAAGGCTCAGCATCCCGATGAACCCTGGCTCTGGAATCCGGACTGGGGGAGCGGGCTTATCCGCTCGTCGAGCAGGGGGGAGATGCTGGTGGCCCTGGTCATTGCAGGTCTTTGGAATGCCATCACCGTGCCGCTCACCATCAATTTCCTGATGGACCCACGTTCCGCGCAGGAACGCGGGCGCCTGGCGTTGCTGATCTTCCCGATCGCCGGCATCGCCCTCGGGGTCTGGGCCGTCAGGGCCGTCATCCGCTATCGCAAGTACGGGGTCTCAACACTGCAATTGTCGAAGGTCCCCGGGGTGATCGGCGGGCCGCTGACGGGTGTGGTCCAGATCCCGGTTCATGTTGTGCCGGAGGATGGCTTCCACGTCACGTTACGCTGCGTGCACCGGTACATGACGGGCAGCGGCAAGAATCGCCATACGACTGAGGCCGTGCTCTGGGAGGATGAACACGTGATCGGTTGCGAGTTGTGCAAGGATGATCCGACCCGCTCCGCCATCCCGGTGCTCTTCGGCATCCCGCGCAGTTGTCAGCCGACGCGGCCGGATCCGGGTTCCGACCAGATCCTCTGGCGCGTCGAGGTCACCGCCAAAACGCCCGGCGTGGACTACGCCAGCCAATTCGAGGTGCCCGTCTTCGTCACACCTGCCAGCACAGACGACTTCCGGCTGGATGAGGGCCTGATCCGGAAGTATGAAAAGGAGCAGGTTCCGGCGGACTTGTTCAAGACCAATGACCTCCGTCTGGAACAGTTGCCCGGCCGGCAGATCCTCGTATTCCCTGCAGCCCGTCACAAGGGGATGGCGCTCATGATGTTCGCCTTTGCGGCGATCTGGACCGTGATTGTTGTCGCCATGGTCAAGGCGGGGGCGCCGCTTTTCATGACGATCCTGTTTGGTCTGGTTGACCTGGCTGTGCTCTGGAGCGTGCTGGTCGTCTGGCTGGAGTCGCGGCGTGTGGAGATCGGGCCGCAAGAGGTGACGCTGAGCGGCGGTATCCTGGGGATCGGGCGGACCCACCGTCTGCGGCGCGATGAGGTTTCGGACGTGGTGGTTTCCGGCGGCATGCAGTCGGGCAATAAATCCTATTTTACCCTCAAACTGCGCACGAAGGATGGCCGGTCCTTGAAGATGGGGACCCGCATCCTCGGCATGCACTCCACCGAAACACTGGCGGCGGAGATTACGAAGGAGATTGTGATATGACTATACTCCCGCTTTCATCCCCGGTTCGCCTATGGTACCGCTCCCACGCCAACGATTGGCTGGAAGCCCTCCCGTTGGGGAATGGCCGCCTTGGCGCGATGATCCATGGCCGGGTCGTGCGCGAACGCATCCAGGTCAACGAGGAGACGCTCTGGGAAGGGCGGCTCACCGACCGCTCCAACACGCAGGCAGCGCAGGGCCTGCCGCGGGTGCGTGAACTGCTTTTTGCCGGGCGCAACCGCGAGGCTTACGATCTCGCGGAGAAGACCCTGCTCTCGCCTGAGCGCAACCTCGACGCCTACCAGAGCGCCGGCGAACTGGTGATCGACTGGGTTGGCGGCGCTGCCAAGCCCAGCCACGAGGTCGGCTTCTTCAATCCGCCCGAGGGCAATCCCTGGTGGGAACATGTCTATGGCGCCTGGGATTACGAGCGCGACCTGGATCTGAGTACCGGTATCGCCTCCACCGCATTTCGCTATCGCGATGTGCGGCAGCGGCGCGAGCACTTCTGCTCCGCCGTCGATCAACTCGTCTGCACGCGGATCGAATTCGACGCCGGGAAGGGCGACCTCGATCTCAATCTCCAACGTGAACAGGACGTCCGCTCCCGCACCGCCACTCCTGACGGCCACCTGCTCCTGACCGGCCGCCTCACCCGCGGTGGCATGCGTTTCGCGCTACTGCTGCATGCGCGCGCCATCGGGGGGACGCTGACCGCCGATGAGGACTGCCTGCGCGTGCGCGGGGCCGATGCGGTGGAACTGCGGCTGGCCGTGGCGACCTCGTATGTGGCACCCGGCGATCTCTCCGCCGACCCGGTTGCACGCTGCCGAGCCGTTCTGGACACGGCGGCCGGCAAGAGCTGGGAACGCCTGCGTGCAGACCATGTGGCAGAGCATCGCCGGCTGTTCGCGCGGATGAGCTTCGCCCTGCCGGCCTCGCCCGGCGACGAGCTGCCCACTGATGAGCGTCTGGCACGGGTGCAGAAGGGGGCCGAGGACCCCGGCCTGGAGGCGCTGTATTTCCAGTTCGGGCGCTACCTGCTGATGGCCTCGAGCCGGCCGGGCGGACTTCCCAACAACCTGATGGGCGTCTGGTGCGGCCAGATGGCGCCGCCCTGGGACGCCGATTATCACACCAACATCAACCTGCAGATGAACTACTGGCCGAGCGGGCCGACCAATCTGCTCGAATGCCAGGATCCACTGTTTCACTGGATGTCCCTGATGGAGCCAGCCGGCCGTGAGGCGGCGCGCAAGCTCTACAATTGCGGCGGCTGGGTCATGCACCATGTCTGTGATGTGCACGGCTGCGTTGAACCGATGGACGGCCCCTGCGGCATCTGGCCGATGGGCGCGATCTGGCTGGCCACCCACTGCATGGAGCAGTTCCGCTTCGGCGGCGACCGGAAGCTGCTGGCCGACGAACTCTGGCCGCTGATGCGCGGGGCGGCGCTCTTCGCCTGCGACTTTCTGGTCGAGGTGCCGGCGGGGGCACCCGGCGCGGGACGACTGGTGACCAGCCCCAGCCACTCCCCTGAGAACGAATTCATTGCCGCCGATGGGAAACCCAGCATGTTCACCTACGGCGCAACCATGGACAACGCGCTGATCGCCCAACTCATCGACGACTGCCTCGAGGCCATGGAGCTGCTGGGCATTGACGAACCGGAGTTCGCCGCACGTCTGCGTGAGGTCCGCGAACGCCTGCCGCCGACCGTGATCAGTCCGCGCCTGGGGATTGTCCAGGAGTGGATCGAGGACTACGTGGAGCGCGAGCCGGGTCATCGCCACATCTCCGCGCTGGTCGGCCTGCATCCGCTCACCCAGATCACCCGCGAACAGACGCCGGAACTTTTCGCCGCTTCTCGGGCCACCGTCGATCGCCGCCTCGCGAACGGGGGTGGGGGCACCGGCTGGAGCAAGGCCTGGCTGGTCAACTTCCTCGCCCGCCTGAACGACGGCGCGGGCGCGCGCATCCACCTTCTCAGCCTGCTGCGGGAGAACACTCTCAAGAACCTCTTCGATACCTGCCCGCCGTTCTGTGTTGACGGTAACTTCGGTGCCACCGCCGGCATGGCCGAGATGCTGCTGCAGAGTCACGATGGCCTGATCGATCTGTTGCCGGCGTTGCCGCCGGGCTGGAGCAGTGGTGCAGTCTCCGGGTTGAGGGCGCGAGGCGGTGTGACCGTCGATATCCGCTGGCAGGATGGGCGGCTGACCGGGGCTGATCTTACGACCGACTGGACTGGAATCCAGCGGGTGCGATTGCCGGGCGGCGAGGTCCGTGAGATTGATTTGAGGAAGGGTGAACGGACGCAGGTGGTGAATAGGTAATGATTTCTGAACATGAACGGAGATCGATGATGCTGACCAAACATGATGTTGAGATTATACGGGAATTAGCGGGCCGTGTGGCTGAGATTGCCGCGTTGCCGGTGCAGCAGGAAAAACGGGTATTGTGGCGGAAGCTCAATGCGTTGAAGCCCGTGCGACCGATGGTGATGATCGACCAGGTGTGCTGGAACGAGATGAACGTGAACGGGGAACTGACCCTGCAATGCCAGGATGCCGAGTGCCGGGGATACGAGGAACGATTGCGAAAAAACCTCTACCAGTGGAACCATTTCCGCGTGGACAAGGTGGTGGAGCCTTTCATCAGGGTGCCCAGGGCGATCACCAATTCGGGATTTGGTGTCGATGCAAAGGATACGATCGCGGTGAGCGATCCCACCAACGATATTGTCGGTCATCACTTCTTCAACCAGTTCGAGACCGATACCGACCTGGACAAGGTCCAGATGCCGGTTATCAGTCACGACACGGCGGAAACGGACCGCCGGTTGGACGTTGCCCATCAGTTATTCGACGGAGCGCTGGAGATCCGGGCGGGCGGGTATGATCCGTCTTACCTGACCGTGTGGGATCCGATCAGTTTCTGGATGGGCGTGGAAGGGGCGCTGTATGCCCTGATCGATCGCCCGGAATTCATGCGCGAACTGGCGAGCCGGATCGTCAAGGGGTACCTCGTCATGCTCGATCAACTTGAAGCGCAGGGATTGCTCTGTCAGCCGCAAACGCTGGTTCATTGCACGGGCGCGCTGACGGATGACCTGCCGGCTCCGGGGTATGATCCCGCGCGTCCGCGTACCCGTGACCTCTGGATGTTCAGCATGGCCCAGATGTTCTCCACCGTTTCGCCGGAGATGCTGGAGGAGTTTGATCTGGTCATTTCCAGGCCGCTGTTCGAGCGGTTCGGGATGGTGTACTACGGCTGTTGCGAGCCGCTCGACCGCAAGATGGCGCGGGTTCGCAAGATTCCGCATCTCCGCAAGGTCTCTATGAGCCCATGGGTGGATGAGGAACTCGGTGCCTCGGAAATCCGGGGGGACTATGTCTACTCGCGCAAACCGAATCCGGCCCTGCTGGCCTGGCCGGAGTTCAGGGGACAGGAGGTCCGTGATCACCTGCAGGCCACGGTGGACACCTGTGCTCGGCACGGATGCCCGCTGGAGCTGATCCTCAAGGATATCAGCACTGTGAAGTACGAACCTCAGCGGTTGTGGCACTGGGCAGAGATTGCCATGCAAGTGGCAGGCGGCTGAGATTAGGAAGGAAATGACATGCATTGGGTTGATTGGCTGATAACGATTGTTCCCGTTGTTCTCGTGCTTTGGCTGGGGGTTTATTCCCGCCGGTATGTCCGCGGCGTGGTCGACTACCTTGCTGCCGGCCGGGTGGCCGGGCGATATGTCATGAGCGTTGGGAGTCTGGAATCGTCGCTGGGCGTGGTGGCCATCGTGGCCGCGGTGGAGGCGAACTACCAGACCGGCTATGCGCTGGCGTTCTGGAGTGCCCTCCTGGCTCCCGTCGGCCTGATCATGGCCCTGACGGGGTACTGTACGTATCGCTTCCGGGAGACGAAAGCGCTTTCCCTCGGGCAGTTCCTGGAAATGCGCTATAGCCGCTCGTTCCGGATTTTTGCCTCGACCTTGCGTACGACGGCGGAGATGCTCGCGAACGCCATCGGACCCGCCATCGCCGCCAGTTTCTTTATCTACTTCATGGGCTTTCCGCACAGTGTGACGTGGTTTGGAATAACGATTCCCACCTTCTCGCTCGTTGTCATCGTCATCCTGATCATGGCGGTGATCGTCACGTGGCCTGCCGGTCGTATCGCTCTGCTTGTCACCGATAGTATCCAGGGGTTGCTGAGCTACCCCATCTTCGTCATCATCGCCTGCTATGTGATGATCCACTTCTCATGGAGCAAGGAAATCGCCCCGGTCATGATGGACCGGGCGAGCGGCGAGAGTTTCCTGAACCCGTTTGACATCTCGAAGCTGCGGGACTTCAATATCTTCGCCTTGGTGGTCGCCTTGTTGAGCAGCGTTCTGAACCGTGCCGCCTGGATGGGTAACGACACCTCCAACTGCGGGCGGTCGCCGCACGAGCAGAAGATGGCCGGCATTCTTGGGGCCTGGCGCAACGGGTTCTCCGGGCTGATGTGCCTGGCGGTCGCCATCACCGTGATCACCTTCATGTCGCATGAGAAGTATACCCCTGAATCCCATGCGCTGCGGCTTGCATTGTCCGACAAGGTGGCCGCCGAGGTGGTCACGGATCCCGCCGCCCGCGTCCGGCTGCACGAGCGCATGGCGGCCGTGTCTGCCACACCCCACAGGATCGGGGTGGATAAACCGCTGTCGCGCGAGGTGAACATCGACACGCCTTACCTGACCGCGGCCGCCGACGCGATCGGACGCGACGAAAGCGGGAACTTCGTCTTTCAGAAGTTCAGCACGCTGTACCACCAGATGATGATGCCGATGGCCCTGCGCCACTTGCTACCGGTGGGCATCACCGGGCTTTTCTGCCTGATGATGGTCATGCTGCTGCTGGCTACCGACGATTCCCGGACCTTCAACAGTTCGGCCACCATCGTTCAGGACATTGTGCTTCCCTTGTGTAAGACGGCCCCGACCCCGAAGCAGCACCTGAGCTGGCTGCGCTGGGCGTTCGTCTGGGTGTCGGTCTTCTTCTTTATTGGATCCCTGTTTTTCGTCAACATCGACTTCATCAATATGTTCATCACCATCGTGGTGTCGATCTGGATCGGCGGAGCCGGGCCGGTCATGGTCTTCGGCTTGTACAGCCGCTTTGGTAACACCGTGGGGGCCTATTCGTCACTGTTATCCGGCTCGATCATCTCCGTCGGCGGGGTGTTTTTGCAGTTTAACTGGGCCGAAAGGGTATACCCCTTCCTCGCGCGGATGGGCTGGCTTGCGCCGGTGGATGCCGTCATGCGGTGGGTCACCGCGCAGTGCTCTCCTTACGTGGTGTGGACCATGAACCCCGTCAAGTTCCCGATCAACTCGGTTGAGGTGATGTTCATCGCCATCGTCTTCGGTCTGCTGGCGTACATCATCGGTTCACTGGTGACCTACCGGAAGCCCTACAACCTGGATCGCATGCTCCACCGCGGCATCTATAGCATCGACGGCGTGAAGCCGGTCGGCAAGCAGGGGACCAAGTGGTCGTGGCGAACGGCTCTCGACAAGATACTGGGCATCACGCCCGAGTTCACGCGCGGGGACAAGATCCTGTCATGGTCGGTTTTCCTCTACGCCTTTGTCTACAACATCGGCATCTGTTTTGTCGGGGTGCTGATCTGGAACATGATTTCCCCGTGGCCGGCGCAGTGGTGGAGCCACTATTTCTACGTCACCACCCTGTGCGTGGGCGGTGTCGTCGGCATCATTTCCACCGTCTGGTTCATGATTGGTGGGTATATCGATACCAAGCGGCTGATCAAGGACCTAGAGAAGCGGGTCGATAACCCGCTCGATGACGGGCGCGTCAAGGGCCACGTCTCCCTGATGGATGTCGAGGCCCTGGGCTCAGACGAGAAAGACCCGTGAAATGAGTGAAGCACAGGTGGCAACCGACGTTGAGGATGAACACTATTTAATCAACAGTTATGAATAGAACTTCATCCATTCGACGTGGGGTGGGGCGGAGCTTGTTGCTGGCTTTATTTCCTGCGGTGGCATGGGCCTGCAATGTTCCTGTTTTCCGCTATGCCTTGGAACACTGGGATCCTTCCCGCTATGAACTGGTGGTGTTCAGCCGGGGCCCCATCGGTGCGGAGGGGCGTGCGGCGCTCGCCAGGCTTGGAAAAGCGGGGGCGAATCTTGACGTATCGGTTGATGATGTTTCGCAGGTGATCCCCGAACGACATGCAATACTCGCCCCCGGAGCGGCGGATGATCTGCCCCTGATGGTGCTTGCCCATACCGATGTCAGGGATCCGAATGCCAGTCTGGTATCCGTGTGGCGGAGGCCTCTGGATTCAAAACTGCTTGCAATCACAGCTTCTTCGCCGGCTCGACGTCAGGCGGCGGAGCAGCTTGTCAGGGGTGTGAGTGCCGTCTGGATCATGGTGGAATGCGGTAATCCGGCGCAAAACAAGGCCACGGCCGAACTTCTGAAGCAGACCTTTGCCAGTGTTGCTGCCGAAAGCAGCCTCACGGGGAAGACGGACGAGAATCTGGTTAAATCTTCCATTCCGCTGCGGGTAGACTTCTCCCTGCTTCGGGTTTCACGGAACGATCCTGCGGAGCAGTTCCTGATTACCCTGTTGTTGGGCCTGGTGCCTGACTCTGAACGAAACCGGGATGTGCCGATGGTGTTTCCGGTGTTTGGGCGCGGGCGTGTGCTGTGCGGATTGGCGGGAGAAGCGATTTCGGAGCCACGGATTAAGGAGGCGATCGTGTTTTTACTCGGCGATTGCTCGTGTGAGATCAAGGAACAGAACCCCGGCATCGATCTGGTAACCGTTACGGATTGGAACCGGAGGGTGGGGAAGGTGGAGCCACAGGGGCGGCGTTCAACAGCTGAAGACCTGTCGGGTATGCTTCCGGAGTATCGCGAAACAAGTGAAACGGCGTCCGTCGTACCCGCGCCGGATCCGGTTCCATTCGTAGCACCCGCGCCGTTACCGGTTCCATCCATCGTACCCGTGCCGGCACCGGGTTCATCCGGTAGATTGCGCCACAATCTTGTCATCGCTCTGGCTGTTATGCTGGGGGTGGTCGCGGCCGGCACACTCGTCATCATGCGAAGGAACCGGTCATGAACCTCCTGCACCTTATCCTCCGCGAGGTTGGGTATCGCCCACTGAATTTCATGCTGGGGGTTGTGTCCGTCGCCGTCGCCGTGGCATGTCTGGTGTCTGAACTGACCGTCCTGAAGCGGTATGACCTGCGTACCGACGGGATCATTGCCGCCCGGTCTGCTGAGACGCAGTCTCGCATGGCCGGGCTTGAGGATGACTACCGGAAACTGACGCTCAAGATGGGGTTCAATGTGCTGATTTTACCAAAGGATCAGAACTTGGGCGACCTGTACGCCAACGATTTCGCGGCGAAATCGATGCCGGAAGAGTATGCCGCCCGGCTCGCCGGGAGCCGCGTCGCGACCATCAACCACATCCTGCCCATTCTCCAGCAGAAGGTTAAATGGCCTGAGCGCGAGCGAACGATCCTGCTGATGGGCGTGCGCGGCGAGGTGTACATGCAGGACGCGAAACAGAAACAGCTCATGGGGCCGGTGGCGTCCGGAACCATGCTCATCGGCCATGAACTCGCTGTCAACCTGAAACTCAAGGGGGGCGACGACGTCGTCCTGATGGGGCGGAAGTTCACGGTGGCGCAGGTCAATCCGGAGCGCGGCAACAAGGACGACATCACCGTCTGGATCAACCTTGCCGAGGCGCAGGCGCTGCTCGCGAAGCCCGGCCAGATCAATGCGATCATGGCGCTGGACTGCACCTGTGACACCATCGACCGTCTCGGGAAGATCCGCGCGGAGATCGCCCGCATCCTGCCGGACACGCAAGTGATCGAGTTTGCCTCGCAGGCCGTTGCCAGGGCCGAGGCCAGGCAACGGGCCGCGTCCGAAGCGGCTGCCGCCATGGCTCAGGAGAAGACCGTTCGCGCCAAACTGCGAGCGGAGAAGGAGGCGTTCGCCGCCGTTCTCATACCCGTCGCGCTGCTCGGCGCGGCGATTTGGATCGGCCTGCTCGCGTTCAGCAACGTCCGCGAGCGCGCCCTTGAGATCGGCATCCTGCGTGCGCTCGGTCTGCGTTCCCGCCAGGTGCTTCTGATGTTCCTGAGCCGCGCGCTGGTCACCGGTTTCGCCGGCGCGGTCCTCGGCTTCGCCGTCGGTGTGCTGGCTACGTTACCCGCTATGCCGGCGCTGCAACTCCCGTGGTTACCGCTAGTGCTGTTGGCCGCGCCGGCGCTGGCCGCGCTGGCGAGCTGGTTGCCGGCCCTGATCGCCACCCAGCAAGACCCGGCCGACATCCTGAGGAAAGAATGAGCGCCATCCTGGAGATCTGCGACCTTGCTAAACGCTACCCCGGCCCTTCGGGCCCGGTGCATGCGCTGGTGAATGTCTCGCTGCAAGTCAACCCCGGCGAATTCGTCGTCGTGCAGGGTCCGAGCGGTTGCGGCAAGTCCACCCTGCTGCTTGCCGCCGGCGGACTGCTCCGACCCGATGCAGGCACGGTCCGGATTGCAGGTCAGGATCCGTATGCGTTGTCACCTGAAGACCGCGCCGGGTTCCGCGCGGCGCATATCGGCTTTGTATTCCAGCAATTCCATCTCGTACCCTATCTCAGCATTATCGACAATGTCCTCGCACCCGACCTCGCCCTGCAGCGACCCGATGCCACCGCACGTGCGGCGGAGTTGATTGCCAGGTTCGGCTTGAAGGACCGGCAACATCACTTGCCCGGTCAACTGAGCGTCGGCGAGCGCCAGCGCACCGCGCTGGCCCGCGCGCTGCTCAATCGCCCGCAACTCCTGCTGGCCGACGAGCCCACCGGTAACCTCGACCGCGACAACGGCGTGCTCGTGCTGGACGCGCTGGCCGAATTCGCCCGCGCGGGCGGCGCGGTGCTGCTCGCGACCCATGACATCGCTGCGGCTGGCCGGGCTGGCCGCACGGTGCACCTGCTGGCCGGCGGCGTGCGGGAACACGACAGGAAGGAGCCAGCATGAGCACTGCAACCGGATATCAACACGTTATCCGGAACAGTCTGCGGCAATGGCTGGTGGCGGCCGCGCTGTACACAGGTCTGTTCTGGTTTTTTATGTGGTATCACGCGGTGCGCGGGCGGCCGTACTCGTTGTTTGTGGCCAACAAGTGCGCGGGCATTGCGGCGGTGTTTCTGATCGGATTGGCGCTGGCGCTCGGCCCGGCAGCCCGCAGGTGGAAACGGTGGCGAATAGGCTTGCCTCACCGCAGGAGTCTTGGATTGTTCGGCGCGTATGCGAGCATCCCGCACGCACTGGTCTCGCTGTTCGGTTCCGGTATCCTGGCGTTTCCCAAGGAGGGCCAGTTCAACTGGGCCTGGCACGTTGCACACTGGCCGTGCGGGCTGTTCGGCGCGGCGACGCTGGTGACGCTGGCAACGATCGTTTCCCAGTCCTACCCCGGTGGCCTGAACCGCCTGGGTCATGAACGGTGGCTACGCCTCCAGAAACTGAACTGGCTGCTGCCGGGACTCATCCTCGGACATCTGGTATTCAAGGGTACATTCGCGAACTGGATCAAATGGCTGCAGACATTGGACAAGCCTTTCCCGCCGGGTGCCATGACCACCGCGGTGTTTGTCGTCGCCGTCCTGATCCTGAAGCTGACAGAACTGGGCCTCGCCCCCACCCGGAAGGATCTGGCATAAGCACCTCCGGACCCTTTTTGTTGCACAGTGACCATCGCAGGTTAATACACTGTGTTTTTAATAATCACTTCGGCATCCAGCGGGGCCTGCACGGCGGCGGGAGGGGCGGAAAAGCCGAGTTTAAGGAAGATCTCGCGGCCGCGGGCGGAGTTGGCTAAAGCGGCAAATTTGCGCACGGCTTCGGCGTTGGCAGAGCGCTTGAGTGTCAGGAAAACCACCTTGGTGGTCGGCATATGTCCGGTCTGGATGGGAATGGCCTCCAAGGTATCTTTGCGGGAAAAGACTACGGCATTCCAGGCGAGGGCGGCGTCGAGGGTGCCGATGCTGACGGCGTTGGCGAGTTCCCCGCTGCCACGGGTGCGGATGATGTCTTTTTCCTTTGCATCCATGCCTTCGGCAATGCCTGCCTGCTGGAATAGTGAAGCGGCGACTTGGCCTCCGGTTGAATAGAGCTTATCGGTCAGGCCGACTCTCACGTCAGGGCGGAGTAGATCGGTCAGGCTGTGAATGGCTTTAGGGTTGCCTTTTTTGACCGCTATGACCGGGGTGAGTGTGGCGACGGTATAGGCGCGGTCGACCCAGCCTTTTTTCTCCATGTCGGCCGGGAAAGGGTCGTGCACGATGCAGGCATCCCCTTTGCCGGTGGTTTCGATCGCGGTGATGATGGCTCCGGAATCGTTGTAATTCATCTCCACCTGGATGCCTGTTTCCTGTTCGAAAAGTTTGCACATGATATCCATGGCCGGCCGCATGGTTCCTCCTACGTGGATGAGGAGCGGCGGGGGAGCGGATTCGCCCGATGTGGAGGCATCTGCTCTGCTCAGGCCCAGGGTGAGCACTAATAATACCATTGTAGGAATGCTGTTATTCATGGTTTTATTTCTTGTTATCTGATCCTTGCTGTCTGTCATCCTCCACGCCCAATAGCAGCCGGAGTACAAGGTTAGCCTGCATGTAACCGGCCAGTCCGACCCGGGGCGCCATCAGCCCCGAGCCCGGCCGTGCCGCATGGGTCATGTCGCCCACAACATAAATGTGTTTTCCCAGCTTCTGGATCTTAATATCCTCACCCGGTCCATAACCTGCTACGCCGGAGGCCATCACAAAGGGTATCTCCGGGAAATGGGAGGCAAAACTTTGTGTCAGCATGGCCTTTTCCTCGGCGCGGTCGAAGGCTTCAACCATGACCTTCACGTGACGAAATACCTGGGGCACGTTTCCGGGGGTTAGCCGGAGATGGTGGGTTTCCACCGTCACGTAGGGATTAATGCGGACCAGCGTCTGTTTCAGTGCCTCCACCTTTGGAAGCCCGAGTTGATCCACGAAGTACTGCTGCCGGTTCAGATTGCTGGGCTCGACCACATCGAAGTCTGCCAGGATCAAGCGGCCCACGCCGAGCCGGATGAGGGCGGTGGCTACGTTTGAGCCCAGTCCGCCCACTCCCGCGATGCCAACGGTGGAGTGTTTAATCTTATCATGAACGCCGGGGGTATGGCGGGCATAGATCAGGGACTGCAGGGTATCGGAATCAGGGATCTCGCCCCGCTTAATCAACACGATCCGATCTCCCTCGGTCAAATCGGCGTCACCGCTCATCTGGGCGCCGTTGAGAATGACCACATCGGCATCAGGTTTTTCCTGCACCCGTAGACTAAGCAGTGTCGAATGGGCGTCAATCTCGCGCGGTTGTTCGTTCAGGTGGATTTTCATTTTATACTTTACCGCACACAGGGCAGTCAGGACGCCGCGCAATCGGGATCTTCTGGAAGGAGATATCGGCGCCATCATAGTAGAGCAAGGTTCCGGCCAGCGATTTCCCGAATCCGACAATCTGCTTGATCCCCTCCAGGGCGGCAATGGAGGCGGCCATGGCCGGTATGGCCGCCAGAACGGGAAACTGACGCTTCCAGTGCGGTGGGGCTTCCGGGTAGAGGCATGACAGGCAGGGGGTTAGCCCCGGAATGAAGGTGGTGATCTGTGCTTCTAAGCCGAAGATGGCGGCCTCAATCATGGGCTTACGCTGACGGACACACTCCCGGTTCATCAGGAAACGTTCTGTGAAAAGGGGCGCGCAGTCAAAAACAATATCGGCCTGTTTCACAAGTCCCTCCACATTCGCGGCAGAGATATTTTCCGGAACAGCAACAATCTCCAGCCGGGGATTCAACTCCTTGAGGCGGCGGACGGCTGAGTCGATGCGCGGCTTGCCCAGCCCGGCGTGGGTCATGAGGATTTGCCGGTTGAGGTCGCTGGGTTTGAGCACGCCGCTATGGGCGATAATCAGCTGTCCGATACCTGCCGCCGCAAGGCTGTAGCACACCTGGCCGCCCAGGCCGCCGCAGCGGCTTACCAGGGCGCTGGCACCTTTGAGTTTCTTCTGGCCTGCCTCGCCGACCTGGGGTAACCACATCTGCCATTCATAAATGGCCTTTTCCTCCGCTGATAATGTCGCCATATGTGGCCTGCCTCCTTCTCTTTGTTTTTATCCGCCGGCGACGGGACTGAAAAGGGAGAGGCAGTCACCATTTTTCAGGATAGTTCTGATCCCCTCGGGGACCGGGATCCCGTTTACCAATAAAATGATGCAGGGCTGAAGCTGATTAGATCCGGTCAGAATGAGCTTGCGAAATGCCTCGCCATGAAGATCCACCGCAACCGTCAGCGCCTGGAGGACTGTCGCCTGATCACCAAGAAGTAATTCAATGGTGCTTGTGCCGGCCTCCTGCCTGATCTGTGCAAAATAAAATAGTTGAATATGCATGAATTAACGATCCAGCCTTATCCTTCTGAAAAACCAGAAACGCAAGACTTATCCCATGACGATATTCCGAAAATCAGAAAAAATCAAAGCCCGTTTTGTCAGCAGGGAAAGCCTTGGTTTTAAAAGGGGTGCGGCGGTGTGGGAAAAGTACGTTACAGGCGCAGTTGATGCGCCGGTTTAAGCATGTGCTGTATTGCAATTTGGAGGATACGCGGCTGTTTGGGATGACGCAGGAAGATTTCCCGAACTTCCTGGCGGCGGTTGATCAGGTTTCGGCGTCAGACGCCACGGTTTTTCTGGATGAAGTCCAGGAGGTGGAGGGCTGGGAGCGGCTGGTCCGGGCGTTGTTGGATCGGAGGAGAAATGTGTGCGCCACCGGTTCCAGCGCCTCGTTCCGTCAGCGTCTTGTTGCGCCACGGAAATATTATGCGATCGATAACGGCTTGCGCCGTGTCAACGCGCCTGGTACCACGCCTGATTGCGGGCGGCGGCTCGAAAACTTCGTGTTTCTCGAGTTGCGTAGTCGTGGAGAAACCTTGCATTATGCCGGAGAGAAAGACGTTTGGGAGTGTGATTTCGTGACGGAGCGAAACCCTCCATAATAAAGGACTTCTTCGATGGAGGGTTGCGCTCCGTCGCAACCTCTTCGAGTTTTGCAAGAGTCTCTAAGGATTAGGATTTGGTTCCGGCTATGCCGGGTCAGGGATCCTTGAATCACCAGATGCAGGGCACGAGGGCGCTGGCCTTGATCTTTTCGTCGCGTGTGACAACAGAAGCCCCCAGATAGAGTGCCGTCGCCACGATCATCCGGTCGGCCGGATCAGCGTGCATGGCGGCACAGGCGGTGACAGCTAAACGGGCGATGGAGTTATTCACGGGATGGAAACGAATGAAACTGAGTCTCTCGCAGCGGCTTACCCAAAGGTCGGGGGCGATGGCTAGCGTGAGGCGGTTCTTTGCCGCGAGCATATGGATCTCCCAGGTGCTGATGCAGGAGATGTGGAGCCCTTCTCCGGTGCTACGTGCTTTGTCGATTGCCACCACGGCCCGCTTTCCCAATTCCTCCGGTGAATTGATGAACCATATCCAGGTATGAGTATCCAGGACGATCACGTGTTTGCCTCCCATACGACATCAATGGGATCCGTGGGGCCGGCATATTTGAGAACCAAGCCCCGCAGTTCCGCCAACTCCTGGTCGTCATCGGCGTGATGGGGGATGATGTCGACAACGGCACGTCCGTGGTCAGTAATGCAAACCTGATCGCCATTTTCGACACGGCGCAGGTAGGCAAAAGCCTTTGGCTTGAACTCTGATTTCGACACCAATAAGATACTCATGTGGGCTCCTTGTGTAAACCATGGACCATTACCATGGACTTATCTTTACGAGCTTGCAAGCTTTTGCCGTCTAAAACTTATACTCATTCTTCAAGATTATTCAGCTATTCTCATTATGGCCACAACACATGCGGTCGGGACGGAGCCCGACCCTCCAAAGCATCGAAAAACGGTTGCTTTCAATCATGGAGGGACGACCTCCGTGTCGTCCGGTCCTCATGAGTGGCCATAATGCGAATAGCTGAAGATTATTTCTTGAAGGTTGCGTAAACGATATGGTAACGTTTACAAACGAACACAAAATAGGATAATTGACATGCGGAAATTGAAATTCGTGGTGTGGGTGACCGTTTTCATTGCGCTTGTTGCGCCTGCTTTTGGCTACGTGGCGATCGTCAACAAGACGGATCATTCCGAGATCCACGTGGTGCCGACGCCTCATTCGGCAGGCTCAGGGCAGGCCGCCAAGGTGACCATCGACGGGAAGCTCGATGACTGGGATCTTTCGGGTGCGGTCCTGATGTTCATGGATGAGTCGAGCAAGCAGGTCTACTCGGCACGCGGCGCGATGATGTACGACAAGGACTACCTGTATGTCGGTGCGCACGTCAAGGATCCGACCCCGATGGTCAACAACTACAGCTTCGGTGGCGAAGCCAGCATGGCCTGGAACGCCGACGCGGTCCAGATTTTCCTGCTCTCCAACCCGGACCTGAAGTCCGATGCCTCGCGCCAGTCCGGGTCGAAGGGGTTGTCGGCCGAGGACCAGCGCAATGTGACCACCTTCTGGCTCTGGTACTCCACACAGGACAAGGCGGCGGGTTTCTTCTCCCAGTACACCACGAATTTCAAGGATCCGACGCTCAACCCGCCCGGCGCGCAGGGTGCTTTCGTCAAAGACGAGGACGGCAAAGGCTACACCCTTGAATACCGCATCCCCTGGTCCGTACTGCGCGCGCCGCGGCCGATTGTCGCCGGCGACAAGATGCAGATCCAGTGGCAACTGCTCTGGGGCAATGACCTTGGCACGGGCGTCCGTTGCGGCATGACCGATGTGCGCCGGGCCTCGAGCGGCGACCTTGGCTACATGGGGCCGAGTTCCTGGGGCACGGCTATCTTTGAAAAGGAAGGCAACCTGAAACTGGTCGAAAAGTTCGTGGCTGGCCGCGCCGATGGTTTTATTCCCGTCGCCTTCACCTTGGAAAAACCATCCAAGGTCAGTCTGGCGATCTGCAATGCCGATGGCAAACTCATCCGTACCGCCCTCGGCGCCCAGCCTTATCCGGCGGGCAACCAGACCTGGCTCTGGGACGGGCTGGATGATGCCGACAAACCGGTGCCGGCCGGTTCCTACACCGTCAAGATGCTGACGCACGATGGCATTGTGCAGAAGTTCGTCTGCGACATCGGCGTCAGCGGCACGCCGCCGTACCAGACGGAGGACGGCACCGGAGGCTGGGCAGGGGACTATCGTTGCCCCCAGACGGTCGCTACTGAGGGCGACGCCGTCATCTTCGGCACGGCCATCGCCGAGGCGGCACAGCCCACGATCCGTACCGATCTCGATGGGAAGAAATGCTACGGCACGAGTGTGGCCGGTCAGGCCCTCGCCCTGCACCAGGGCTTCGGCTATATGCTCTCCGCGGGCGGCGCGAGGATCACCAAGTTCAGACTCGATAACGGGTTGCTGGCCCCGTTTACCAGTGGCCGACCCGAGACCGCTGCCACAACCCAGCAGACTAACGAAACCGGCCAGGCCTGGGCTGCCCGTGCGTGGCAGGTGTACGGCCTGGCTGTCGTGGGCGACCAACTCGTGGTCAGCAGTTATACCGACGACAAACTCCTGCTTCTCGACCTGGCCTCCGGCGAGCCCCACGGTGAGGCCGCTATTTCCAAGCCCTTCGGCCTGGCCGTCAACCCCAATGGCGTACTCTACGCCGTGAGCAGCAATGCGGTCGGCCGCTATGATCTCAAGACGCAGAAATTCACCGCCATCGCCGAAGGGCTCGACGAACCGAAACACCTCGCCTGTGATGCGGCAGGCAATGTCTATGTCGGATTGCAAGGCAAGACCATGCAGGTCTGGAAGCTCTCTCCCTCCGGTGACGTTCTCCTGAAATACGGGATTCCCGGCGGGCGCCCCGAACTGGGTAAGTTCAACCCGTCCGGCCTGCTCAAACCTTACGGCATCGGCGTGGACAAGAACAACCGCCTCTGGGTGGCCGAGGCCGACAATCAACCGAAGCGCTACTCGGTCTGGAATCCGGATGGCACGCTCTGGAAGGAGTTCTTCGGGGCCCTGGACTACTCGACCACCGCCTACTTTGATCCCACGAAGCCGGACTCGATCTATGCCCAATGCGTGCGCTACCGCGTCGATTTTGACAAGGGGGCCTGGTATCCGGAAGAGACCATTCTTCGCAAGCGCACGGAGGAAGGCGTACCGCTCGGGGCCCCGGGCTCACACGACGGCGCGGCCGTCGTGACCGTCAAGGGTCGCACGTTCGTGCTGGTCGGCAACGGTTTGACGATCTACGAGCAGGTCGGCGACGAATACGTACCGCGCCTTGCATCCTACACCAGCTTGCAGGAGCAGACGCCGGTGGGCAAGGATGGCAAGACGGTCCCGAACGCGAAGCCGCGGAAAACGAAGGTGCCCACCCTGTGGGTTGACGACGACAACGACGGGCACGTCCAGCCGACGGAGATTCGCACCGCCGGAGCCGTTTGGTTTTACGCCTGGACCCCGTGCGTGGATGCCAAGCTGAATCTCTAC
>Ga0194056_10000499_pt1 | contig 21359 bp, 14 predicted proteins | sample SepL4413m_MetaG_FD_155458 | JGI IMG/M metagenome (GOLD analysis project Ga0194056, IMG submission 155458) | Anoxic zone freshwater microbial communities from boreal shield lake in IISD Experimental Lakes Area, Ontario, Canada - Sep2016-L442-13m | ecosystem: Environmental > Aquatic > Freshwater... | reverse complement strand
ATATTATATGCAATATATTTTACCACCTCACGAGGCATCTCTAATCCGTCGTTCTTCATCTTTTTCTCCAGTATCTCAATCTTGGTATCATAATCAGGTACCTGCAGATCTGCGCTTAAGCCCCACCGAAACCTGCTTAACAATCTTTCCTGAACACCTTCCAGATCTTTTGGCGCCTTATCACTGGTTAAAACCAGTTGCTTGCCACTTTGATGTAAGTGATTAAAGATAGAGAAGAAGGCATCCTGTGATTTTTCAGCCCGGTTGAAGAATTGAACATCATCAATGATCAACACATCGATCAACTGATAAAAATGTATGAAATCATTGATGGCGCCATTGCGGCCATGATCAATGAACTGGTTGATGAATTTCTCTGAACTTACGTACAACACTACCTTGTTGGGATGGATCCTTTTCACCTCATTACCAATGGCTTGGGCCAGGTGGGTCTTCCCCAAACCTACCCCGCCATAGATCACCAATGGGTTGAAAGATGTGGCTCCCGGTTTCTCGGCTACGGTCTTTCCCGCCCTGCGGGCTACCCGGTTGCAATCTCCTTCAATATAGGCTTCAAAAGTATAGGCATGATTTAGTTGCGGGTCGATCTGCATCTTCTTAAGACCCGGGATCACGAACGGATTTTTAACTGGATTATTTATGACGAGCGGAAAATCCATTTCGTTATTTGAATATGATTTGTAACCGTTACCCGGCACATCCATCGTAAGAGGTTTGTTCTTGCTGTTACCACTATCCACCATAATTCTATATTCCAATCTTGCTGCAGCGCCTAATTCTCTTTTCAATGTTTTTGCTAACAAGGATACATAATGCTCTTCCAGGTATTCATAAAAAAACTGACTGGGAACCTGTATCGTTAAAATTTTTTCTTTTAACGCTACCGGCTTAATGGGTTCAAACCATGTTTTGAAATGCTGCCATTCAACAATGTCTTTTATAATTTCCAAACAGCTAGCCCAAACTTTATCAAACGCTTTCTCCATTATTCCTTAAGCAATTTATATCCTGGTTTTAAGAATTTATTTCGGGTGTTTCTCTGGGAAGCAATTTTTCTCATTAATAAATGTGAAAAAAAACTTTAGCAGGACAACGAATATCGAATAAATTGTTGAAAAAAAAATTTTTTATTCACTTGTTTTTTTCCCTAATACCACAGTATTAGATTTTATGCAATACAGCACCCGTTTCCCCGCCCTCCAAAACCCATAAATGCGCAAAATAAAATAGTCAAAAAAGCAGGTTTAAGGGCTAAAAACAAGGCCAATAAAGAATTTTACCCACATTCCTCCTCCACAAGTTACCCGGTACAAAATACATTCAACCTTGTTTTTCCCGAAACCTGTGAAATCACAACTATTTGAAATTATGGGATTTCATTAGCCCCAAGCGCAATCAATTTTATTAACATATAATCGGAGAAGCCGTATTTGAATACAATACGGGATACAACCCTTACCCGGCTACAAACAAATTCCATAAAATAAGTTTACATTTGGTCCATAAACATATAGATATGAGCTATGAACTGACCGGGAAATTAGTGGCTAAATATGATACGGTGCAAAGAACTGAAACGTTTAAAACACGGGAATTTGCAGTGGAAAAAACCGATGATATCAATGGCCGTACCATTACGAATTACGTTAAATTTCAGTGTGTTCAGGATAAAACTACCATTATTGATCGGGTGAATATCGGAGATGATATCAAAGTGTATTTTAATATCAAGGGAAGCAAATGGGAAAAAGACGGGAAAGTGAATTATATCACCAACCTGGATGCCTGGAGAATTGAACAATTGATGCAACCCGGAAAAGCAGTAACCGATAATGATTATCTGGAACCGCTTGATACATTTTCTGCTACCCCTCCGGATGCAGTGGATGATCTGCCTTTTTAATAGATGAATCTACAAGGCTCAATTAATAATAATCTGTTTTTAGGATAAACACCTAACACGATGCCGCAAAATATCATCCTCCGGTTGCTTCCCTCCGAAGCTGCCAGTCATCAACACATAGTACAGGCTATCATCAAAGCAACAGGTAAGTCGCCTGATTCAATTGTTGGTTTCCATATTCTAAAACGATCTATTGACGCAAGGTCCAAAACCATTTGGATCAACCTCACTGTTCAGGTATTCATTAATGAGCCGGTTCAGGAAAGAGAAAAACAGATATTCCATTTTCAAAATGTACAACATGCCAAAAGATCAGTGGTCATCATTGGAGCTGGTCCGGCTGGCTTATTTGCTGCCCTTCAGTTAATAGAATTAGGCATAAAACCCATTATCCTGGAAAGGGGTAAGGATGTGCAGGCCAGGCGGCGCGACCTTGCATTACTTAATAAAGCCGGTATCCTTAACCCCGAAAGCAATTACTGCTTCGGTGAAGGAGGGGCTGGTACCTATAGTGATGGAAAACTCTATACCCGAAGCAACAAAAGAGGCAATATTGATCGTATCCTTCAAATTTTCGTGCATTTTGGGGCCACTGAAAATATCCTCTCCGACGTTCATCCGCATATCGGCACTAATAAGCTGCCCCAGATCATTACCGCCATGCGGGAACAGATCATTGAAAGCGGCGGGGTTTATCTTTTTGAGAAAAAAATGACCGGACTGCAAATTGAACATGACCGGATCAAATCTGTTACAACGGCAGATGGTGACCGATTTACAGCCGATGCATTCATTTTGGCCACCGGACATAGTGCCCGTGATATTTTTGAATTGCTGCAGTATAATAATATTCAAATTGAAGCAAAACCATTTGCCTTAGGCGTGAGGATAGAACATCCACAGCAACTGATCGATCAGATCCAGTATCACTGCCCCTCAAGAGGTAACGATCTTCCGCCTGCGGCTTACAGCCTTGTTCAACAGATCAATAACCGGGGAGTATTCTCATTCTGTATGTGTCCGGGTGGTATCATTGCCCCCGCATCCACTGCAGCCGGAGAACTGGTGGTAAATGGATGGAGCCCATCCAAAAGAAATAACCCCTATGCCAACAGCGGAATGGTGGTACAGGTTGAAATGCCCGATGCTTTACAAAGCATTCAACACAAAGGGAACGCCGTTATGTCTGCAAATAATAACCCCCTCCTATTTTTACAGTTCCAGCAAATGGTAGAGCAGGCCTGTTATACCGCAGGAGGAGGAAAATTTATTGCCCCTGCCCAACGCATGGCTGATTTCAGTGCCGGAAAACATTCTGCCAGTTTACCACAAGCTTCCTATCAGCCAGGCCTTAATTCTGTTCAATTAAAAGAAGTACTGCCTGATTTTATATACCAGTCGCTGGCGAAAGCATTTATACAATTCGGGAAAAAAATGCCGGGCTACTTTACCAATGAAGCCCTGGTTGTGGCCACCGAAAGCCGCACCTCCTCTCCGGTACGCATCCCGAGAAACCCCGAAACCCTTTCCCATACTCAGTTACAGAACCTATACCCCTGCGGCGAAGGAGCCGGATATGCAGGAGGGATCGTGAGTGCTGCCATGGATGGAGAAAGGATCGCCCTTGTGCTAGGCGCCCTACTGCATTAGATTATTTCCGCCCATAATATTGCAGAATACTTTATTATGTATCAAGCCTTACATTTACAACTCCAAAAACACTAGTCAATGAATATTCTGGAAGTCCGTAATTTAAAAAAATACTTCGCCACACAAAAAGCGGTGGACGATATCAGTTTGGAAATACCGCAAGGGAGCATTTTCGGTTTACTCGGACCTAACGGTGCCGGTAAAACGACGTTGATCCGGATGATCACCGGTATCTTCTATCCCGATTCAGGAGAGATCATCCTGAAAGGCAAACCATTCGACCCAGAGAATGATGCCCGCTTTATTGGCTATATGCCCGAAGAAAGAGGCCTGTATAAAAAGATGAAGATTGGCGAACAGGCACTTTACCTGGCCCGGTTGAAAGGATTGAGTCGGCAGGATGCGATGGTAAAAATAAAGGACTGGTTTGCCAGACTGGAGATGGATTCCTGGTGGAATAAGAAAGTGGAAGACCTTAGCAAGGGCATGGGACAAAAACTTCAGTTCGTGATCACGGTATTGCATGAACCCGACCTGATCATTTTGGATGAACCCTTTAGTGGACTGGATCCGGTAAATAGTAACCTCATTAAAGATGAGATATACCGGCTGGCAAAAAAAGGATCGACCATTATTTTCAGTACGCACCGTATGGAACAGGTTGAAGAGATCTGCGATCAGATCGTGCTGGTGAACAAAGGAAAAAAAATACTGGATGGAAGTGTTCAACAGATCAAACAGGAATTTAAAGAGAATCTGTATGGCATTCAGCTGGAACATGTTCCCGACACGATACAAAGTCAGGCCTTTGAAGTGATCGGTCAAAATAAAGAAGGACTTATCGTTCGCATTGCCGAAGGATTCAAACCCAATGATGTGCTGGGGTATTTCATGCAACAGGGCATCAATATCAATTCATTCAAAGAGATCCTTCCTTCACTCAACGATATCTTTATTAAACTGGTTGAAGGAACACCTACCGCCAGACAATTTCAAACCATTTCTGCTTAACCTACCATTTATTTACAAATACCATGAACAAGATACTCCTCATTATACAAAGAGAATTTCTGACCCGGGTCAGAAAAAGAACATTCATCATCAGTACCATTATGTTTCCGTTGCTATATCTCGGTCTCATATTTGGCACAGGTTATATAGCCGATAAAACGCGGGAAGATCTTAAGATCGCGCTGATCGACCATTCAGGATTGTTCTCAGAAAAACTGGTACAGTTGGTGAATGGCAACGACTCATCCAATACCCTGAAATTGATTTCGGAAAATACCGAAAAAACAATGCTATCCTTTGATTCAATGGGATACGACGGATATGTGGTGATCCCTCAAAATTTCGACTGGAAGACCGGGACCGACAGCCTGATGGTGAACACCAAAAAATCCTTCGGAATGGGTGCCATCAATCCCGTAGAGCGGAAAGTGAATCAGATCTGGAATAAGATCAAGCACGATAGTCTTGGGCTTGATATCGCTAAAGAAACAATACTTAACAAAACGGTAAGTTTAAAGCTAAAAAATCAAAAAGATAAGAATGCCAATGTAGTGATCGCAACCACTATCGGATATGTATGCGGATTCCTGATGTACATCATCTTATTGCTGTACGGAAGCCAGGTGATGATGGGTGTTACAGAAGAAAAGACCAGTCGCATTGCAGAAGTGGTAGTATCCTCCGTTAAACCTTTCCAATTAATGGTCGGAAAAATAATCGGGATCGGTATGGTGGCACTTGCCCAGTTCCTCATCTGGATCGCCTGCATATTTATTATTTACAATATTGGAAAAACCAGTGGTGCTGGTGGCGGCAATATGTCGGAAATGGTAGGCCATATCCAGAATGTTTTCACCAGTGTAAATCTTCCGTTGGTTGTAGGTTGTTTTATTTTTTATCTGCTGGCAGGTTTCTTCTTTTATTCATCATTGTATGCAGCCATTGGCAGTGCCATCAATGAAGATATGCGTGAAGCGCAATCACTGAGTTTCCCCATCACCATGCTCATCATTTTTTCAATTGCTTTGATGACGCCTACTATTTCCAATCCATCCAGTCCGGTGGCAGTATGGGCCAGTATCATCCCCTTTAGCTCGCCCATAGTTATGATGGCAAGGATACCATTCGGTGTTCCCAATACTGTGCCCTGGTGGCAATTGGGACTGTCGATGGTTTCGCTGATCATAGGCTTTATGTTCACTACCTGGTTTGCTGCTCGTATTTATAGAACGGGAATACTGATGTATGGAAAAAAACCAAGCTGGAAGGAAATGATCAAATGGGCTTTCAGAAAATAAATGAAAGTGTGATTTTTGGGGAAAAAAGTTTCTTGATATTTACCGGCTTCGACAAGCTCAGCCTGACAGCTTTCCTTATTGTTTGATGGGCTTCGACATGCTCAGCCTGACAACAGCATGATAGAGTGATGTCACTCAATCCCGATAGCTATCGGGATGTCGAATAGTGGTCGCTGATGGTTTTAAAGCGGGTATGAAATAAAAAAAGCCCTGCATATTTTTTTATGCAGGGCTTCAATTTTTTTATCCTTATACGGTATCTGGCGTTGGGGGCGGCTGTGCAGCTGATGCTTTTTCAATAGCCTTATTCAGTTCATCACCCAGGAAACGGCTGATCACTTTCCAGCTCACGATCGCAATACCCAAGAACAATCCAAGCATTAGTCCGATTACACTATACAGCAGTTTTGATTTTCGGGTTTGATCATAGGGCGGCTCGGGCTTATCCAATGGTTCAATGATCGGCGTTTCTTTTTGCAATTTATAAGCGGCGGCTTCGCGGTTGTTCACGGCGTAGTAGTACTGCGATTGTACGGTAGCCTTATCCTGTGCAAGATTCTGCTTGGGCAAATTGTATCGCTTCAATTCCTCTGGTGTAAAAAAAGTACTTTCATCCAGTGTAATAGCACGTTGATCAAGGCTATTCAATACATTCAACAGAGAATCCACTTTTTTCTTTGAAAACTCATAATCGATCTGGGCCTTTTTCTTTTTCAGGTCGATATAAAAACTGGAAAGTTTATCGATGTACACATAACTCACTTCCCTAACCAGTTCAGGACTGGTATTGCTGTAATGCAGTTCCAGGATACCGTTCTTATTGATCTTGGCCTGCATGCCACCCTTCAATAAATTGCTGGCGATATTCACCAACTGCAAACTATCTTTCGGAGGCCTGATGGTCTCATTCTGCATGAATCCGGTATGCTTATTATATTCCTCGATCAATAGTTCGGAGATCATTTTATTTTTCATGGAAGGGATCTTTTCCATGGCTACTGCATCACGGGTTCTTCTGCTGGTTGCCAACTCCATGATATTGATGGAAGCTTCACCACTGAACGATTTTGGGGCATCGGAAAGTCCCAGAATATTGCTGATGGTAGAAGAAGAAACAGTATTATCGGTAGAACTATTCAGCGGGAACACTGTAGCGGTAGAGGTGTACAATACCAACGACCTTCCGGCCATATAAAAGAAAAAACCAGCAACCCCGATTCCAAGTATAACGATAAACCAACTGAATTTTTGCAGTCGTTTTATCAGTTGCTTGATGAATTCAATATTAGTCATGCGTAGGTTGTTAACTTTTTTAATTTATAATTTTACCAGGATCTTGGCGATGAGCGCTGCGGTGACCACCGGAATGATCGACACAAATATCTGCTGTGCTACATCAGATGCGCCTTTTCCTTCAGGCCGGAATGGTACATTCACCGTACTTCCTGCTGCCACTTTCGGATAGAAATGCATGAAGAACATACTCCGGGTACGCTTGCTTTTTCCGTTGGCATATTGCACATAAATGCGAGATCGCCATGGACGTAATCCATATCCGCCCGCCTTGTCGATATAATATCCAACACCGGAATGTTCTTTATCAAATGTCAACTTGAGGGGAGATTGCACCGTACCCTTTACATTCACAAATGGATTTATCTCGGGAACAAAAACAATATCTCCGTCCTGCATGATGATATCGTATTTCGAATTCTTATATTTCAATGCCTTGTACAGGTCAATACTGATGGGCTCTTGCGAAACTTCGGCAATGGATCTTTCGGCAGAATCAATTCTGATATTACCCAGCGAATCGGTTATGGAAGCTATTTTAGACGCCACATTATCTCTGAAATACTGGGTTTTCTTTCTGTATAACAAAGCACCGCTGAGGTCAGCATTCTCCCGAATACCACCGGCTCTTTCAATATAAGAAGAGAGTCGCTCAAATTTGTTCAATCTTGGATAAGGACCTGCATAGGTAACCAATCCATTGATCTGTACCAGTTGCTGTAATTCGAATGTAGGATTCTTACGCACATATATCTGATCATAAGGTTTCAATACGATGCTGGCCGACACACTATCCAGTTCCAATGCAGGTGATACTTTGATGGTTTTTAAAATGGTACGTGTTGGTTGCTGTTCTTTTTTGGCTGAATCTATATCCACGATGCTGGAGATCTCGATCCTTCCGAATTCGGCAGATTGTTTCAATCCACCGGATAAGAACAACAGATCCTGCAGCGTCATGCCGCCGTATTTATTAACTTTCCCTTCTTTTCTTACTTCGCCAAAAATTTCCACATATTGTTTATCGGCAAACTGGTTGTTACTGAAAAACAACACCTGGTCATTCGGACTCAGTTCAATATTATGAATACTGGACTGTTCATTTTTTCCGATATCTGTCAAATTCACTTCCAGTTTATCGGCCTTGATATTGGTACTATCTCCTCCACCCCTGAAAATATAAGCGCGTGGCAAATAAGTATTCCGGGTGATGCCACCGGCGCGGTTGATCAGGTCGAATAACCTGTCGCCCTTACGGATCTCGTACTGACCCGGATAAGATATTTCTCCTTTCAGTTCTACTTTATTGATAAGCCCGGGATTAACAGGGATCACTTTTACGATATCTCCATCCTGCAATAAAAAATCCTCATTCCTGAATCTTGGATCATTGGTAGGATTGATGATGGCAGTTGCATTTACATCACGAATGACTTGTTTTTCCAGATCGGTCCGGTATACTTTCACGCCGCTAGAAAATGCATCTTTCAATAAACCACCACTGTATTTCAATAAAGCCTTCATGCCTTCATCTGGCTTCAACTGATAATACATAGGACGCTTCCATTTTCCTTCGGCCTTTACTTTCTTAGCGGCTGTTTGTACAATTACAAAATCATTGTTATCGAGATAGATATGTTTTCCGAAATCGCCGGTGGTTAAATATTTATATACATCCAGTTCATCGATCACGCGGCCATTGCGTTTGATCTGTATCTCCCGTAAATTAGCCATATCGGTAAGTCCGCCCGCCATGGCGATCACATTAAATGCATTGGTAAATGCAGAAACAGTAACCGGTCCTTGCGTATTCACTTCGCCGGCTACATTTACGGTGATGGTACGGGGCTGCCCAATCGACACGGTAATATTGGTAGAAGGCGGAACAAAGGATTTGAATCGCCGGGTGATCAAAGACCGTACATTTTCGAAGGTGAGTCCCTGCAGGTATATCTTACCCAGGCCAGCCGGAAATATTGATCCATCTCGGGCTACAGTATATTCGAATGTAGCTTCTGCGCCGTTCCATAAGGATACGATAACATGGTCATAAACACCGATCGGGTAATCCAGTGGCGGGGTAGAAAGTTCGGTAATGGATGCTACTACGCCGGCCCTGAAAAGATTCATACCATAAGTGTCTTCGGCCTTATTGATAGACTGTGGTGTATTTTCTTTTACCAGACTATCTTTTTCAATTTTGGATGTTTTGTTTTTATCAGTCCCGATTGTTTTTTGGTTATCGGGATTTTTGTCTTTCAATGCTTCATATAATTGAGCCGGAGGCATCTGGGTAGGCAGGTTGGGCATATCCGGATTGCTTGGATCTTTAACAGGAGGCTGTGCCTGAGCCTGATTAGATTGCATGATCAGGAACAAGACAGAAAGAATCAATAGTTTTTTTATAGTAGAAACGTAGTGCACAGATTGTCGTAACATTTGTGATTGGTTGATTAACAAAATTTTATTGTTGGGCAAATGTAATAATTTATTTCAGTGGCTGTTCTAATGCCATTTTAAATTCCTTCCAGATTGTTTGCACAATTTCTGCAGCAGGAATAATATTATTCAGCAATGCGCTCACCTGACCGATCTCTAATTCACCGGCTTCAAGGTCGCCTTCAAACATACCTTTTTTTGCACGGCCCTTTCCTAGTAATTGTGTAAGCGATTCCACGGATGCTCCTTGTGTTTGTGCCTGATCAACCAATTGAAAGAAATCATTCCTGAGTAATCGAACAGGAGTGATTTGTTTTAACATCAGTTGTGTATCGCCTTCTTTGGCGGCGATCACCATCTCTTTAAATTTTTGGTGAGAAGAAGCTTCTGTACTGGCTACAAATCTGCTGCCCATTTGTACAGCTGATGCACCCAATACCATGGCCGCCAGCATTTGTCTGCCGGTAGCAATACCCCCAGCCGCTATAACCGGAATGCTAACGGCCTGACAAACGGCGGGAATCAGAACCATGGTGGTTGTTTCTTCTTTTCCATTATGTCCGCCCGCTTCAAATCCCTCTGCCACAACTGCATCACATCCGGCTGCGGCGGCTTTTGCGGCAAAGCGCGAACTGCTCACTACATGTGCCACTTTAATGCCTTGCTGCTGCAGGATTGAAGTCCAAACAGATGGATTGCCTGCAGAACTGAATACCACGGGTACTTTTTCATCGATGATGATCTCTACATGTTTGCCGATATCCGGATAGATCAGGGGAAGATTTACACCGAAAGGTTTTTGGGTGGCGGCTTTACATTTTCGGATATGGGTGCGCAACACATCAGGATGCATGCTACCGCTTCCGATGAGACCAAGCCCTCCTGCCTCACTGACGGCACTGGCCAGTTCCCAACCGCTGGCCCAGATCATACCCCCCTGAATGATGGGGTATTCTATTTGGAATAATTCCGTGATCCTGTTGTTCATAAAGCAATTAAGTTCTAAAGTAATCAAAATAATATAAAGATTTTGAAAGTACTTTGAAACGCAAAGTAAGTAAACTTATTTTACAAATCAGCCGATTTTTAATAAAAAAAGTGAAGAAATGGGGTTCTAAGGCCTGTTTACCGAGGTTAGCCCCTGGCGCCGCCGCCCAGATCGATGGCGGTATTATCGCCGATATTTAGGCTCCGGCACACGCCTTTTACCTCAGCATCGCTGCCGATCAGGGAATTATTGAGCACGATCTCATTCAGCTTGGAATAGCTTCCAATGATGGAATCCTTGATGATGGCATGATTGAGCTGGGTATTTTCGCCGATGGTAACATTGGGACCGATCACAGAATTTTTAATATCGCAACCCTCGCCAATACTCACGGGGTTGATGATGATGGTATTTTCGAAACTATGTTGCTCCGGCACATTACCACCGAATTTCTTCAGTAAAGTGGCATTTGACTCGAGCAGGGTTTCTCTTTTTCCACAATCGAACCAGTTCTGTACTTTAAATGCCTGGAACTTCGCCCCGCGCTGGATCATGCATTCAAGTGCATCCGTGAGGTTAAACTCATCGTAGCTTTTGATGCCAGAGGCGATGATTTTATCCAGACAAGCAAACAGAAAATCCGTTTCTTTTATTTTATATACGCCCACCAGGGCCATATTGCTCTTGGGTATTGAAGGTTTTTCCACTACCCTACTGATAAATCCATCCTCTTCAATTTCGGCCACACCAAAATTACGGGGGTCATCTACTTTCTTTACACCCAGCATGGAATGTGGCGATTGCATGATCTCTTTTACATCATACTCAGCAATGGTATCGCCGAGCACGATCAATAGTTCATCATTTCCCGCAATGGCTTTAGTAAGTTCAATGGCATGTCCGGTCCCGAACCGTTCATTCTGATGCACAAAATAACAATTCAAATGCGGGTATTTGGCCTTCACATAGTCCTGAATCTTTTCTCCCAGGTAACCCACAATAAATATGAAATCATTGATCCCTGCTTCATGTAACTGGTCAACTATGATACTGAGAATGGTTTTGCCCGCAAGGGGGATCAACGCCTTGGGCTGTGTATATGTATGAGGGCGAAGCTTGGTGCCAGCCCCTGCTACCGGAATAATTGCCTTCATTGTATAACCCGATCTGCCATGGGCAGCACATTTAGTTTACAATAATGATAGATGTTCTTTGCTCAAACGGGCTGTGAAAGTAGTAAATTTTGGCTAATTGAAAACTGATATATACACATTCGTGTAATAATCCATGCATCAACTAATGGATGGCTGTATATTTGCGGTGCAAAAAAGAAATTTATGTTGAAAGATAATTTGGTTTTCGACCTGATCAATAAAGAACTGGAACGCCAACGCCATGGCATTGAACTTATCGCTTCCGAGAATTTTACCAGTCTTGCCGTAATGCAAGCCATGGGCAGTCCCCTCACCAATAAATACGCTGAAGGCTATCCCGGAAGAAGGTATTATGGAGGATGTGAGATCGTAGATCAGGTTGAACAACTGGCTATCGACCGCCTAAAACAAATATTTGATTGCGCTTATGCCAATGTACAACCCCATAGCGGAGCCCAGGCTAATGCAGCGCTGATGCTGGCCATCTTACAGCCCGGTGATGCTATCCTTGGTCTCGATCTCAGTATGGGTGGCCACCTGACCCATGGTTCGGCCGTGAATTTTTCGGGTAAATTATACAAGCCACATTTTTATGGGGTAAAGAAAGAAACCGGGCTTATTGATTATGAAATGTTGGAATCGCAAGCGCGTACGCACCGCCCAAAACTAATCATCTGCGGAGCCAGTGCCTATAGTCGGGATATCGATTATGCAAGAGTGCGAAAAGTAGCCGATGAGGTAGGTGCCTTTGTGATGTGCGATATGGCACACCCTGCCGGATTGATCGCGAAAGGTTTATTGAGTTCTCCTTTTGAACATTGTCATTTTGTTACCAGCACTACCCATAAAACATTGCGTGGACCCAGGGGCGGTATCATTCTGATGAAACATGATTTTGAAAATCCGTTCGGACTTACCGATGTAAAAGGCAATATCCGGATGATGAGCAACCTGCTTGATATGGCCGTATTCCCGGGTACTCAGGGCGGACCACTGGAACATGTGATCGCTGCAAAAGCGGTGGCCTTTGGGGAGATCCTCAGCGATGATTTTGCCATCTATGCCAAACAGATCATTGCCAATGCGCAAGCCATGGCAAAAGCGTTTACGGCTAAAGGTTATGAAATTGTTTCTGGGGGTACCGACAACCACCTGATGCTGATCGACCTCAGAAATAAGAATATCAGCGGCAAAAAAGCTGAAAATGTGTTGGTTAAAGCAGACATCACGGTTAATAAGAACATGGTTCCCTTCGATGATAAATCAGCCTTTGTTACTTCTGGTATTCGGGTGGGTGTTGCCGCCATTACCACAAGAGGCATGAAGGAATCTGATATGGAAACCGTGGTAAATTTTATTGATAAAGCCCTATTGCATGCCGACGATGAAGCCATGCTCAGTAGCATTGCCAAAGAAATTAACGGCTTTATGCAGCAGTTTCCGCTTTATCCGAATCTATAAAAAATAGTATACCCGGTTTGTGGTATTTTTTACTAGATATTTTTAAATAACTTTGCGCTCTATTTTGTTAACATATAATAAGGCTTCACTAGTGCATGATTGCTTGTAGAAGTCCATTATAAATAACAGATCCGCACCCTCCTATTCTCCAATTCCTGCAAAGATCTCCCTGATTTTTATTTATTTATGATTTAAACTTATTGACATGAAGTTCAATTTACTTCGTCTATGCATTATTGTTTCAATTGCTGTAGCCGCACATTTTAATGGCGCATCTCAATCCCTCAGCATCAATACCGATGGAAGTACAGCACACCCCAGCGCCATGCTGGATGTGAAAAGTACGGCAAAAGGTGTATTGGTTCCACGTATGAGTAAAGCAGAAAAAACTTTAATAGCTTCCCCCGCTACTGGACTCCTGATATTTCAGAATAGTCCTGACAGCACAGGTTTTTATTATTATGATGGCAGCAAATGGGCCTGGTTATCTGATGCCAACAATTCGGATACCACTGCCTGGAAAATAACCGGGAACGGCAATATCAAATCAACCAATTTCATTGGCACCACCAATGACAGTGCTTTACGGTTCAGGATCAGGAATAAACCTTCTGGTATTTTGGATTCGATCTCACAAAACACAGGACTTGGTTACCGGTCACTAGCCAATAACAGCTCTGGTTATGGAAATACTGCATTGGGTTATTTATCGCTCGATAGTGTTACAACGGGGTATTGGAATACCGCCATTGGCCACCAGGTATTACAGAATAATAGTACAGGATATGATAACACCGCTGTTGGAAATTCTGCAATGCAAACGCACCGAGTGGGTTATTCAAATGTAGCGATAGGTGCTGGTGCAATGCTTTTAGCAGATAGCAACTATTATACAACCGCAGTAGGTAGGGCAGCCTTGATAAGTGCCATTAATACCATTGGTAATACGGCTATTGGACAAGGCAGCATGGTAAATCACCTCAAAGGTGATAATAATACTGCTGTTGGAATGGAATCTCTTGAAAAAGACAGTATTGGCAATGCCAATGTAGCCATTGGATGGCGATCACTTAGAAATAATAAACAAGGTGTAGAAAATACTGCAGTAGGGGTTGGTTCTATGGAAGCCAATAACAAAGGAAGTTACAATACAGCCGTGGGAAGATCTGCCTTGTTCAACAATGCCAAGGGACTTGGCAATACCGCCATTGGATATTCTTCTATGACGCAAGTAGACAGTGCTTCCTACAATACAGCCGTTGGTTATCAATCAGCCTATTACGATTCAACTGGTTATGCCAATACAGCAATTGGCTCATATGCCCTGACCTATAATAAAATAGGCATCAGGAATACTGCAGTGGGTTATACTGCTGCCTATTTTAATACCCGGGATTATAATACAGCGGTCGGATTCCGAGCACTTATTAATAATAGTTTAGCATCAACCTTAAGTACTGAAGCCATAGAAAATACCGCCATCGGTACAAAAACACTTCAGGCCAATGCTAATGGAAGCAAGAATACAGCCGTAGGTTTTTATGCATTGGCTAAATATCTTGATGGATATTATATTTTCGGTCCACCAGGAAATATGAATACCGCAGTAGGCGACTCCGCCCAAGCAAATAGTTATGGAAGCGGCAATACCAGTATGGGTAATGCTACGCTCAGCAATAATCAATACGGGGAATATAACACCGCCATGGGCGATTCCGCCATGAGTCGGGCTTTTAATTCAAGTTATAATGTGGCAGTGGGTTTTAAATCGTTGACCAATAATAATGCTACTTATCCCAACACGGCAGTTGGGTATTTAAGCTTAGATAGTAACAGTACCGGCTACGCGAATACTGCATTGGGCAGTTATGCATTAAGTATAAACAAAGTAGGTGTAAATAATACTGCCATCGGAAATGCAGCCATGTACCTAGCTCGGAATAATGCAAATCCAAGTTATGTGTATGATAATACCGCTATCGGCAATGATGTATTAAGATTTACAAGGTACTACGGACAAACCGGTGTTGGCGCGGGAGCACTCAGAAATGATACTGCCGGTGTGTATAACACTGCACTTGGGTATTTATCAATGTATGCAAACCTAAGGGGCTTTAACAATACCGCAGTGGGAACAAGTTCTCTTCGCAATGATACCACTGGTTCATATAATACTGCCCTAGGTGTAAACAGTTTGTTCAATCAGAATAATGGTTTTAATAATGTGGCGGTTGGTTTTCAATCTATGTTCAATAATATTACTGGTGGCGGAAATACTGCAATTGGAATCAATGCTTTGTATAATCATAAAAAATTCGACGTCAATACCGCGGTGGGTGCTGAAGCTATGTATTTTGATACTTCTGGATCCTTCAATGCGGCATTGGGCTACCGCGCATTACGCTACACTAAAAACGGATTTGAAAATACAGCCCTTGGTGTAGGCACAATTGAATACACCGATTCGTCATCTTATAATACTGCCGTAGGTAGAGGTGCCAGTTTTGCAAAAGGTGGAACGTACAATACTTCTATAGGTTTTTTTGCCTCAGGATATGGTGCCGGAATACCTACCAGCAATTATTATGTGAATTATACTACCAATATTGGTGCCTATGCAGGGTACAAAAATATTGCTGATCAAAATACCTTCGTGGGCAGTTATGCTGGATATGGCGCCGGAGCCGATTCGCTTCGGGGAATTGAAAATACTGGCATCGGTACCTATTCCCTTGCTTTCAACACCAGTGGAAAAAGCAATACTGCTGTTGGTATGGGGCCTTTATATTTCAACAGTACTGGTACCGGAAATTCAGCGATTGGCACCCGAACCTTAATTAATAATACTTCGGGTAACGGTAACTCTGCCCTGGGTGATAGTGTACTGACCAACAACTTTACCGGATCGTATAACACTGCCCTTGGATATTTTTCCAATACCAGCGCAAGCAATCTGGACAATGCTACAGCCATTGGCGCCAAAGCCTATGTGGCACAAAGCAATAGCATGGTGCTGGGTAGTATCAATGGGGTAAATGGTGCTACATCAAATACAAAGGTTGGCATCGGTATAACCACGCCGGATTCAAGTTTTTCAGTAGCAAATAATTTTTTGGTAGGCAATTCGGGTACCATCCAATTCGATAACAGTGTGCCGGTGATGAACTATATGTTTAAAAGCGGAACTATCAATGCCGACAGGATGATCGTGGCACATAGCAAATCCTTTCCCACATGGGGTTTGCAGTACCAGGATAGTAATGATAAATTCAATTTTTTAGCAGGAGGGGCTGATGTACTTACCGTTGATCTTGGGCTATCAAGAGTAGGTATCGGTACCAATACTCCAGCTTTTCAGCTGGAATTATCGTCTAATTCAGCAGCAAAACCAGGCAGCAACTTATGGACAGTCTCTTCTGATGAGCGGCTAAAGACCATCAATGGAAATTATACCAAGGGATTGAGTGATGTGCTAAAACTAAATACCATCATGTATCACTATAAGCAGGGCAATGAACTTCACTTACCTACAGACGAACAGTTTTACGGATTTTCTGCACAGGAAGTTCAAAAAATATTCCCGGAAGCCGTTAAAACAGGCAAGGGAGGATACCTGACTTTTGATTTTCATCCGATCCTGGTTTCCTATATCAATGCATTTAAAGAACAGCAGCAACAGATTGATAAGCAACAGAAAACAATTGAAGAACTGATCATCCGGATAGAAAAACTGGAGAAAAAGTAGCTATTCTGGAATATATAAAACGATTTAAAGATTGTTTAAAATGTGATTGGAGTTCGGTGTTACAGAGTATTTTTTATTGCCCCTAAAATGGACATGCTTTAAAAAGAAATATATTATGTAAATTGCCTTAGCCTAATTCCAACCCATATTAAACCACATATTGATCATTTTAAAACACCTGTTATGTTTTTAAAGAAAACGGGATTGTCATTGTGTGTGTTGTTTGCCCTAAACTCGAAGGGTCAGCAATTGGTTAGGGCTACGGATGTAAAAATGGTAAGCAGCCCGGGTACCAAGATCGTCATGACCGGTGGTATCAGTTTTATAGGAACCAGCAACTGGATCGACAGTGGGCAAACCTACCTGTATAAGAACACAGGCACCAACCCCGAAGGATGGTTGGATTCTACTGCCGCTGGTGTTATGGATCTAAGCAGTACCGGTAATGTTTTTTTTAACGGATCCTTTTTACAAAGCTTTTTTGGCAAGACAAGATTTTACGACCTTACTATAAGGAATACAGTTGGCGATACTTTACTTTCATCCTGCGAAGTAAGGAATCTACTGCACCTTGATACCGGTTACGTATTTACGAAAAGTGGATTATGGAAAGACAGTTTGCTGGTATCTAACCCATCCACTACCGCTATTTCTTCCTCCAGCAACTATACAAGAAGTTGGGTGAACGGGCGTTTGAGCCGTGTGGGTAATTCCATTGGCAGTTTCTATCTGTTCCCCATTGGCAAAACAGATAGCCTGTATGCTCCCATTAAACTGACAAAAATAAATACCAATAATGCCACCTGGACGGCCGAGTATTTTGATGGATTTCCCTACGACTATTTAAATGTGTTTAATCCTCCAATTAATCATATCAGTCGTGTTGAATACTGGGAGATTACCAGCAATACTATCGGTGCCGATGATGATGCAAAAGTGAGTTTATCCTGGAGGGGTCATAGCCGAGTAGCCAGTGGCCTTCCGACTGGAGCAAGAGATAGTTTATTGGTGGCGCAATACATCAACCGTCCGGGGATGATCTGGGATAATCCGGCTGGCTGGGGTGCGGGAAATAATACAGGTACTGATAGTCTTTCCGGATACGTTAATGCACCTGGTTTAAGTGGTAGCTTCGATACTTTACAAAGAAGGTTCACAATAGGTACCGAAAGCCCATACAATAACCTACCCCTGAAACTCCTTTATTTTACAGCCCTTGCAGATGGCAATAAAGTAAGGTTGAACTGGAACGTGACCAATGAACAGGATATGCGTGTATATGAAGTGGAAAAATCGCTGACGGCAAATGGCTTCTCGCTTTTATCAACAGTGAACTCGTTGCAACGTACACAGGCTCTGTATACCGATTATGATCCTGCTCCGGCAACCGGATGGAATTATTACCGCTTAAAAATGATCGACAAAACAGGCAATTTCAGTTACTCACCTGTACGCGCCGTGAAATTTGATAAGGGTATGGAAGACATCAAGATTTTCCCGAATCCTGCGGTAGATATCTTGAATATACAGTTGCCGTCATCGTATATCAACAAAGTAACGCTTCAGGTTTATGGAAGCGATGGTAAATTCATATCATCCATCAAACCCATAAGCAATATGGTAGAACTGAAAGTAATGCCATTGGCATCCGGCACTTATTTCTTACAGGTGTTGAAAGAGGATGGAAGTAAAATGACTTATCGATTTGTAAAACAATAAATAATCAAACTTTAGTACCCATGTATCAATCAATGAAAATAATAGCTACCCTGAGTTTGGGATTGTGTTTCAGCTTCGCAGCTGATGCGCAACAAACCAACAACAGCAGTTATCAGTTGGCTTCAAAAAAAACAAATGAAACCAGTTCATTGGCCGTGCCGCTAAATGATAACCTAGAGCCAAAGCCTATCGCAGCCAAGTTGGGCGCTTCCCCAATTGCGCCCATCGTTCCGGGTGGTAATTTTAAACCTACTGATACCAGGATATCACCTGCTGTAAAAGTTCCGGCTACCAAAGATTATATTCCACCCGCTGCATTTGTGCCAATGGCTGGCAGTTTGCCAATAGCAGCTGGTACCAAGGGAGAAAAGATCAGCAACCCGCCACAAAAACAATAAAGAACGCTCATCCCAAAAGGATAAAAACATTTTGTTTATAGCAGCTTCCCTTTTGGGAAGCTTTTTTGTATGCAACCAATCAGTTAATTTCGTGAAAACAATTTTACTATGATACAACGCCTTCAAACTCTTTGGCTCTTGCTGGCTGCAGCCTGTGCTTTTGCGGGTTTTAAATTTTCGTTTTACAGCGGCACTAACGCAAAAGGATTATCGCCCTACGAATTATTCGGCGCAGAAAATCTTTTATTGTTGCTTACTACCCTTGCGGTAGGGGCATTGGCTTTGATCACCATATTCCTTTTTAAAAACAGGTCGCTCCAATTCCAGCTCTGTTTGCTGGGTATACTGCTGGAAGGCTTACTCCTCTTTTTATATTATCGTGAAGTGCAGAATTTTAAAATGGGTACTTACTCACTCAGCGCCATTTTACATCCGCTCATCATTATTTCATTTTTTATGGCAGCTAAAGGAATACGGAAAGACAGCAAGATCATAAAAGAGAGTGACAGGCTGCGCTAAAACAATTATTTGTTCAGGTATTGTCCGGTAATGCTTGCTTTACATTTCACCAGGTCAGCAGGCTTTCCGGCGAATACCAGGTTACCCCCTGCATCACCTGCTTCGGGTCCCAGATCAATGACCCAATCGGCCGAGCGGATCACATCGGTATTGTGTTCAATAACTATTACCGAATGCCCCTGTTCTATCAAGGCATGAAAAGAAGCCAACAGTTTTTTTATATCATGAAAATGTAATCCGGTAGTGGGTTCATCAAAAATGAACAACAAACTTCCTTGTCCGGTACCCTTACCCAAAAAAGAAGCCAGTTTTACCCGCTGTGCTTCTCCACCACTAAGGGTATCGGAAGATTGACCGAGTTTCACATAGCCCAGTCCTACCTCACTCAGTGGCTGAATTTTTTTAGCCACAGCATTTTCACTGGCAAAAAAATCGATCGCATCATCTACGCTCATTTCAAGTATGTCGTGGATATTTTTATCGCGATATTTTACTTCTAATACTTCTTCCTTAAATCTTTTTCCGCCACATACTTCACAGGTCAGGTGCACATCGGCCAGGAACTGCATTTCTACAACCTGTTCTCCTTCTCCTTTGCAGGCATCACATCGTCCGCCATCCACGTTGAATGAAAAATGCCGGGGTTGAAATCCGCGCATCTTACTGAGCGGTTGATCACTGAACAGATCACGGATCTCGTCATAGGCCTTGATATAGGTAACCGGGTTGCTGCGTGATGATTTACCGATCGGGTTCTGATCGATCATTTCGATACGGGCAATACGATCTATATCGCCGGTGATGCTGCGATGCCATCCTGCCTTTTCTACCGGTTCCCCTTTCATTTTTTGCAGGGCCGGGTACAGGATCTGCTTCACAAGGGTTGTTTTGCCACTCCCGCTCACCCCACTCACCACACAAAGTGTATTCAGGGGAAATTCCACGGTAATATCTTTCAAATTGTTTTGTCGAGCACCCGTAACCGTTACCGACCTATTCCATTTGCGAACCAATGCCGGTGGATCAATCGACAGTTTCCCGGATAAATATTTACCCGTGAGACTATCCAGATTGTTGATAATGGCATCATAGTTGCCTTCGGCCACCACTTCGCCTCCCTGGTGACTGGCCAGTGGGCCCATATCGATGATATGATCCGCTTCACGCATCATCATTTCATCATGTTCCACCACCACTACGGTATTATCCAGATCACGCAATCCTTTCAACACTTGTATCAGTCGCGCCGTATCACGAGAATGCAACCCGATCGAAGGTTCATCCAAAATATATAAAGCATTGGTGAGATTGCTGCCGAGGCTACGGGTCAGTTGTATACGCTGGCTCTCGCCACCACTGAGCGAATTGGCCAGTCGGTTCAGCGTAAGGTATCCCAGTCCTACATCCAATAAGGTATTGATGCGATATCCGATCTCCGTGAGGATGCGTTTAGCCACCTGTTGATCATAGGCACTCAACAGCAATGCATCAAACCAAACTTTAAGGTCCTTCACCGGCCATTCACACAATTCGCCGATATGTTTTCCACCCACCTTCACATATAAAGCTTCTTTTCGTAAACGGTAACCCATACACGAAGTACAGCTGGTACGTCCGCGGTACCGGCTTAACAGCACCCGGTACTGGACCTTGTATAAATTCTGTTCTACTTCTCTGAAAAAATCATTGATCCCGTTTACATGCGCATTACCTTCCCACAGATCTTTCAATTGTTCATCGGTGAGTTCGTGGATGGGTTT
>Ga0194056_10000497_pt1 | contig 21433 bp, 22 predicted proteins | sample SepL4413m_MetaG_FD_155458 | JGI IMG/M metagenome (GOLD analysis project Ga0194056, IMG submission 155458) | Anoxic zone freshwater microbial communities from boreal shield lake in IISD Experimental Lakes Area, Ontario, Canada - Sep2016-L442-13m | ecosystem: Environmental > Aquatic > Freshwater... | reverse complement strand
CGCTGCGCTCCCTCCGTCTTCGCCGACGCCTCCGAAGACCCCTGATTGACATCAGAAGAGTAGTTCAGTATCATTAAACCATCAGGAGGCCAGAGTCAGTTTTAACAATACACGGGACATCCCCAGGGAGCTTTTCCGTTAGCCGTTCCCTCTCTCTAAGGCCGCCGGGTCCAAGAGCGTTTCTTGATCCATTCCTGGTTTTCGTCAGACAGCTTTTCGGTCAGTATCTCAACAGTAGAGCCGTCCTTCTTCACAAGTTTCACTTTACCAGCGATCATGCCGCCAAACTTAGCGTCAATCGTGCGCCCTTTTAGATCGGTCCAGGTTCGCCACTTGGCTGCTTCCTCTGCAACTTTGCGTACCTTTTCGTCCCGCGCACGGTCAACTCCTTCACGACCTTCCACAATCCAGTGAATGTCCTTGCCATCATTCCATGAACTGTGCTGCTCGACAGTGATCTGGGCCAAGTAGTGTCGCCAAAATGCCTTCTCGGGGTAAGTTTCGTCACCACGACACTCCCATGCATCGCGCATCAAAAATGTCGATTATTTTATACTGGTCAGCAAACTGTTGTTTGAGACTCTCGGCCAGAGCCATTACTTCGTTTCGTGATGCCGTCGAGCTGACCAACAGTTCCATGAAGAATTTTCCGTTGGCGTCCTCACGCTTGCTCAGAACCTCATATGAGATAATCTGCTTATTCGCCGGTTGTTCACGCGGCTTCGCCACAGTATCGACTGCTCGCTTTGCATTGGCCTCAGCCTGCTCTTTCCGATTCGTCTCTTCTTGCTTCGTTACTGCAGTGTCAGCATCAGCTTTTCGCTTCATATCAGCCTCGGCTGTTCGATCCGCAGCAATCTTGCCCGCCTCGGCTTTCTGATTGTCCAATTCGGCTTGCCGTGCTGCTGTAATCTTAGCCTCCGCAACTTTATGCTTATCCGCTTCGGCTTGCTGTGCCGCTGCAATCCACGCCTCTTCAGTTTTCTGCTTGTCTTCCGCCGCACGTTGTTCTGGCGTGAGAGCTGCACGTCGGGTAGTCTCTTGATTGGAAAGCCCCGTACAGAATAAAAGTCAGAACCACGAACAGACAGCCAAGCCCCACCTTCGCTTTCGGTGAAGACGCAAACCCAGTATTTACTTCTGTCAGGAGTATCGGATCCTCCCTTCCCTGATATGGGATTGGGCTGTCAACAGCGGGTGCATCAAGCGGAACCAACTGCCCGCTGTTAATCGCAATCCTGCCCTTACATCCCTTGCATGTAACCCCACCTCTCTTCTTGAAGACCGTGATCTTCTCGGAGCAATATGGGCAGCGTCCGTTGCCGGCAGGAACGAAAAGAGCGACGAACAAAGCAATGAATGGGGCAGCGAGTATCGCGGGACCGAGAAATATAAGCAAAGATGACAGCACGAAAGCCGAGAACAACTTCGTGAAAAACCCCACTTCCGAATTGGAGTTGGAACGGCTATCGCAGTCTCCTGGTCATTATTGACGGACTTCAACTATTAGGATCGTAGTCATGAAACTCAACGCCACTGGTGGGGAAGAATCTCGCCCCCGGCACCCCCCCCTTTGTTTTTAGAAGGGCATGGTACTGTTCGATATTCTACCCCTCCACCCCTCTCCTTACAATAGTTCAGCAATGGGGGCCATATCGGCGCACAAAAAAGTTCCTCGCCAATCAGCAAAGGGCTTTCGATTACGGCCGGATCATCTATGAACCAATACGCCGACACTCGACATCGCACAAATCGTTGTAGATTCTTAGCCCATTTTCGCAATGTGATCCATCACCTTACGCAATCCGTTTAGCTCTTCACGCACCCCTTTCATCTCCTCTCGCAGCGATGCTAACTCCTCCCGGCAATCCGGATTATTCGACTGCGATTTGGGATCGCCGATAAACCATGCAGCCAGGAATCCAGCGAATGTACCGAATAGACCAACACCCGCGCACATTAGTATGCCTGCGATCAAACGACCCTCGGAAGTTACAGGATACCGATCACCGTAGCCGACAGTGGTGATTGTGGCAAAGGCCCACCAAATGGAGTCCTCAGCAGTCTTGATGTTCGACTCTGGTTCTGTCTCAAAATGAAGCATCGCGATACTACAGAAGACGACCAGCAGAATTGCAACAAGGCCCGCCGCTAGGAACGTGTTCTCTGCTCGGCGTCGCAGGACCAGCGAGGCCAGTAGTCTCGTTGCTCGAAGGCCTCGCAGAACGCGGAATACGCGAACCACACGAGCTGCACGACCCCAACGGACCACGTCAAGCGTTGGGATTGAGGACAGGAGGTCCAGCCAACCCCACGAAACAAAATAATGCCAGCGATCGGGTGCCCGGAGAAAACTGACTACGAAGTCAACGAAGAACAACGCGCAGACAACGAAGTCCGCGTAGTCCAAAATGCCCTGCGTCTCCGGCTCGAAGCGAACGAAATTCTGTGCCGCGAGGGCTCCGAGGGCGTACAGACAGAGAATCAGCATGAAGAGTTGGTAACTTCCCGAAACAGGACGCTTGTTCTCGCTGTTCATCACTATCCATTCTAACGTCGGGGTTCAAAAAAATGGGTGCAGTCCTCTCATTCGGGCAAAAACCGACGGAAAACGGCAATTTTGAGTACCGAACGGCTTTTAATACACAGAACGTGCATCATAGCAGGGAATTCCACTAACGCAAGGGAGGCGTTTCTTGAGCGGCCGAAAGGCTTGGGTTATAGTCACTCGCGCAGAAATTGCTATTGAAAAAGGAGGCACCTTTCGCGATAAACCGCAAAGTAACAACAACCACGGTTCTCGAGGAAAGGACGCCTCCCATGCGAAATTCTAATCTACTCGGCCTGTACCTGGCAACCCTGATCTCCAAGGATTTCCAGGAAATCGATGAAGAACTTCGGCGCACTCAGGAGGAAGCCAGCCAGGAAATGACACGGGCAATCCAGCCGTTGCAGAAGACGGTCACCCCTAGCGGAGCATTCACTCCTATGATATAACCGTCCCTATGGTAGTTTTTTGGTCTCGGTGGCGTTTGCGCCTGTTTGCCAATGCCTGCTTATTACCGTTATTTCATCAATTCAGATGTCCGCGCGGTTTATAAATGTCCGCGCGGGTTATAGGCGATTGCGAGCACGCCTGCTCAGTCGCGATCAGCAGCGGTTTGAAGGATGGGTGCAATGGCGATCACGATCCACTGCCAAGGGTGCGGTAAAGCACTTTCTTGTCCGGCTAACCTACTCGGCAAGATCGCCCACTGTCCAGCATGCGGCAGTCACGTCCAAGTCCAAGTCCCGAAAGCCGTATCAGAAATAGGGAGGACGCAACATGGCAGGTCAAAGACAATACTGTAGCAAGTGTGGTCACGAATGGTATCCGCGTGGGCACGACGCTTCGCGAAGCTGTCCAAATTGCGGAGTCCGGTTCCTTCCACTCCGCGCGGGGGTGTTCTCCAGTTTTTCCGGTTGCCTAGTAAAACTTGTTCTAATTACTGGTGGGCTGTTCCTGCTCGTCATGTTTGGCCCGTGCCGTATCGACACCAAACCCAAGCCTGCATCGTCGTTACCGGCTGAGAATCAGAAGAAGACCTCCCAATCAACCACAGTGCCGCGATCACAACCAGATCAACCGGCAGCGCGCTTACTGGCTGAGAATCCAGAGACAAGCACCCAAGCAACCATAGCACCCCGACTGCAGCCAGAGCGACCGGTAGATCCGCCGCCCACAAGAATTGCTGACCAAGAGACAACGTCAAAGCAACTCCCAGAGCTAAACAAGGATACGCCCGTGCTCAGAACCTGGACGGATTCAACTGGGAAGTACAAGACGGGCGCGAGATTTGGGGGCATCGCGCTCGGGAAGGTCAAACTGAATAAGGAAGATGGAAATACGATCGAACTGCCGTTGAATAGGCTGTCTGACGACGATCAACAATGGGTCGCAAATAGAGAGAGGCCGACATCTCTGGATAGAGTTGAACTGCGGAATGGCGGTACGTTGGAATGCACTGTTCTCCAGGAGGGTGCCACCAGCGTTGCCATTCTGTATCGCTCCAGTGTTATGCATTTTCCACGCTCAGACGTGGCGTCGGTAAGTCGCCAGTCTACGGTGACAGAATCCACATCGACGCAACTGCGAGTGACCACTCGCCTGTCTGATAACAGCGTTACCGTGCAAACGGTTGCGGCACAGGTTTGGGCGTCGGACTTCAAGCAGATTCCGGCGACCGTTATCGACGTTGGCATAATGCGGAATGTCCCCTACAAATCGTATCTTGCTGGGGGTGATTATGAGATCAACGTCTATGGCGATCCCGAATCGCCGGCCGGGTTTGAGATTGGCGTTCACGGTCCTCTTGTGAACGATGACCAGGCAAAGCAGAATTGCATTGAGTGCGCCTGCAAGCTCCTTGGCGAACCAGCGGACCAACAGGTTGTGCGGGCGATGTCTATGGAAAAGGATCAAAAGGTCCGTAATGGTGTGACGTTCGAGGTCACTCCTCCAAGTGCCTCGGACGCCTATGGTAGTTGGTGGGTATCGATATACGACGATCACGCACTGGATGCCGCGAGGGCGAGCGATGCGGAACTTAAATCGATAACCGTTACCAGGAATGTGGCTGTACCGACGGTCAGAAAACGGACTTCCGAAACATCAGGAGAGAGCCGCGATATGGACGGTTCGGATGACTGGCATCCCCAAGATTATCGGTTCGCTCGGGCGACAAGTACGGCATCGAGTGGCGCGGGCGGCCGAGGGTCAGTATACGTTCGTGGCTATACCCGAAAGAACGGCACCTACGTGCAGCCACACACCCGCAGTGCGCCGCGAGGAGGCAGGAGGTAGCCGAAGGCAGAATGGTGGCAGGAGATACAGCGATGAAGCGATGTACTTTGCCCCTGGTGTTCCTTATCACTACGGCGGCAACGCCCATATCGATGGCAGCCTTCAACACCGCCACGCCGTCAACTCCCGCAGCTGCCGCCGCACCAATTCAGGTGAAGGTCTGGACGTGGCTCATCAAGATACAAAACATGGACTACCCCAACGATGAACTCACCGCGGACATGTTCGTTACGTTCACCTACGATCTCGAGTTCAAAGAAAAGGTCAACCCGATGACGCACTTCTAGCTCGCTGAGGTGAAGAGCGTAACTACGTAACAAGGAGATTGCCCGTGAAGAAGCAGTATGTAACGTCTGCCTTGCCAATCATTTGTCTTTATGTTCTCTTGGGTAGCATTGTTGCTTGCAAAGGTCGACCAACTGATCTATCTCCACCACAAAATACCTCAAATCGGTTTGCCTGGCGTGCGGCGTTGAAGGCCGAAGATGAACCGACATTCCGAGAGATGCGGTTTTTGTTGTCACAGATCAATATGTCCACAGTCTCGGACCCAGATCTGAAAGAGGTCATTGAGTACCAGGAACGTTTGTGCAACTTCTGTATTGAAGCGGGAGTACGCAGGGATGCCAAAATGAATATAAAGAGCATGTTAGCTACGATTGATTACAAGACCGTGGCTTCAACGCTGACTAGGAAAGGAGTTACGAAAGCGCCCGCGGAAGCCGCACGACTCGTCGACGAAGGGGCCGCTCTTTATACTGGTTACGACAAATATTTCGAGGTACGATTGGTCGTGGCCAACCGATACTTGTGACAGTACCAGCCGAATAATCCAAGTGGTCTGTTTGAATTTGCACTTCAAATTCTGGACGGCGAGGCCAGATTCCAAATGCTGAACGGCTCCCGGAACACCCCTCCCGATGGTCTCATTCTATCATTTCCGCACGTCATTGGCACTTGCAAGGGCTTGTATTTCTCGCCAAAAGCGCCTCTAATCACGCAATCCCCCGCGGATAAACAACTTGTTTTACCTATCACCTTACACGGAGGAAAGAACTATGGCCAAAGCCACTGCCCCAAAGAAACCCCTGACCAAGACCGAACTGCTCGCCAACATCGCCGCCGTCACCGAACTGCCCAAGACGCAGGTTGCCGCCGTACTGAATGCCCTGGCTGCCGAAATTGAGAAGAGCCTTGGCAAAAAAGGTGCTGGGGCAATCACGATCCCCGGCCTTGTGAAGATCGAGAAGAAGCAGGTTCCAGCCCGCAAGGCCGAGAAAGGCGTGCCGAATCCGTTCAAGCCAGGCGAACTGATGGATCGTCCCGCGAAGCCAGCCTGTAGCAAGGTCAAGGTGCGGGCGTTGAAGATGTTGAAAGATATGGCGAAGTAGCGGTCACTTTTCAGGCAAAGGAATCGCCATGATCGATGACGAAAAGGAAGTTGCGCAACTCTTACGCGACATGGAGGGGCAACTCCCGATTAGCGTGCGGCCTGCCCGAGAACTTGTGGAGTCGCTGACCCGCCGCGGAACTAAATGTCGCCCGGATGAGAATCTCTCAAGCTGATCGACGAGCAAACACCGGCCGAGTTGGATCTGGATCTGATTGTAGATAACTATGCGACTCATAAGCACCCCAACGTGCAGAAGTGGCTGAAACGGAATCGGCGATTCCATATCCATTTCACGCCGACCAGCAGTTCGTGGCTGAATCTGGTTGAACGATGGTTTCGTGAGATCACGGAGAACCGAATCCGCAGGGGCACATTCCGCAACGTCGACCAGTTGTTTCAAGCGATTACGGAATTCATCGAACATAACAACGAGTCGCCAAAACCGTACGTATGGACTGCCAAGGCCGAAGAAATTCTCGCCAAAGTACAACGGGCAAGGAAAACCCTCGATAAATTACAATCTGATTGAGACACTACACTAGTCGCGGGTTCTGAGCCAACGCACCGACAACCTCTTGCCGGCCCGACAGGCAGAAATGGCTTTACGCAGCTTCTGGATTTGATCGACCGAACGATGTAGCATCTTGGCCATGACCGCTTCCATCACGGTCACAAACCCTTTTCGACGCCCGGGCTTCCCATAGCGCGATTGAATCGCAGATTCCAGGAGATGGACTTTCAGCAAGAACTCCCGGCGAAGCGAGTTCTCGCCAGCGTTCAGTAGGCGAGAGGTGACTGGGAGTCTCTGACATGAGAAGATAGGGAATATAACGGTGGTAAAGATCGCCATCTTTTCACTAATGAATGTTGTCTAACACACCGTGGTGATGGCCGGTGAGGTGTTTTCGCGAGAGGTGCGCACGCTGGCGCAGTAGGCTTCCGTTAACCGACGGCCGGCTCTACGACTTCTTCACGCTGGTCTCCCAGATACTGCACACCTACGGCAAGGGCAGTGCTTATGTCGAAATCGCCCGCTGGGATGGCGCGGTGTGCGAGGAATGCGGCGACACCTTGGATGAAGACGATCATTACTGCTGCCAGCACTGCGGCAGCGCGCTCTGTTCGTCCTGTACCGTTACCTGCCATGGATGCCATGATTCGTATTGCTCGGAATGTCGCCGCCATTGCGCGGCATGCGGAGAAGATTGTTGCAACTCCTGTCTCGAAGTGTGTCGCGTGTGCCGCAAGCGTTTCTGCAACAACTGCCTTGCAGAAGGGCTGTGCCAATCATGTTACACCAAAACCCATGAAGAGGAACAAGACGATGAATTCTGTGAAGAGCCCCAGTGCGAATCACCCAGCTTTGTCGGACAAAACACAAGAGAACCTGCAACGGCATAAACCGCCGCAGGGCCTGCGATTTAGCCCCACAGCCTGGGCCAAGCTGCTTTATTTACGCGACGCCGGCGATAGCGAAGTGGGTGGTTTTGGCATCTCGGCAACCGATAATCTGCTCAATATCGAGGATGTTGCGCTCGTGCGGCAGAACTGCGACCTGGCCTCTGTCATGCTCGACGATCAGGCGGTGGCAGACTATTTTGACCGCCAGGTCGATGCCGGCTGCCATCCAGAACAGTTTGGCAGGATCTGGATTCACACGCATCCCGGTTCGTCTCCTCAGCCCAGCGCAACGGACGAGCAGACATTCGCCCGTGTCTTTGGCCGGACCGAATGGTCCGTGATGTTCATTCTCGCCCGTGAGGGTCGAACTTACGCCCGTTTGCAGTTTCACGTGGGGCCGGGTGGTTCCGTGCTTCTACCGGTTGAAGTTGATTACAGCCGCGCTTTTGCAGCCAGCGACCATGCGGCTTGGCAGACGGAGTACGTGGCCAACGTCGAGGTCGAGCCGTGGCCGCCTGAGCCGAAGGTCTTAACTCATTTGGAACCGCACAAAGAGGGGGCTAGCCTGCTGACACCTCACACGGATTGGCCCGATTTCTGGGACGATCTGTTCCAAGAAAAGCTCGTTGATGCCTGTGCAGAGGCTCCCGTAGGAGGATTTTATGACGACGAATTCTGAACCCAATCGTTTTGTACGGCAGCAAGAGCTGGTTCCCCGGGACCGGTTGGCCAATCTCAAAGTGACGATCATCGGCGTGGGTGCCATTGGTCGCCAGTTGGTGCTGCAGCTTGCCGCCATGGGTGCTCCGCGGTTGCAAATCGTGGATTTTGACGTCGTTGATCTTTCCAACGTTACGACCCAAGGCTATCTGAGTGCGGACGTTGGTCTCTCCAAGGTCGAGGCGACCGCGGCCGCCGTCAAGCAACTTGATCCGGCCATCGCCGTCGAGTGCATTCAAGATCGCTACCGGCCAAGAATCGAAATTGGCGAGGCGGTCTTCTGCGCGGTGGATTCGATTGATGCCCGTTCGGCCATCTGGCGATCCTCGGGCCCACGCTGTCGCTTCTGGTGCGACGGGCGAATGCTCTCGGAGGTGATTCGCGTCTTGGCGGTGGCGGATTCTGTCAGTCGCGACCATTATCCCACGACGCTTTTTAGGCAGGCCGAGGCTCAGCGAGGCTCCTGCACGTCGCACAGCACCATCTACGCCGCCAGCATTGCCGCAGGGATGATGGTTCACCAGTTCACCCGTTGGCTCCGCGACATTCCCCTGGACCGCGACACGTCGCTCAATCTTCTCGCCGGGGAATTGGTCGCCTGCTGAAGCGGACATGCGTCTCTCATCTCGGGGAGACCTGTTAGCACCCCGTAATGTTTCGTTTTTCGTAGCCGCCATGCAGTACATGCATGGCGGCTACGTTTGTTTTCTGCCGTTTCCTACCGTTCCGTTATTTCCCTCCCTTTAATTCCAGAGGACTCACATGTTTCAATCGCAACTCGATTGTGCCGTGGCTCGCGCCACGGGTGAAAGCCGTGATACTATCAGCCACCTGGGCTTCAGCCTTGCTGATCCCGAGTTGGTGGACTATGACCCGGAACCTTATCACCGAGGTCCCCAAGTCGTGGATTGGGATGCGCTGGAAGCTCATCGCCAGAGTGTGCCGCATTAGCGGCACACCGCTACTCAAGACCTATAAGTGAATGGAGAAGATATGGGAGAACTGATCGTTCTCGGAATTCTGATTGGCGTAGGTACTTGGCTTTACAAAGCCGGCAAACGCCTCGGCAGCCGCAAGGGCTTCAATGTGGGCCGCGGCCGACGCCGCCACTAAAGCCCCCCCTTGTTCTGCATACCTGTCGCAACTGCACTGGGTCTTTCATGGCCCAGCCGCAGTTGACGCAGGAAGCAGGACAAATACCCCCGACTAGGAGCCAGGGAGTATCAGGGTGTTTCTTTTTAGCTATTGGCCGCAGGTTCGCTGTCTTGCTGTAATTACTCATTGTTCCAAGTGAATGAACGAATCACGAGGTTCGTCGGCCTGGGGGGTGGTCGGGCAAAGTATTGGCTGATTGAACCACCCAGCCGAGGTTAAAATCGCAATTCAGGTTGTGCTGCGGGAATCACGTGCGCGAAGAGCGCGTCGGTTGACAAAATAGTGTCCCAGCTTGACAACATTTATGTCTGAATTGACAGCATTTATGTCCGCCACCACAAGGGTGCGTCACACGTCCAGGTTCCGCGCCTCCAGGGCGTGTTTTTCGATAAATTCGCGACGCGGCTCGACCTTGTCGCCCATGAGGATGCGGAATAAGTCGTCGGCTGCGCCGGCATCTTCCATGGTGACTTGCAAGAGCGTACGGTTCGCTGGGATCATGGTCGTGTCGCGCAACTCCTCGGGGTCCATTTCCCCGAGACCTTTGAAACGCGTGACCTTCATCCCCCTCTCACCGCCGCTACGGACGGCGGACAGCAGGCCGCGGAGATCGTCTAGCCCGACGGTATTTTCGCCGCGACGGAGAAGATAGCGAGGCTCCTCCATGCCGGTTCGCTCCTGCGGAATCAGGCTTTCGATCTCAAAGCCCATCTTCCGTAACTCGGCCAACTGACTGTTGATCGAACGGACCTCGTGGAACTCGACGATGTGCAGGCGGCTGCCAGGATGGCCGTTGCCATCCGCCTGACCATCCGCTTCAACGGAAGCGGCGGCGGGCGCAACGGCGGGCGCGACCTCGTCGGTAAGCTTCAGTTCCTTGCCCGACTCCTGCTCCTGCCGAGCAATGAACTCGTCGAGGGTCTCGCGCGAGGCAAACCAGTGTTCATTATGCCCAATGAAAACGTGATAGATCGGCAAGCGACCGGTGGCCGGATCCTGCCGCACGGCATGGGCGCGAAGGCTGATGCCGCGACGCTCCAGGGCCACGAGAGAATCCTCCAGGGCCGAAAGCGTGCGGCAGAGCCGCTCCATCTCGGCGGCGGCGATGGTGCGGCCGCCGCCAGGCTCGAAGGTGGCATCCTTCAAGCCGGATTCGAGCAGTTGGATGTTCATTTCCGCTTCGGTCTGCACGTAGTAGGTGTGCTTCTTGTGCGTGATCTTGAACAACGGCGGCTGGGCCACGTAGACGTGCCCGCCGCGAACGAGGTCGTACATCTGCCGATAGAAAAAGGTCAAGAGCAGGGTGCGGATGTGCGAACCATCGACGTCGGCATCGGTCATGATGATGACTTTGCCGTAGCGACGCTTGGTGAGATCAACTTCCTCGCCGATGCCGCAGCCGATGGCCGAGATCATGCTGCGAACTTCTTCGTTGGCCAGCACCTTGTCTTCACGCGATTTATAGGCATTGATGATCTTGCCGCGCAAGGGGAGGATGGCCTGGAACTCGCGGTCGCGGCCGCCTTCCGCGCTGCCGCCGGCCGAATCACCCTCGACGAGGTAAAGCTCACACCGTTCGACGATCTTGCTCGTGCAGTCGCGGAGCTTGCCCGGCAGTCCGCCGCCGGCCAGAATGCCCTTGCGGTCGCGGAGCAGGGCCTTGGCCTTGCGGGCCGCCTCGCGGGCTTCCGCCGCCAGCACCGCCTTGGCGATCATCAACTTGGCCGTCTTGGGATGCTCTTCCAGATATTTGGAAAGGAAGTCGCCGACGATCGAGTTCACCACGCCTTCCAGCTCGGGGTTGTTGAGCTTGACCTTGGTCTGCGATTCAAACTGCGGGTTCGGCATCCGGATCGAGATGATCGCCGTGAGGCCCTCTCGCAAATCCTCGCCCGTGGGCACGATATCCTTGAAGATGTTTTCCTTCTTGCCGTAGGCATTGAGCGTCCGCGTTAGGGCGGTGCGGAAGCCGGTCAGGTGCGTGCCGCCATCCTTGGTGTTGATATTGTTGACGTAACAATGAATGCTCTCGGTATACTCGGCGCAATACTGGAAGGCCACCTCGACTTCGATGGGAGGCTCTTCGCACTTGGCGTTGATATGCACGACGTCGGCGTGGATGCCCTCGCTGGCACGATTGAGATAGCGGATGAAGTCGAGGAGGCCGTCGTTGTACTGGAACGTCTCGCCTTCACCGTTGCGGAGATCCTTGTAGACGATCTTCACGCCGCGGTTGAGGAAGGCCAGTTCCTGAAGCCGCTTATGGAGGATGTTATTGTCGAACTTCAAGTCGCCAAAGACCTGGTAATCGGGCTTGAAGGTGGTCTTCGTGCCGGTGCCTTGGGCTATGCCGACGCGGATCACCGGGCCGGTCGGCTTGCCCCGTTCGTATTCCTGTTGATAGGCGTGGCCGCTGCGGCGGACTTCGACTTCACACCACTCGGAGAGGAAGTTCACCGCCTTCACGCCGATGCCGTGCAGGCCGCCGGAGGTCTTGTAGGCCTTGTTGTCGAACTTGCCGCCGTATTTGAGCATCGTCATCACGCCTTCCAAGGCGGACTTGCCGATGTTCGGGTCAAGGTCGACGGGAATGCCGCGGCCGTCGTCCGCCACGGTGATCGAACCGTCCGGGTTGACCGTCACCAGGATCACGGTGGCTTGGCCGGCCATGACTTCATCGATCGAGTTATCGACGACTTCGCTAACGAGATGGTGTAGTCCGCTGACGTCGCGATTGCCGATGTACATGCCGGACCGTTCGCGGACGTGCTCCAGGTCCGTGAGGTGGCGCATCTGGCCCGTATCGTACGGATTGTCGTTCCGGGAAGTCGTGTTTTGGGGATCGGCGTTTTGGGGATCGGTATTGGAATCGGTATTGGAATCGGTAGACATAGGGTCTCGTTCTCTGTAGGCGATTTGGAGTGCGGCAATAAATTGCCGCACTCTAAATTACTTGATTGCTCCCAGGCGGAAACGCAGGTCTTTGATGTTGTGGTCGGGTAGTAAGCGGTTGAGGGTAGTGAGGATGGCGGATTTTTGGAAGCCAAATTCCTGAATCAGGGCCGAATTGGTGACGACGACTTCCAGCGTTCCTCGCTTCAATTGGCCGACGCGGCTGTACTGTGCCCCCAGCGGACCGGCCGCCTCATTCCAGGCCGACCGATAGGCATCCGCACCTTGCACCCGGGCAAAACCACGCCGGGCCATGAGTTGTGTGAGGATGTCGGCGATACGTTCCGGACCGGGCATGGGGGGAAAGGAGTTACTCCTTCTCTTACTACTTCTGATCTCGTGCCAGCGGCATGATCACGTAGGCGTAGCCGTCGTCGGTGGAACAGACGGCCGCGCTCTCGGAATCACGCAACTCCATGAGCAGCGTTGCTTCCGGATTGAGTACGCGGAGGAACTCGTTCAGGTAGCGGGGATCGAGCGTGATGACGATCTCGGGTCCTTCGTAAGCAATCGGCAGTTCGACGTGCGATTCACCATACTCGGCCCCGTGAGCGACCAAAACCGCCTTGCCCTGGGCAAAGGTGAAATCGACGCCGCGACGCTCATCGCTGGTGACGATCATCGCCTGGCGGACCGCCGCGTAGAAGGGACCGACCGAGAGTTCAATGCGCTGGGTGTTGTCGCGACGGGGAAATACATCGCGCCACTTGGGAAAACGCCCTTCGACCAACCGCGAATACATCACGATGCGACCGCTCTTGATGAGCACGTCGTTCTCGCGGGCCGAAAGCTGCAAAACTTCCTCCTTATCGCCGATGGCACGATCAAGAAGTTGCATCGCTCGGGTGGGTACGATCGTCATGCGATCGCTTGCCGGAAGATCGCCGACCGACTTGGCCGGACCTTCCTGTCGGGCGAGACGGCGACCATCGGTGGCCACGGCCGTGATATGGTCTGCCGTCAGTTCCAGCAGCACGCCACCGAGGGCGTAGCGACTGCTCTCGCTATCGGTGGCAAAAACCGTGCGGCGGACAATCTCGCGGAAGAATCGGGCGGGCATTTCGTGATAATGAGCCTCATCGAAGAGCCCGACGGCTGGGAACTCGTCAGGATTTTCCGAAGGCAACTGGAACTCGCTCCGCTGACCGCGGACCTGGATCTTTCGGCCATCGCTTTCGACGGAAAGCATTTCGTCGGTGCTTTCGCGCAAAATTGACAGGAACCGCGAGATTGGCAGAACCACACTGCCGGGGGACTCGACGCTAATACCCTCCACATCAATGCGAATCCCGACCTCCAGGTCGGTGCCCATGAGGATGCCTTTGTCGTCATGCACTTCCAGCTTCAGGTTTTGCAGGATTGGTTTGGGACTGCGGGAGGGGGCCACGCTGGCGGCCGTCTGGAATGCGTGAAGCAACTTCTCGCGATCACATTTAATTTTCATGAATCGGTCTCTCTTTATAAACTTCTCGACTTATCAGGAACCATTGTACGCAATTGGCTGCCGTTCGTCACTAGCACCCCGTGTTCGTGGAACGGAATTCATTCCGTTGCCTTTCTTTTTCAGGCAAACGGAATGATTTCCGTTCTACGCAGATACCCCTCATTTTGACTAGCACCCTATAATTTCCGCTGCAATTGGTCAATCGCCTGCCGGATGGCGGGGTCGGATTGGAGCAATTCCTCCGTTTTGCGGCATGCGTATAGTACGGTGGTGTGGTCACGGCCTCCAAAATATGCTCCGATGCGGCTCAGGCTTTCTCGGGTAAGCTGGCGGCAAAGATGGATCGCCACGTCCCGGGCGGTAACCACCGGCCGCCGCCGCGACGGTCCACGAAGATCACTCAAACGGAGAGCGAAGTGGCGCGCCGTCAGGAGGGCGATGTCTCGCAATTTGGGACGTAGGGTTGAGTCGCGCTGGGACAAAAATTCGCGGATCTGGTGGGCATCGATCGGGCAGCCTTTTTCGCCGGCGAGAACTTCGAGTTGCAGCATGGCACCCAGCAGTTCCGGCACGGTGCCGGCTAGCCCCTCGGCCAGCAAACTGAGGATCGGGGCGGCCATTTCAACATCGCGGAGATTTGACCACTGCTCAAGGATTGCCCGTCGCGTGTCGACACTCGGCAAGGCCAGCGGTAGACATAATCCGGCCGACAGGCGACTCTGCAACGCAGGAGAAAAACCGGCGATCTCCTGGGGTACGGAGGATGCAGTCACCACCACTTGGCCACTCCGCTCAAGGATCGCATCGAGCGTGCGAACCAGTTCCTCCTGGGCAGCCGGTTTGGCAGCCAATTCAGCGACATCCTCAAAAACAGCCAGATTTACCCCCCGGTATCTCGCCCGAAAATCCTCGACCGCCTGAGTTTCAAAAGCGTCGGCCATTTCTCGGGCGAAATCAATCGCCGTAGTGTAGGCGACACGACTCTGCGGGAAGTTCAACTTCCAAGCTGCCGCCAATCCTCGGGCCAGATGGGACTTGCCGGTGCCGCTGGGACCATGGAGAAACAGCGGGTTGTACGGTGTAGGCTGGCGGCCAAGAACGCTCGACACGGCTGGCTCGATGAGGCAATTTTCCGGGCCGGCGAGGAATTCCAGGGTCGTCGGTCCTTGATGGCCGTCCCATGCCGGCGAATCGCTGGCCAGCGGCTGACCTGGCAGGGGGATTGTCACCACGCCATTGGCCATTTCTTGTCCATCCCGAGAAATTCGTTCCAAGTCAGATAATCCGACAATTATAGCAGATAGGGCTTTTGAGGGGGGCTCGTTTCACTCGTCCCACCCTACTTCGGCTTCGCGTCGGTCGGCTGGCCGTCGTCTGGCGGTTTAGGCTCGGCAGTGGCTTCCCCGGGGGGGAGTTCCGCGGGAGCACTTCGCGGCTTCACTTCAGGCACATTGAAACGGATCCTGCCCAATTCCTGCTGCTTCCGCCAGCGTTGCACCGACGGAGATCGTTTCGCGTTGGTGGCCTCGGGCTGGTAGTAGAGACCTTGATGGGTAATATCCTTCAAATTTGAAAAGGCCAACACGCGGAAGACCGGAGACTCGTGGGCGAGAAACTTGACGAGCCGGGCATCCTCGCCCTCCTCGAGATCCTTATCCGTATAGCCCCAGAGCATCCGGTACAACGCCGCCGACTCATTGCCGTATTGCTTCTCCAGGGACTGGCGAATACTCGCTGCCGTTTCCGGGCCTCGGGTGATTGCTTCCCTGAGTTGATCGATATAGTCGGGCCATTCGCGACGGAAATCGACGTCGTTCAAAGCGGCCGTCATGGGATCAAACCGTCCCAGATAGCCCAGGCATCGGGCAGCCAACCAGCGGATCTCTTTCTGTCGGGCTTCGGTCAATTCCATTAGGCCGAGGCTTGCGGCGCGATCGGCGGGCAGGGCCTGCGATACGGAGAGTGCGGCTCGTTGGTCCAACTCGTTGACGGTGTTGGCCGTAATCCACTTGGGTAGGTTTTTCACCGCGTCCGGCGGCGAGTCGGCTTCCGCGCCGTCCAGCATCAGTTCTGCCGGTGCCGTCAGCCGAATCGGCTTGCCCGCGCCCTCTTCCCAGACGGCACCACCACGAGCCACATAGAGCTTTGTCCGCGCGTGAGAGAGAACCTTCTCCGGATCGGTGCCGGGATCATGAACCCGTGTTACTTCCAGCCCGGCAATCGATTCCACATTCGTCAGCGTGACCGTGCCCGTATGCGATCCGACAATTACCCGCAGGCGTGCGCCTGCCTGAGCCAAGGGCTTGATGACCACACGGCCGAAATCGATATCGACACCCGACTTGCCTTGGGCATTATCGGGGAGCAGTTCGATGCGTGTGCCGTTGATCAGTTCCAGTGTAGCACCGACGTTCAGGATGACCAACCGCGACCGATAGGAAGGGAGCGACAGGAGTGGCTGGCGACTGGCGAGAAACTCTTCAGGCAACACGCGGCGCCAGCCGTCATGGTTCGCCTCGAACTTCAGCAGCACATCTTGTCCGTCGGACATGAAGCGGCCGATCTTCGTCTTTTCTTCAAGGGTGGGGGGGCTGGCAGGGCCGACTGCCGGCTGGGTAATTCCAGGTTTCCGCAAGGATTCGTCCGGCAGGGACGGATCGATCTTTACGACCTCGACGGGCGGCTTTGCTAGCGGCGTTCCGTCCGCGGGCTTGGTCTCCGGCACGGTTGATCTCGGAGCCACGCTGGCGGGCGGCCCAGGGTTACCCGGCGGCAAACTTGAAGTGCCAGGCGAACCAGGGGCGGCCGTCGCCTCCGGAACCTTGCTGGGAATTGCAAGAGTCTTTTCGACGGGCGGAACCGGAGCCTCGCTCTTGCCGGCAGAGGAAGGATTGCCGGAGTCTTTGGCAGCGGTGCCGGCCTTGCCGTCCGATGACTTGTTGGGCTTTTTGCCGTTGGTGTCGGCTTGGTCTTCTTCGGCCGGTTTCGCTTGAGCCCATTGCAAGGCGTCGCCCAACGGCGTTCCGGCTTTGAATTGGCCTAGCATCAGCAGGAGCAGACCGATCGCCGCACCGACCAAAAGCATGATGGCGGCGGCGGGCAGGAGCCGCGATTTTTTGGGTGGATTGCGGAGATACTCGGGCACCACGGGGCGTGGCCGCACCTTTGCCGGAGCAGGAGGGGCTGTCGCGAGGCCATCGCCCGATAGTTTGGTGGCGGCCTCAACGGCCGCCAGACGCTCTTCATCGGCAAGGTTTGTCACGGTCGGCAGTTGATACATCCGCTGCCGGCTTTCCGGGTCGATTTCCGCCGGCTCGCACAACACGATGGTGAGGATCTGGTGGCACGACGCCACTTCCGCCAGATGCATTTCCGATTTCAGGCTGGTCTCTTCAAAGCCGGGTACGCGATCCGCCGGCAAGACATTATCCAAATACTCGGCGACGGTGTTGCAGTCGAGGTTTGCTCCCCGCTCGGTGATCGTCGGAGCCGCCAGTCGGAGCCGTCGCATCACGTCGCGAATCTTATGGAATAGCTCTGAGGCAAACTTGCTCTCCTCGATCTTTTTGCCGATCTCCTCAGCATCCTCCGAATTCAGTTGACGGTTCATGTAGTTCAGAAGTGCTCGCAAGGTCAGTCGCATGATGAAGCTCGATTGGGGGGCGTTTGTCGTATACGGCTACCCATGTTAGTGACAAGGGAGAGAAGATTCCGTGCAAAATTTCGTCGGAAAAAGGAAGATTTTTCCAAAAGGGTGGGGATTGAGCCAGAAGATAAAACGGGATCTTCCGGTTTAGGTGCAGAAGGAGGGTGGGACTGGCCTGCGCAAAATCAGTGGTTTTCGATTCAGCATGGCAACAGCACATTGTGTAGTTTTTGTTCGGGAGAGGCCACGATTCGTCGCGTAGCGACGTTACGATGGTAGCCGTGGGTTTTAACCCACGGTCGGTGATCTCGCGAAATCCCTTTCGTCGCGTAGCGACGATTGACGCAGCCCGCGGACGCTGGCACGAATTTCAGGCGTCGCTACGCGACGCACGGACATTCGCGTCAAACCAACCGTGGGTTGAAACCCACGGCTACCTTCAATGGTCGCTCCGCGACCGGAATCCGATACCTTTGCGGAACAGAACCGGAATACACCGCAATCCTTGGCCCCGTCACCTTTCGCACGAGCCAGGGTGGGACTCGTTTCACTCGGCCCACCCTACAGCTACAGTAACGCGTTTTCCAGAACCTCCGGGAATCACGCAAGTCCATTTAGAACCTGAGTAAACCGTTTATTGCGTCTCCAATGGGCAAATCCTACTTTCCGTTCGTTCGGCAACACACTCTTTGGAAAGTGCCAGCATTGCAGTCATCGTTAAGAGAAGCTCCAGTGAGCCGACCACTGCGGGATGCAGTGTCGGTCGAGGATACTGAATTGCAGGACGCAAGAGTTCGAGACGCTGCCATCCCTCGCGGGTCCGACGCCAACTGCCGGAAATATCTTCGGTTGCAGCGGCCGGACCGGCGGCCTCGCTTGCAAGCCAAGGAAGGATGAACACCACGATGATGAGCCAACGAAGCCTGAACACGGCAAAACCCTAGAAGAGCGATGGAGCGGATTGCTGTTGCTCAAGATGCAATCGCGGGGCCAATGCTGCTTCAGGATGCGCGCAGGATCGTAAGTCGTTGGCCTGTCAAGCGATTCGCAAACCGTGCGATTCATTTCGTGCCGTTGGGGATGGGGAGAAATCGCCACGCGCAAGAATTCGTGTGTTGCGATTCGGCAACAGGATGCCGCCAAGCAACGTCCACCATCCCAAGGATCCTGCTTGCCGCAGTTTGCTTCGCGGTGTCTCTTGGCGTAAGTTTTCCTTAGAGACTATACTCCGGAGCAGAAAGCATGGCAGTTCCTAATACGAGCAATCGTCCGAGTCTTCAACAAATGCTGGCGAACACCCAACTCGCCGCCTTGCCGCAAAGTGCGATCCGACTGCTGGAATTGTCGCGCGATCTGAACTGTGGCCCGGCCGACTACGCGGAGCCGATCGAGGCCGATCCGGGCCTTATGGGCCAGGTGCTGAAGTACGTGAATTCATCCTATTTTGGTTTCTCGCGAAAGATCTCCAGTATCAAGGTCGGCATCTCCCTGGTGGGCGTGCGGACGATCAAAAACTTCGCCCTATGGAACGCCGTTTTCAGCCTCGTGCCCAGTCCTCGCTGCGGTCCGTTCGATCTGAAGAGCATTTGGCAGGACTCATTGCGTCGGGCACTTTTCGCGAGGGCCGTGGCAAAGCTCTGTGGCCTCAAAACCATGGAAGATATTTTTACCGCAGCCCTGTTGCAAGATATGGCCGTCCCCTTGCTGGCCAAAGAGTTTCCGCAGGTCTATGTCAAGCTGCTGGAAGCTCGGAACCAGGGGCAGTGCCGGCTTTCAAGTCTGGAAAGCAAAACCTTTGGCTGGACACATGGCCAAGCCGCAGGCATGTTGGCACGACAGTGGAATTTTCCGGAGGAGTTCGCGATCCTGATCGAGGGCCATGGCGACGACACCGTGGAGAGCAACCAACCGGGTGAGCTAGGCAGGCACATTGTGGCCCTCTCGGCTCTCTTGCCTTCGGCGGCCGATCCGCTTTGGATCGAATGTCCCCAGTGGGAGGAAGCATTCGGGCAGATTTGTCCTTCCGTGTCCTCTCCAGACAGTCTGCTGAACCAAATCGATCAGGAGTTTACCGATTTTGCTCCTGTGTTGAAGTTGGCGACACCGGGGAAATCGCTGGTGGAGAGCCATCAGGAAGCGGTCGTGCCGGCCTGACGTCGCAGTGCGGGCTTGTTCGGCCGTTCACTCCGGAACGCGGATTTTCAATTCATCACGCGCCCGGCGAATCTCCTCTTCTGCCCGCTTGCGATCGGTGATATCGACTCCGCTTCCAACCAGGTAGGTGGCCGGGCCGACGTCCATGCGTCTGCCGGTTAACCAGAATTCGCGCGGTCCGTCCTTGCCAAGAAGCCGAGCTTCTACCTCGGCCTGCCCTTTCTCGAAGACCTCCCGGATCTTTTCGGCGACGAGTTGTCGGTCGGCGACGAAAATGGTGCGGAGGGCGTCGGTTCCATTTAACATTTCGGCGGTAAGGCCGGTTACCTCCTCAAAGAGATGGTTCCAGCGAACGAACCTCCCTTGGCGGTCGAGTACATAGAAAACTCCGGGAATGCTGTCGATGACGATGTCGGCGAAAGCCTTCTCCCGACGCAGCGATTCCTCCGCCCGTCCACGCTCGGTAATGTCGCGGCTGATCCCCACGAGTCCGACGATGGTCCCACGGCAGTCCTTGATGGGCACTTTCGTGGTCAATACGGTTCTCCGATTACCCCGCCGATCGAGGTGGGGTTCGTCTTTATCGACCAGAGGCTCCCCGGATCGCAGGAGTGCTTGTTCGTCGGCAAGATACTCCCCAGCCAATTCCGTCGAGTAGAAATCGTAATCACTCTTGCCCAAGAGATCGCTTGGTGTCGTGGCACCCGTGATCCGTGCGGCGGCAAGATTAGCCGCCACAAACCGGCATTGAGTGTCCTTGACGTAGACGGGATCCGGCAAATTGTCGATCAGCGTGCGGAGTAGATTGTGCTCCTTTTGGAGCGCGTCTTCTGCCTGCTTGCGCTCGGTGATGTCCGTGATGGCGGTTTTGCAGAAGGTGCCCTCGTGTTCCGGTGCCTTAACCGGAACCATGCGGAGCTGTGTCGCAACCAGTCGTCCGTCCTTGGTGATCAAACCAAGTTCCGAAGCCACCTCCCGTTGTTCGTCACAGCACTTCTGGAGGTGTTCCAGGAAGGCGGCTCGGTCCAGCGCGGTGACGTAATCGATAAGCGGGTAGCCCACCAGTTCGGCAAGTTCGCCCCCCAAGAGCCTTGCACCCGCCCGATTGATCTCCTGGATGTAGCCCTCCTCGTCCAGAGTGACGTAGCCTAGGGGAGCGAAATCATAAAGATCGACGTAGCGGTCGCGGTAGGCTTCCAGTTGCTTTTGAACGTCTCGTTGCTCTCGAATTTTCGCCTCCAGTTCGCTCCGCCGCACGAGGAATTCCGCCGCCATTTTCCGGACCTCCTCGGGATGGGGAAATTGGGGATCGCCGACATATTTGCTGAGCAACTGATCGATTTGCTTGCCGAGATGCGGATTATCCGGGGGTTCAACCTTACTCGGATCGTTCATGGGGCATGTCCTTTGCGGCCAAAAGGCCCGTGCATGGTTCACTTTTCACAACGGCCCAATACATCGTATACGCCGCACTGGCTAGTGACAACGCCCCCGTCGCAGGAGAACCGCAAAGTCCAACGCGAAGCCCGCATTTTTCTCGGGGTGGGTGGAGCAGGATTTAAGGATTTTGGTATCCTTGCCCAATTTGGGATCTTCGTATCCCGATGGATTCTGTCCGCTACCCCGGCTAGCGGACATAACGCCGTTGGCGTAGGGAATGAATGGGCACGAGTTCCCAGGGTGGGCTTTGAGGCACTGCGGAGCGGGGGCCTGGAGCGCGGGGAG
>Ga0194056_10000496_pt1 | contig 21436 bp, 15 predicted proteins | sample SepL4413m_MetaG_FD_155458 | JGI IMG/M metagenome (GOLD analysis project Ga0194056, IMG submission 155458) | Anoxic zone freshwater microbial communities from boreal shield lake in IISD Experimental Lakes Area, Ontario, Canada - Sep2016-L442-13m | ecosystem: Environmental > Aquatic > Freshwater... | reverse complement strand
CGCCGCCTTCGCCTTGTTATGTTCGAAATTACTCGCGGTCCTCTCCTGGCCCGCGGTGATCTTCCTGCATGTCCGGGGTTGGCGGAAGGCTGCCCTTGTGCCCCTGGCCGCCGTGGCGCTCACAGCGTTCCTGCCCCTGTTCGGCGTCGATGTGTTCCACCCCTTGAAAAAGGAATTCGGATCCAGCACCACCGGCACCATCTGGTTCCTGGTTTCGGAGATATTCCCGGGTTTCCGCGGCACATGGGCCTGGCAATATTTGCCGCTATTCCTTTTTGCGTCGCTGTTTCTGATGTTCTTCCTGCGGTATCTGGGATCCAATACCAGCCGGGACAATTCGCTGCGGTTCGATGCCGCGGCGGCAATGATTGCCGCGACGAATTTGCTATTCATGGCGCTCAGCCGCAAATCCTATGTCTTCTACGCAACCATGTTCCTGATCTTCCTCATCCATTCCCTCGTCGGTCGCGGCTCCTATAAGTTCCGGGAACTTCTGCCCCTGGCATTTCTCGGGGCGACGACGGCCATTGCCGGCCCGCTGTGGCCGGCGATCCTCGCCACGAATTACCATCTGACCGATCCCCTGGCGCTACTCCTTCTCACCCTCGACGGGACCATCATCGCCTGCTACCTCTACTATGCCGCCCTCTGCTGGCAACTCCTCAGACCAGATGCCCGATCCGGTCCTTCATCCTGCCGTTAATTTCCTGTTTCATCGCAGACGTTACCTTCTTCCGCTCAGTGTACGCATGACCACATCTTCACCAATCGTCAAGCCAGGAAGGGCACCAGCAAGTAACCGCCAATACCAAGATCCACAGCGCCACACGCCCGCCAGTCCAAAATCCTGGAGATTCTGCATTCATGTTTCCGGTCATTCCTTCAGGTAATGGATATCGTTAATCGTGAAGCCGGCTTTACGTTCCATCTGCGACACGATCCGGTTGGCCTCAACCGCTTTTTCCAGGAACAGGTGATTCGGCTGGAAATTGTCCTGGTAAAAGCCATGGTTGTAGGCGGGATAAGGAACCCCGTTGTTCCAGACATAACCGTTGTAGGATGAAAACCAATGCGCCCCCACCACATAGGGCAGACTGACCAGCTGGAGGAGGCAGTTCCTGTAGCCATTTCCCCTGTCCTCCCAGGACGGCACCGTGCTCCAGAGCGGCCAACCGATGGTGCTGGGAACACCAGATTCCTCGCAGCAGATACACCACTCCGTGATGATAATGGGCCGCCCGGTTTTCTGATGAAAATACTCGAGGGTTTTCATCTGGTCCGGCGTGAAATGATCCTGCCCGCGCGGATACATGTTCAGGCCGATCATGTCGTACACGGAAAATAGATCGAGGCCCCACTCATAAATGGACTTCATCTGGTTGAAACTGTCCAAGGCGTTGGAACAGGAAATCCGCTGGCCAATGGTAAGGATTGCCGGCCTGTACTTCCGGACGGTCGCAAGCTGAAAGGCAAAGTACTCCCTCACATAATGCCGCAGGAACTCATAAACCAGATCATGATAAACGCCGCCGGCATCGGGCGGCATGTTGGTTTCAATCTCCGCGAAATCCCTGAACCGGGTCCCGTAGAGCCTATTATAGTCGTCGATGCGGCCGTTGAATTTGGTCCTGGCAAAGCTGGCAAACTCCCGGCGGCAGGCCGGCGAATAGATGGCCCGCGGAAGCTCCGCCCAGGGCAATTCATTGTCAAGACAGACCGCAAACAAATCCGCCCTGCCGCGCTTGTCGAACCACTCTTTGACATACCGGTCGTAGGCGTTCCTGAACTTTTCACTAAACACATCGGGGAATAACGAGGCGGAACCCATGACGGGTTTTGCATTCCGGTCCATCATCACAAGATCCTCCACCTTCACCTTGCCCGCACCGTAAAGGCTTTCGGCAATCGCCCACAACCTGAAACCATGATGACCGGCCAGGCTGAGGTTCAACATGATCGTGTCCACATAGGGGAGGGTCGCGGCCTTGTCATGTTTCCTCATCTCAAGCGCGCGGTTCATCGGCTCGATTTCAATGCCCGCGCCGATGGAGTTGAACCCCCAGGCGATCAGGCTGTCAAAGATGGCATTTTCATAGGCGCGACTGTTTCCGGTATGCAGATAACGATCCCGGATAAACCGCCGCAAGGGCAATTCCCCATAATCCCCGATCGGGCCGCCCCCCCACAGGCTGACATTCCAAAAGGCCTTTCCCGCAGGATCAAACAACCACCAGACGCCCTCCACCTGCCTGACTGAATATTTCCCTTCCGGTGAAATTGTGGGCCGCGCCGCCGCTTTCCCGACCGGAATTTCCCGCATTTTCCCGACAAATGAAATCCGCTTCGCTTCATCGCGGCTGATTTCATTGATGGCCATATCGTCGATCCAATATTCTCCCGCCTCCTGCATTCTCAGGCGCACCTTGCAGGCAGTCGTGGTTTCGGGAAATACCAGAAGATAGTCTTTCTTTTCCCACTCTGCCTGATGATCCTGAAATGTAATGGACTGGGCGCCGAGACTATGGCCCGGCTTGAAGTACTCAACCGTGACGCCCGACCAGATCAGCGGCCGGGTTTTCGTTCTATAGTGATAATGCAACCGGTACTTCTTTTGGGGATCGAGGGTAATATATTGGGTTTCCATGCTGATTACCTGATTCGCCGGCAAGTTCACCTTGAGGCGCGGACGACCGGCCCAGCGCCGCTCAAAACCCAGCGCCTTTTCATCACCCTGCAGAACAGTCCAGGCCAGAGGCGGATTCTCTTTGGCGTGGCTCCACGGGCGGAGAAACAGGATCGCCAGCAGGGCTGCTCCCACCAGAAACAGCGCCAGCGCCTTGTGTATCTTGAAAACGGAAACCATGGATCATTCCCTGTCGAGCAATTCGCGATAAAGCGCCGCGTATTGTTCCGCCGTATTCCCGATGGTAAACCGGCTGACATTGCGAAGGCCGCCTTCCACAAGTTTCCCGGCCAGTTCACCCGGGCCCAGCAATCTCCGGACCGCTTCCGCCATGTGGGCCGGATTGGCGGGTTCCACCAGCAAGGCATCCTCGCCATCATGCAAGACCTCAAGGAATCCATCCACCCGGGTGGCCACCACGGGAATGCCGGCGGCCTGCGCCTCTAGCGCAACAATCCCGAAAGATTCCTGGACCGAGGGGCAGACCAGCACATCCAGCACGGCCAGCCAGGGCGCCACATCGGTTTTCATCCCCACAAACCGGATCCGTTCCGCAATCCCCTCCGCCGCCGCCTGCGCCTGCCAGTCCGCCATTTCGGGACCATGACCCACCAGCACGCCCCGCACGTGGGGATCCGTGCGGATCAGCCGCGCCATGAGTTGCACCCAGACCGCCCCTCCTTTTTCCGGACTGCAACGGCCCACCATGCCAATCAGCACGCCCTCCGGATTCAGCCCAAGCCGCTTCCGGTCGGCCGCCCGGGCGGAAGATCTGCGGAAAGCGTCTGGACGAATTCCATTATGAATGACCCGGATCAATCTGCCGGGCATGCCCTGCCTGATGAGGGAGCGCTTCACACTTTCACTTACCGCCACCATCCGGTCGGTGGCCGGACGCAAAAGGGTATTCCCCAGCCGTTGCTTCAAGGGCTGGCTCCAACCCGCCACCGTGTGGACGGTGGTCACAACCCGCGGCGTACGCGCCAGAACCGCCGCCAGCCTTCCCCAGAACCCCGCCGAGAAGGAATGGGTGTTGAGAATATCGATCTGCAAATCTCGCAGCAGGCGCCGGAGCCGCCACACGGCTCCCGGATCAAATCCCCTTTTCCGCCCGATGAAGTGGCCCGGAATGCCGCGCGCCGTCAGCGGCTCAAACAGGGCGCCCCGGTCATCCAAACAGGCCACCCGGACATCAAAGCCCTTCTCCACCAGCAAAGGCATCAGTTCAACCAGCATCGTCTCCGCACCGCCCACGCGAAGATGATGGATCAGCTGGAGTACCCGCGGGCGGCTCATAAAGGCACTCCCCGGCTTCTCTCGCGAAGAGCCCGCATATAAATCTCACGGGCGTTGAACCGCGCCGCATAGACATAGGGGGCCGGCGCCGGGTTGCTGTCCAGCCAGCGGATCGGCCGCCCGGCCAACCGTTCGCCGATGAGAGGCCGCAGATCCATACCGACCGGGATCACGGCGGGCCCATGGTGCGAGTAAACCTCACGCCAGATGGCCTCTGTCTCATAAGGACATAGCAGCGGGCACCCCGTGAAATTCCGGACCACCTGATGGTAGTTGCCTACCAGGCAGGGAACCCGCGTAAGATGAATATCAAAAAATCCGGCAGGATTTTTTTGAAGGTAACGCCGATGAAAGGACCGACCCACATGCAGCGCATCAGCCGCAGAGCCGGACCAGAAGATACACTTGAAGTCATAACCTTTTGCGATCCGCCTGAGTGCCGGCAACCAACGCATATGGCGCGGGTCGGAATACAGGTCACTGCAAACGATCTTTTGCTCCGTCTCCGCCGGCGTTTCCTCGTTCCGGTTGTCGTGACTGAAAAACCGGCCCGTATGCAAGTGGTTCTGTTCCATCCATTGCCGGACCAGGGGTCCGTTCGGCGCCGCACTAAAGACATGCCAGTGTTCCGGGTTCAGTTTGGGAATCAAAGCCAGAATCTGGCTGTCCTTGCCCCCCACCATCATGACGTGATGGTGTTCGGGATAGCGCGTCTCGATGTCGCGCGTGAATTGCAAAAGATGCGCGGTCACGCCCTCCACCAGTTCATCAGGCTGTCGCATTGAAAAATCCGGGCTGAAGTTTCCTGTCGCCCCCTCCGGCGTGACCCGTTCGAAAGGCCGGAGCTTGTGGACGCGGGCATCCAGAGTGGCCCAGGATTCATACCAGAACCGGTTCCGGGCAAGCGGATTCAGGAGGAATGGAGGGAGCAGCCGTTTGGCAAGATCCTTCACCCCCTTGGGCAAGGCCGCCGTACCCTGGACAAAACGTTGCCGAGCATCATCTCCAAGCAGATATTCATGCGGTTGAAAAGCCGGATCCGGGTCCAGCGGGCCCGCCTCCGCGATCAGGTCAATGGCTGAGGTGGACACCTTCAGGCGGTCGGGCAGGCGCCGGTAATAACAGGGATGGATGCCGCAGGCGCCGTCGGTCAGGCACAGGGTTTCCACAACCCCGCCAGGCGGAACCTTCAGGTGCAAGTCAAGGCTGTCAAGACGGGGATGGATCATCGGTCGTCTACCAGGGTTTCGCGGCCAGAGCCGCGAGTTGTTCCCGCCGGATATGGCCCGCCGCCGCCACCGCGCCAAAGACGATCCACATGTATTTATGCAAATCCGTAGGCTCGTACAGGGAAACGATCAAGAAGGCCACGATGATGACCTCGAGGACTTCGACGGCCTGTTTGAGAAAACTGTCCCGCTCGCCATAAGACCTCGTCACAAACCGCATTTCGCGGAACGTCTCCCACAGGATCAGGCCAAACGCGGACAGCCCCAGCAAGCCCGACTGCGCCGCAATGGACAGGTAGAGATTAAAACAAACGCTTGGAATGTGGGTGTGGTCAAACCGGAATTCGGGCGCCATGTACTGCATGATGAAATTACCCGGCCCGAAACCGAGCCACGGATTTTGCATGAACAACTGGTAACCAATGCGAAGGGAAGCCAGACGCCGGTTGATTGTCGCGTCAAAGCCAAAATGGTTAAACAAAGAAGACACTCGATCCCAGTAGGTATGCGGAATCAGCGGAAACAGACAGATCGCCAGCAACCCGGCCACAGCCAGCGCCACCGGCAACGAAATGCGGTGCCTGATCCTGAATAACAGGAACCCGATTGACAATATCCCCACGACGAAGATTCCCCGCGCATACGTCTGGACAATGGCGAGCGCCAGGATCGCAATCACCGGCAGCAGGACGAACCGCAACCACACCTTCCGGGTCACAAAAAGGAAGTAGATACTGACCAGCATGGCCATCAGCACGTTTGTGCCAAAGGTCGGCGGATCATCGAAGGACCAGCCGATGGAACGGGCGTAACTGCCAGTGCCCTGGAAGGAGATCCCCGTGCCCGGCACAACAGAACTCATGGCGGACACGAGACTGGCCACCACCATGACCGCAAGCAGCATGGCCAGATCGCTTTTCCTCCGGATCACATTAGCACAAAGGAAATAAAGCAGGAACATGCTGAAGAATCGCGTGATAAAATACAACGAATGGGGGTTGCCGCCATTGGACAGCGAGGAGATCACCAGCAACATGCCGAATACCGCAACAAAAAAGCCCTGCCGGCCCAGGACGATGGGTCGCCGCGCCACAAACCAGTCCAGGATCAAGATCGCAAACGCCGGGACAAAGAGCAACTTGGTGAGGGAGTTGAAAGACCCGAACGTCACCTGGGTATGCAGATAGCTGAGCGGCACCAAAGCCACAATGGCGAACAGGATCACCTTCGGAAGGTTCTCCAGCCTGTGAACGGCGCCCGCACACACCACCAGCCCGAACGCCGTGGCCAGCGCCGCCAGTTGCGATACGGAGGTCAGCAACGCGAACAACACCACCCCGACCATCAGGCCCAGATTGACACGTAATCCCTGCGACATAAACAATGCCTCCTTAAGGCAAATACCCACTTCCTGGCCTGATGCATCACCGCCAGGAACGGATACACAAGATACCAGCCTTCAAATACTTTCAACTCCAAAACAAACGCCGCAAAATCCAGCCACTGGGAACGTATCCCCGCCGCCCGGCAACCGATAAACGTACGCACGATCATGCCCGGCGCCTCGCCCGTCACATTCCGGCTGTTATGCCGGTTTGACACCGTGGCCCTATACCCCAGTCGCCGCGCCACGGCCTCACCCTCCGGCGAAAAAGCATTTTCCGGCCAGCACAACACCTCGACCTTCGTGCGCAGTTTGCGCTCCAGCGTCTCCCGGGCCCGGCCCAAATCCTCCAAGACACGCCGGACGTATGCCTCTGGTTCCTCCATACTCCCATGTTTCACCGGATCGCAGATTCTTCGCTGCCACTCCTCGCGCAGACGTGCTTCCCAATCCGGTTTGTCAAAAATCGCCCCGTCTGCCTCACCCACCCACGACAGAAACCGCGCCACGGCCTCCGGGGCAGGTCGATAGGCCCGATGCGCCAGCGCGGGCCCCTGCCGGAACACCGGCTGGCCCCACAACGAACGATCCTCCGCCAGTTTATGCCACCATTGCCTTCGCATTTCCGGCAGGGCATTCCATAACATCCATAAATTGGGTTTGCCCGGTCCGATAAACCCCTTCAGTTCCGGCTCCACAAAAACCTGCGTATGGGCCTCGCCGTGCGACTGGATTTCCACCAGCCCGCTGGCCTGCATGGCCTTTAATTCCGGCCATGTCAAATACCCGCTCCAATCCAGACTGCCCCATTTCGCGCACTCATTCTGCTCAATCGTCGGACGGCAACCCAGCGCTTCCGCGACAAACCCGGTGCTGACAAACAGCGTGGCCTTCATGCCGTATTTCCTTAACAGCGGGAACACCGCCATCCAGTTGTCGGCATACCCGTCATCAAAAGTAAGCGCCACATATCGGCCGCGCGACAGCAACCGCAGTTTACCGGTCAACGCCTGATTCACCTCACTGACGAACAGGGTCCGATAACCCTGCTTTGCCAGATAAGACAATTGACACTCAAACGCGGCAGGGGTCAACGACACTTGGTCGGCAATCTGGAGCCACTCCGGACAGGCGGACACACTGTGGTAATTCAAGACCGGGATCTTCCGCGGCCACCGTCGCACCAAAATCAGCCAGGTTCCCAATCCAAAGGCCAGCAGCAGGCACAGCCGGATCCATGTCAAAAGCAGAGTCAGCCACCATAACGCTGCCATAAAGCCAACAAACCCCAGCCACCCAACCCAGGCCATCGCCCGTGCCCGAGTCGCTCCATTTTTAAAGATCGGTCGCATGACGGCCGCTCTTTTCAGGCATGGCGTGAGACCGGTTTGCTCGTCAGGGGACCCGTTGAATAACCGTTCCCATTGGTATGTCCGTTGGTACCGGCTTCAAAAAGGTGGTCGCCCGCATGCATCTTCTTGTTAAAAATGATTTTCATCCTGCCCGCCGCGCTCCCAAGTCGCTGGCGTACCTCATCGGCATCGCTCCGGCAGGATTTCGTGGCATCAAAGACACACACAATATCAGTCGCCAGGGGCAAGAGGCGGGACACCGTGGAATCGACACGTAATGCCGCAGTATCAATCAAAATCAGGTCATACCCCGCCCTGAGCTGGAGGAGTTCCTGTTGAACTTTTTCAACGACCCATTTCGATTGTGCCGTCGGGCGCTTGAGGCCGGCATTGATCAGGGTGAGTCCCCCATCAACGGTCACGGAAACCGCCTTGGCTTCCACTGCGCCGGACAGAATTTCCGCCATACCGACCGACTGGGATTTGCCGAACGCAAGGTGGAGCGAGGGAGCGCCGAAGTTGGCGTCAACGAGCAGCACCTTGAGTCCCGACTCCCGTGCCAGCTTGGCGAGTTGCTCGATCAAATAGGTTTTTCCCTCGCCCCCATTCAGGCTCGCGAACATGCAGATCCGGGCGCCAATGCCATCCGTCAGGCGCATCAGCAAATGTTCCAGATGCCGCTTGGTGGTGCGCCGGTGCGCCACCGTGCCATAATGGCCATGAGCCACACTCTGGAAGAATTCTGTCAACCGGCCGGAGGGCTCGATATCAGGGTCCCCGTGACCGTTGGCAACCACGTAGGGCATGAGGCCGACGATTTCGCCGCCGTCGCGACCGAGGTCATCCCGGCTGCGCAGTCCGGGCCGCCACGCCTCGCAAACCAGCACATAACAGATTGAAAGCAGCAGGCCCACGATGAGCGACGCCACGGCATTACGCAACAGAAGCGGCCCCTCCGGGTAGACTGGCGGGATGGCGCGATCAATCACCCTCGCCGTGCTCAGTTGGGCCAGTTCCGTGATCTTGGTATCCAGCAGCCTATCCTGCAAGGAACTGATGGTATGTTCCAAGTTCAGCCTTTCCCGGTACAAATCCAGAAGCCCGGCTTCTTTGGCTGGCAACTTGTCCAACACAGCCCCCTGGTCGCCAATCACCTTTTCAACCGCCGCCTCACGCATTTTAAGTTCGCTGCGTTCCGCCTCAATCGCAGCCAACGCCGCCGGGGTCTGGTAAGGCCTGAGCGCATCGATCCGGGCATCCAACTGGGCCCGGTTTACACGGGTGGCATTAAGATCGCGCAGGTACATTGATCTTTCCTGCAGCCCGAGTTCCATATCGGTCGAGGAGGCATAGAGTTTTTCTCCCACCCGATACTCCTTGATCTTCGTTTCCAGCACAGCCAAATCGGCTTTTGATTCCTTGATCTTCGCCTCGATGTAGTCGCGAGTGGTCCGCATCTCTTCCCGGTTCGTCTGCAAAATCATCTGCACATGACGATCCGCCAGCGTATTCGCCACCGCCGCCGCGATCTTGGGATTTTCCCAAGTCACTGCAATCTGGTAGACAAAGGAACCCGGCAGATTCTGGACTTTGGTGCGGGCCTGAATGGTGTCCACCAATGACATGAACGGATCGGGCGTCTCCCAGCGCCCGGTATTCAGCAGGGTCATTGCCCGGCCAAAGAGTCCGAAAATCGGGGCAATCAAATTATGCCGGATATGGCCCAGGACACCGCCGTTGCTCAACTCCGCCTTATCATGCGTCAGCATGGTGCGCGCCACATCCTCCGCCAGGGTGCGACTGGTCATGGTTTCAGAGTAGGTCTGGCCCAACAACGCCACCGGACTCCCGAACATATCCGGTCGGCCAGCCGCGAACCCGATCTCACTGCGGGTGGGCAGAATCGTCATTTTGGTGCGGGCCACAAATTTCGGGCGGAAGGCCATGCTGAAGGCCGTCAGCACCAGCGTCAGGATAAACAGCCTGGAGGTAATCCACCAAATCCGTCGCCGGTGATAGGTCAAAAGCCGGAAGGAACGTTTGATCAAGTCGTCATATGAAGTTGTCGTCATGGAGTCTCCCTTAGTTCAAATTGTAACCGAAGCCCAAGCCGGTCGGCACGGGCATCATCCGTCGGATGTATTGATCCACAAAGGTATTCAGGTTAGCCACACCGGTGCGGGGCACCAGCAGCATATCCCGGGGTGAGAGCGCAATCTCAGGGCCCAGCGGTTTACCGGAGTCAATATCCAGGTTGATCACATGCCAGCTCACCTTGCCATCTGACCGTCGATTTACGACCACCACCTGGGATTTCTTGGCGGTCTCCAGCGCGCCTCCCGCCATCGCCAGCGCAAAGAAGGGACTGATCGGATTGTTAATTGTGTAGCGCCCCGGATTCCGGACTTCACCCAAAACAGCAATATTCCCATCCGAACTGGAGGTTAAATTCAAGGCCACGGCGATGCCCCGCCGGAAAACCCGGTTGTATTTCTCATCCAGTTCCGCCGAAAGCGCAGGCAGGGTTTTGCCCATGGCGCTGACCTCGCCCACCAGCGGGAAGGTCACCGTGCCATCGTTCCGGATCTGGATGATGCGCGTGGAACCCAGGTCTGTGTTGCTGCGCAGGGTATTAAGGAAATCGCGGGCCATGGCATTGCCTTCCTTGAGGATCACGGTGATTTCCGCACCCGCCATGGACTTGGCCATCCGCGTGGTAATATCGGTCCGCACCTGCGCCACCGTCAGGCCGCGCACATACATTTCGCCGATCAGGAAAAAGGAAATGCAGCCATCCGGACGCACCGTCACATCTCCGGTAAAGGTTTGCTGCCCCGCGACACTGATAGTCAGAACATCCTGACTGTCAATCAGGTATTCCTTCGAATCGCCCGGAGGACGGGGGAAATACGAGACCGCCAGCACATCGCCGGGGGAAATGCGGTAATTGGTTGGCCCCTCAAAAGGCATTTTCGGTGCGGGAGCGGCATTCGGCATTGCCGCAGTCTTGCCGGTTTCCGTAGAAGGCGCTTTGACCGGTGGCTCCTGGACGATTTCATCCGGCGGGGGGATAACCTGACGCTGAGGCTCCGCCTCCGGCGAGCCTGCGAAACTCCGGACTTCATGACGCGCCGAGGCGTGGTAGATAATTCCGACGAGCCCATCGTCCTGATCCGGAGGGGTACTACAGGACGAACAGAGAACCAGACCCATGGCCAATGCCATGCAGGCGCCGACCTTTACCCCGAAGGGTTGATGTTTTTGATCACGAGTTTTCACGTTAATTCAGTCCTCCCAGTTCATTGAAATGTTTGGCAGTAGACACCTTCAGGATTTGGACTCAATTAGCGTGGTGTTACTTCTTGGCTTGCATTCGAAATTATCGGCCATACCCCCGTGTTGTTCTCACTGGCGGCAATAATGATTCCTCAGCCTTCACAGGAGCCTTGCTGATGTTCCGCTTCTGTTTCGGGAGCATGCCGTCGGATTGGAGTTTGGCCACCAGGTCCCTTGCCAGCGCTGGCATATCTTCCGCCTTGATGAAGGCCCCGGCCGGATCCAGGTCGATGGAGCCACGCCAGGCCAGTTCCCGTTGGCTCCGGTCAGCGTAATGCTTGAACACCCCGGCCTCAAATTTGCGTTTGTAGCTCCGGCCCTTAGTATCCACTGTTCCATCGCCCGGCTCCACCACCAGGACCAGATCCGGATTGAACTCCCTGATCTGGGCGGCATAGCGGGCCTTGTCGGCCTGCAGAGCCAGGGGGGTTCGGCTCTGGATCAGAAAAGGTGACCCACTGCGCTTGAGCTCAAAATCCATAGCCTTCTCAAACGCGGCCGCCCAGGTTTCGTCCACCGAGGCCAGTTGCGACACCACGATCAGGGGTTGTCCTGCCGTGGCATGTCCGGTCTCCCCTTTTGAAATCAATTGGATTCCCGTGGACACACAACCGGTGGCCAGGACCGCCAGTCCAGCCGCCATCAATCCTCCCCTCCAAGACAGGGCATGTTTCGACATACTTCCTCCACAGTGGCGCACGCGGCACCTTAAAATACGTAGTTTACACTTGCCATAACCGCATGATGATTCTCAATGAACAGCGCATCGCTGTTGTCCGGGAACACCACGATCCCCGTGTCCGTGGAATCAAACGAGTAGAGCCATTCGCGCATATAATCGACCGAGACCCAAACCCGTTTGGTGATGGATACGTCCACCCCGAATGACGCCCGGCCACCGTAGGCCAGCGAGTACTGGTCACTGTAGGTTTCAGAGATCACACCATCGACCCAGTTCGTGTCCATGCCGCTGCGGGCGGTTCCTGAAGCCTCGCCCAGGAAGAAAAGAAGGGAGCCGTGCGCCTGAAACAAAGGCGTTTCAAATGGCCGCCAGCTACCCGTGTAGCCGCCTTCCAGCATCAGCCAGTTCATATTGCCCCCGCCTTCCACCATCGTGGAGCGTTCCGTGATCGTGTCGTCCTTCTGCATGCCCAGATACCGGAACCCTATAATGGTCCCATACTCGGCCTGGTTGTTGCGGCCCGTGATCAGCGACCAGGTCACTTCAAAGTCACGGGAAACAGTGTCAATTTCCTGTTTGGCATCGGGCTTGGAAAACATGTATTTAAAGTCCGACTTGACGAAGGATACATCGAGCGTCCCATCGCCGCGGCCAACCTTCATCTGCAAGCCCGAGCCGTTGCCGGAGGTACTGCCGTTTTCCCAGTCTTCCCCGCCCTTGGACGTTGTGGGACCGCGCTGCTGCAGGGCATCGTGCTCGTAGAGCCAGTTTTTATATAATACTCCGGCTGAGATGCGCCAGGGGGTCGCCACCTCCTGTGCCACATCCCCCAACTCACTGTTTGCATCCAACTTCGTTTTCTCCTGTGCCGCGCACAGACTGACACTGCCTGCCACCATCATTGTCATCCAGATCACCTTATTCATACCTACTCCTTTTTTGTTTTTTTTGGTTTTTCCAACGTTTTTCATTCTGAGCCGCCCTTGTGTTTTACGTTATTTTTTGTCTGTGTTAATTCCCACTTTGGCAATTCCGCACTTGCGGACTTCATCCAGCACCGCCACCACATTCTTGAAATTGGCACCAGCATCGGCATTGATAATCACCTTGGGATCCTTGCTGGTGGTTTTGTAGTTCTGCAGCCGCATCGGCAATTGCGAGATCGATGTCTTTTCCTTGTTATAAAAAACTTCACCCTTCTCATTGACACTCAACGTGACCGATTTCTGCATTTCCTGCTGGTCGCCCAGAGACGCTGCTGACGACGCGCTCGGCAACGCCACTGAAACCCCCTGGTTCTGCGTCATCGACAGCGAGACCATGATGAACGTGGCCAGCAAAAAGAAAATAATGTCGATCAACGGGATGATCTCGATTCGCGCTTTTTTCCCTGGTCCACCGCCTCCACCGCCATGCATATCCTCATTCTCCTTGTTAATTATTATGATGCTGGGCCATGGCCTCCAACGGGCCTGCCGGGCGGTTTACCAGCAGTTCCAACTGAATTGCCGCCGCCTCCATTTCCTGCCGGGCTTCTTCCATCCGGGTATTCAACATGTTGAAAGGAATCAGACTGGTAATGGCGACTCCCAGGCCGAAAGCCGTCGCAATCAAGGCCTCGGAGATACCGCCGGTGATGGCGCCCGGCGCACTGAGTTCGCCACCGATCAGCGAAAAAGAGCCCATCATGCCGGTCACCGTACCCAATAATCCCAACAGAGGGGCCAGCGTAATCACGGTATCCAGGATGGGAATCCCGCGGCGGTAACGCCGCATCTCGCGCGACTGGGAATACAGCAACGCATTGGAAATGGATTTCTCCCGGTGTTCCAGCGCATACGCCAGCGCCCGCAGCACAAAGAATTTCGACTTGCCCCCAACCAGCAACGCTCGTTCAAAATTTCCCTCCGTGACGGCCTCAAGAAACTGTTGCACCGCCCGGGGATTACGGCGGCTTTGTTCGAGTGTCAGGAAGATGAGCCGCTCCACGACCGTCAGGAGCGACAGGCCGGCCGCCACCAGCAGGGGCCACATGATCGGGCCGCCCTTCTGAAATATGCTGATAATGTCAAATTTCTGGACCATCGCCTTCAGTGCGCCACCCCGTGAGGGATCCAGCGGCAGGGTCCCCTGGCCGGTCTTGACCAATTCTCCCAGCCCCGCCTGCATTTCATTTTCCATAGGACGTACCAGCGGTTTGGCAGAACCGGGTTGCGGAATCACCAGTCCCACCAGCGAACCATTCTTCGAACCGAACATGACTGAGGGGCCCACCACCAGGAACTGGCCTTCCTCCACCGTCCCATCCGGACCCACCGCCACGCCGCCAAAGCGCATGCCGCCAATCGCCTCGGCCAGCCGGGCGCTGGTCAGATCCACCACGGCCACCCGCCGGTCGAAAATTTCATCCGGCGTCAGGGTCGGGTTGCCGGGCGCCTGTTTCGCGGCTTCCAGGGTCGTAGCCAGCGCCTGCATTTCGCTGACCGAAGACTTCGTTTCACAAACCCGGATATACTCGTCCAACAGGTTGGCAATGTAGGCCAGCTCATCCTCGCGGGCCTTTTGTTCCGCCTTCAGCGCCGCCATGCCCATGGCTCCCGCATCGGCGAGACGCTGGGCCTGGTCCAGCTTTTTCCGGCCCTGGATCAACTGGTCTTCCCACTTCGCCAATTCCTCGGCCAGCGGCACTTTTTCCGAGGCGACCTCGGCGCGCAACTCATTAAGTTCCGTCGTGGCCCGCTCCAGTTCCGTCTGGGCCGACTGGGAGAGTCCGCCCATTACCGCTCCCGCCGGAGCCGGCGGAGCCGCTTCCGGAGCAGGTTGCGCCGCCGTCGCCGTCCATGCCATCAATACCATTGCTGTCAGGATTCTTTTCATTGGAGCACCACCGGTAGGCCGACGAAGGCGGGCGGGCGCTTGCCTTCCTGAATTTCGATAGCCTTCTGCACATCCCGCGCGATCCCGTCCGATGCTTCCCAGGTCCAACCGTTGGTGGAGGGCCGCCCGATCCCCGCCTGGCCTGCGGCGCTCAGGTAGTAGGCCTGGCCCAGCCCGACATACAGCACCCGGACCTCAGCGGGTTTCCCGCCCACCAGATTGCGCACTTCAAATACCACGGGAATCTCGGTGTTGGCCTTGATGGCCTCACTGAGGATACCTAAAACATTTTGGAACCGTTCGGCGGCAGAGACCCTGGTCGTGGCGGCATCGGCAGGGATACGCTCGTACAGGGGTTTGAGTTTCGCCTGGATAGGATCCGGCAGGGTCGGAAACACTTTACGGATCTGGCCTTCCATCCGGGTCACTGCCACCGCCAGCCGTTCCACGGACCGCTTGAGCTTCGCGTTTTCGGCCTCCATCGTCTCGCGCTGTTTGGCGACGATCGCCGAAGCCGCCTCCGCCTGCTTGATTTTCTCCTCAATGGTGGCGGCTTCCTTGCGCGCCAGATCCAATCGCGAGGCCAACGTTTCCTTGCCCTGCTGCCAATCCTTGCGTTCCCGGGCAATGACCTGCTGGGTCTCGATCCATTTGTCGAGAACCATCCGGGTCTCGGCCAATGTTGCGCCCCCGGCGGGTTCCGTGGCGCCGGATGCGGCCCCGCCGGCACCCGTCACTCCGACTGCGCCACACAGGGCAGCCAATGTTAAAAGTGTCCATGCTTTCATCGTTTGCTCCTTGCCACACGTTCAATTTGTTCAAGATACCGGGCAATTTCTTCGCGCGGTTTCACTTCCTGGACCCGTCGCAACAGGGGCACCGCATCACTGAAACGGCCCAGGCTGACCAGCAATTGCGCCTGCCGGGTGCGGGCCTGCACCTCGAATTCAGGGACTTCCGCGGCGCGCTCGTAATTCAGGATGGCGCGTTCGGGCTCACCTTTGCGTCCATAGTACTGGGCCATCAGGATCAAGGCGTCCCCATCCAGCGGGTTTAACTTCAGCGTCTCCTCCAGGGCCTTGACCAGTTCCACGCCCTCCTCCCCCTGCGCCATGGCGATGCGAGCCCCCAGTTTGGCCAGTTGGGCGCGGTCGGCGGGCTCCAGGGTTTTCTCCCGCAAGGCGCGCAACCGGGCATTGACGGATCGCGCCTGAGAGAAGGCGCCCTTGGCGGACAACTGCTGGGCGGCGCGGATCACGCGGGAGGCCGGCAACGGGGGCTCCGCCGACAAGGCCAGGCAGTAGGCCTGCGCCGCCAGGTCCGGCAGGTCCTCACCCAGATAGAGATCCCCGAGCAACATCAGGTTTTCGGGCGTGGCCTTGCGCAACCGGTCAAGACATTCCAGATTGACGGCGGCCTTCAGAGGCTTTTTCAGACCCAGGAAGGCATTGGCCTGCAACAGCCAGAATTCCGGTTTTTCAGGGTAGCGCTGGATCAACACGTCCAGCAGGGCGACGGCATCCTCGAACTTCTGCTGCTTGAAAACGCAACGGGTCAGCCCCAGACGCCATTCGGTGTTGTCCGGCTGGAGCAGCAAGGCATTGCGGAAGGCCGCCTCGGCGGCCAGAAAGTCTTCCTTGGCCGCATAGGCGAAGGCCAGCAGACCGTAGGAATAGGCATCGCCGCCGCCAAGTTCGATCATGCGGGTAAAGCTGGCAATGGCTTCGTCAAACTTGCCGTCCCTCACATGAATGATGCCCAGGTTGCGATGCGCCCGGCGGAAGGAGGGGAATTTTTCAACCGCGCGGCGATACTTCCTCAACGCCTTATCCATCTGATCCTGCTGGAAATAGATACTCCCCAGATTGAAGTCCAGCATCGCCGAGGAATCCGGCTTCGCTTCGCGCTCGAGCATCTGGCCCGCCTTGCGCAAATCGGTTCCCATCAGCGGCCGGACACGCTCCAGAATCGCCACTTCCTCCGGCGTGACCCGCGGTTCGAGTTCCGCCGAAATCCCATAACTTCCGACGAATTGCTTCTGGAACGTGGGATCCTTCCACAACGCCGTCAGGGCGGCGGTGGAGGACGGCGCATTGGTTTCCGCCCATGCCCCCGCACTCACGATCCAAAGACCGAGCGCGATTCCCGTCATGATATTGTGTTTTAAGGTTGGCATCATTTACCCCGCCTGAAATCGTATTGGAACCCGCATGAGACACTTCACCCTGACGCCGCCCTTGACCGCCGGCTCAAATTTCCACTGGCGCACCGCCGCCAGGGCGGGCGCACCGAACGCCGGGTGGGAGGCGCGTTCCACGCGGGCATTCGCCACATGCCCGGTCGCCGTGACGATGAATACCACCTGGACATTGCCGCCCAATTTTTTTCCTTTTAATTCAGAAGGAAAGACGGGCGGGGTCTGCACAATCGGCCGCGGCTTCTGGTCGATGTCGTCCATGCCAAAGGCGCTATCCGTGTTGTCGCCGCCTTTGCCCGAGCCGGCTTTACCCGTGCCGCCGATGCGGCCGCCCGAGGCCAGGGAAACCGACGACCCGAATTCCCCGCCGCCCGCGCCGGGATCCAACGCCGACATGATGGAACTTAGGCTCGCGGCATCCAGCGCGGGGGTGCTGTCGGACTGTTGCGGGGTAACCGTCTCACTGATTTCAGACGGCTGGTCCTTCGGGGGCTGGACTTCCTCCGGCGGCTTATCCGGCGGGGGTTGATCCACTTTCTTTTCCTCTTTCTTCAAGTCCTCGGAGAGCAGTTCCACGGTCTTGATATGAACGTTCTTTTTGCTCTGAGGCATAAGCAAACCTCCGAAGAGCAGGATGCCGACTATTGTGGCGATCCCCAAAATCAGTCCCATAACACGCCCTAACATGAAACACCTCCCGTAACGGGATGGGCGTCAAACCTGGTCGCAAGCAACGTCATCATAGCGCTGGCGGCCTCGTCGATTTCCTGCGTGGCCGCCTCCAGGCTCTGGTTCATCAGGTTGAACGGAATCAGGCTGGTGATGGCAATGCCCAGGCCGAAGGCCGTGGCAATCAGGGCCTCGGCGATGCCGCCGGTGATGGCGCCCGGCGCGCCCAGATCGCCGCCGATCAGTGAAAATGAGGCCATCATGCCCGTCACGGTCCCGAGCAGGCCAAGCAGCGGGGCCAGCGTAATGACCGTATCCAGAATCGCGATGCCCCGGCGGTACCGGTGCAGTTCCCGTTCCTTGGCGTATTGCACCGCGCCCTCGAGGGCGGCGTTGCGATGCTCCAGCGCATAGCCAATCACCCTCACTACAAAATGTCGGCTGCGCCGGCTCATCTGGATCGCCTGCTCGATGTGTCCCTCGCCGAGGGCCTTCATTAATTTTTTTTGTTCCGCCGTTTTCCGGCGGAAGTGCTCCAGCAGAAAGAAACCGGCGCGCTCCAATACGGTGGCAATGGCAAGGAACGCGGCGCAGAGCAGCGGCCACATGATTGGCCCCCCTTTTTTGAAGACGTGAAACAGGTTACCCCGCTCCACCACATCAAGGAAGGCCCCGGCCATCCCGCCCATCGAAGAGCCGGAATCATCCTGCTCCTCGCCGGTCCACATGCGTGCCAGGCGTTTCGCCCAAGGCTGTTTGGCCAGCGTGTCCAGCCAGGTCGGGACAGCTTCAGCGGCGACGACCGCCGGCGGGGGAACCGCGCCGGTTTCCACGGCTTGGGCGGCAAGAGGAACCCACAGCGCCATGGTCAGCGTCAAAAGACCGCATCTTATTCGTGTTCTGTTGCCAGTCATGTTCATGAAAATCACCAAGTGCCGGAAATACTGAACGTGTAACGAATCCCCTCACGGTAACTCCGTTTGGGGATCTCCTTTCCGTCGGGCAGGCGGTACACCTCCCGGACCTCCTGATCCAGGAGATTTTGAGCGCCCACCGTGACACTGACCGTTTTATTGAGTTTCTGAGTCAGCCCGAAATTCACCATGGACGCCTTTTTCGTATAGACATCGGGAATGGCGGCGCTCGCCACGGCGGCGCCGGTCTTAAGCATGTCGCCACGGATATTGTAGAACCAATTCAGGGAGGTTCCCCATTTCTCAATGTCATAACCCAGATTGAAGTTGAATAGAAAAGCCGGCTGGCCTTCCATGTCGCGCGTGGCGCCTTTCGCAGCGCCCAGATCATTCATATTGAAGAAACTGAAGGCAAAGCCCTTTACAAACTGGTCAAAGGGCGACACGTATTGTTCAGCCGTGTCCCGCTCTTCGGGGTAGAGGTTGTAGGCTTTGAGCTGGTTTGCATAGTCAGCAGGCAACACCACCAATGATCTCATTTTCGTGTAGTTGGCACCCACATGCAAAGCCTCGAACGGGCCAGGGAGGAAATCCAGGTCTTTCCGGGCCTCGTATTCCATTCCTGAAACCTGACCCTCGGGATAATTGACCGCCACGACGTAGGGATCGCCAAAATAGTTGAAGGAGACCTTCTCGATCGGATCGGAAATCTTTTTGTAAAACCAACTCACTGCCCACACCTCGCCGGGTTTCCTAAACCACTCCCAGCGCACATCATCGTTCTCAATATGCGAGACCACGAGGTTTTGATTGCCAAAAAAGTTTTCATTGTCAATGGGATCCACGGACAGCACCGAGGCCGTTTCGCGGAAGGTGGGTCGCGCAATCGTCTGCGACCAGTTTACCCGCAGATTCATTTTCGGCGCCAGTTCGTAAACCAACCCCATCGACCGCAGCCAGTCCGCCTCCTGCAGATGGGTCTGGGCCTGATCCCGCGTGACTTGTTGTATGAGATAGGCGCCTGCATTATTAGTCAGGGTATAATACGGAGCGGTTCCAGGCATGACGGCTTCAAAGGAAGAGTACGGGTTGACCGAAATGTCGGTAACTTCAAGCCTGGCACCACAAAGCGCCTTGAGCCGCGAGGTCAAAGGATAATCCAGCATCCAATAGCCCGAGGGGATATCCTGAGCCCCCTCATAACTCATGTTGTTCTGGAGTTGCGGCTTGATATACCAGCGCATTTCATTTTGATAAGGACCCCCACCGATGTTGTCAGGGTTCGAGAATGAATCCGTCCATAATGCGCCTGGATCCGCCGCCGTCGTCTTAAAGGACGCGGCGTTGACATCATGGTTGTACCAGTCCACCGCATTCGAATTTGAACTGTCTGACGGGGGCTTCTGCTGGTATTGCGACACATTGACATAGGTAAAGGCTGACTGGGAGAACGTCCGTTTAGTCATATCCTTGACGAACCCGAGTTTGAAGTTTCCTTCCGACTCATGGGTCCGGAACGGAAAGGCCAGATTCATCCCCTCCTGCGTGTTATCCTCTTCAATATCGCGCCAGATCCGGGAGGCATTGAAAACCGCCTGGGCGCTGGTTGGTTGCTCCACGATATAATTCCAGGAATTTGAATCCGGGTGGGATACCAGTTCCCGGAACCGCCGCGTGTCCGGATCATACTGCCGCACCTTGTTCTGGGCCGCGAACAAGTCCACATCAAAGGCCTCGAATTTCCGCTGCCAGGTAAACTGCCGCGTATCCGTTGAACGTTCCGTGTACTGTATGCCTTGAAGCCGGTCGGATTGGCCGCTGTCCCCCAACTGGTAGGGAAACCTAACATCATTGCGGATGGAGGCCCGGTCGGTGGCTGTCTGCGTGCGAAGCCAGGTGAAGCCAAATGACTGCTCATCCCCTTTTGCCAACCCCACCGAGAGCAGCATGCTGTCCTTGATTTCCTGGATACCCGTCTGGCGGCGGTACTGGGCGCTATCGGCGGTCTCGATTCCGGGCGGATCCAACGCATACGTTCTTTCGTCCACATCCTGTACCGAGAATTTATTGCCATAGGTGAAAGCGCCAATACCACCAAGAGTCCAATCGCCGCCCACATTTTTGCGACTTCCGCTGCTCAGGGAATACCCGTAGTTGCCATCAGGCACCTGGGTGGACTTGGTTCCCATGGCCGGCGACAGGGAGCGGGTGATCTTGTCATACTCCGCAAAGACCGGATCCTGCGGATGGTCAGCATCAACCAACTGGTCGTGCCGGGAATAGTTTCCGGGCAAGCTGCCTGAAGCAATACTGCCCGCGAGCGTCGGATTGTTAACCATCGAAGCCAACTCCGCCGGCATGGCCCGCGATCCCTGATCGCGGCCCCACTGACTGCAGCCACCCCCCTCATAGGTCACAAAACCATCTTTCCCGGTATTCTGACCATTGATTTCACGGGACATCGAGAATTTTGCAAACGGTTTTTCCGGGATCGAGATGGTGCGAATGTTGACGCCACCCCCGCTATAATCACCTGGCAAATCCGGGGTAAAGGTTTTGGACACCGTCATGCTCTCGATCGTTCCTGAAGGAAAGATATCCAACTGCACGGCTCGCTTCTTCGGATCCGAACTGGGGACCCGCATGCCGTTCAGCGCCACGCCCACATACCGGTCACTCATGCCGCGGACGGTCGCATATTTGCCGTCCACCACCGAGGCCCCCACCACTAATTTCAACGCACTGGCAGCATCCCCCGCCCCAGCCCGGCTCATCATGTCCTTGCTGACGGAATCCTGGAACGACAGTGTGCTTCTG
>Ga0194056_10000495_pt1 | contig 21527 bp, 11 predicted proteins | sample SepL4413m_MetaG_FD_155458 | JGI IMG/M metagenome (GOLD analysis project Ga0194056, IMG submission 155458) | Anoxic zone freshwater microbial communities from boreal shield lake in IISD Experimental Lakes Area, Ontario, Canada - Sep2016-L442-13m | ecosystem: Environmental > Aquatic > Freshwater... | reverse complement strand
ACAGGAAGAAGCTGAAAAAACTTTATCACTTGCTGAAGACATTGAAACTTCAGGACTTGCTTATGTATTAACTTCTGATACCAGTTCACTCCGTTATTATGATAATGCCAGAGATAAGATCAATATCCAGATCGCCAGATTATGGTCAGTTTCTTCCGGATCTGATTCTGAAAGAGTTTGGGTTGATTCTTTGCACTTTTATGTAAACAAGCAGATCGGTATTTTTCAGGCGGGTATTGCACAAAGAATGAAAGCCAATCAGCGCTTGAAAGATTATCCATTCAATAGCGGTGCTGGCATTTATTACACCAATTGGATCCGCGAAACAATATCACAATTGCAACAACGTGAAGACCGATTATTATCCGAACAATTGAATTCAAATCAAAAGAATATAGCTTCTTTCAATAGGGCATTTTTTGTTTTCTTAAGCAGTGTTATGTTAATGCTGCTGGTGATCATATTCACTTTCCGAGCAAATAATATTGAACGAAGAAAGGCGGAAAAGTCGGCTTCAGAAAGCGAAGAGCAGGTTCAGATCATTTTTGATTCGGCCCCGGATGCTGTAATTGTTTTTGATGGCTCAGGAAAGATCATTCAATGGAATCCGAAAGCGGTAAAATTATTTGGATGGGAAACTGCGGAGGTGGTAGGACAATCTATTCTTTCCCTGATCGTGCCCGAAAAATACCAGGACCCATATTTGTTGATATGGGATAAAATTACTGCAGATCCTGATATCAGACTGCAGGGGCATGACACAGAAATCAAAGTGAATACCCGAGCAGGGGCCATTATTGATATCGCGATCAGTATTTCAGAAGCAAGTTTCAAGAATGAGCAGATCTTTATTGGTTTCATCCGGGACATCAGCGAAAAACTGGCCGTTCAGCAGTTATTGGAATCTCTTTCCAGGCAAATTGATAAGGCCAATGATGCCATTATATCGATCGATGCCAATAACAAGATCATTAGCTGGAATGATGGTGCCGAAAAATTATATGGATTTGGAAAAGAAGAAATGCTTGGGCATGAAATGGATCAGGTTTTAAAAACAGATTCATCGGATGATAGTATAAAGAATATATCCTATGAATTACAGGAGCATGATTATTGGGCAGGTGAATTGAGGCGAAAAACAAAATCTGGCAAACTGATTAATATCCATTCGTCCAAAACAACCATTCGGGATAGTGATGGAGAAATTCAGGGTTTTGTGGCGGTGAGTTATGATATCAGCTATCAAAAGAAACTGACCGCCGAGGTAAATCACTTGGCCAATATTGTAGCGCAAACTACTGAGGCTATTATTTCAGTGGGTTTAGACTTGCGTATTATCAGTTGGAATAAAGGCGCAGAAAATATTTTTGGGTATAGTCAGGAGGAAGTGATCGGAAAGGTAGCTACTGATTTAGAATTGTTCTCCATGCCTGAAAATGAAATAAATGATTCTTATGAAGCATTACTAAAAAACTTAAGCTGGAAAGCCGAGCTACCAGCCATGCATAAAGATGGACATAAGTTTTTTGGGATAATCAATGCTACTGTTATTAAAAATGAATTGGGTGATACTGAAAGTATTGTGCTCATTATAAATGATATAACAGAAAGAATAAAACTTGAACAGGAACTAAAGCAATATAGTGATGACCTGGAAGAAAAGGTGAGGGTTCGTACAATGGAGATTGAAAGAAACGAGAAGAAATACCGGAATATATTTGAAAACAGTCCATTGCCCATGTGGATCTCAGATAATATTACTTTGGCATTTCTGGATGTTAATGATATGGCCCTGATGAAATATGGATATACCCGAGAAGAATTCCTTACCATGACAGCTGCAGATATCAGGCCAGCTGAAGAACGTCAGAAATTTCTACATCAGAATCTTTCATATGATCTGGATATTGAAAACTCTAACCGAGGTATTTGGAACCATTTGAAAAAGGATGGAACCTTAATGAAAATGGAAGTGATCGTGCATAAGATCATGTTTGATGAAATGCCATGCAGAATGGTTTTGGCAAATGATGTTACGGATAAGATCCTGGCTGAACAGAAAATGATCGCCAGTGAAAAGCAATTTAGGAATACGATTGATAATATGCTGGAAGGTGCACAGATCATTGGGTACGACTGGAAATATATTTATGTGAATGATTCATTTTTGAAACAAACTGAATTTCACAAGCATGAGCTGCTAGGATATTCCCTGATTGAAAAGTTTCCGGGTATTGAAGATGCCGAAATTTTCCAAGATTACCAACGCTGTATGAACGAGCGGATGGTCATTCACAAAGAAACTGAATTCCAATTTCCGGATAAGCAAAATTCATGGCTTGAATTGCGTTTTCAACCGGTGCCGGAGGGCATCTTTATTTTATCCGTTGATATTACTGCACGCAAACGTGCGCAGTTTGAAATTGAAAAGCTTAATCAGGAACTGGAACAAAAAGTAGCGAATAGAACAGACCAGTTAGTGGCTGCTAATAAGGAGATGGAATCATTCTCTTATTCTGTGTCGCATGACCTTCGTGCTCCATTACGTGGGATCATCGGATTTGCCAATATTCTGGAGGAGGATTTTGGACCACAGATGACCATGGAAGCACTACGTATATTAACGGTCATTAAGGACAACACTTCCAGGATGGGCCAATTGATCGACGATCTGCTGATGTTCTCAAGAATGGGTAGAAATGAAATTGTTAAGAATACAATCAATACAAGGAGCATGGTCAGCGCTATTATAGAATCAGTAAATAATATGGAGGGACAAGCACCCATCAAATGGAACGTTCATGACCTTCCCAATATTGAAGGAGACCAGTCAATGATCAATCAGGTATGGGTGAATCTGATCGCTAATGCCGTAAAATATTCAAAACAAAACCCAAATCCATGCATTGAAATCGGCAGTTTGGTCCATGAAGGGCAAATTGGGTTCTTTGTAAAAGATAATGGGGTTGGTTTTGACATAAAATATGTAGATAAATTATTCCGTGTTTTTCAACGTTTGCATAGTTCTCATGAATTTGAAGGTACAGGCATCGGACTCGCCATTGTTGAAAAAATTGTTACCAAGCATGGAGGAAGAGTATGGGCATCAGCATCATTGAATAAAGGTGCTACTTTCTTTTTCAGTTTGCCTCCTGCGAGAAATCAAATTAAAAGTACCAGTATTATGGAAAATGTAAATCAATCAAGATGAATTACAACACGGTGGATATATTATTGGTGGAAGACAACCCCAATGATGCTGAACTCTCTATCCGGGAGATTAAGAAAAATAATCTGGCCAATAATCTTTATCATATAAAGGATGGTGCAGAGGCCATGGATTTTATTTTTGCCGAGGGACAATACTCGGGAAATCGTGATATTGGATCGCCTCCAAAACTGATCATTATGGATATAAAAATGCCCAAAGTGAATGGCATTGAAGTTTTAGAACGGTTAAAATCAGATGATCGTACTAAGTCTACTCCAGTGATCATGCTTTCATCTTCTCGTGAAAATCCTGATATTGCTAAATGTTATGCACTGGGAGCCAATAGTTATATCGTAAAGCCATTGAATTTTGAAGGTTTTTCCGAAGCCATCCGTAGCCTGAGTTTTTACTGGTTAATACTAAATGAGCCCCTGGTTAAATAATATAGACTTTTCTTTATGGAAATGAATCTGAGAATATTAATACTGGAAGATAATGACACCGATGTCGCTATGGTTGTTCGTGAGCTGCAGAAAGTCAATCTCAAATTTGAGTACAGGCATGCCATTGATCAGGAGTCGTATCTAAAATTGCTTGATGAATTTCAACCGGATCTGATATTATCAGATAATAACCTGCCTACTTTCAGTGGTGCCGAAGCGCTTCAGATATTTAAAGAGCGTAAGATGCAGATCCCCTTTATTTTGGTAACGGGCGCCGTTTCTGAAGAGTTTGCTGCTAATATCATTAAGTTAGGTGCAGATGATTATATTTTGAAAGACAGAATGGCCCGGCTTCCTTCAGCCATCAATGCTGCATTGAAACAAAGGGATACGGAGCGGGAAAAGCAAGCAACCATTGTTCAGCTTACAGAAAATGAAAAAAAATACAGAACCCTGATCGAACGGGTGTCTGATGGCTATATCGCATTGGATCAGGATTGGAATTTAATTTATATCAATAGTAAAGCAGAGCATTTATTTGAAGAATCCGGGAAATTATTGGGTAAAAACATTTGGGAATTATTTGATTTTAAAAATAATGACCAATTATACTTGTCGTGCCTTCGATCAATGAGATTGCGTGAAAATATTCAGATCGCCGAATATGCCATAAACGATCAGCATTGGGTGCGTGTAAATATCTATCCTTCTAGTTCTGGTGTTAGCATGTATTTACATGATATCAGTTCTGAGAAAAAGGCACAGGAAGAAATGAAATTGTCGAACGACCGTTTTGACTTGATCTCCGGGGTCACCACAGATATGGTATGGGACTGGAATTTACTAACGAATACGTTATGGTGGAATAAGAACTATTATTCTCATTTTGGATATACCGATCCTAATATCCCGCAGTATATCAGCGCCTGGTCTGAGGCCATCTATCCTGCAGACAGGGAGAGGGTTGTTTCGAGTATAGAGGATTGTATTAAAAAAGGAAAACCATACTGGTATGAGGAGTATCGTTTTTTGAAAGCCGACCAAACTGTATTATTTGTTTCGGATAGTGGGTATGTGTTATTTAATGAATCCGGTGAGCCTTATCGTATGGTAGGTGCCATGGTAGATGTTACGGAGCAGAAACTGGCCAAACAGAAATTGGAATATAGCAATCAGGCAAATAAACAATTGGCCGAAAGGATGTCGGCGATCTTAAATACCCTGCCTGCTAACATCGCATTAATTGATGAATTGGGCAATATTGTGGAGGTGAATGATGCCTGGAAAATATTTGCTATCGGCAATGGAAATACAGGTGATCATTTTGGAGTGGGCGATAATTATCTCCAGATCACTGAATTTTCAACAATGGGGATCAGTAATATTGACGCTAACGAATTGATCAGCGGGGTCAAATCGGTCTTGAATAATTCGGACAGCACTTTTAGTTATGAATACTCCTGTGTTACTCCAGGTTATTCCAGATGGTATAAAATGATCGTCACCAGATTAGAAGAGAAGGAACATGCCGGTGCGGTTGTGATGAATATTGATATCACTGAAATGAAAAATGCTGAACTGGCCATACGCAAATCGAATGAGAGACTGCAAACCATTTCAAAGGCAACCAATGATGCATTGTGGGACTGGGACCTGATCACCGATGAAGTATGGTGGAATGAAAGTGCCTTTATATTGGCCGGTTATAGTAGTGATCAGCCAATACCTGATATCATTGACTGGATCAGCCAAGTACATCCGGATGATCGGGATTTGCTTCTCTATCGTATTAAAAATTATAAGGAAACTGATATTGATTTTTTTGAAGAGGAATACCGATACCTCATAAATGCTGTTGACTATGGAACAGTACTTAACCGGGCTTATATTTTGAGGGATGAGCATCAGAAACCCATTCGGGTGGTTGGCGCTTTCATGGATATCACCCTTCGAAAAGCGGCTGAAACAGAATTAAAAAGATCGACCGAACAACTTCGTGAATTATCCTTGCACTTACAGGATATTCGGGAAGAAGAGCGCGCAGCATTATCAAGGGAAGTGCACGATGTATTGGGGCAACAACTCACCAGTTTTAAAATGGATCTTCACTGGCTTGGCCGTAGGTTGAAAGATCTGCCTGAAGAGGTTAAGGAGAAAATGAAAAACATCAGTTTAGCCATTGATGCTACCATCAAAACAGTAAGAAAGATCGCTTCTGAATTGAGGCCCGGAATATTGGATGATCTTGGTTTAGTAGCAGCGCTGGAATGGCATAGTGAGGAATTTGAAAATCGCTCAGGCATCAAGGTTAAATTTAGCAGTGAAATTAATAATGTCAAGATTCAACCAAAAATTGCCATTGCAATCTTTCGAATTTTCCAGGAGTTATTGACGAATGTGGCCCGCCATGCAAAGGCCACAGAGGTAAATGCTAGCCTTGGCATCGCGAACAAAGCGCTTTGCCTGAAAGTTACTGATAACGGCCAGGGCTTTTCGAAGGAAAAAATTGAAGCAAAAAAAACAATGGGTATGCTGGGAATGCGAGAAAGAACACTTTTATTTTCGGGGAAATATGAAGTGAACAGTGAGCCCGGAAAAGGAACCAGCACCCTGATAACAGTACCAATAGATATGACAATTGAAAGAAAATAAATAACACACTATGTTAAGATTTCTAATTGCTGATGATCATACGATTGTTCGCCGCGGTTTAAAGCAGATCATCCTGGATGAATTCCCTTCAGCCATTGTTGAAGAGGCCGCTGATGCTGAAGAACTCATAAAAAAAGTTATTGGCGCCAGATGGGATGTGGTGATCAGTGATCTTAATATGCCCGGAAGAAGCGGTTTAGACGCCTTGGCACAGATCAAGATCAGTTATCCCGATTTGCCGGTACTGATCCTCAGTATACATCCTGAAGAGCAATATGCCCTACGCGTATTGAAGGGTGGAGCGGCAGGTTACCTGAATAAGGATACTGCTCCTGAACAACTGGTGAAAGCGCTTCAGAAAGTGTTATTAGGAAAAAAATATATTTCACCTGCCGTTGCTGAAAAGCTGGCTAGTAATTATACGCACGAAACTACCGGCTCTCTGCATGAGCACCTGAGCGATCGTGAATTTGATGTCATGAAATTACTCGCTTCGGGCAAAACCGTGTCTGATATAGCTGATATGCTTTCATTAAGTGTCACAACAGTAAGCACTTATAGGGCCAGGATCATGGATAAAATGAACCTGAAAACCAACTCAGACCTGACCAAATATGCCCTGGAGAACCATCTAATTCTGTGATTCGATTCGTTAAGTAATGACCTGCTGTCGTGCCCTTGCCCAAGAGGTTTAGTGTAAATTTTACAAAACAAAGGAATTTCTGATTACAGTAAATGGGGGGATTATGTACTTGATTTGGGGTATATTTTGTGAGCATGCTTACCCCAAAGAAGAATATACTGATCGTTGAAGATACACATGTCATTGCAGACATGCTGGTGGAGATGTTGAAAGAAAAGCATCCCGACTATTTATGCTATACTGCTTACAGCTATTTTGAGGGGCAGGATATTTTAAATCATCAAGATATAGAAGTGGCATTGTTGGATATCAATTTACCCGATAAAAACGGTATTGAATTATTGAAATACATTAAGCACTTCTATCCGCATATCACCGCTATCATGATCAGTAATTCGGCCTCTGAAACCTACCGGAATTATTGTAAAAAAGAAGGCGCCTATCAGTTCATCGATAAATCAAATGAATTTGAAACGATACCTGGCATAGTAGATGCTGCTTTCTTGGCTTTCGCTTCCTGATGATCATTCCATCCCATTTTTCCCGCTTTCATTCGCTACTATTTTTGGGCATTTCGTACAGTATTCGGAACAAAATGGATAGATTATTCTAATTTTGTAAGTAGAATTGACGATTGCTAAACCAACCCCCGTTGTGGAAATAAATTTGCTGTATGGAAGACTGCACCAGTTATGAACATATTGTGCCTGATATTTCAGGTACCAAATTAGAAAATAAATTCAGACATCTTTGGCAACTCGTTGGGAATACACCCATGCTCGAGATCAGTTACCGGTATAAAAATAAGGTTGGAAAAGTGTATGTAAAATGCGAACACTATAACCTGACCGGTAGTATCAAGGACCGCATGGCTTTGTACATTTTGCAGCAAGCCTATTATTTTGAAAAGATAAAGCAGGGCGATATCATTGTAGAAGCCACTAGCGGCAATACGGGTATCTCATTCAGTGCTATTGGCAGGGCCTTGGGGCACGAAGTAAAGATCATCATGCCCGACTGGCTGAGCAAAGAAAGAAAAGACATCATTAAAAGTCTGGGGGCCGAAGAGATCCTGATATCAAAAGAAGCTGGTGGTTTTTTGGGTAGCATCGCCCTCAGTGAAAAAATGGCGGCCGAAAATGCAAGGGTTTTTCTGCCCAGGCAATTTGAAAATATTTATAACGCCGAAGCACATACGAAAACCACCGCCAAGGAAATATGGATGCAGTTGCAGTCGATCGATATTACTCCTGATGCCTTTGTAGCCGGAGTGGGTACTGGTGGTACCATCATGGGGGTGGGCCGTTTCCTGCAAGCCCGAAATAGTTCGGCTAAAATTCATCCGCTGGAGCCAACAGAATCACCAACTTTGTCTACGGGCTATAAAGTTGGGTCACACCGTATTCAGGGTATCTCAGATGAGTTTATTCCGGCCATCGTAAAACTCAACGAACTGGATGAAGTGATCAAAGTGTCGGATGGAGATTCCATTATTATGGCTCAGAAGCTGGCCAGTGAACTCGGATTGGCAGTGGGTATATCTTCCGGGGCTAATTTTATCGGAGCCATTCAATTGCAACATCAATCACCCTCCGAAAACATGAATGTGGTAACCGTATTTTCAGATAGCAATAAAAAATACCTGAGCACTGATCTGATGAAAATAGAGCCCATCAAGGAATCTTATCTGGCGCCCGATGTGGAATTATTGGATTATAAGGCGATACATAGGTAGAGCTTGAACTGGTTTAGGAGTTGAGGAGTTGAGGGGTTGAGAGTTTAGGGTTTAGGGGGGCAAGGTCTTCTACTGAATTTACACAGCAAGATTCAAAATAGCTTTCCTTTTATTTATTTCTCAAACTGCGGCCTGATCACCCAGCTTTTATTATTAGGCTTACGTACCACCAGCCAGTAAAAAAAGAATGCGGTGCAGGCGATGGTAATGGCGGTTATGCTCCAGGCGGGAAGGGTATTGCTGAGGTTCACCAACAAACCGTCGGAACCAAATTTGCCAAAGCCTAATAGTGATGGTATCCGATACCAGTAATAGCAGGATACAGCTGCAGCAGCAAAAAAGCTGATGATCTTACGTTCATAAGCCACAGGAGCCAGCATAGATAAGAACACGTATACACAAATGGTAATGGCAAAACCCGTTAGCGGCAACGCATAGGTGCCGAAAAAATTGGCTGATGTACTTAACATCAACTCATCGGGTACATGAAACCATCCCCAGATAAAGCCGGGTAACCCACCGGTAATGAGTAATCCACTGATCTTATGATAAATGGTTTTAGTAGCTGCTTCAGGATGAATATTAGGAGTAGAGTCGGGACAAGGGATCACACAATTCCTGCATTGGTCGCAATGGGCATTGGGTAAGGAGCCCCACACATTGCTGCCATATAATTTTTCAACCGGATGTACCGGACAAAGCCCCGAACACCAGGCACTTTTCCATTCGTAAAAAAATCCGGTGATCAGTCCTATAACGGTAAGCGAAATGATCAATAGCGCTGTGGCATGTCCGTTATTATTGAAAACAGCATGCCTCAGCGGAACAATTGCATACAATGCCAATACCGCTACCAGATTTAGTTTTCCTAATTGGGTAATGCTAAGTTTTTTTCTTTTCGAGAGACCTATATGCCGGGGTAATAGCACGGTACTAGCCATCGGACAAACATTCCGCCATAATCCAGTGCCTACCACAAATAGGGCAGGAGCCACGGGGATCAAAATATTCCAAAACAGCATGATCCCAATGCTTGGAAAAAAAATAAGGCAACATAAAATTATTGCGCCAACGATCCAAACGGCAAATTGTGCAATTCGCCATATAAGTACCGAACGATTTGATAACTGGTCGCCTGATTTAAATTCAATGGTAACATCCGCCATAAACTACTTGATTGTTGATTATTCTTATGCTTACAGGCAAATTAAGGCAAACCGGAAATAAAAAAAGATGATTTTGCTCATAAACTTATAAAATTTCAAGTTAGATGGATTCATACTATTGCTTCAACAGCATATAGCTATAGGCCGGCAAATTAATTTGTGTGGTCAGGGATACAGTACCTGAATTGATCTGATCTGTCCAACTGGAATTTGCCAAACCTGCCGGTAACACATAATTACTTGAACTATTTCTCAAATTGGCGAGTACCAGTATTTTTTCTCCGGGAACATCTTTGGTAAATGCACAAATATTTGTGCTGCTATATGAAGTTAAACTGCCACGTCTGATGGCTACACTATTATTTCTCACCGCAAGGATCTTTTTGTATTCAGCCGTAATGTCGGGGTTGATCGTCCATCCAATCTTTGTGCCGGTAAAGGGAAAGACCAATCGGTAGGGCGTTCCCACTTCCTGTCCGTTATAGACCATGGGTACGGATCTCATATAAGCAGCTACTACAAATGCGGCCATGGATCCGTTTCTTCCACCAAAAAGATCAAGCGGTGTTCCTTCAGCACCATTCACATCATGGTTGCTGGTATAGCGAACTACCAACTGACTGCTACCCGCATTGATGTATTCTGAGTTATTAAAATTATCGATCAGTTGAGCCGATTGATTATTATTAAAAATATTTTTTAGCTGTCCATAAAATCCGAAGCCGAAATTGAAATCGAAACCGGCTCCGAAATTAGAACTACTGCTGCCTTCGGCCAATAGTAACAATTTATGGGTACTGATGTTACGGAGTGTATCGATGGCCTGTATCCAAAAATTTGCGGGTGGCCCATCAGCATAATCACATCGGAAACCATCTATATTGGCGGTATACACCCAGTATTTCATGTCCCTGATCATTTCTAACCGCATGGCTGCGTTATTGAAATTTAACTGGGCTACATCGTTCCAGCCCATACCGGGTGGACTAACAATATTTCCTCCTGCATCTTGTAGGTACCAATCTTTATGGCTGCTGGTCCAGGCATTGTCCCAGGCAGTATGATTGGCTACCCAGTCAAGGATGATGCTCATGTTTCGAGAATGTGCAGCGTCTACTAATGCCCGTAAGTCGGAGAGGTTTCCGAATTCAGCAGCAATTGATTTATAATCTTTCACACAATAGGGTGAGTTAACCGAATTGAGGCTACCCACCGGGAAAATGGGCATCAGGTAAACTACATTAATGCCTAAGGCTTTAATAGAATCTATTCTGGCGAGTACGCCCTGTAAATTACCGGCTGCGCTGATAACCCGCATATTCACCTGGTAAATACTGGCATCGCGTGGATCGGTAACATTATTAAAGGGTGTTCCATATTGTGTGAATGATGAATCCGTCACCGGCGGCAAAATAGGTGTTGGGGTTGGAGAGGGTTGTGTTGATTTGCTACAGGAATTAAATATACCCAATAGTAATAATAGAAAAATTAAATTCGAAATTTTCATAGGTGGGTATTATTTAGGCTGTTAAGTTAGGACATACCTGCTGTTTTAGCTTTTCGAATTCATCAGGTAATCGAATAGACTGATCTCGGTAGGAAGTTCTAGTTTTTTTCTTAGTCTGTATCTGCTGATCTCAACCCCTCTAACAGAAATATTCATGAGCTGGGCAATTTCCTTGGTCGATAAATTCATCCGCAGGTAAGCGCATAATTTCAGTTCATTGCCCGTGATGGTAGGGTGCTTTTCTTTTAAGCCCACCACAAAATCACTATGCACTTTATCAAAGTGTTTGGTAAAATTCGTCCACTCCTTGTCCATATTGTCATCTTCACTCAGCGTTTTGATCACTTTCTTTAATTCGGCGATGGCATGTGGGTTTTCCAATCCTTTCATCACTTGTGAAAGTTCTCCCTTGATCTTCGAAAGCAGTTCTCCTTTTTTAACAAGGTGCATAGCCGAAGATGCCATTTCAGAGTTGGTGAAATTGATCTCGGCTTCCAGCTTTTCATTGCGTACAGATACCAGTTCACTTTCCGTTTTACTTAATTCCAGATCATGTATGTAACGCAGTTTATTTTGTTCCTCTTCATATTTGGCTTGCTGCTTTTCAAATTTTTTGTGTTGCCAACCGTATAAAAAATAAAGTCCCAAACCCAATAGGGCTGCATAAACGAGATAAGCCCACCACGACAAGTACCAGGGAGGCAACATGGAGAATGTAAAGCTGGCTGGTGACGATTCGCTGCCAAGATTATTTCTCACTTTTACTTCAAAAATATATTTACCGGAGGGCAGGTTGGTATATTCTTTTTCGCTTCTTTTCGTCCAGTCGGACCAGTTGCCATCAAATCCTTTCAGCCGGTAACTATATTCCAGATCCGATTGATACCCGAACAGCGAAGAAGAAAATTCGAGCCGTATGGTTCCCCAATCGTAGTTGATCTTTGGAACTTGTTGCTCATCCTGTTCCTGGGGTTCATTCACATCTTTAAAATATCCACCAAACAATAGACTGTCTGTTTTGCTGATGATCCTTACTGTTCTGATCTGCACATGCAGTTTGGGAACTGTTTGTTTATACTTATCAAAATTGATATGGAAAAATCCTTTTTCTCCGCCCAGGAAAATATTGTTTTCATCCACCGGGTAAATGAATTCGAAACCGCTGAGGATCTTATTATTCAGTTCAGGAAAATAAATAGTAGCAGGCGATTTTCCGGATAGATCAAGAACGCCTAAGCTCTTTTCATGTATGAACCAGATATTTCCTGAGGGGTCTTCTTTCAGATAACGGATACTTTGTGTACCCAGCATATTTTTGTAATAGTCTGTGGGTTCAAAAATATTTTTTTGCGGATTGTAGTTATAGATCCCTTTTTCTGTGGCTACTACCACTTCATTTTTTATTTTATATACATGGTTATTAAGCAAGGAGGGGAGTCCGTTCTTCTCAGTATATATAGAAGTGCTATAAGTTCCGTTAGGGTTTTTGATTATTTTGTAAACTCCATGGTAGGGATGTGAAACCCAGGTATTCCCGTTTTTGTCGATGGCAACAAATCTGGATGATTCTTTAAAATCCGGGATCGCTTCCTGTTGGATGAATTGATTATTGCTGCTGTTGAATAAAACCAAGCCGTTGTAATATCCCGCCAATACATGAGGGGTGGGAAAAGTAGCTGATTCGGGTGCAAAATTCCAGAAGCCCGGGTTACTGGAAATTTGTTCAGCAGAATTATTTTTTATGAGGAATGCACCATCATGATGTCCCATCAACAATTGATTATTGATCTCTGCCAGTCCCCATACCTGCCCCTTTGTATTATTTACTGCAGTAAAATAGCCCTTACTAAAACTGAGGTCTTTCATCGGTTGAAGGGGAACACTGAAAAGTCCATTGGAGGTGCCTGTATATAATTGGTTATTGTAAATAATGGCCGTATAGCCCGAGCCATCCTGTGCAACCGGGTGAATCTGTTTGATGGCACTGTTATATGCCACCAGGTCAATGCCATTGTCAAGTCCGAGCCACAGATTACTTTGGTTATCGAGGAAGATACTCAGTACATTATTATTTTGCAGGCCTTCGGAACCTGAAAATCGCTGAATGATATTTCCTGATAGATCGATGATATACACTCCACTATTATTGGTAGCCAGCGCGATCCATTCTTTGTTAATTGATGAAGCTGCATAGATCCTTTCACTTTCAAACAGGTTGTTGTTTATGCTGGCTAGTTTTGAGATGGCAGTTCCGGAAAGTATAAATATGCCATTCTTAAGGGTGGTTACCAGTGCACTATCATGTTCAAGGGGTAATATTCCTGTAACAGGGTCATTTAAGGGGAGCAGGTTCTTAAAAGGCATTGGCGACCATACCTCATTTTCAAAATGCATCAACCCTTGTTTATAGTCGTGGGCATATAGTTTACCATTACAAATACCGAGGTACGACCATTCCGAAGGGGCATAAAATGTGGCTACTGATTCATTGGTAAATTTGAAGATCTTATTGGTTGAGCGTACATACAGGTCTTTATGAATGGATATGATATCCCAAACATCGCCAAAAGATTTATCCTTGTCGGGGATCAATTTGGTAAGAGAGTGATAGGCTAACCGTCCATTATTGCCTGGTGTAAAATAACCTAGTTCATCCTGGCCGCCTACATAGATCCGATTATCGGAACCGATCTCAACAGATCTTACAATTGTTTTATTGGGAAGGGGAAACAGGTTCCAGTACTTGCCATCAAAACTTAATAAGCCCTCGTTATTGGCTATATAGATGATCCCGTTCTTATCCTGTTTGATATCCCAATTTTGTAATCCCGCACTATATGATTGTTTGGAATAATTGATCACATCGGGTAGGCCGATAGTATTTTGGCAAAAAACCGAAACTGGTAAACAAATCAGTATGATTAGTTGTTTCATTTTGCAAGCAATTGGGATTGTGAAGATATAAAAAAATCGATGATGTAGTATTGATGTATCCTGTTTAGCTTAAAAATCACCAATTTGTGTATTGTGATGTAGTAATGAGGGGGCTGTTTATTTGTCCGATGTAGTGGGTGGTTTTACTTTTACATTCTCTAATTATTGCTATTTCTTAATAAACAAATCGATTGCTATGATGAAATTCAGACATTTACTCCTATGTGTTGCTATTTTTCTGGGGGGAATAGCTCAGCCATTGATGGCTCAGAATATTTCCGTTACAGGGAAAATTAAAAGCAAACAAACCAGCGAGCCGCTCGTTGGGGCAACCATTTCAGTTGCCAAATCAACCGCTTCTACCATTACAGATGCTACCGGAAAGTTCAGCATTTCAGTTCCAAAAGGAGCTATCCTGCTGATCACATACACCGGTATGGAGCCGTCCAGGTATACGGTTAACAGTAACCGGGAAATTGAGATCCTGATGCAGGAATCCACTAGAAGCATGACTGAAGTAGTAGTTGTGGGTTATGGTGTTCAAAAGGTAACGAAGGTTTCCGGCGCCATTTCTACTGTAAAAAGTGCAGAGATCCAGAAACTTAATCCTGTTCGGGTGGAAGAAGCTCTTCAGGGATCTGTTTCAGGTGTCAATGTGATACAGAGTGGTTCGCCGGGTAGCAAACCTACTGTGCTGATCAGGGGTATTCCTGATTTAGGTGGTGGTGATCCTACTGTTATTGTTGATGGAGTTCAACAAACCATGAACGACCTGAATTCTATCAATCCGATGGATATTGATAATATCAGTGTATTAAAAGACGCTGCCTCCACCGCTATTTATGGAGTAAAGGGTGGAAATGGGGTGATCGTGATCACCACAAAAACTGGCCGTAAGAACCAAAAATTAGATATTGGCCTCAATGCCAGTTATAGTCTTGAACAGGTAGCCAATACCATTAGAGTGTTGAACGCTTCTGAATATGGAGCGATGTTGAATGAAGGATCCATGGTATCGGGCGGAAATATCATTTTCCCCGACCTGTCTGTTTTGGGTGTTGGTACCGACTGGCAAAAACAGATCTTCAAAACTGCTCCAATTCAAACGTATAATATCTCTGCAAGGGGCGGTGGTGAAAAATCATCTTTCTTCCTGGGAGGTGGCTATCTGAGTCAGGGTGGTATTGTAGGAGGAATAGATAAATCGAAATTCGACAGGATGAATTTCACGGGTAATTTTTCATTTGATCTTACTTCTAAGTTGAAATTCATTTTAAATGCTACTTATTTGACCCTGAGTTCGAAAGGTGTACAGGAAAATGCGTTCAATAGTATTATTGGAAGTGCATTGAATTATGATCCAACCGTTCCGGTATATAATAGTGTAGCCAATACGATCGGACAATATGGTTTCAGTAACCTGGTCACCCGCGAAATTTACAATCCCCTGACCAAACTGGAAAATACTCACAATACCAATAAAGGCGGAAAGCTTTATGGTAAATTTGAATTACAATATGATGTACTGAAAAACCTGAAACTTACGTCCAGGTTTGGCTATACCAAGTATGATGGTAATGCCAAGAGTTTTGATCCATTGGTATTTTATGGTGTGAACAATACCGGCAATACATTAAATGGCGATGGTACAACGATAGCGGGTATGCACAACAGTGTATCGCATGAAAAAGCAACCTATGCCAGTTTTAATTTTGAAGTATTTGGCAATTATAATTTCAAAATAAATAGCAATCATAATTTTGAAGCTACACTCGGACTCGCTTTGTCTAAAGAATCGGGCAATACGGCCGGTGCCAGTCGCCAGGATGTTCCTTTTAACAGCTGGGATTTTGCCGATTTCACTGCAGCAACCGGTAGTACGGCCAACAATAATTCAAACGGATTAAAGGGATATTACTACCAGTATTTCTCTAAACACGCTTCTGGTTTTGGAAGGATCAACTATGATTACCAGGAAAAATACCTGGCCTCCTTCACAGCCCGCAGGGATGGTTCTTATGCATTTGGTATCGACAATAAATTTGCCAATTTCTATTCAGGATCCCTGGGTTGGGTAGCCACCAAAGAATCTTTCTTCCATTCTAATTTCATTAATTTCCTGAAACTAAGGGGAAGTTTTGGTGCCGTGGGTAATGACAATAATATTGATCCTAAAAAAGTGTTGGTAACCATTCAAACAGATTATCTCGCTTCATTGTATGGATCGGGCAATAGCATTGGTTATACATTCGGTAATGTATTTTACCCCGGTGCAACCATCGGCTCTGCTTCCAATACTGCGCTGCAATGGGAAAAACAAAATCAGGCCAATATCGGTTTTGATATGAATTTTTATAAAAATAAATTCAATATCTCGGCTGATTATTTCCAGAAAAAAACAACCGGATTATTATTTACTCCATCGGCATCTGCATATTTAGGTACCATTCCTACACCGATCGCCAATATCGGAAGTACCAAGAGCAGTGGTATCGATATTACCCTGGGGTATAAGGAGCGACTGATCCAGGACCTGCAGTTAAACACTACCGTTACCTTCACTACTTCAAAAAATACGGTGACCAAAGTATCAGACGATGGACATTGGGAAGTGGGTGGAAGTTATTTCAATGGTCAGTCTCAAACAGTTACCATCTTCGCACCAGGCTATGCACCGGCTACTTATTTTGGCTATAAAACAAATGGCCTGTTCCAGACTCCTGCTGAAATTGCCGCCAGTCCTACACAAACAGGCGCCCAACCAGGCGATATCAAATTCGTTGATATCAATGGTGATGGTGTTATTGACGCCAAAGACAGAACGGTGATCGGTAATCCATTCCCTAAATTTACCATGGGTTGGAATCTTGGACTTAGCTATAAGAATTTTGATTTCTCTGCCTTCACTTATGCCTCAATTGGTAATGATGTGTACAGGGCCACAGAAAGGAACGACAATTTCACCAATAAGTTTGGAGCGATCCTGAACAGGTGGACCGGTCCGAATACCACCAACGATGCAAGGAACCCAAGATATTCTTTTACAGATGCTAATAACAACAGCAGGGTATCCGACAGGTATGTGGAAGATGGTTCTTTTGTGAAGATCAAAAATATTTTGTTGGGCTATACCATCCCCTCAAAGGTTATTAAAAATATATTCAGAAGCGTTCGTGTATATGCTCAAGTTAAGAATGCTTTCACCTTTACCAAATATTCTGGTTACGATCCTGAAATTCCAGGGTACGGACTCTTAGATACAGGTATTGACCGTGGAGCTTATCCTCAGTCAAGGACTTATTCTTTTGGTCTTGATATTAAATTTTAATAACCTCAAAAAATAATTATAACATGAAGCATATTAAAATAAAAATACTCAGCGCAATACTCCTTCTGGCAGTATTCACATCCTGTAAAAAATGGGTGGATTATAATCCCCATGATGATTTCAAGATCACCGAGCAGGATTATTTAAAATCTGAAGCCGATTACCGCGCCATGGCAGTAGGTGTTTATTCTCCCTTGCAATGGTTGAATCAGGTAGTTCCTATTGGGGATATCGCATCAGATAATTCCGTAACAGGTGGCGAAGGTGCATCCGATGTACTTTCTCTGCAACAGATTGACGATTTTACCCATTACCCCATTAACTCTACATTGGCCGATATTTGGCAGTCTAGCTATGAAGGGATCAACCGGGCAAATTATTTACATCAGTACAAGGCAAAGAATATTGCCGGCGAAACAATTGATTTTGCAGGTAAGGATGCTTTGTATGGAGAAGTTTATTTCTTAAGGGCTTACTACTATTTTACGCTGGTGAAAATGTTTGGTGATGTTCCCTTGTTTGTTGACAGAAGGTTAACCCTGGCAGATTCTAAAACACTGGTAAGGGCACCCAAAGCAGAGGTGTACAAGCAAATTGAAAAAGATCTGCTCGCGGCGATTGCTGTATTACCTACTATACAAGCTGAAAAAGGCCGTATCACTAAAGGAGCTGCACAGGCTTTATTGGGTAAGGCATATCTGTATCAGAATAATTATGCAGCCGCTGCACCCATGCTCGAAAATGTGATCACGGGCGGTGCATATAGCCTGGTAAGCAATTTTGCATCTGTTTATCTGGAGTCGGGCGAAAATGGACCAGAATCTGTTTTTGAAATTCAATATTCCAACGGACAAGGAACCTATGATTGGGGACATGTTACCCGCGGACAAGGAAATTATGCCGTACAACAATGCGGTGTAAGGGGATTGAATGGTTCAGCGTCTATGCCATACAGTCAAGGATGGAGCACTAACCTGCCAACACAAAATCTGTCTGCTATCTATGCAGCAGGCGATCAACGTAAAGCAGTGACCTTACTGGATATAGAAGCGTATAAAACAGCTAATCCTTCCTTTAATATTACTTATCAGGTTGCTCCTTATAGGAATACCGGATTGTACAATCAGAAGTATTTGCCCCGTAAAGGACAAACATCTGGTCAGGTGGAATTGAATTACCTCAACAACCAGCGCATCATTCGTTATGCTGATGTGTTGCTGATGGCCGCTGAAGCGTATAATAAGATCAACAACGACAGCAAGGCGCAAAATTATTTGAACCAGGTACGCAGGCGTGCTTTTGGTGATAATGCCCATGATATTTCATCTACAGGCACTACATTATATGACGCGATTTTAAATGAAAGAAGAATGGAACTGGCGATGGACGGAGAGCGGTTCTTTGACCTGGTACGTACCGGTAAAGCGGTAACTGTATTGGGACCGTTAGGATTTGTGGCAAACAAACACGAATTATTCCCTATTCCACAGGGAGAAGTTGATATGTCAGGTTTAACTCAAAATCCAGGTTATTAATCATTAACTCATTAAAACAACGATCATGAATGCATTTAAATATTTCTGCACTGCCTTGTTACTGATATCGGTAATGGGTAGTTGCAAAAAAGACAACAACAACGATCTGTCGTTCATTGCCACGGCTACGGCTCCGGCAAAGCTTTCAGTAATGTTCGATATTACACAGGACAATACGGGAATGGTAACCATTACTCCTAATGGGGAAGGGGCCGTTTTCTATGATGTGTATTATGGCGATGCCACTACCACACCAGCGAATGTTGCTGCGGGTAAGAACACCACACATAAATACGCCGAAGGGGTATTCAATGTAAAAATAGTTGCGCATAACATTATCGGTAAAACAACCGAACTCATTCAGGCCTTAACGGTTTCATTCCGGGCTCCTGAAAATCTGGTGGTTACTGCGGTAATTGATGCGGCCAATAATTACAAATTGAATGTTTCGGCTACGGCGCTTTATGAAACAGTTTTTAAAGTGTATTTCGGTGATGTAGTGAATGAAGTGCCACAGTCATTTTTAGAAGGTGCTACAGTAAGCCATATTTATCCAGCAGTGGGTAGCTATACTTTACGCGTAGTTGCTTTGAGCGGAGGTGCTGCAACCACTACTTATACTACCACGATCAATATCGTGGATCCTGTGTTATTGCCGATCACTTTTGAATCATCTACCGTAAACTATGCCTGGACGAATTTTGATGGTGGAGCGGTTACGGTTATTGCCAATCCACAAAGCAGTGGTATCAATGTGAGCAGTAAAGTGGGTAAGATGATAAAAAGCAACGGACAAACATGGGGCGGAAGTTTTATAACGCTTGGAGGCAATATTGATTTCTCGGCCAACAAAGTTTTCCGGATGAAAGTATTTTCACCAAGGGTGGGAGCAAGGGTATTGCTGAAAGTTGAAAATGCAGCCAATACCGGTTTGAGTTACGAGAAAGAAGTAGTGACCACCGTGGCCAATGCCTGGGAAGATCTGGCTTTTGATTATGGTGCTGTAAATACAGCAAATACCTATCAGCATATCGTGTTGATCTTTGATAACGGAACCATGGGAGACGGTACGGCTAATTATACTTTCCTGTTTGATGATATCCGCCTCACCAATCAGATGCCAACCAGTTTGTTGGCGCTTCCGGTTACTTTTGATCTGGCAGGTGTAAATTATACTGTTGCTGATTTTGGAGGAAACCAAAGTTTTGCTGATGTGGATCCTTTAAATGGAGCCAATAAAGTTAAAAGGACCGTAAAACCAAATGGCGCTCAAACTTGGGCAGGAACCACCATTGGTGCTGGTTTTACCGCAAGGATACCCTTTACCGCTTCTGCTACTCAAATGAGTATTAAAGTATATTCTCCGGCAGCGGGGATCAGGGTTCGACTTAAAGTAGAAGACAAAACCAATAATACAAGATCGGTTGAAACAGAGGCTATGACACAGGCTGCCAATACCTGGGAAACACTGGTATTTGATTTTGCCAACCAGTCTGATGGTACAGCCGCAATGAATCTTGCCTATACTTACGATATGGCATCAGTATTCTTTGATTTTGGTAATGCCGGTACAGGAAAAGTATTCTATTGGGATGATGTGAAATTCTTACCAGTGAATGTTGTACCTAATTATTTGGCTTTGCCACTTGATTTTGAGTCAACTACTTATCCATATACATTCACAAATTTTGCTGGTGGCGTTGCTACTGTAATTAACAATCCACATATTGGCGGTATTAATACCAGCGCCAAAGTTGGTCAGATGGTAAAAAATGCTGGTCAGGTTTATGGAGGTAGTTTTATTGAAATGGTGAATCCCATGAACTTCTCAGTACTGCATACTTTCAAGGTTAAAGTTTATTCTCCAAGGATAGGGGCTAAATTATTGCTGAAGGTGGAGAATGCAACCAATGGAGGGATCAGCTATGAAAAAGAAGTAGCCACTACGGTTGCCAATGCATGGGAAGAACTCAGCTTCGATTATACCGCTATCAATACCGGCAATTTCTATTCAAAAGTGGTGCTCATTTTTGATTTGGGAACCATGGGTGATGGAACTGCAAATTTCACTTTCTTATTTGATGACATTAAACTTAATTAATCTTTAAAAAATTAGAACATGATACTCAATAAAAAATATTATATCCTGATTTTTCTGCTGTCATTAATTGGTTTTAGTGCCTGTAAAAAAGCAGATTATAAATTCGGAAACCTGGTAAGTCCAACCGACCTTACCCTCACCACTGTAATTGCTGGTGTAGACAATGCCAACCCTTATGGAGCTGGTTCTGGCAATGTAGCCATTACCACTTCTGGCAGTAATGCCATTACTTATAAAATTGATTTTGGCGATGGCAATATTCAAATGGTGCC
>Ga0194056_10000493_pt1 | contig 21538 bp, 15 predicted proteins | sample SepL4413m_MetaG_FD_155458 | JGI IMG/M metagenome (GOLD analysis project Ga0194056, IMG submission 155458) | Anoxic zone freshwater microbial communities from boreal shield lake in IISD Experimental Lakes Area, Ontario, Canada - Sep2016-L442-13m | ecosystem: Environmental > Aquatic > Freshwater... | reverse complement strand
AAATGACTTACCTGCATTTGCATCTGTCATATTCCAGAAATCCCAATAGCCGGCTGACTGACCTGCGTAAACCTGTTTTGCTTTCAGAACCCTGATTTTTGCATATTGAAATGCATCTGCCTGATTGTATTGATTCGATGTAATAATTATCGAAGTTGAATCCGATGGCGAATCATAAGATGTGATACCTAATCCCGGGTAATCGGCCCAGTTTGTTGTTGTAGTGGATGCGTCTATGTGAGCGTTGAACTGGTATGTCCACCATGAACCTGTAGGGTCACTCGTTTGTGATACTGCAAGCCAGTAATATGCAAACAATCCGTCTCTTTCAAAAGCCAGCATTACCCATCTGTTTCTCCATGGGTCATAAACTACTTTTGGGTCAAACACATTCTTTCCTGGTCTGCCGAAAAAACTCTGTAATGTGTTACTGGTAATTAGCGGTAAAGAATTATTCCTGCCGTAAATATGAAATTGTTCATTTGTCACAACCATTACATGTAACATTCCTGTTGCAATGTCTGCATCAGCAGGCTGCCATCCGTTTTTATTCGGACCTGCATAACCTTTTATGCTTAGCGATGGACCGTTTGTGGCTTTATCTTCTTGTGCCCTTATTAAAGATTTCATGTCACCTGTGTTCCTGTCAGCAGGCAGTTTGCCTCTTTCCTGAGTATAGTTTTGTTCCAATAGCATTACCGACTGCGGTAATTCAGAAACGTTAACGACTCTTGGCTTAACTTCCTGACCTTGAAGATTCATTCCACTTTGAAAACTCTGTGAAAAAGAATTCTGAAATATTACCAGTAATAGTAATACGAGAGAAGTAAATAGTTTTTTCATTTCATTGTTTTAATTTATGAAAATATCACCTTTAGAAAATAACATATAAAATACAGTATTAATTATCAATATATTTTTACAAATATTTAAAACAGGTCTGTAAAAATATGTTTCCCAATAAATTCTCACGAAATGATAATATTTTCTTGAATATATTATGTAAGTTTGTACAAGATTAAAAAACAACATGAGTAAAAATTTATTGATATATCAGGCTTCGGCGGGTTCGGGGAAGACACGTACTCTCGTAAAAGAGTATTTAAACCTTGCGTTTACAAATCCCGGAAATTACAGGAATATTCTGGCTATCACTTTCACGAATAAGGCAACCGAAGAAATGAAAACAAGGGTGATTGAGTATCTTGTGAAACTATCCGGTGGTGGAGAGCAGAAACTTGGCGAAGAGATTGTTTCTGACCTGAAAGCAAGAGGCGTTCCGACAAAGAATTTTAACCTCAGGAAAACTGCGGCTGATGTCCTGTGCAGTATACTTCACGATTATTCCAACTTTAACATAAGTACTATCGATAGTTTTTGTATAAGGATTATTAAATCTTTTGCTAAAGAACTCGGACTGCCTGTAGGTTTCAACCTTGAACTCGATTCGGCGGCCGTCCTTGATGAACTGACTAATCAACTGCTGGATACTATCGGGACTGATGAATTCCTCACAAAGTACATCGAAGATTATATAATGTATAAACTTGACGAAGGGTACACGTGGAATATAGATAAAGATATTAATACAATCGGAAAAGAAATATTCAACGAACAGTTCTGGCAGAGAAAGATTAAGATGAAGGAAGACGATGTATATGAAAGCAAAGAACAGACAAAAGTGCTTATTGATGAAATAAGGAAGGTGAAGTACTCCTTCGAGTCAAAAATGACGAAATACGCGAATGAAATAACGGATATTATAGACCTGAATAAAGTTGATACTAAAGACCTGGTGGGAGGAAACTCCACAAGCATCATTAATTACTGCATTAAAATCAGCAAAGGTGATTTTGCGGAGCCCTATAAAACTCTAAGAAAACGTATTGTTGAAGGTAACAGCATTTTTAAGTCAAAGTCTTCTTATGCAGATACCGTTGACAGGTTATTCGCGGAATTAGTGGGGTATTACGATTCGAATGTTAAAGCATATATTACTTCGGACGTTGTTTTCAGGACTATATATAACATCGGAGTATTCTCTGATTTGCTGAGTCTGTTAAACACTTACAGAAAAGATAACCGTACAATACTTTCGACAGACATCAATAACTTTCTCCGCATTCTGATAAGTGATGATATCTCTCCCTTCATTTATGAAAAGGTTGGCGTAAAACTGAAACACTTTATGCTCGATGAATTTCAGGATACATCTGAGTTTCAGTGGAATAACATCAAACCTTTAATAGTAAACTCCCTTAGTGAGAATAATACTTCGCTTATCGTTGGTGACGTCAAGCAGTCTATTTACAGATGGCGTAATGGCGATATGCGTTTGCTTCTTGAAGGCGTTGAACGCGACCTTGCAGGGTTCCAGGATATGATACAAAAAGATACACTCAGCGTAAACTACAGGTCTCATAAAGAGATTGTAGATTTTAATAACCGGTTCTTCCTCAGGTTTAAGAATAATCTTGTTAACAGTGAAAAACACGAAGGCGAGAACGAATACCTTGCTAAATCATACGAGGAAAATCTGCTGTGCCAGAAGAATAACGGCAGTAAAAACTCAGGGTATATAAACATAAACTTTTTCGATTACGCTAAAGACAGTGAAATATCTACGAATGAATTCTCTAACCAAAGAGTTAAGGAGATTTTATATGAGCTGAAAAAAGACGGGTATAAACCAAAGGATATACTGGTGCTTGTTAGAACGGCTGATAACAGCAGGGAAGTATCACAGGTTATTACAGAAGAAGGTTATGATGTTGTGTCATCTCTTTCCTTGCTGGTTAAGAATTCACCGAAAGTTAATCTTATTCTCGGTGCATTACGGTTTATTACAGACAGCACAGACATGCTTGCAAGAACTGAAATGCTGTACAACTATGCAAAGATTGAGAATAAAGATATAGCTCTGAAAAATTTGTTCTTTGACTCTAAAGATTATGATGGTAAACTGTTTCTCGGATTAATGCCCGATGAGTTCTTTAAAGAAAATGAGAAACCTAAAAGGCTTCCTGTGCTGAACAACCTTACATCTTATGAACTTGTCGAACACATAATAGGAATATTTAAACTTAATAAGGAAGCTGACCCTTATCTTATAAAATTTATCGATGAAGTGTTTAAGTATAACTCCGAAAAAGAATCGGATGCGGCATCCTTCCTCGAGTACTGGGAAGAAAAGAAGGGTGAAATATCTATTAACCTCCCGGAAGAAGCAAACTCAGTCCGCGTTATGACAATTCATAAGTCAAAGGGGCTTGAGAGCAAGGTGGTTATAATTCCTTATGCAAACTGGGGACTGGAACTCGACGGCAAAAAGGAAAAGATATGGACGTCAACAGACCAGCCGCCTTTTAATAAAGCCTCTGCATATTATATTAATGCAACACAGAGTGCTGCAGAATCTTATTTTGCAAAGGATTATTCCGAGGCTTCAAAGATGACACGACTTGATAACGTTAACCTTCTTTATGTTTCTTTCACGAGACCAAAAGAAAGACTTTATGTTAACGTTCCTGCAGGAAGAAACGCTTCCATTGCTAACGTTATTAAAGATGCAGTCACTGACGAGTACGGAGAGTTTATAAAAGATAACAGATTAGAGATTGGCATAAGAAATAAGGCCCCTGATGATGAGCCTGAAAGTGGTGGGCTGGAAACTATGGAAAACTTTAACTCCACTCCTTACTATAAAAAGATTATCATAAGACCTTCTTACAAAAAACTGAAGGTATTTGAAAACGAAAAGATGAAAGTTAAAACTGATAAAGGTGTAGTGGTTCATAAACTGCTGTCATACATAATCAAAGCAGGCGATATTGAGAGCGCTTTAAGTAAAGGATTGATAGAGGGGATTATAAATCAGACAGAGAAAGAAGATTACAGAAAACTTCTGATTGCAGTAATTAACAACAGGGAAACAAAAGAATGGTTTGAAGATAAATGGGAAGTCAAACCCGAATCTGATATTTTAACAAAAGATGGGAAAGTACTGCGGCCTGACAGGGTTATGCTGAAAGATGATTCTGCAGTGCTTATAGATTATAAGACAGGCAAGGAAGAAAAAGACCATTGTGAGCAACTTGATGAATACGGCGCAATACTCGGGCAAATGGGATACACGAAAGTTGATAAATACATATTGTACATTAATGATTACAAAGACGAAATAACCGTAACAGTAAAAAATCTGAATAAAGGAGAACAGGATGTCTGACTTCATAGAAAAAACAGCCCTTAAAATATTCAATACACATAAAGAGACACTCGGCGAAGTTATGGTTGTCTTCCCGTCTCGCAGAGCAGGTTTGTACTTTAAGAAAAGTCTTTCAGGTATGATAGAAAAACCTGTATGGTCACCAACAGTATTCAGTATTAACGATTTCATCGCAAAGTACTCTGATTTTAATCTTGGTGATAATCTTACTCTTCTTTTTGAACTGTATAAATCCTATAAGAAGTACTTTAATGAGGAATCATTCGATCAGTTTTACAGCTGGGGAGAGATGCTGCTTAAAGATTTTGACGATATTGATAAGTATATGGTCGATGCACGGCTGATATTCAGGCATATAAAAGACGAGAAGGAAATTGAATCGGGTTTTCCTGCCGAAATAAGAGAAGAGGCAAAAGCTTTCTGGGACAGTCTGCTTAACATTAAGACAGAGAATAAGTACAAAGATAACTTCCTGAAAATCTGGGACAGACTTTTTGATATTTATTCTGATTTTAAAGAAAGTCTTGTACAACAGGGGATTGCTTATGAAGGTCTGGCAATAAGAGAAATTGCAGAAAAGATAAATAATAAAGAACTGTTTAAAGGATACGGCAAGATTTATTTTGCGGGGTTTAATTCTGTAAATAAATGCGAACACACAATCTTTAAAACGCTTAAAGATAAAGGGCTTGCAGAGATTCTCTGGGATGCTGATGAATATTATCTGGATGATGAAAGACAGGAGGCGGGGAGTTTCTTAAGAAGAAATATGAAAACGCTGGGGGGGAAAGTAATTAAGTCAGATGAATCACTCCTCAATTCTGAAAAGAATATAAATGTTATAGGTTCTCCTTTAAACGCAGGAATGGTTAAGACGTTTGGTAATGAGCTGAGCAATTTTATGAAGACAAATAATACCACCCCTGAAAAGACATTGGTTCTCTTACCCGATTCGAACACATTACTTCCTGTCTTGTATGCTCTGCCGGAAGAGGCAAACAATATAAACGCTACTATGGGATTGCCTCTGAAGACTACCCCGTTGTATAATTTTATAAGTATCGTTCATAAACTTCAGATTAATAAAATATCCGAGAAGGGTGTTCTGAAATTCTACCATAAAGATGTTTTGAGATTACTGATGCATCCGTACATAAAGTTTGCTTCAGTGAAAGAAATATTCCAGCTGGCTAATTCAATAAGAAAAGATAATGTTGTGTACGTTAATATGTCTAATGCACTTATTGACCGTCTGCCGGAAGGATATTCAAAACAACTGCTTCAAAGTATATTTTCTTCTGTTAGCGAAGTGGGTGAGATTATTAAATATCTGAATGATATAATAAACCTGCTGGCGGTAAGGATTGAAAAGAGCAGTGAGGCTGAATCAAATTATAAAATGTTTCAACTGGAATATCTGTACAACTTTTCAACACAACTGAACAGGCTGACTGATGCAATGGAGATAGACGGGATTGAGATGAACCAGATAACTTTCTGGAATATGCTTATGCAGATTCTGAATAATGCGGGTGTTGTGCTTACTGGTGAGCCGTTGAAAGGGCTGCAGGTGATGGGATTGCTGGAAACAAGAAACCTTGACTTCGAGAACGTGTTTATACTTTCTATGAACGAGGCGAAGATGCCGAAGGGTGCAGTGAGTTTAAGCTATATACCATATTCGCTGAGGAAGGCTTTCGGTCTTCCGACTTTTGAAGATAATGATAACATCACGGCTTATTATTTTTATAGTCTCATTCAGAAAGCAAAGAATGTATTCCTTTTCTACGATACAGAGGTTGGAAATGAGGTGAAAGAAAAGAGCCGATACATACTTCAGATCGAAAACGAACTGAAGGAAAAGAACCTAAACATTAAATATACGGACAGGATTGTATCACCAACTGTTAAAACATCTAAAGACACACTGATTGAAGTAAAAAAGGATGATACGCTGGTAGAGTTTATGCTCAAAGATATTAAGAGGATTTCTCCGAGTGATATCAACAACTATATAGGATGCAGTCTTCAGTTTTATCTGAAGAAAGTTCTGAAACTAGAAGCGGGTGATGAAGTGGAAGAAGTTTTCAGTGCAGGAACCTTCGGGACCGTGTTTCACGGCGTGATGCAGGAATTATACACTCCATACGAAGGGAAGGATGTTAACAGTAAAACTGTGGACGGATTAATTGAAGTGGTTGACAATAATTTTGATGAAGTGTTTGATAAGTTTATAAAATCTTCAAAAGAATTAAAATCCCTGAACTTTAAGGAAAAGGGAAGGAATGTACTTTATAAATCAGTTATTCAGAAACTTGTAAGAAGATTGCTTCTTGAAGAAAAGAAAAGAGGGAGTTTTCATATATCTGGACTTGAAGACTGGATAGAGAAAGAAATAACTGTTAATATAGCGGGAAAAAAATGTAAGTTGAACATCGGAGGTAAGGTTGACAGGGTTGATGATGAGAAGGGAATTAAGATTGTTATAGATTACAAGACTGGTGATGCGGGATTAAAAAAGTTCGACAGCAAAGAACCTGATAAATTCTGGAAAGAATTATTCGTGGATACAAAACTAAAGGCAAACCTTCAGACATTATTCTATTCGTACCTGCTTTATCTTAGGGACGGCGGCGAGGCATACCAGGCTGGCTTGTATTCTTTGAAAGAAATAAGGGACGGAATAAAATATATGAGGGCGGAACCGTTTAAGAAAGATGAACTTGAGATATTCGGCAAGGGAATCAGAAAAATTATCGAGGAAATGTACGACTCTTCAAAGACTTTTGTACAGACGGAAGACGAAAAGAACTGCGAATACTGTGACTTCAAATCTCTTTGCAGAAGATAGGTGGTATAGAATTTATTCTGTATAATCCGTATTTTTTCGAAACAAATTGATACCGGACAAAGCATATTAATCTATGTTAAAGTATTTTAAGTATATTCTTACTGCAATTTATTATTTCATTACCAATGCTTACTCTCAGGACAGCAGATGGGTTTACGTGGGAACAAGTGATAATGCAAATTACTATTATGATTCGCGTACTATTTCTCGGGACGGAAATGCGGGGGAGATACGTATTAAGTTTATGTACATAAATTCGGAGGAATGGGATTACTGCATTGCAAAGTACAAAGTGTTTATTAATGAAGAGAAATTAATAACTGAGACATCAATGTATTTTGACAATAACGGGAAAACGACAGAAATATTATCTGATGAGAAACTATCATTCGGGACTGAAACACCGGAGGAGGCGATTTACAAAGTATTTATTGAGAAGACGAATTAAACTGTTTTCCTTTAAATAAATGATTTTACTTCAAAGTACTCTTAGAACACAAAGTAAATAACATAAAACAGGGCTTAATAAGAAATTTTGTTCTCGCATTTCGGCAGAATTAGTTATTTGAGTTTTTCCTTTAATTTGGATAAATTGAGTGCTGTTTATCACACACGAATATTAATTAAATTTAAACAATAATATGGCAGAAAAGAAAGATTTTTTAAGAGAACAGATTCAGCACATTGATATAAAGGCGTTTGACGTTGTGCCTTTGGTTGAATCTTATAAAAACATGGCATTTCAGGCGAGGAATTTATACCGCGCGTCGAAATATTATGATATGATGCTGGAGGATAAGAATTGTTCGGTGATATTAACTCTTGCGGGTTCACTGTTTTCGGCTGGACTGAAGGATGTGGTTGTTGATATGGTGAGAAATAATATGGTTGATGCGATTGTATCGACGGGTGCAATAATGGTTGACCAGGATTTCTTTGAAGGACTTGGCTATAAACATTATATGGGCACACAGTTTGTTGATGATAATGAATTACGTGATTTGATGATAGACAGGATTTATGATACGTACATCGATGAAGAAGAATTACGCGACTGTGATTTTACCGTGGGCAAAATTTGTGATGCGCTTGAACATCGTCCGTATTCTTCACGTGAATTTATATGGCATATGGGTGAGTATCTTGCGAAGTACGGCAAGAACAAGAATTCCGTGGTTTTAGCTGCGTATGAAAATAACGTACCGATTTTTGTACCAGCATTCTCAGACTGTTCGGCAGGTTTCGGTTTTGTACATCATCAGTTTCATAATCCTGATTCGCACGTATCGCTTGACTCAGCGAAAGATTTTCTTGAACTGACGAAGATAAAGCTTGAAGCTTTCGAAACGGGATTGTATATGGTTGCGGGCGGTGTGCCTAAGAATTTTACCCAGGACGTAGTAGTTGCTGCAGACATTCTTGGTAAAGAAGTACCTATGCACAAGTATGCGATTCAGATTACTGTTGCGGACGAAAGAGACGGAGCACTTTCGGGTTCGACTCTTAAAGAAGCAAGTTCGTGGGGTAAAGTTGATACAACTTACGAGCAGATGGTTTATGCAGAAGCAACACTTGCAATGCCGCTGGTTTCAGGTTATGCATACCACAAAGGAAACTGGAAGAACAGAAAGAAGAGGGAATTCCAGAAAATGTTTCCTAACAAATCAGTAAAGTTTTAATAGAATTTATTAAAGCACACAATCGAAAGGTTGTGTGCTTTTTTAATAATCATACCTTATGAAAAAATTTAAGTTCAAAGCAAAACAGAGATGAAAAAGCTGCACACTGATAAAAGACGATTTTGACTGATGACCGCTGATTAAGAGACTTTTAAGTCTAAGAGATGGAAAGAAATTACAAATGAAATATTAAACAAAAACATCTAACACAAATATATTATTTTGTTCTGTTATGTAATAAAGGGAACCGGGATAAATGTCACTGCTTGAAATAATTCTGATTGCCGTTGGGCTGGCGATGGATGCCTTTGCAGTATCTGTTGGTGCGGGAACACTTGCTTCGATGAAGGATTTCCGTTCGACTGTAAGACTTGCATTCCATTTTGGACTGTTTCAGTTTCTGATGCCTGTTGCAGGATGGTTTCTTGGGAGCACACTGCAGGTATACGTGGAATCGATTGATCACTGGATTGCTTTTAGTCTGCTTGCATACATCGGGATTAAAATGATTCACGAGAGTTTTAAGAAAGAAGAATCACAGAAAGAAAATCCATCAAAGGGAAAGAACCTGATTATTCTTAGTGTTGCTACAAGCATCGATGCACTTGTGGTAGGTTTTACGCTGGCGATGCTTGATGTTAATATATGGTATCCGAGTATTATGATTGGTTTAATAACTGCCGGATTGAGTTTTCTTGGAATCTGGATAGGGAAGAAGCTCGGAATGAAACTGGGCAGGGTGATGGAGGTAGTGGGCGGATTAATACTGATAGGTATAGGTGCAAAGATACTGGTTGAGCATTTGTTTGGGTTGTAGAAAGATTTTTTACATTTACTTATAGCTTTGAAATTCTGAAATTGAAGTTAACAATATTATAAGGGAATTATGACAGAACAAAACAGGAGTTACACATCTTCGCTCGCAACACTCACGATGCTATTCTTTATGTGGGGATTTATCACAAGTATAAACGATATTTTAATACCATTCTTAAAGGGGGTTTTTGAACTCTCGCATTTTCAGGCAAACATGGTACAGTTTGCTTTCTTCGGTGCATACTTCGTGGTTTCGCTTTTGTACTTTGTATTATCCTTAACAACAGGTGACCCGATTGCAAAGATTGGCTATAAGAACGGAATCATAATCGGACTGCTGTTATCTGCAACAGGATGTTTTCTGTTTTATCCGTCAGCACAGTATCATTCATTCACATTTTTTCTTTCAGCACTTGCCTGCATAGGTTTCGGATTAACACTTCTGCAGATTGCTGCAAACCCTTATGTTGCAATGCTCGGAAAGCCCGAGACTGCATCAAGCCGTTTAAACCTTGCACAGGGGTTTAATTCTTTCGGTACTACCATTGGCCCTGTAATCGGAGGATACCTGATATTCAAATTCTTTTTAACTGATGTAAATCCCGGAGCTAATTCTGTTAAAACTCCATACATAATATTCGGTGTGATGTTTTTACTGCTTGCAGTAATAATGAAGTTTGCGCACCTGCCGTTATTCACGGGCGGAGAAAAGATTGAAAGAAAACCGATAGCATTAAAGCATTCTAACTTGTTCTGGGGAATGTTTGCAATATTCTTTTACGTTGGCGCAGAAGTTTCTATAGGAAGTAATCTGATTGCATTTCTTGGATTACCGAGTATTGGAGGGTTCACAGAAGTTGAGGCGAGTAAATATGTGGCTTATTACTGGGGAGGTGCGATGATAGGAAGGTTCCTTGGTTCTATTTCTCTGAGCGAAATGAAAGCGGCAAAAAAGTATTCTATAATGTTTGTGGTTGGTCTGGCATTGTTCGTGGTGATATTCCTTATAACGAAAGCAGATATTACAAATGTCTGGTACTACCTTTTATTTATGGCGGTAAACTATTTAGTATTTATACTTGGTAAATCGTTACCAGCAAGAACATTAACTATATTCAGTTTTTCTTCCATAATATTATTACTGATAGGATTGTTTACTAACGGCAAAGTTGCTATGTGGTCTATACTCGCAATCGGATTGTTTAACTCGATAATGTGGTCGAATATATTTACGCTGGCAATTGACGGACTGGATAAATACACATCTCAGGGCTCGTCACTGCTCGTGATGATGATTGTTGGTGGTGCTATACTTCCGCTGATGCAGGGACTGTTTGCTGATATTATTGGTGTGCAGTATTCGTTGTTTGTTCCGTTGTTCGGGTATGCGTATTTAATATTCTATGGATTGTACGGGTATAAGAAGAGAGTGAAAGCTTAGAAAGAAACTTTACCACAGAGCACACAGAGCGCACAGAGAAATTTTAGGCAAAGAGCAAAAGGTATTAGAGTAATATTAAAAATAGAATTATAAATTTATATGAAAGAAGTAATAGTTGGAGTAGATGTTGGAGGTACAAATTCTCCGTTTGGGTTTGTCGATTCGGAAGGCAATATTCTTGGTAAGGGGTCGATAAAGACTTCGGACTTTGAATTGTTTGAAGATTATTTAGATGCATTACTGATTGAAGTTAACGCGGTTGCAGGAGCATTGAAAGATGTCAGCATAAAAGGATATGGAATTGGTGCCCCTAACGGTAACTATTACACGGGTTCTATTGATAATGCTCCAAACTTAAGATGGAAAGGGAAGATACTTTTCTCCGAAATGGTACGAGCAAAAACAGGGCTGCCTGCTTACTTAACGAACGATGCTAATGCTGCTGCAATTGGCGAGAAGGTCTTTGGTAATGCGAAGGATATGAATGATTTTATAATCGTAACACTCGGAACAGGGCTTGGAAGCGGAATATTCTGCGGCGGTCAATTGTTATATGGCTCAACGGGTTTTGCGGGTGAACTTGGACATACTATCGTAATAGATGGCGGAAGGCAATGCGGATGCGGGAGAAAGGGATGTCTTGAAACTTATGCTTCTGCAACAGGAATAGTTAAGACAGTTATAAAATTACTGAAGGAGAGAACTGATGAATCGTCGTTAAGATACGCAGACAAAGATAAGATAGATTCCAAATCAATTTATGATGCTGCAGTCGAGGGAGATAAATCAGCGCTTGAAGCTTTTGAATACACAGGAGAAATTTTAGGTAAGGCACTCGCAAATGCTACGGCATTTTCGAGTCCTGAGGCAATATTCCTTTTCGGCGGACTTGCAAATTCAGGTAAGTATATTTTTGAGCCGACGAAAAAACATATGGAAGAAAATATGCTTAACAATTTTAAAGGAACGGTTAAAGTATTACCTTCAGGATTAAAAGAAAATACTGCAGCAATGCTTGGAGCGGCAGCACTCTGCTGGAATGAAATGAATAAGTAATATTATTTAAGAACGAGTTTTCTTGTTTTCCATCTCCCAAGTCTAAACCAGATGGTGATGATTATACCTTTCAGTATAACTGTTGAGCATATTGCAATCCATATTCCATTGAGCCCCCATAACATCGAGAATAAAGCCGTAAGAGGTATGCGTAATGCGTTCATTGGCAGTCCGACAATTGCAGGCGGAAGTGAATCTCCCGCACCTGAAAAAGCACCGCTGAGTATAACTTCAGCAGCAGAGAATATTAAAACTGATGCTGCAATCTTATTGTAAACCGACGCAGCATTGATTACATCCGCATCGTTGATGAAAATCCTTGCAACATCTGCACTGAAAATAAAAAGGAGTAAACCATATCCGAACATTACCAGAGACGCAAATCCCAGAATTTTCCACGCGAGTTTTGCTGCACGTTCGGGATTACCTGCTCCGATGTTTTGACCTACCAGTATTGAACTTGCCAGTGAAAACCCAACTGTAATCTGATAAGCAAGAGACTCTGAACGATGTCCGATTCCGAGTGCTGCAAATGCTACTGTGCCGTAATCTGCTACAAACCTTGAAACAAAAACATAGATTAAGGAAAACCCGACTCCGTTTAACGCGATTGGAAATCCTATACGGAACGTCTCCAGAATAACAGGCTTATTGATTTTGTACTTTGACAGTTTACATATCAAATCTCTTTTCTTCATAATGAAGTATGAAATCACGAATGCTATCGAATAGGCAGTGAGTGTTGACAGTGCTGCGCCTGTCATTCCGAATGCAGGCACGAACCATAATCCGAACATAAACAATGGTGCGAGGAAAAAATTCAGTACTACTGCAAAGATTAATAAATACATCGGAGTCTTTGTGTCGCCAGCTCCTCTGAAAATTGAAGTAGCGGTTGAAAGAAGTGTCATTCCCGGGAATCCTATCAGCAGAGTTACTAAATATTCGTTGCTCAATCTTGCCTGTTCTCCTGAAACATTCATTAAAGAATAGAGAAGCGGAATAATGGGAATTAAAACAAGACTGAGAACAACCGTGTAAAAGAATGTATTTACTAAATTGAAAGTTGATATTCTTTTAGTAAGTTCATGGTTACCTGCTCCTGTTGACTGGGCAACAAGAGAGTTTGTTCCCGTTGCTATCATCTCACCCAGAGCAAGAAACCCCCAGACGAGGAATGTTGCAGTAGTGAGAGCCGCCAGGGATATTGCACCCATTTTACCGACCCAGAAAGCATCGACAATTATAAACAGAGACCTGACAACGGTTTGAAGTACAGCCGGTAACGCTAAATTGAATATTGTTCTTCTGTCTGACATTTATTCTTTTGTGAAAAGCATAAAATATGAATATTATGCGATTTAAATAACTCATTTAGACAGGTTTCTTATTATTTTGAATATAAAAAACTATCTTTTACTTTAAGTTTGTATTCTGTAATTTTTAACAGATGTCTAATTTAACAGTAAATTGAATAATAGTATTTTTGACAAGGTAATAACCGAAATTGGAAATGGTAATTTCAAAGGTGCGATAGCATATTGCGACGAATTGCTCGATAAATTTCCTGATAACCGAAGTGTTTATGAAATAAGGTCAGGTTGTCATTATGCGATTGGAGATTACGAATCAGCAATTAATGACCTCACTTATTCAATCGTAAAACTGAAAAGTGGTGTGGATACAATAGACGAAATTATTGGTTTATACAGCAAACGCGGAAAGATATACCTTAAAATATCTGACTGGCAAAGAGCCGCCGAAGATTATAAGAAAATATTATTACTGAATCAGAATAATCCCGAGATACAGAACAGTCTGGCCGTATGCTACAGAAAAACAGGAAACTACATAGACGCACTTTACCATGCCTCACAGGCGATAAGATTAAACAGTGAATTTGCTGAAGCTTATAACAACCGTGCAAACATCAATATAAGCCTTGAAAAGTTTGAAGAAGCAATTAATGATTATACAAAATCGATAGAGTTAAACCCTTCAAGCGCTAATGTCTATTTCAACAGAGGAAGTATTTATTACGACATACTTAACGATAAAGATAAAGCACTTCAGGATTTCGTAAAAGCGATAAGCCTTAAACAGGATTTAAAGGAAGAAATCAATAAGCATTATTCCGATTTGTTTAAAACACCTGATATAAAGCCTGAGGTTAAAGAGATTATTGTTCACGAAGAACCTAAACATGAACCAACACCTGAGATAATAGCACCTGTGAAAGAGGATACAAGTATAGGGTTCTCCCTTGATGAATTCGATTCGTTGTTTGATACTAAAAAACCTGAACCTGTTATTACACCGTTTCAGGATACAAATAAATCAGAAGGCATTAAGACTCCTGACTTTTCATCGTTGTTTGAAAAGAAAGAAGAAGAGAAAACAGAATCCGTTTCTCCAAAGGTTCCGGAAATGAACAATTCAGACGAAATAATCATTCCGTCATTTGATTTGAAATCGATGTTTACAAATTTAGATCAGAGCGAAGAAATTCCTCTGCCGGAAGAAGAGTTGTCTTTTCCTGATAAACCTGTTATTTCAGATGACGTAAAATTACTGCATAACGAGATACAGTCGGTGAATGAAGCGCAGGAAGAGCATTCAGGCGATATGGGTGGAATGAATTTTGATGCGATGACAAATTTTAACAATAAAGAAATAACCACTGAAAAAGAAGTAGATCTTTCAGGGGATATGGGCGGGATTAATTTTGATGCGATGACAAACTTTAAAGACAAGGAACCAGTACCTGATAATCCACCTGCAAGAAAACCATTCACGCAGGCCCCGCAGGAAAAGAAAAGTTTTTTAAGGAGTCCGGTATTCTTCATAATATTAATCGGTTTAATGGGTGCCATTATTCTGCTTTCCGTGCTTAAGTTTTTTAAGACTCAGGATAATCAGATTGTGAATGTTCCGACTGAAGTGAAAATTGATTCGAACGCATTAAAGAATACTGATACAGTAAAGGCGATAACGAAAGATACTGCCTCTCAAAAAGAACCTGAAACAGAAGTTGCAGAAACAAAAACAGAAGAAGTTAAAAAAGAAGAAACAAAGAAAGAAGAACCGCAAAAGAAAGCCCCGGAACTGACAACAAAGAATCTTGGGTTTATAAGTGATAAGAAACAGTTTGTGCTCTTCTCTGAACCTGACGGATATTATGTTCAAATTGGTTCTTACAAAGAGAAGTCAAAAGCAGACGAGAAGTTGCGGCTTCTTGAAAAAAGCAAAGTTAAAGGAAAAGTATACGAAGTCGATTTAAAGGAAAAAGGAATATTCTACAGGGTGAGAGCAGGGGTTTTTGCCACTCCTGAAGAGGCTAAAGAGAAAACAATCAGAATTGAATGATAGAAGTAGATATTAACAACCTGAAACTATTATCGAAAAAGGAAAGATATACCACAGTCTTAAAACAAGTGGATGCATTGCTTGAAAATGAAAACAATGTAATCGCAAACCTTGCCAACGTTACGTCCTTATTAAAAAGCACATTTGACTATTATTTATGGGTAGGGTTTTATCTATACGATAAGGATAAAAATAATCTTGTACTTGGTCCTTTTCAGGGAAGTTTAGCCTGCACACGAATTGAGATTGGCAAAGGTGTTTGTGGTACTTCTTTCAGAGATAAAGAGACAATAATCGTGGATGATGTAAATAATTTTCCGGGGCATATATTCTGCGACAGCAAATCAAAGTCTGAAATAGTAATTCCTGTTCTGTACGATGGAAAAGCCATAGGTGTTCTGGATGTTGACAGTGCCGAATATGCGTTTTTTGATGAAATTGACAAAATATATTTAGAAGAATTAGTGAATAAAATTTCGAACATACTGTCTTGAATAAAAATAGTCTTGTAAATAAGGTCAGGGTACGGAGTTCTTTCAATAAAGAACTCAGCAGCAATATATTTAATTTTGTTTTTGATGAAATTAAGCGTATCGTGCTTACAGACAGAAAACTCAGCATACTGGAACTTGGAGAGTTTGAAGTGGTACGCAGAAAAATGCAGACTGTACCTGATGTCAGAAAGCAGGCAGAAATACTTTTACCACCTAAAGATAAACTGATTTATAAACCCTCAAAGGAATTAATCGACAGGCTTAAAGACTGATGATAAGATTTGAACTCATAAAGAGGATATCTGAGCAATTCGGGGTTGAAGAAATCGAGGCAGGAGTATTCGTCGACAGGATATTCGAATCGATGGTTTCTGCATTTAAGAAGGGTAAGAAAATAAACATACCTGAATTCGGTAAATTTAATGTTAACACTAAAACTATTAATGGTGTCAGACAAAGGTACGTTGTCTTTTCACCCGCAAAAAACTTTGCAGACGCAATCAATAAAAACTTTTCGGATCTTGAGCCGATTGTTGTAAACGCCCTGAATGTAAAGCATAAAGCCATACTTAAGGTAAAAGAGATTATTCCGGAAGCTGATAACGAAGAATATTTATACTTTGAGTTTGATTCGTCAGGAGAAGAAATAAAGGAAGAAGAAAGCACTGCTACAGGTTTAATAACTAAAGAGGTTTTCGTTAAAGAAGAAGAAACAGAACAGGAATCTTTTACAGAAGAGACAGCAGCAGAAGAAGAGGTAACACCTGCAGACGTTATTATGGAGTCGAAAACGGAGCAGAGTATATTCACGGACATAAATCCTGTTGCCGAAGAAGAAAATATATCAGATTCAAAACCCGAAGAAAGCATATTTAATGAAGAAGTAGTTGCGAGTGTCATCAGTCAGCAGACTGTATTCGCTGATAATCCAGTCGATATAATCTTACCTGAGGGAATACCTTTAACCGAGTTTACGGAAAACCCTGAAGAGCAGATTGCAGAAAACAATAAAATAATAGAAGAGGTAAAGTATACATTTACACCGGGTATCCGTGTTAGTCTTAAGGATGATATGAATATAGATAATATCAAAGAAGAAATCTTTGATATTTTAGTACGACGTGAAGAGATTATTAAAGAACTGAATGTGCATAACGCTAATGCCGATACAAGGCACGAAGAAATTATTGTTCCTGATACTGACAGAACTGAAATCCCGAAGTTTGAAGACCTTTTTGATTCTGAAACCAAGCCTGAAATAAAAGAGGAACCTGAAACAAAAGAAACTCAGGGTGAAACTGACTTCCCGAAATTTGAAGACCTTTTTGGTTCTTTTGATAAACCTGAGATTCCAAAGGAATCCGAAACAAAAGAAACTCAGGATAAGACTGACTTTCCTAATTTTGAAGACTTATTTGGTTCTGATGATAAACCTGAGATTCCCCAGGAACCGGAAGTTAAAGAAATTCCTAAAGCAGGGGACGACTCTAATGAATTGTTTTCTGAACTTGAAAATCGTATCAGGGAATTAGAAGAGCTCTCACAAAAGAAGGAAGAACTAAAGAAAACCGAGTTAAGTTCTCCAATGAGTCAGGAAATGAAGATATTCGGTAAACTCATTGATGATTCCAAGGACGAAAAGCAAGAGCCTGAAAAACATGAAACCTTTCCTGAGATAATTATACATGATCCGATACCGGAGAAAGAGCATGTTGAACCTAAATCGTTGTCCGATGCTTTGCAGGATATGAAATCAGACGGAATAATCGAGCATCTTAAACCCGAAGAAGAAGTAAAATCCTATGATGATATATTCAGGAACAGCGAACAACAGTTCAAGCCGCAATTTACTGTTGAACCTGAAGAGAAAAACACGCAGGGAAAATTCTTTAAGGGATTCCTCTATTTCTTCTTCGTGTTTCTGCTGGCAGCCTTCGGTTTTTACGTATATAAAACCATGTTCACAAAATCTCCTGGCAATCAGACTGCTGATACAATCGGTGTCAGAAAGAGTGACTCAGTTCGTACAATGCTGAAGAAATCAAGTGATTCGATAGAAAAAAAGGATACTGCAAATTTATCAGCCGAGGATGAATCAGGTCAGACAGAGAGTTTTGAAGTCAAAAATCTTTACGGAGTTATTTACAGGCAACTGGGAAAAAGGATATACATTCAGAATAAAGTGTTTGATGACTTGTCCGCTGCGAGTGAACTTGAACTAAAGTTGAAATCGAATAACCTGAATTGTATTGTCGAAGGTACTACAAAGATTGATAACGGTCTTGAATACAGGGTCTTAGTCGGTCCTTTCAAGAGTATTGAAGAAGCCATGGACTATTACGAAAAGCATAAGGTCGTATTAAATTTTATTCAGGTTATGAACCCGAAGAAACCCAATCTTCTCGTTTTTTAGCAATCCGCAAAACTACTGCTCCTAATATTATAACACACGATATAAGTAATAATATATTCGGAAACAAATACGGATGCCTTGTATAAAAAGTTACCTCTGTGTTTATACCAACATAATCCGATATAATAAACTTCTCATTGATAGGGGACTGGTTGTACATGTTCCCGTAAGGGTCTATAGTACCTGAAATCCCTGTGTTGGCGCATCTGGCAATCCATCTTCTGTTTTCTATCGCACGGAGTATTGCAAACTGATTGTGCTGATAAGTGCCGAAAAGTTTTCCCCACCATCCGTCGTTTGTGATAATAACATTGAATGTAGAACCCTTTTCAGAAAATGCTGCAAAGAATTCCGGGTACACTGTCTCGTAACAGATAGCGGTACAGAATTTATATTTATCTTTAAGTTTGAATATTGTTGTGTCCCATCCAATCTGGAAAGAACTTATGCCTACCGACCAGCGTATTAAATCTCTAAGAATTGCAATTCTTTCCTGATAAGGCATCCTTTCGCTTGCGATTACCAGTCTCATTTTTGCGTACTTCTGGTGCGATACTTTCTCTTCTCCGGGCTGGATTAACACTGCTGAATTAAACGTATCGTACTTTTTCCCTGACCCTTTATTCTCTTTCGAATCGGATTTTGATTTAATGCTGTCGTTATAATACACAAGGTCAGGAATTCCAATCAATAGAGGGGTCTTAGTATCTTCCACAACTGATTTAATAAGGTCGTATTTATCACTGTAATAACTATCAAGAAGATAGAACGGCACTGCCGTTTCTGGCAGTATCATTAAATCAGGTTTTGGATTTGCAGTATCTGAAAGTTTTATTAAATCTACATAATCATTCACGAGGTCTATTTGTTTCGCTCCCCATTTTTTCCATGGGTTAACATTTGGCTGAATAATGTTAACTTTAACTTTTCCCTCAGAAACATAATTCGTGTATTTTTTTGCGGGCGAAGTTATAATGGTATATAAGTCAGGAATAAAATACAGGACGAAAACAACTGCTAAAAGAACTATTACATCTTTCCTTCGAATAAGTTTTCCGAAAGAATCTTTATGGTTAATTGATTTTTCGAATATGATATAAACAAAGCAGCTAATTGTCATAATCCAGAATGAAATACCGTACACGCCAGTAATTTCTATAAACTGAATTTTGTTTAATGCAGATGAAAAAGCGTTTCCTGCTGTAAGCCATGGGAAACTAACTTCAGGCAGGGCATAGAGATATTCTACTGTTACCCAGATAAAAGGAAGTGTGAATAATGAGATAATATTTCCCAGTGCAGGATTCTTTGTTTTAAAGTATCCTGTAATTGATTTTCTTGTGTAGAAATATATTATTAAAGGTAATGTTAAGAGAGCACTATGTATAACCATTTCAAAGAACCCGCCGAGTATCATAAACTTATCTGCACCTTCTCTTAGTCCGCTCAGACTTATCCACGAAACAGTAACAAGTTCGAAAGAAAGCAATGCAAAATATGACTTAGTAAACGCCTGTTTAAAGTTTTCGGATGAATGTATGAAATGAATCAGCAGTACGATACCCGGAAAATACAGAGTATAGATGTTGATTGGCGGAAATGCGAAAGCAAGGCATAGTCCCGAAAGTATATACAGTAAGGTTCTTTTAAGCTTCAATTAATTCCTGAGTATTTTAAGTTTTTTATTAATGGTGTCCCATACATAAACAAAGAAAAGCCCTGCGATAATTCCAATTAATATTCCTGCAAGAATGTCTGAAGGATAATGCACTCCAACAAAAACTCTCGAAATGGCCATCAGGAAGGCTCCAATATAGAAAGAGATTTTAAACTTAGGGTAGAAGTGCGAAAGAAATACTGCGCCCGCAAAATTGTTTACAGCATGCGACGAAGGGAATGACAACGACTGAGTACAGCCTACGAGCAAATGCACACCGGGCAGAACATTGCACGGTCTTATTCTTTCAACTGCATGTTTTATTAAATTACTGCTAAGCTGGTCAGTTGCTGCTATTAAGACTAAAAGAGATATACCGACAATCCTACCTTTTCTGCCTCCGCCAATCATAAGATACAGGAACATAATAACGTAGAAGATTTTCCAGTGATTTATTTCCGTAATGAATGGCATAAAGAAATCGGTTGCGGGATTTGCCAGAGTCTTGTTTATAAAGTAAAAGGCCTGAACGTCTATATTGTATAAGAAATCAACCATTATTTGTGAAGTATAGTAACGGCATTTGCAGAGCAGCCCTTCTTTTCGCCAACGAATCCGAGACCTTCGGATGTAGTGGCTTTAATTGATATATGTTCGCATCCGATAATCTCTGAGATATTCTTCTTCATCGCGGGAATGTACTTTGCAATCTTAGGTTCTTCGAGTATAATCATAGAATCAACGTTGCCGACTTTCCATCCATCCTTTGATATTAAATCATAGACGTGCTTAAGCAATTTTAAACTTGAGATGTCTTTGAAGGCAGGGTCGGTATTCGGGAACTGATGTCCTATATCCTGAAAACCAGCCGCTCCGAGAATTGCATCGCATATTGCGTGGAGCAGTACGTCGGCATCGGAATGACCTTCAAGACCTTTGCTGTGAGGAATTTCCACGCCTCCGAGAATCAGCTTTCTGCCCTCTGCGAGTCTGTGAACATCGTAACCGTAACCTATTCTGAAATTAAAATCTGTCATACATTAAATTAAAATTTTTATAGTATTAAAACAATCGAATAAGGATGCGTTGAGTTTGAATTTAATATAAAGGTCATTGCTCTTATAGACGACCATGAATGATTTGGTGGTAGTTTTGTACGGGTTGAATATATAGAGACTATAAGGAACACGACAGTGAACCGAAAGAGAAACGAAGGAAAAGTGCGTTTGAAGTGTGTTTGAAGTGCGTTTGTAGTGTGTTTAAAGTGGATAATCGGGCTATTTATTGTTTTTTCATAGAATTAAGCCATTCTAAAAGAAAAAACAACATAAGTATAGTGTTTTTAAGTGTTTTCGAATCCACTCCACACTATACACATAAGTATACTAAATATTTCTTTAAATGTCAAGGGGTGGAGGGAATATTTTTTGGTACAAACATACCACTTCCGCCACTGCGGATCTTCAACCAGGAGTGAATATTTTAATGATGAAAGATGGTATTAGGTTTATGTATTATAAGTGAATTAGAAATCCCA
>Ga0194056_10000492_pt1 | contig 21543 bp, 22 predicted proteins | sample SepL4413m_MetaG_FD_155458 | JGI IMG/M metagenome (GOLD analysis project Ga0194056, IMG submission 155458) | Anoxic zone freshwater microbial communities from boreal shield lake in IISD Experimental Lakes Area, Ontario, Canada - Sep2016-L442-13m | ecosystem: Environmental > Aquatic > Freshwater... | reverse complement strand
GCCTTTACTTCCCTGTCAAGTTGCTCTCCAGCCAGTCTTTGTTTGACTGCTTTTACCTTGACGTCCGGATTTAATTTATTCAGTGTTTGACGGGTTGAAATTACTTTATCAGTCCCAATATCCGGTGTGTGGTGAGCAATCTGTCGTTGTAAATTGGATAATTCTACTTCGTCGTCATCATAAATAGTAATGCTGCCGACACCGGCTGCGGCAAGATACATGGCCGCTGGTGAACCTAAACCACCGGCACCGACTATTAACAAGTTGGCGGCAAGAAGTTTTTGTTGTCCCTCAATATCGCAAAGGGGCAGCATTATTTGACGGCTATAGCGGAGTAGTTGGTTGTCATTCATAAGTTATATTAAGTCGATATGGTAAGGGCAGATAATGCCAAAGAACTTGACAGACTGCAAAAGCTCATTATCATTAGCACTCATTACTAGCGAGTGCTAATAACAGTTACCCTTTTATTTTTAACGTTAGGAGATATAAATGAATATACGTCCGTTACACGATAGAGTGATAGTCAAACGCCTTGAAGAAGAAACGACCACTGCCGGCGGTATTGTATTACCGGGTTCTGCTGCTGAAAAGCCAAGCCAAGGTATAGTGTTGGCCGTAGGTAATGGCAAACAACTGGATAATGGTACAGTGCGTGCACTGGAAGTTAAAGTTGGCGACAAAGTATTGTTTGGTAAATATTCAGGTAACGAAGTTAAAGTTGACGGTGAAGACCTCATCGTTATGCGTGAAGAAGACATCATGGGCATTTTAGGTTAAACCTAAACCCTTTAATAATCATAATCACACACACAAGTTAGGAACAAAAAATGGCAGCAAAAGACGTATTATTTGGTGATGACGCACGTGTCCGTATGGCCCGTGGCGTTAACATTTTAGCAAACGCAGTAAAAGTAACGTTAGGCCCTAAAGGCCGTAATGCGATTTTGGACAAAAGCTTCGGCGCTCCAACCATTACTAAAGACGGTGTATCTGTTGCGAAAGAAATCGAATTAAAAGACAAATTCGAAAACATGGGCGCACAAATGGTTAAAGAAGTGGCTTCACATACTTCTGATGTCGCCGGTGATGGTACCACTACTGCAACAGTATTGGCACAATCTATCGTTAACGAAGGTTTAAAAGCAGTTGCCGCCGGCATGAATCCAATGGATTTGAAACGCGGTATTGACTTGGCGGTTACTAAAGCCGTTGAAGCCATTGTTGCTTCTGCTGCACCTTGTACCGACAGCAAAGCGATTGCTCAAGTTGGCGCAATTTCAGCCAACTCTGATGAAGCGGTTGGCCAAATCATTGCAGATGCAATGGCAAAAGTCGGCAAAGAAGGCGTTATTACGGTTGAAGAGGGTTCAGGTTTAGAAAACTCACTGGACGTAGTTGAAGGTATGCAGTTTGACCGTGGCTATTTGTCACCTTACTTTATCAACAAACAAGATAGCATGAGCGTCGAATTAGACGATCCCATGATTCTTATTTACGACAAAAAAATCTCCAATATTCGCGACATGTTGCCAATTCTGGAAGCCGTTGCTAAATCTGGCCGTCCTTTATTGATCGTTGCAGAAGATGTTGAAGGCGAAGCCTTGGCAACTCTGGTTGTTAACACAATTCGTGGTATCGTTAAAGTTGCAGCCGTTAAAGCGCCTGGTTTTGGTGATCGTCGTAAAGCCATGTTGGAAGACATTGCGGTATTGACCGGTGGTGTCGTTATTTCTGAGGAAGTTGGCTTAAGTCTTGAAAAAGCAGAGTTGGATCAACTGGGTACTGCGAAAAAAGTCCAAATTACTAAAGAAAACACCACTATCATTGATGGTGCAGGTTCTGAAGAGCAAATCAAAAGCCGTGTTGCACAAATTCGTGCACAAGCTGACGATGCAACTTCTGACTACGACAAAGAAAAACTGCAAGAGCGTTTGGCTAAATTAGCTGGCGGTGTTGCTGTGATCAAAGTTGGCGCTGCCACTGAAATTGAAATGAAAGAAAAGAAAGCCCGCGTTGAAGATGCTCTGCATTCAACTCGTGCAGCGGTTGAAGAAGGCGTAGTAGCTGGTGGTGGTACTGCACTGGTTCGCGCGTTATCAGCATTGGTTGGTTTGGAAGGTATTAATCACGACCAAACTGTCGGCGTTAATATCTTGCGTCGTGCAATGGAAGAGCCTTTACGTCAAATCGTAGCTAACGCAGGCGACGAGCCTTCAGTAGTATTCAATGAAGTGCTAAAAGGCACTGGTAGCTTCGGTTACAATGCAGCAACCGGCGAATACGGCGACATGATCGAAATGGGTATTCTTGATCCTGCCAAAGTAACACGTACTGCACTGCAAAACGCAGCCTCTGTTGCCGGCTTAATGCTGACTACAGAAGTGATGATTGCTGATGCACCTAGCGATGACAAAGGTCATGGCATGCCTGATATGGGCGGCATGGGCGGTATGGGTGGAATGGGCGGCATGATGTAATCATGCTGTCTTAAAGCTTTGTTGCTTTAAGCTTCTGCTTTAAAAAAGCCCCGGTTGTTTTTAGCAATCGGGGCTTTTTTTATTATTATCAACTGATAGTTGTCTTAATGTACGCAACGAATAATTGCCCAAATAAAACTACCATGAAAAAAGATTTGTTAAGTTTTTTGAGTAACTCATTTACATCGCAAATAAATGGTTTCATTGTTCCAGGCTATTGGACTGCTTTAGCAGCCTATTGTCGTGAAAAGAACATTAGCTTTGAACAATTAGATATAAGCGACAATCGTAAAAGCTATGCTGTCGCCATTGCTTTAGAAAAGGCACTGGGTCAAACCGATAATTATCCTTACGAAAGAAAAAATTCAGGTGCTAATTATAGGGAACTTGTTCTTCTAAACAGTGTTGATGATACGGATAAAGCGACCAGTACAATTAACAATTGTATTCGACATTTATTTAGTACAATTGAGTTGACCTCTTTTGTACAAGATTTATGTGATGTTGTTGGTGACTTGCATGATAACGTATGGTCACATGGTAAAAGCACTGGTTTTTCCATGGCTCAAAAGTGGCCAGATTATGATACAAAACAAGACTGTTTTGAATTCGCCTTAGCAGATTGTGGTCTTGGCTTCTTGAGAGAGCTTAAAAGAGTTGGGCTAGATATACAAGATGATAAATCTGCTATCGAATGGTGTATCATAAAAGGCAACTCATCAAAAATAAAAAAGCAAAATAAAAATACTGAATGGTCTCAACGATTACCTATTGATGCAACTGGCAATCCGATGCCTGATGTTGGGCAAATTATTGAAAGCGAAAATCAACACCAAGGATTTGGGCTTGCCAAACTGTTAAATTTAGTGAACACTTACCAAGGTCAACTTTGGTTAGCAAGTGGTGAAAACACGCTTGTTGTTGAGCCAAACGGTAATAAGTTTTTCAAAACCAATATTCTAAAATGGCAAGGCGTAGCATTAGCTTGTCGATTTAATATAGAAACAGTTAAAAACTGCCATAAAAATAATAACGATGAGGCAACTAACGCTATATTGGAGTTATTAAACTTCTGAGTGTTTTAAATAGGAGATAATCATGAACAATCAAACTTTAGCGGCTTTTCATTTTGATGAAAGTGATTTAGCAGCGCGGACATCGGCACGTTATCGGCGTATTGAAGTGGAGCAAGCGATTGCATCAAATAAAACTGTTGTAATTGATTTAGCTAATGTTTTATCTGTATCGGAATCGTATGCGGATGAATTATTTGCGGTGCTAGTTAAGAAATATGGGCTTGAGTGGTTTTCAAGTAATATCAAATTACAACACGCTTCCAAACCAGTTCTACTTTCAATTGCTACTACTATTCGTAACCGTTTAGAAAATCAAGATGCTAACAACATCAAAGCATCTATTGATAAAATTATGGCTACAAAGAAATCAGAACATCATAAATCCAGTCATTATGGATATGTTTAACCTACTGTGTACAGCGTGTGTTGGGTTGCACTTTTCGCAAACCAACACACTGCTATCGATCTACATTATCTGACATAACACCCGCAACCCTCTGCGCAATTACCACTGCTCATGCCTCACATATCTTGTTCCCCCGCGAACCCGTAAGGCGCATAAATCGTAGGGTGGATTCGCGTTAGCAATCCATCAAAATGAAAACAATTGCAACATTTAAGATGACAAACAACCTCCCCGTCTTATATAGCTTCAGGCGTTGCCCTTATGCAATCAGAGCCAGAATGGCGATTATTTATGCGGGCATTCCTGTAGAAATTCGGGAGGTGGAATTAAAAAACAAGCCGGAACATCTGTTGGCTATATCGCCTAAAGGCACGGTGCCGGTATTGCAGCTTGCTAATGGTGTGGTGATTGAAGAAAGTCTGGATATTATGCGCTGGGCATTAGCGCAGCACGATCCTGAGCACTGGTTGCGCGTTGGCGTTGAAGCGGGCAGGTTAATCCAATGGAATGACGGGGATTTTAAACAGTATCTGGATCGCTATAAATATGCAGACCGATATCCGGATTTCTCTCAGGCGTATTATCGGCAACAGGCGGAAGTGTTTTTAACAGAACTTGAAACCCGGTTAACGGGCTTCAGGTATTTGTGCGGAAATGAATTTTCGTTGGCCGATGTGGCTATTTTTCCGTTTATTCGTCAGTTTGCCGGTGTGGATAGTGACTGGTTTCGGGAGGCGGCTTATCCGGCTTTAAATAAATGGCTGGAAGCGATAGTGGCAATGGCGTTATTTGGAAGGGTAATGACTAAATAAGAGCGTTAAGTCGTGACCTGGCAATGTTTAAAAAATCAGATGTAGGCCGGAATAAGGCTTTTCAAGCGTAAGCGAGTTGAGCGTTTCCGGCATGCTGAACGAGGGTGCCGGAAACGCCACCGCTACGCTTGGGTGGTCTTATTCCGGCCTACGTCTAATGCTTGTTATCGCTGAATTGCCCGAAATCAAGCATTAAAAACTTGAAGATTGAGTTTAAGCTATCTCGACTTAAATACGCGTCACAATGTTTAAAAAATCAGCACCAAGGGTGCAGGCGAAAAATTCGCCTGGGCACTCTTCGCGTTATTCCTATTTTTCAAGACCAATAAAATCCCAGATTTTATGAGAGATTGTTGAGTTTTCGTGTTCTTGCACGGGTGGGCCATTGGGATAGTTTAAATCGTAAACCCGGGTCACATCTTTAGCAAGATCAGCCATGTTGAGGTTTGTATAAGCTTCCTGTAAAACCAGCAAGGCATAAGGAACCGCCGTGGTGCGCTGATATTTATCAATAACCGTTGATGCCCGGTCGGCGGCTGCAACATAAGCTCTACGTTTCATGTAATAGCGTGCAACATGAACTTCATACATGGCCAGATTGTTTTTAAGTGCAATCATTCGTGATCGTGCATCGGGTACATATTTGCTGTACGGGAAGCGTTGTATCAGTTCTTCAAAGTTTTTTAAGGCATCGCGGGCGGTTCCGGTATCGCGTTGCGAGGTATCTGTCGGTAGAAATCGATCAATAAAACCTATCCCGCGATTATAATTAACCAGGCCTTTTAAATAATAAGCGTAATCGACGCCGGGACTGCGAGGGTTCATTTTAATGAAGCGATCAGCGGCAGCGATTGCCGAGTCCGGATCATTATTTTTAAAATAAGCGTAAGCGATATCCAGTTCTGTTTGAGCGGAATCTTCTCCAAAAGGATAACGAGATTCAAGCGCTTCGTAAAGCTTGATAGCTTTTTCATAACTGCCCGCATCCACGGCTGTTTTAGCCTCGGTGCGAAATTTTTCTGCTGTCCAGTCAGCATATTCTTTTTCATCCGATGAACTGGAGTCGCTGGAAAAGAGTTCTTTGAGTGTTCCACAGCCTTGAAGAGAAAGGCTTAAAAAGCAAATAAATGAAAATTTAATTAAAATTAATCGCATAGTACTAACGACACGTTGTAATATTAGAGGTTTTCTCGCAGGATAAACGGCGAAACTAGAATTGGCTATGTATCCGGTGAGTATAACTTAACAATGGGTTATTCAGAAGAACTTGTTATGACAAGATTAACAGCAGAAGTGCCTTACGAAATGGCGGGTATGCGTTTGGACCAAGTGCTTGCAGAAGTGTTTGCGGATTATTCGCGCAGTAAACTGCAAACTTGGGTTAAATCCGGGCGAGTCCATGTCAACGGCTTATTACTAAAGCCAAAAGACAAACTTGAGGGTGGCGAAGAGATAACGCTGGATGCCGAGGCGGAAGTGGTTATTACGTCTGAAGCGGAGCCAATTCCTTTGGATATTGTCTTTGAAGATGACAGTCTTTTAATTGTCAATAAGCCGGCAGGCTTGGTGGTGCATCCCGCCGTAGGTAACTGGCACGGCACTTTGCTAAATGCCTTGCTAAACCATAATTCAACGCTGGAAACGCTGCCCAGAGCCGGTATTGTGCACCGAATTGATAAAGAAACCAGCGGCTTGCTGATGATTGCAAAAACGCTGCAAGCGCATAACAGCCTAACCCAACAGTTGCAGGAACGGGCAATTACCCGGGAATATTTAGCGATTACCCGAGGCCGGATGACAGCGGGTGGAACGGTAGATGAACCTATTGCCAGACATCCTACTGACCGTAAACGTTATGCGGTTAAAGAATCCGGTAAATTTGCGGTCACCCATTATCGTGTAGAGAAGCGCTTTACAAGGCATACTCTGGTTCAGGTTAAGCTGGAAACCGGGCGTACCCATCAAATACGCGTACACATGGCGCATATTCGCTATCCGTTGTTGGGTGATCAGGTTTATGGCGGACGTTTTCAATTGCCGGCTGATTGCAGCGAGCAACTGGAAAAAGAATTGCGCAGCTTTAAACGGCAGGCGTTACATGCGGCAAAATTGGGCTTGCAACATCCGGTGACGGATGAATATTGTGAATGGGTGCAGCCTTTGCCTGATGACATGACGCGATTATTGGCAGCTTTATCCGATAATGACCGGGATTAAACACTGGCTGGTTCCCGACTGGCCGGCACCCGCCAACATTCATGCAGCCACCACCTTGCGAACGGGTGGTGTGAGTCTGGGTACTTTTTCAAGTCTTAATCCGGCCACTCATGTCAGCGATGATAATGAGCGGGTCAGGCAAAATCGGCAAATTATAGGGGCAATGCTGGATTTACCGGCTGAACCCGTATGGTTGGAGCAAATACACAGTAATCGTGCCGTTAAGGCGGTTAAAACTGCTTTGTTGGAACAGGCAGACGCCAGTTATACCAATGAATCCGGTGTTGTCTGTGCCGTGATGACGGCGGATTGTTTGCCGTTACTGGTTTGTTCTGCGGATGGCGCACAGATAGCGGCCATTCATGCGGGTTGGCGAGGCTTGTTGGCAGGTGTTATCACTAATACGATTGTCGCGATGCAGCATCAGGATTTACTGGTATGGTTGGGGCCTGCAATCGGGCCTGACTGTTTTGAAATAGGGCCTGAAGTGCGTGAGGCTTTTCTTGAAAAATCGGTAACATTCAATGATGCCTTTAAACAGCAAAGTAACGGCAAGTGGTTGGCAGATATTTACCAATTGGCCCGGATTGAATTGGCCGCGTTAGGCATCGTTAATGTTTATGGCGGCACACACTGTACTTTTACCGAGCATGAACGTTTTTATTCTTATCGAAGGGAGTCACAAACAGGGCGCATGGCGACATTAATTTGGAGAGAATAACGTAGTGAATTTATTGGTATTAATTATCATCTTTACCGCTGTTGGCGGTGTATTAAGCGTGATGGCCGCCGCCGTTTTTTTATTATTGCGGGATCATCACCGCAAGGCCATATTACCGCACGGAATTAGTTTTGCAATTGGCGCGTTATTGGCGGTTGCCTTTTGGGGGTTGATTCCCGAGGCTTTTGAAAAAGTGAAGCCGGAGCAGTTCCAGTCATTATCGGCAACGATTTTAGCCGGTATACTCGGTTTTTTTGTGCTGGAAAAGTTGTTGATCTGGCGTCATTGCCATTATGGCAGTTGTGAGGCTCATGGTGATGATGCGCACAGCGGCGACTCTGCGCACAGTCACGGACATAGTCACAGTAGTGCCAAGTCGGCGGGCGCGTTGATTATTCTGGGCGATAGCATCCATAATTTTGTTGATGGTGTTTTAATTGCCGCTGCGTTTTTAACCGATGTTCAATTGGGTATCGTTACCAGTTTAGCGGTGGCCGCGCACGAAATTCCCCAAGAAGTAGGTGATTTTGCCATTTTGTTGGATAGTGGCTATTCACGGGGTAAAGCGCTTTTTTACAATGTACTGGCCAGTTTGACGACTGTGTTGGGTGGGGTGCTGGCTTACTTTAGCCTGGAAGATTTGCATGACAGCTTGCCATATTTTCTGGCTTTGGCCGCTTCAAGCTTTATTTATATTGCCGTTGCGGATTTGATACCTTCATTGCATACCAAAACCGACATGAAAACCTCACTGCAACAAATTGTCTTGATTGCTGCCGGAGTGTTTTTAATCTGTTCATTGCACGACATTGCCCATAATATGAGTGGTTAGGTTTGAGGTGAAAGGTACAAGGTGCAAGGTGCAAGGTACAAGGTACAAGGTACAAGGTACAAGGTTAAGGGCTAAATGGACATCTTTTTGAGCCTTTCACCTTTAACCTTTACCTTTCACCTTTAACCTTTACCTTTCACCCTTAACCCTTAACCCTTAACCCTTAACCCTTAACCCTTAACCCTTAACCTTTCACCTTTCACCTTTCACCTTTCACCTTTCACCTTTCACCTTGAACCTTTTACCTGCTTTTAAGCTTTTAAGTTGTCACATCAGGCTCTGTTCTGCCGGTTCTTTTTTTAACTTCACAAAACTGTTCGGCGAGGATAATTAATTCGCTGAGTGCTTCTTGAGCATCCTGATCATGTTTGGTTACATCTGCTTCAAAGCGCTCAATATAGATTCTTAAAGTTGCGCCGACAGTACCGGTTCCTGATAAGCGAAAAACAATCCGCGAGCCGTTCTCAAAGCCAACGCGCATACCCTGATTTTTACTGATGCTGCCGTCTATCGGATCTTCATAACTAAATTCATCCGCATAGCTAACCACGTATTCACCAAAACTTTGACCAGGCAAGGTGGTTAATTGCTCGCGTAAATGCTCAACAATACCGTTGGCAATGGGGCTTTCGATTGCTTCATAATCGTGGCGGCAATAAATGTCCCGGCCGAATTTTTGCCAGTGTTCATGAACAATATCAGCAACAGACTGACGTTTTACGGCAATTAAATTTAACCAGAACAGTATCGCCCATAAACCGTCTTTTTCACGGACATGATCGGAACCTGTACCAAAACTTTCTTCACCACAAATGGTTATTTTTCCGGCATCCAGTAAATTGCCAAAAAATTTCCAGCCAGTGGGGGTTTCGTAGCAGGGTATGTTATATTTGGCTGCAACGCGGTCAACCGCTTGACTGGTCGGCATGGAGCGGGCAACACCACTGATGCCTTTAGTGTATGCCGGAATTAAATGGGCATTAGCCGCCATAATGGCCAAACTGTCACTGGGTGTTACAAAAATGTTGCTGCCGGTAATCATGTTGCGATCACCGTCACCATCAGAAGCAGCGCCAAAAGTCGGTGCATCGGCACTGAACATGCGCTCGGCAAGTTCGTGTGCATGCGCCAGATTGGGATCAGGGTGATGACCGCCAAAATCTTCCAGTGGTTCTGCATTAATCACTGATTCGGGTGAAGCACCCAGTATGTCTACCAGTATGCTTTTTGCATAAGGGCCGGTTATGGCGCTCATGGCATCAAACAGCAGGGTGATATAACCAGAGCTGATGCTTTCTTTAAGCAGGTTAAAATCGAAAATAGATTGCATGAGTTCGGCATAATCAGCAACCGGATCAACAATGGTTATTTTTAGCTCATCGATTTGTTGAGAGCCGATGCTATCCAGATCCACATCTTGGATGTTAGTGGTTTTATAGTTGTCGATAACTTGACTGCGTTGAAAAAATGCGTCAGTGTATTTTTCCGGGGCAGGGCCACCATTGCCGACATTGTATTTGATGCCAAAATCTTCATCAGGGCCGCCGGGGTTATGACTGGCGGAAAGAATCAGACCTCCAAAGGCCGCATATTTTCGGATGAGATGTGATGCAGCCGGTGTAGACAGTAAACCGCCCTGACCAATAATAAGTTCACCAAAACCATTGGCGGCTGCAATTTTAATGATGGATTGAATGGCGACTCTGTTAAAATAACGGCCGTCTCCACCTAATACGAGGGTTTTTCCGGTAAAATCCTCTAAGGAGTCAAAAATTGCCTGAACAAAATTCTCCAGATATCCGGGCTGTTGAAATACTTTAACTTTTTTTCGAAGTCCTGATGTGCCAGGGTTCTGATCGTTGTAAGGTTGTGTTGCGATGATTTCTATTTGCATGTTTGCTCCTTGGTTCGATAATTAATATGGCCTATAAAGTACACTAAAATCCTTTTCTAATGTAAATTTTAATATGTTGCGAGTTTATTTATTACTGTGTTGTAGTTTAGTTTCTTTTACGGTCTCTGCCGAACCGAATGTGTGGTTGTTGATAGATACCACTGCACGAAAAATCGAAGTAAAAAAAGGTGAGCAAACGCTTGAAACTCTGAGTGAAATTGCGATCGGTCGGGGCGGGGCTGGTTTGAAAAATCATCGCGGCGACAACGTCACGCCGTTTGGAAGCTACCGGATAGGTTGGGTTGGCGAAAAAAGTAGCTTTCGGAAATTTTTTGGGTTAACTTACCCTTCCGCAGAAGATGCGGAACAGGCTTTACGGAAGGGCGTTATTGACAAGCTAACTTATGAGCGGATTGTCACCGCTCACCAGTACCATCAAATACCGCCACAAAACACGCCGTTAGGTGGACAAATTGGTATTCACGGTCTAGGACGTGCGGATGCAAGAGTGCATAAAGTGTTTGATTGGACTCATGGTTGCATCGCATTGACTAACACTCAGATTGATCATTTAAGTCAATTGGTCGACACGGGAACAGTGGTTAAGATAAAATAAAGCTGGAAAATATATCTAACAGTGTTAGAATTCATTCCAGCTATAAATGTTTTTTTGTTGTAATAACTTTGACTGAGGAAAATAATATGAAAAAAGTAATGAAATTAGCAATGATCGCAATGGTTGCCAGCTTGGTTGTTGGTTGTGCGACTAATTCAGATATCGAAGGCCTGCAATCACAAATTGACGGTTTGAAAACTTCTGTAGCTCAAGCATCATCTGATGCACAAAGCGCACAAAGTGCAGCAGCAGATGCATCTGCTAAAGCATCAGCGGCAGAATCTGCAGCTAACCGTGCTGCTCAATATGCTCAAGATACCAACAGCAAATTGGACAGCATGTTCAAAAAATCAATGATGAAATAAATCATTGTTGCTTTAGAGCAGAAAAAGCCCGGCGGTTTTTTTACCACCGGGCTTTTTTTATGCCTTGTTTTCTCCGCCAAACAGTTCTATCAGGCGAGGCAGGAAGTTAGCCAATTCTGCCGACATAATTGAAAAGTCCACATCAAATTGGGCAGCTTCATCGTCTGTTTCAATATCAGCTACTTGATCCTGAATTAACTCAAGAAAGCGCAGTCGTTTAATCGACAAATTTTCATCAATAATGAAGGAAATCCGGTCAGCCCAACTAACGGCCAGTTTAATAACTTCTTTACCGGTATCCAGATGATTTTTAATTTCAGGAAGCGCCAAGTCATGGCGTTTACAACGGATAATGCCGCCAGCCTCTTCGGGAGAGCGCAATTCACATTCATCTTCGATGGTGATGTCGTCAGGCGCTTTATTATTAAGCAGCCATTGGGTCATGGTTTTGCTCGGTTTCTCGAGTGTGTTGAGAGGTACGGCCGGTAATGAGCCCAGAGATTTACGCAATAAACTGAGCAAATCCTCGGCACTTTTTGCCGAAGCCGCATCAACACAGACCCAGCCGCCTTTAGGGTCGATATAAGCGTATATTTTGCGGGAAAAGGTAAAGGCTTTAGGCAATAGATCAAAGATAAGTTCATCTTTGACTTCAGCACGCTCTTTTTTGGATAATTTACGGCCTTGCTGCTCTTCTTTTTCAGAAATTTTTTCCTGAACCAATTCATTAACCACCGCAGATGGCAGGACTCTTTCTTCTTTTTTCAAGCACAGCATCATGTAGCCGTTAGTGTTATGTACCAGTTGCTGTGCTGTTTTACCTAAAGGGGGTGTCCAGCCAAAAGTAAATTCCTCATGAAGTCCGCAAGGACGAAAAGAGAGGGCTTCAAGTTTTTGCTCCAATTCTTCCGGGGTTAAGGTGAACGTTTCGGTAAGACGAAAAAGGCTAAGATTTTTAAACCACATGGTTAACTGATATCCTGTATAGATTATGATTGAGCATTATCGCAAATTTAAGGACACTACTCAGTAATAAAAATAAAATACCACGATTAACAAGTTAAATGTGATGCGCACTTCAATGAATGCTATCAACTTATGTGATGTTATCCGGTAAATCAGTGGCATTGCCACTCAAGTTAAACAGTTACAAGTTAACGGCAAGCAAGATTAAACAGAATGACAAACAGTTCGGATATAGAGGGGTTTGCGCCTATTGTTTCGGGTAATGCCGGTGTTCTGATATTGGGAACCATGCCCGGTGAGGCTTCATTGCGCAGGCAACAGTATTATGGGCATTCCCGAAATGCTTTTTGGCCGATTATGAGTGTGTTGTACGGATTTAATCCTGAACTTGACTATCAGCATCGTAAAGAGAGGCTGATGGAAAATGACGTGGCTGTCTGGGATGTGTTGCAACGTTGTAATCGCTTGGGAAGTTTGGATGCCAATATAAAGCAATCAACTTTGGTAACCAATGACTTTGCCGATTTTTTTACCGAGCATGGCTTTATTAAGCGAGTTTTTTTTAATGGCAGAATGGCTGAAAAGCTCTACCAAAAGCGTATTTTTCCCGCTTTAAATCAGCATTTCTGTTATCTTGAATACCGGTGTCTGCCGTCAACAAGTCCGGCTTATGCGGCATTAAAATTTACTGAAAAGCTAGAAGCATGGAAAGTGATTAAAGAGCCTGTGGTAAAATGAATCAGTTTTGTTACTGAGTGACAATAAGGGAGCTATTTTTAACAGGGAAAAGTTGCTGGGTATCAAGGTATTGTTGATACTCCGGATGTGGTCTGGAGTTAATGCAACAATAAAAAAGCTGAAATGCAAAATCGGATTGGCTGAGTTTAAAGGTGTCGTTGGGTTTTGTGGTGTTATTTTTTGTGTGTGGTGGTTTGATATAAAATGAGTAGAGAACAAGAGCAAGATCAAGAGCAGGAATACGAATATGAGTACAATGATAAGGGTGAATTGGTTTATTACGCGGTCAGGCCGAATAAAACCCAAATAAAAAAAGAGCTGGCCGTACTTTTTGACTTAAGCGAAGAGCTGTCCAAATTGTCGGCAACGCAGGTAAAATACCTTGACCTTCCTGACAATATCCATAAAGCGGTCATTGAAGTTTCAGGAATGCCGCACAAAGGTGCGAGAAAACGACTCCTGAAATTTATTACCGGGCAACTGAATAAAATCGACTTGGAGCCCGTTTTAGAAAAGTTGTCACGCATGAAAAATAAAAGCGCTCATGCGGTAAGAGAGCATCATATTGTTGAGCGTTGGCGAGACAGGCTGATTGCCGGCGGTAATAATGCCCTGACAGAATTTCTCAACGAGCAGCCAGATGCAGATCGGCAGCAGTTAAGACAGCTCTTGCGTAATGTTAAAAAAGAAACCGAAGCCGGTACGCCGCCCAAGTCTTCCCGCTTGTTATATCGATACCTTAAAAACGTATTCAAGGTTGAAGGTGAACCCGATTTTGGCGATGAAGCTGACTTTGAAGAGGGCATCGATATTGAAGATGAGGCAGATTTTGAAGATGATGCGGGCTTTGACGAGGGTGTCGAGATTGATGACGATGCCGGATTTGAAGATGACGACGATTTAGAAAACGGTTAGAGGTTAAAGGCGCAAGGCTAAAGGTACAAGGTGCAAGGTACAAAATACAAAATACAAAATACAAGGGGTACAAGGCGAAAACAGCAAAACATTTGCCTTTCACCTTGTGTCTTTAACCTTTAGCCTTTCACCTTGAACCTTGTTTCTTTCACCTTTCACCTTGTACCTTTCGCCTTTGACCTTTCACCTTAATCCTGTTTTTCAGGCAGTTGAAGTTCGGCCGTTAAATTCCAGGCAGAAAAAGGGAAAGGCAGGGTTTCAGTGTTGAAAGTCAGAAACAGTAAGATATGGTAAGTGTAGACTGACAGGCTCCGGCCAAAACTCAGAATATTCTGGTTGGCTTTTCCGGTCAACAGGGTAGAGCCAACCTGCAAGATAATAACGGCCCACAGTATCAATCTGACCAAGGAGCCGATGGCTGCAAAAACCAGCATAAAGAAAATTCGTTTCCAGGTACTGAGTTGTTTCAGGTTGTAGTTGATTTGTTCATCCATAGTATTAATTAACCTCGGTTCATAATATCACGCAAATCAAGAGCGGCGGCGTTTGCCCTTGCTATATAATTTGCCATTGACAGAGAGTAGTTGGCAAAAAGGCCGTAGCCGCTACCGTTTAAAATCATCGGGCTTAAAACCGGTGTCAGGGCGTTTTCCATGGCCTTAATCATGATGTCAACAGTACGCATGGCCCGCTTATCCAACAGAATGTCGGCAAAGTCATGTTTTATGGCTCTTAAAATATGTAACAAAGCCCAGCTTGCACCACGCGCTTCGTAGAAGACATCGTCAATTTCCAGCCATGATACTTTGGATGTGGGTGTGCCTTTTTCATCGGCTGCCTGTTTCTCAAGATCGGTTAGTCCCGGACCATAATTACCACCGGCACTGTTTGCGCTTAATCGGGTCGATAAACCGCCCAAACGTTTTATGACGACTTCAGTGTACTGCCAGAGATTGTCTGCCCTGGAGTAAAATTGCGCTTTTTTTACCGGGCCGCCGTATTTTTGTAGGCGCGACATATACTTATGCAAAGAATCAATGCCTTTTTGGTATTCAGCTTCCGTTGACGGCAACGCCCACGAGTTGTGCTCGTAATAAAAATAAGGCTCTGCTATCGCCAAATCAGGATCTTCAGCCGATTGTGACTGATCCCTGGCAAAGTGATTTCTTAGCGCGGTGGTGGCATCACGCAACATAACCAAAGCGCCGTATTCCCAGTTGGAAATATTGTCGAGGAGTACGCCGGGAGGTGCCACATCGTTAGTGATGTAACCGCCGCTTTTATGGAGCAGAACTTCAGCAATATGAGCCAGCGTGTTGGTATAGGTATAACCAACGGGCATTTCCGAGGTGTTGGTTTCTTTTGCCCGCTTGAGTGCCTCATCTTGTATGTTGAACTGGTCGGGTTCACTTCCCCACCACGCGCCCAGGATGATCAGTACGACTGCGGTTGCGAGGATAAGAATGCCAAAGCCCCAGAGTATTCCTTTAGATTTTATATCGCCCAGTGTATCGCTTGCTGCCATTTCCGGTATCCTGTAAAGAGGGTGTGTTTTTTAATAAAACAGATTGCTTTTTTATAAAAAATTTCTGGCATGTTAGCAGGTTTTTAACTTTTTTGCTTGGGAAGCCGGTCGCTATTCGGATTTTTTTTTGGCTCGTGGATGCGCCTTATCATAAACAGCCGCCAGATGTTGAAAGTCAAGATGGGTATATATCTGTGTCGTACTAATATTACTGTGTCCAAGCAGCTCCTGAACGGCTCTCAAATCCTGACTGGATTCAAGTAAATGGCTGGCAAAAGAATGTCTTAGCATGTGCGGGTGGATAGATTCGGGAATGCCTTTTTTTATGCACCACTGTTCCAGTCTTAACTCGATACTCCGTTTTCCGAGTCGTGTTCCCCGTGTTGATATAAATAAAGCAGGTTCTTCGGCAACAACGTTTTTCAACCGCTGTTCCAACCACTTGTTAATCGCCGTTACCGCTTTACTGCCGATAGGTAACAGCCTTGATTTACCGCCTTTACCCGAGCGTACCATCAGCGAGTTATCAGCCAGATCAATATCGTTTAAATTAAGTGCTGCCAGTTCGCCAAGGCGTAACCCCGAAGAATAGAATAATTCAAACATGGCGACGTCACGAATTTCCAGCATTGAATTTGTACCCGCCTCCAGCAAGCCGCTAACTTGGTCTACATCCAGTGTTTTAGGCAATTTTCTGGCTTGCTTGGGTGCTTTAATATATTGTGCAGGATTATTGTCAGCCAGGCGTTTTTTTAACAGAAAATTATAAAAGCTGCGAATGGCCGATAGTTCCCGTTGCAAACTGGTACTGCCCAAGCCTTGCCGATGACGGCCGGCAATATGTGTACGGACATCACTTTGCGTCAGATCGGCCCAGTGGAGAATGGATTTGTCTGTGCAATAGCGGGTTAGGTGCTTAAGATCCCGTTGATAGCTTTTAACGGTATGCTCAGAGGCGCGTTTCTCAACCGTCAGTTGCTCAAAAAAGTCAGTCAGCAGTTGCCCGGCATCAGCATGCATTGGGTGTTTGCCGTAACAAAGAAATCAGGCGCGTGCCGATGATTTCGCTCATTTGAGTCAAAAACAGATTACCCATGCTGTGATGAAAGCGCTCTTCATCGCGGCTGCCTATTGCCAGAATACCGTCAAGTTCGGTGAAATTCATGGGGATAATCGCGCAAGACTTTACGTCTATTGCCGAGTCACCGAAGAGTGCTTTGGCTTGTACCAAAGTCGGTCGCCCACATTGGGGCTGATTACTGGTCAGGACTTTAAGAAAAGGTTGTAGATCTGCGCTGCCGGGTTCAATAAACAAATTGGCAATAGTAGATTCAGGGCACTTTTTAATAATACGCACAGCGACAAAATCAGTTAAAAAATAATCAGCCAGAACGACGTTAAGATTGGTCAGCACTTGTTCCAGGGTAGCAGCTTCAAGCAAGGCCAGTGTGAGCTTGTGCATACGAATAAGAGACGTGTCGTTGTCACGGGCAATTTCTATCAGCGCATTAAGCTGGCTTTCCATTTCATAATGCTTGCTTCTAAAGAGTTCGAGTTGTTTTGAAATCAGGGAGATGGCGGCACCGCTGGGATGAGGAATGCTCATAAGTTCCAGCAGGTTTAAATGTTCATGGAAGAAATCGGGATGGTGCTGTAGATAGTCTTCAACTTGAGAAACACTGGGATCAAGCTTTTGATCGCTCATAACGTGATGACCCCATCAAACACGGAAAGGGCAGGCCCCGTCATAAACACCGGCTCACCACGACCTGACCAGCTTATCGTTAACTCGCCGCCCGGTAGTTCAACATTGACCTCATGATCCAACCGGTTTTGCTCGATACCAATCACCACGGCAGCACACGCGCCGCTTCCGCAAGCCAGGGTTTCAGCCGAGCCGCGTTCATAAACACGGAGTTTAATGTGCTGTCGGTCGATGACTTGCATAAAGCCGATATTTGCACGTTCAGGAAAAACAGCATGGCTTTCCAAAAGCTGACCCAGTTCAGCTACCAGGGCGGTTTTAACATCATTAACCTGAATAACCGCATGGGGATTACCCATGGAAACGGCACCAAAAAGTGTCTCCTTTGCGTTAACAGCAAGGGTATAAACAAGCGCTTCCTGCGCTGCCAGCAAAGGAACCTCTACGGGATTATGCTTGGGTATCCCCATATTAACCGTGATCAGACCATTGTCATCAAAACGCAGCAACAATTGACCGGCGTTGGTATCGACGCGTATTTCGTTTTTGTCAGACAGTTTTTTATCGCGTACAAAACGCGCAAAGCAGCGTGCGCCATTTCCGCATTGTGCCACTTCGCTGCCATCGGCATTAAAAATCCGGTATTTAAAATCCGCATTATCACTGACTGGTTTTTCGACCAGTAATAGCTGATCAAAACCAATACCAAAATGGCGATTGGACAGCAACCGGATTTGTTCCGGCGTTAAGCTTATGGACTGATTGATAGCGTCAATGACCACAAAATCATTGCCCAGGCCGTGCATTTTAGTAAAGTTAATCATGGCTTGTCTTTCATGTTGCGTAAGGTGTTGGTCGGGTTAGGAACGCGCATGAAATAACTTCGGCATCTTGCTCCCTCTCCCTCTGGGAGAGGGCTGGGGTGAGGGAATATAAATGGTCAAGTTATTTCATGCGCGTTCCTTAGCTCAACCCAATGCCATACACGTCAAATTAAAGATATTACAGGCCACGAAGACACGAAGTTTACGAAGAAAAACCAAAGAAAAATCTTCGTGTTCTTCGTGTCTTCGTGGTAAATGTCTTAAGTTGATGTCTATGGGGTTAGCGAAAACCAATGCGCGTAATCAGGGTAACAAGTGCTCGCCTGCCAAAAGCTGCGCAATACTTTCTCGTTCCCTGACTAAATAAACCTGATCGCCATCAACCATAACTTCAGCGACACGCGGTCTGGAGTTGTAATTTGAACTCATCGAAAATCCATAAGCGCCCGATGAACGTATCGCTAATAAATCACCTTGAGATAACTTAAGCGCACGGTCTTTACCCAAAAAATCACCGGTTTCACAAACGGGTCCGACGATATCCCAGACCTGTTCAGGGGCGTTGCTTTGCTGATTGACGGGAATAATTTCCTGCCAGGCGCTATACAACGACGGGCGCACCAAATCGTTCATGGCCGCATCAACGATGGCAAAGTTTTTATGGGCGGTGGGTTTAAGATATTCAACCTGAGTCACCAGAATACCCGCATTGCCAACGATGGCACGACCGGGCTCCAACAAAATTTCAAAATCAGTCTTGCCAAGGCGTTTTAAAACTGCCGCTATATAGTCAGCGGGTTCGGGTGGTTCTTCTTCGTTATAACGAATGCCCAGTCCGCCACCTAAATCCAGATGATGCAGATGAATGCCGTCCGCTTTCAGAACGGCAACCAAATCAAGAATTTTATCCAGCGCATCCAAAAAAGGCCGCGTTTCAGTCAGTTGTGAGCCAATATGACAATCTATACCGATGATATTGATGTGTGGCAGAGTGGCGGCACGGCGATATTCCGTTAATGCCTGTTCAATGTCGATACCAAATTTGTTTTCTTTTAACCCGGTAGAAATGTAGGGATGCGTGTTGGCATCGACATCAGGATTAACCCGAAAAGAAACGGGTGCAATAACCCCTAATTGTCCGGCAAGGCGGTTAATGCGATCCAGCTCGTCACTGACTTCAATATTAAAACAACGTATGCCGATTTTTAGTGCGGCTAAAATTTCATCTTCACGTTTACCAACCCCCGAAAAAACAATTTTCTTGGCATCGCCACCGGCCGCCAGTACGCGTTCAAGCTCACCCAACGAGACAATATCAAAACCTGAGCCTAAACGGGCCAGCAGATTAAGCAGGGCAATATTGGAGTTTGCTTTGACGGCATAGCAGATTAAATGCGCCTGATCGCCGAAGGCAACATCAAACGCCTTCCAGTGCCTTTCCAAGGTCGCTCTGGAATAAATATAACAAGGACTGCCGTAGGTAGCGACAATGTCCTGCACAGCAATGGCTTCGGCATAAAGCTCATTGTTTCGGTAATTAAAATAATCCATGGTTTACTTGTTGTTTGCGGGTTTAGGTTCAGATTTTGGTTCAGGTGCAGGCTCAGGTTCCACATAAATAGGTGGCGCTGTGCCCGGAAGATAAAGAGGGCCGAGTTGTCCGCAGCTCGTTAAGGCCGAGCATGTGGCTAAAAATAAAAATAATTGGCTGGTTTTCATAAGGCATCATAAATCATTGGAAGCCACCCTGTGGCAAAAATGAATAACATAATAATCTGAATGACCCTGTTTTTGAAAGCGATGACAGCATTTGTTCTAAAGTTGTCCCTTAAACCCAAGCCAGCTATTTTAAAGCGGGTCAAAATAGCAAGGGTAACAGATTACATAACATTTACGAAGTTCTCGTACATCGCACTACAAATAGACTGTCAATCAGCGTTAAAAAGTATCCACCTAACAGCGTCGAATAATGTTCAGCAAAAAATAAAATTTATCCAGCCTTTTAAATTGAAGTTATTGGCGATAATCTGCCATAAACAAGCAAACCAAAAAACAAAATTAACAATACGATAACAAAAGGCGTGTCACCCCGGTTTGCATAAGGTGTCATGCCGCCCATGGGCGTTATCGTTTCGGTGAGTACCGTGGTTGTAAACAAAGGGGCTTGATTGATAATTCTTCCATCCGGCGCAATCACTGCGGTTACGCCGGTGTTGGTGGCCCGCAACATAAAGCGTCCGGTTTCCAGAGCTCGCATTCTGGCCATTTGCAGATGCTGATACGGTTCTATGGAATTGCCAAACCAGCCGTCATTGGTGACATTAACCAGGTAGGCGGCATCGGGTAAGCCTGTTAAACCCGCATCCCCAAAAGCATCTTCATAACAAATGGAGGTTATAAAAGAATAACCGCCTGCTTTTAACAAGGGTTGGTCGATGTTGCCCGGTGTAAAATTACCGAGTTTTATTGCCAGACTGTTTAAGATAAAACCGGAAACAGGTTGCCAGGGCAAATATTCACCGAAGGGTAATAAATGTTTTTTGCGATACAGACCGGCTTCTTTACCCAGCGTCATCACGGCATTGTATTTTTCATCGGTTGCATTGTCATGCACCGGCAGACTGACAATTAAATCCGTATTATGTTGCTTTGCGGCATTGCTTAAGGGCTGTAAAAACCACTCGTTGACCTCTGATAAATAGGCTGGAATGGACGTTTCAGGCCAAATAACAACAACGGAATTCCAATGGGCTGCTGTCAGTTCTTTATAAAGTTGTAGCGTTTTAAGCTTGTTCTCTGGCCGCCATTTTTGATCTTGGGTTATATTGCCCTGAATTAAAGAGACTTGAACCGGTTTGCCGATGGCATGAGTCCATTTTACCGTCTGCAAGACGCTGCCTGTCACCCATAAGCTAACTATAAAAGCGGTTAATAAGAGTCCGTGTTTTCTGCTTTGAAAAATAAAGGCCATAGAGGATGCGGTTAAGGCAACTAAAAACCCCGTGCCATAAACACCGATTATCGGGATGTAACCGGCCAAAGGTGTTTCCAGTTGGGAGTAAGCGCTTTGCAGCCAGGGAAAACCGTTGAGTAAGCAATTGCCGCGAAAGTATTCAATCAATAACCAAACTACAGGCATGACCCATACTGAAATAAGCGTTCTATTGTCCGGCAGTATTTTTACAGAAAAGTACCCTGCCAGTGCCGGAAACAAAGCCCAAAAACCAAAGAACAAGGCGGTTAACAAGCCGGAACTTAGCCAATTGGCACCACCAAAATCATGAATACTGATATAAACCCAGGAAACGCCCAAGCCAAACGATCCCAAGCCAAATAGATAGCCTCTGATTAGCGCACGCCGGGGTGTGATATTTTGCCAGGAAGCAAACAGCAGGCTCAGTGCCAATGGCGCAAGGTAAGGATAATCAAAAGGAGCAAATGCAAGGGTGAA
>Ga0194056_10000487_pt1 | contig 21738 bp, 13 predicted proteins | sample SepL4413m_MetaG_FD_155458 | JGI IMG/M metagenome (GOLD analysis project Ga0194056, IMG submission 155458) | Anoxic zone freshwater microbial communities from boreal shield lake in IISD Experimental Lakes Area, Ontario, Canada - Sep2016-L442-13m | ecosystem: Environmental > Aquatic > Freshwater... | reverse complement strand
GTTGTGAATCACGGCCCAGGTTCCGCCATCGTTGCGGCAAGTCTGCAATCCGCGTGTATTCAACGGCGCGCCCGGTCTTAGATTCAATCAGCCGTTCCGTTAGGTGTTCAACGCGGCCCTTGCGCTTGGAGTTTTCAGCGTGCGCCGCAAGTTGCTTTTCTGCCTCTTTGCGGCTTTCCTCAAATTCAGGGCTCCCGGTTGTCTGGTCGCCGGTGCCCAGAAGTGAAGGCGGCGGCGTGCCGTCCCACTTGCCCAGATTCTCAATTTTCCGCTTGCCGTTGTTGTCGACGTATTCCCCATACCAAAAGGGGCGGAGTTGCCCGTCACGTTGTCTTTTAAGTGTTACGCTCATGTTTTTATCCTTCCCGTTTCAACCGTTGAAGGGATTATGAAACAAAACGTAACAGTTACCAAGTGAATTACACACACAATCACACACGCAGGGGCGTGCATGGTGTTTTTATCCTGTATTCATTATATAATGTCGGGTGTATCGGTGGGGCTCATAACCTGAAGGCCGTTGGTTCAAATCCAACCCCCGCTACCAACTTATATGGGCCCGGAACGAAAGTTCCGGGCCTTTCTTTTGCCAGTTGACTCACAAAGTCAATGTCATGCCATCACAGGCCAGAAAGGTTGCGGTAGGGAGGGATTCCTGCGTTTCTTCGTGGTCAATTTCGTGGCAAATGTGAGTGAGATAAGAACGTTTCGCGCCAATTCTCGCCAATAATCCAAGGGCTGACTCCACAGAAAGATGTGTGGGATGATCGCGATGCCGCAACCCATCCAGGATCATCACATCAATGCCTTTGAAGGCGGCAACAGTCGACTCCGGCATCTCCTTGCAGTCGGGGACATATCCAAGCGTTTTCCCTCCCCATTCCAGGCGATAGCCGTAAGTTTCGGTTCTGCTATGCTGTACCGGCAAAGCATCAACCGTCACGGGACCGGCCAGAAATCGCCCATGCTTTTCATGAAATTTGATTTGTGGCCGGTACACCCCCGGTTCTGGCGCCACTTGATCCACATAGGAAAAAATCCGTTTAAGATCGGCAATGGTGCCCGTCGACCCATACACCGGGATGCTCGTTCCCTGCATGGTGTTGAACCGGCGGATATCATCCAGCCCGAAGATGTGATCGGCATGGGAATGGGTGATCAACACCGCATCAATGCGCGGCACACGATACTCCAGGACCTGCTCCCGGAAATCCAAAGAAGTATCAATGACGATATGATATCCACCCGCTTCAATGTATACGCTCGACCGCCGCCGCCGGTTGCGCAAGTCCGGGGATTTACATATCGTGCAATCACACCCGATTACCGGAATCCCCACCGACGTTCCTGTTCCTAAGAAAGTTACCTTCATATTGTCCATGGAATCATACCCCGGCCATCATTGTCAAAAAAACAAAAGCCCCCGCTACCGTTACCGGTGCGGGGGCAGGATTTCCATCCGATCGATTTATTTGTCAACAGGAATACGCATGCAATAGAACGAGCGGTACACGAAGACCAGCGCCACGGTGAAAATCACGGCGCCAATCGCATACTTCATGGTCGAGTTCGTCATCGCCACGGCAATTTCCGTCGCCAACAGACCGAACAGGGTCGTGAACTTGATGATGGGGTTCATCGCTACCGAGGAGGTGTCTTTGAAGGGATCACCCACCGTGTCACCTACGACCGTAGCCGCATGCAGCTCCGTGCCCTTGGCCCGCAGATCGACTTCCACGATCTTCTTGGCGTTATCCCAAGCGCCACCGGCATTCGCCATGAAAATGGCCTGATACAGACCAAAGAAGGCGATGGAGATCAGGTAGCCGATGAAGAAGAACGGATTAAAGAAGGCCAGCGACAAGGCGAAACAGAAGATGGCGACGAAGATATTGAACATACCCTTCTGCGCATAGATCGTGCAGATCTTCACCACTTCTTTGCTGTCCTTGATCGAGGCGGTCTCGGCGCTCAAGTTCATGTTCTCCTTGATGTATACCACCGCGCGATAGGATCCGGTCACCACCGCCTGCGTTGCCGCACCGGTAAACCAGTAGATCACCGCACCACCCATGAGAAGGCCAAGAACAATCTCAGGCTGCACCAGGCTCAGGCTGGTAATGACGGAATTGACACCTTCCGTGGTCTGCGCCGCCGTAAGGGCAATTGTGTGATCAAAAGCCACGCCGGCCTTGGCCGCCGCCGCCTTCGCCAGTTCATATGCCTTGGTCTTGCCCAGCATCAGGATGATGCCGAAGATCATGGTCGTGGCACCCACAACAGCCGTTCCAATCAACACCGGCTTGGCTGTCGCCTTGAAGGTATTACCTGCGCCATCGTTCCGCTCCAGATTGAGCTTGGCGTTTTCAAAATCAGGTTTGAACCCGAAATCCTTCTCGATTTCTTTTTCAATGCCGGGAATGGACTCTATACGGCTCAGTTCATACACGGACTGGGCGTTGTCAGAAACCGGACCGAAGCTGTCGACCGCGATGGTGACGGGCCCCATGCCCAGGAAGCCGAAGGCAACCAAACCGAAAGCGAAGATCGGTGCCGCAAACTCCAAGCCCGCCGGCATCAGACTGGCGACCGCCGGGTGACCGGCCAACAAGGCCGCGCCCAACATCAGCACCAGCATGGTCAGCCCTTCCCAGAAAGCCGAGAAATTACCGGCCACAAAGCCTGACAGGATATTCAGGGAAGCGCCACCCTGCTTGGACGCGGTCACCACTTCCTTGACATGGATGGCATTCGTGCTGGTGAAGACCTTCGTAAACTCCGGGATCAAGGCACCAGCGATCGTGCCGCAGGAGATGATAGTGGAAAGCACCCACCAGAGGTTCGGCTGGGCCACTTGGGTAACCACACCCTCGATCGTCTTGGAGACCGTGATGTCGCCCAGCAGAAAATAGCTGGCAACGTAGGTGACGCCAATACAAACAAAGGACGTCAACCACACCAGAACGGTCAGCGGATGCTCCGGGTCAAATGACTTGGCATTCTTGAGCTTCGAGGTGAAGTACCCATCATTGGCCAGATAAGCCGCCAACGCAGAAATGATCATCAGAATACGCATCACGAAGATCCAGACGATCATCTGGGCGCAGAGCGTACCGGCGCCGAGCACCAACGCGAGGAAGGTGATCAGGGCCACACCGGTCACACCATAGGTTTCAAAGCCGTCAGCCGTCGGGCCAACGCTGTCGCCGGCGTTGTCACCCGTGCAGTCGGCGATCACGCCGGGATTCTTGGGATCGTCTTCAGGAAGTTTGAACACGATCTTCATCAGGTCGGAACCGATATCCGCGATCTTGGTGAAGATACCACCACAGATACGCAGGGCGGACGCACCCAGGGACTCACCGATGGCAAACCCGATAAAGCAGGGGCCGCGCAGTTCGGAGGGGAGAAACACCAGAATGCAAATCATGAAGAAAAGCTCAACGGTGATCAGCAGCATACCCACGCTCATTCCCGAGCGCATCGGGATGGCCAGAGCTTCCCAGGGGGTTCCACGCAGGGAGGCAAAGGCAGAACGGCTGTTGGCAAACGTGTTGATACGCATACCGAACCAGGCCACGCCATAGGAACCCAGAATACCCAGAATCGAGGCGGCGAGAATCAACAGCACACTACCCATGGGCATCTTTTGAAGAATCAGGAAGTAGTACACCATACAGACGCCGATAAGCGCCCAAAGGATCGCCAGGAATTTTCCCTGCTGGGCCAGATAGCTTTTGCAGGTTTCCCAGATGATCTGTGATACGTCGCTCATAGACTTATGAACCGGCAGTTTCTCGGTTTTGACATACTGAATCAAACCAAACCCCAGCCCGAGAAAACAGACGCCGATACCAATCAGCATCAAGCTAGTTCCTGAGATACCACCCAAAGCGGAAAAATGAACTGCCCCGAGATCAGGGAGATTAAGGTCTGCTTCGCTAGCCATTGCCGCCCCTGAACCAAGCCCTAACACCGCCATTACCACACAAACAACCAACCACAATCGCGAATGCACTTTATTCATTAATCTCCTGAACCTTTCTATAAGTTACTTCTACCGGACAAAAAACGGATTAATCATTACAAGCCTATCCGAATTAACGCAAGAAGATATTGTTATAATTTTAACAATTATCATTCCTGCCAGATTTCGCTCACCCGTTCTGAAGGGGCCACCATGACGCGGACAAGCGGATGTCCTTTCTTTTTCAAGGCATCTACAACAGTTCGCAAAGCAAGTTCCGGAGAGTTACATTCAGAACTCAAGTGTGCCAGAAAAACCGATTTAAGGTGTGGTCCGGCAATTTCCGTCAACAATTCAGCGGCATGCTGATTCGACAAATGCCCCTGTCGTCCGCTGATCCGCTGCTTGAGATGCCAGGGACGATCCGCATCCTTAAGCATCTGCTCGTCATGATTGGATTCAATGACCAGAACATTACACGCCCGCAAACGTTCCCGGATCAGGCCTGTGACCACGCCCATATCTGTCACAACCCCCACCCTCGTTCCGCCGCAGCGGATGATAAAACCGACTGGGTCATAAGCATCATGCGGAACAGAAAAGGGATCAATGGAGAGATCGCCAATTTGAAAATTCGAACCTGTTGAGAAAATGTTCCACTGCAATTTTTTATCCGCTCCGACTCTGGCCTCAATCCCCTCTATCGTCGCATGATTGGCATAGAGCTTTACCCGCCCACCGCCATGCAAAACAGCCAGGCCGGAAGTATGATCGCTATGTTCATGGGTCACACAGATAGCCTGGATGGACTCCACGGAGACGCCGCATTCAGCCAAACGCAGGCCTGTGGCACGCCCGCTCAAGCCGGCATCAATTAAAATGGCCGTCGTCTCCGACGCCACATAGGTGCAATTGCCACCACTTCCACTACCCAATACACATACTCTCATTGTGCTTTTCGCGATATCTGATATCGTGCCCTCATGTTTTCGGAAATAAAATCGTGCTGGTCATGCCAGTACTGCCAATTGGGTGGCGGAGTTTTTCCATGTGGCTGCAAATGGTTTATGGAGCACGGCAAAAGCGCCGATGTCAAAGACGTTCCCAGCGCCATTGTTGACGTCGGCTGCAAGCTCTGGAAACCCAAACCCTCTCCTTAACCCTTCTTCTCACGTCTCACATCTTCCTCGCCTTTTTAACCTCGGCCGCGTAGGAGTCAAAGCCTTCGCGGGTTCCAATCATCTGGACTCCCAGGGGGACACCATCTTTCAGCACTAATGCCCGAATCAACGTTTCAGTGGACCCATCCAAAATCTGTTCCTCCGCTCCGGATGCGGAAACCTCGCCAATGGCATAAATCTCAAAATTCTTGGACCGGAATGTCAGGGGGATGGTCTCCGGCTTGTAGGCTTGCCCGGCCTTACCCTGCAAAGAAGCAAGCAGGTTGAGTGCCGCTATTTTTCCTTGAGCCGCCGACTCTTTCATAGAACAACGGGTCACTCCCTCAAACTGGATCATGTCGCCAGCGGCATAACAGCGCGGAAACCGGAGCTGAAGCGTTCCATCCACCAATACACCCCTCTCACAGGCCAGACCCGCTGAAGCCGCCAAGGTTTTATCCGGTCTGGCTCCAATGGACACCAGGCACAACTCCGCTTCTAAGGGAGTACCTTTATCCATCACTAAAGTCACAGAGGCCGAACCCGCATGCGCAGTGACAATCCCGTGTCCGAGCAACACGCGGATACCGCGTTCCTCCAACCCGCGCAGCAAAGCGGCAGAAGCGCGGGCCCCGAATTGCGCCGGCATTAGCCGGTCCATCAACTCCACGATGGTCACCGACATCCCCGCCTCAACCCCGTGCAGGGCCGCCTCAATCCCCAGGATACCACCCCCCACGATCACCAACCGCTTACCCCTGCCTACATGGCGGCGGATAGCCTCGGCATGCCTGACATTCCATAGGGACCAGATGAAGCCTCCGCCGTCCTTCACAAACGGGGGTAACACAGGAACGCTGCCAATCGAGATAATGAGCCCGTCAAACGATTCCATTCCCTGCGCCGTGGTCACGCAATGGTTCAAGGGATCAAGACTGGTGATTGCTGTAGCGAGCCGAAGCGTAATCGCCTGCCTGGCATACCATTCCAGGGGTTTGATTTGAATGGCTGGAAACTCAGCCTGCCCGAATGCCATCGCCACCAGGCGTGGACGGTAATAGGGGACAACGTCCTCATTGGAGAAAAGGGTCACCTCCGCCCCGTTCTCACGCGCCGTCTTCGCCGCCTCCACACCGGCATGTCCGGCCCCGATGATTCCAATCTTCATACGCATTTCACTCCTAAGTGGGCAGTGACTATGCAATGACTCGTCTTGAAACGCAATATTTCTTGAGTCCCCCGCGACGCAAGGTCGCGGGGGGCAAGATTTACCGTTGAACCCCTCCCCGCAATATGTAAACTTTATGGGCTCTGAAATATATAAGAGACCAAATCGCATGGAGGCAACAATGGCTCAAACTTACGATGATCTTACCAAATTGATCGGAAATACTCCGCTTGTCAGAATTAAACGCTACTTTGCGGAAAGCCCGGCCCGTATTTTCGGCAAACTGGAGAGCCGGAACCCCGGAGCCAGCGTCAAAGATCGTATCGCATTGGCCATGATTGAAGCGGCCGAGGCGGAGGGCCGGATTCATCCCGGCGACACCCTGATCGAGCCCACTTCCGGCAACACCGGCATCGGGCTGGCCATGGTGGGAGCCATCAAGGGATATCAGGTTATTCTAACCATGCCAGAATCCATGAGCATGGAGCGGCGCAAACTCCTGCGCGCTTATGGCGCCGAAATCGTATTAACGCCCGCCAAAGAGGGAATGAAGGGAGCCATCGCCCATGCTGCCCTTTTGTTAAAAAACATCCCGGGCGCCTTCATGCCCAGCCAGTTTTCAAATCCGGCCAACCCCGCGGTCCATTACAAGACCACCGGCCCCGAGATCTGGAGCGCGCTTAACGGCAAGGTGGATGTTCTCGTCGCAGGTGTCGGCACCGGCGGCACACTGAGCGGCGCAGGCCGCTTCCTTAAAGAGAAAAACCCTGCCATCCGCGTGGTTGCCGTTGAACCTGATGCCTCCGCCGTCCTCTCCGGAGGAACCCCCGGGCCCCATATGATCCAGGGCATCGGCGCAGGCTTTGTTCCGGACAATTACCACCGGGATGTGGTGGATGAAGTGCTGCAGGTGTCCGGCCAGGCCGCCATCAATTGCGCCAAAAAAGTGGCCCGCACCGATGGACTCCTCGTGGGCATAAGCGCCGGCGGCAACATTCTGGCGGCCGGAATGCTGGCAGCCCGTCCCGAGTTCGCCGATAAGAATATCGTAACCATCCTGTGCGATACCGGAGAACGCTACATTTCCACGCTTCTATTTTATGAGGACTGAGTTCCGTACGAGGAAAGACCTATATCTGAAAATTGAGCCACTACCAAATTCGCGATTCGCCCGAAAGGGAAAGCCAAATTTGGTAATTACAGGATGGTTCCGGGGATGCTGATGATGTTATTTACATGACTTTTATTGCTCACACTTCAAATCCTTCGCCCCGCCTGTCCCCCTCTGACGCCCTGGACCTTTTTCGCCATGGTGATACAGCCGAACTCATGGGACGAGCCAATCACATGCGCCATCAGTTGCATGGGCGTACCACCTGCTTCACTCACAGCCTGAATCTGAATCCGACCAACATCTGTGAAAACCGCTGCGAACTTTGCGCTTTCTGGCGCGAGCCGGATGCCGCCGACGCTTACGTCATGACCCTGGAGCAAGCCCGCGACCGGCTCATGGCTGCCCGCGATATGGGTCTGACGGACCTGCATATTGTCGGCGGCCTTCAGGAGGACATCGGACTCGAGTACTACGAGTCCTTATTCCGGCTGGCCCGTGAGATTATGCCGTCGGTCCTTGTCCAGGGCCTGACCGCCGTGGAAATCCATTCTCTGGCTCAACGCTCGAATCTACCGGTGTCCTCGGTTATCAAGCGCTTGCACGACGCCGGCCTCAGCGCCATTCCCGGTGGCGGAGCGGAAATTTTCAATGCCTCGGTACGCGGCCAAATCTGTTCGAAAAAGATTTCCGCCGAAGATTGGTTATCAGTTCATCAGCAAGCCCACGAACTCGGCCTGCCCAGCAACGCCACCATGCTCTTCGGGCATCTTGAAAAAGCTGAAGACATTATCGATCACCTCACCCGACTGCGAGACCTGCAGGATATCACTGGCGGCTTCAAGGCTTTTATCCCCCTCCCCTTTCAGCCATCAGGCACACGCCTGTCCGTTAACCGGGGGCCCGGTGGTTATACCATTACCCGGATCGTTGCCATTTCCCGTCTGTTTTTGGACAACGTGCCGCATATCCGCATGCTGGTGAACTATGTTGACCGCAAGTTGCTCCAGGTGCTGCTGGAAGGGGGCGTCGATGATGTCGGGGGCACCAGTCTGGATGAGCGCATCGCCAAGGCCGCAGGAGCACCCACCGGTCAACGCTTTGGATCCATTCGGGAAATGGCTTCTTTCATTTCCGATCTCGGGCTTACCCCCCGGCTCGTGAACAGCCGTTATGAGTCCCAAGAAAGAACCCACCCCTTACCCCTCCAAGGAGGGGAACAAATTGATGTGCGATCAATGCTGACCCTCGCTCTCGACAAGGCAAGTCGCGGCGCGCGACTCCTGGCTGGCGAGGCGGTTGCTCTACTGAATGAAGCTGGACTCGGCCAACTGGGCTCATTGGCTCATCAGCGTCGCTTGCAGCGCGTGCCGGGTAATCTCGGAACGTTTGTCATCGACAGAAATCTTTCCAGCACGAATGTCTGCGAGGCCGGCTGTAAATTCTGTGCCTTCCACGTGGCGCCCGGCTCCGGCAAAGGCTTCTGCCTTACTTCAGACGAAATCGTGCAGCAGGTCATTGAGTCGGTTGACCGCGGAGCAACCCAGGTGCTGATCCAAGGGGGATTGAATCCCGATCTAGACCTGGATTTTTATGAGCGCTTGTTTACTGCGATCAAGGAAAAGGTACAAGTTTGCATCCATTCCCTATCGCCCACTGAAATCACCTACCTCGCCCGGAAAAGCGGCTTGTCGTTACGGGAGACCCTGGAACGGTTACGTCGGGCGGGCCTGGATTCACTGCCGGGCGGAGGAGCGGAAATCCTGGTGGACGCGGTGCGCCAGCAGGTCAGTCCTAAAAAGATCAATACGGACGAATGGCTGGCAGTAATGGAGGTCGCTCAGGAAATGGGAATGAAAACCACGGCCACCATGGTCTATGGACTCGGCGAAACCTCTGCACAACGCGTGGAACATTTGCTCCGCATTCGCCAACTGCAGGATAAAACGGGCGGGTTTACCGCTTTTATTCCCTGGAGTTTCCAACCCAATAAAACCCAATGGATCCAGCGCCATGCGACCGGACCGGATTACCTGCGGATGGTCGCCCTCGCCCGCCTGTTTCTCGACAACATCGCGCATGTTCAAGCCGGCTGGGTCACCGAGGGCCCCGATCTGGCCCAATTAGCCCTCGTCTTCGGGGCCGATGACTTCGGCGGGGTACTCATGGATGAACAAGTTGTCCGCGCCACCGGCACAGCCTATGCCGTAGCCCCGGACCTGGTCGTCGCCCTGATCGCTCAGACCGGGCTTATCCCGGCGCAGAGGGACACACAGTATAAGATTCTTCGCCGATTCGGCTCAGAATCCGGTAAACAGTAAGCAGTAGGCAGTGGGCAGAACATGCAGGCCCATCCTGCTCTAAACAGTTATCCTCCTTGGCAACCTAATAGAATCAGAGTATGTTTCAAAAAAATCAGAAAGAGGTGCAAGTGAAACGACTTACAGTCCTTTTGATAGGAATAGTCCTGCTGGACGCAGCGTCTCTGGCGGGTTCCTCCGTCACCCAAACACAATTGTACGCGGATTCCGCGCTCGGTTTGACAATCGCGGCCGGCAGATTGGAACTGCCCGGCAACGGGATATGGTCCGTCGAGGAACCCGCCAAAGGAAGCGGTATTTCCCAAGTTCAACTCGCGCTGCCTGCGGAAGAACGCGCCAACCTGTATGGGCTCCGCGCCCAAAAGGCGGAACTTCAACGGCTAATCGAACAGGAACGGTACCTGTTGTGGCATATCCACTGGGTGTGCCTGGAGTACGCCGCCACCAACAGCGGCATCGGACCGAAGTCATGGGCGGACGTCCACAGCAATGCCGTCACCCACCAGATCGCCGAATCTCTCACGCCTGCTGAGTCCAACTTCTTCCTGATCCCGGCGACCCCGATTACGGATCGCGGCGGGACGCCCAGCCCGCGCCAGCCGCTCGCCCTGCAGTTACATCCGGTAGTGGATGACGGGAAATACTGGGTGCTCTACAACGACGGTCAGTCCGAACGTATGATGATCGATAAGACGCTCTGCACAAAACATGGCATTACCATTCGTCCACAGCGGGCGGATGGCTCTGACCTCCCGAAGACGCCACCCGGTACCCTGACGTATAGTGTTTCCGCCCTTGTCGACCCGAAAGCGATCGCCACGCCCGTGCCCCTGGTGCTCTTGAACCGTGAAACAGGGGAACACCTGGACTGTAACTGGAGTTACACCGGGGCAACAGCGGGCCCGCGTAGCATCCTGTCGGACTGGGCCCAATCCCGGGGAGTCCAATGGGCCTTGCTTGCGACGCATGGTGACGCGCCCGTCCTCAATTACTGGCTTGCCCGGGGTAAAACACTTTACGGTGCAGACATGACCCTGCCGCAGGAACCCAACACGCCCCAGCAGGGCGAATCCGTTGACGCCTTTGGTGTACTCGGTGGACGCGCGGCCGTCCGGGAAACCCTCCAGCTTCAGCCGCTACGGCAAACAGGTAATTCAACCACCGGGGCAGCAATCCCCCTCGACTCTATCCCCGGCGTGGAGGTCCGATCGCATCCTTTTGACGAGATGCTCAAAAGTGTATCTCCCGGCTCCCTGCCCATGGCGGACAATGTCCCCACCGATCGGGCATTTGTTTACCTACCCAAGCCCAAGGCGCTCATTCCTCTTCTCGATGGCGGCGCCGACTTCACATTTCAAGGTGGCTCCCTGGCCGTGGCCAACTCGGCCGCCTACAATCTCAAGGCGCGGTATGTCGAACGTCTCGCCCTCACAGACAAGTGGATGCGGGACCTGTTGCTCAAGTCCGGTGCGGTCGAGGAAATGGCCATCTTCTTCCCGGACCTGTTCTTTATTGATGGGACCGACATCACCGTACTGGCGCGAATCCCGAGCGCCCCCCTCCTCGCGCCCGCCCTCAGCCTGCTCGGTCTTGGAGGCCTGACGGGGACGATCCAGGAGAAGACGAACGACGCGGGCAGTTCGTTCTGGGTCATGGACGGCGACCTTCTGGTCATCAGCACCTCCCATAGCGAAGCCGAGCGGGTTCTCGCCTTACGCAAGGCCAAAGGCGTCGGCAGCCTCGGTCAGAGCGCGGAGTTACGCTATATGCTCAGCCAAACGCCGGTACGGCCGGAGACCCGCGCCTACTGCTATCTCTCCGACCCCTTCATCCGGCGCCTCGTCGGCCCTGAGGTCAAAATTGGCCAACTCCGGCGTCTGGTCGCCAAGGGCGAAATGGAATCAGTGACCGCCGCCGCCCTCCTGCAGCGATTGGATGGCCAGAGGGGCCGGCCAGACACTATGAGTCTGACCCAGAAGGGCTATCTTGACGCGATGCCTACGACCGCCATCAACTGCTCCCTGGACGAACACCTCGTTGCATCCTGCCCGAAATACGGGTCTCCGGCCAGCATGAGGACACTCCTGGAAGCACCCGTTACCCAAGTCACTCCGGCGGAAGCGTCCGCCTACAATGACTACCTGACGAACTACTCGCGCTTCTGGCGCCAGTATTTCGATCCCATCGCCTTCCGCTTGGATGACGGACTGGACGGTGAACTCCAACTCACCACATTCATCCTCCCGCTGATCGACAACAGCATCTATAACAGCCTCAAGGAAGGTCTGCGGCATCGCGAGGACCGCATCCCGCTGCGCTTGCCAGATCTTACCCCGAAACCACTGGCGCTCCTGTCGGCCAATCTCTCCGAGGAAGCATGGACCAAGATCACCCGCGAAATTTTCTCAGATTTATTACACCGCTTCACCACGCTGGACCCGACGGCCTTTGACAAGATCGGGCCAGGCATTCACCTGGCGATTCACGACGCCGATCCGATCCTCACCTTCGGGGCGGGTGACGTCATGGGGATCTTCGGATCGCAAACCCTCGGACGGGGACGTTCAGAAATGCTATTTATCCCGGTCGCTGCCTCCCTCCTCACACGGCCCTGCCAACTGATTGTGGAACTGCAGGAACCTGACACCCTGCGGCGTATGATGCGGGCGGCCTCCTCCTCACCGCTGGGAACCCGAGAGCGCGGCGGGGAGCCGACGGTTCGTTTCTACAAGCTGGATGGGCGCGACGCCTGGGTCTGTGCTGTCTCGCTCGAGCGGATCGTGAATATCCGGTTTGGCGTCGAGATCCAGGGCGACTTCCTGATCCTGAGCAACCTGCCATGGTCGCAAAAGCCTGCGTTCGGGCCGACTCGGACCGCGCCCCTCAACACGCTGGCCCTGGATATCCATCCCGAGGCGGGAGTGTTGCAGATGCCCGGCCTATTCACGGCCGCCTGCGAGCAGGAACGGGCAGCGGCCTTCCAGGGGCTGCGTTACCTCTATCCGTTGCTGGCATGCGGGGCGGACTCACCGGTTGAGGCGGAGGCACAATGCCGCCGGCTCTTCGGGTTCGCGCCGGAACATCCCGGCTCCGGCCGGTGGCTGTGGGAGAAGGGTCGACTTCTCAGTTCTATATATGGCGACCAGCTTCATCCTAGGCAGCCGGAATACAAGGCCGGAGCCCGCGCCTTTGGCATTCTGGATGGACTCGACCTGTTGAATCTCAACCTCCAATTTGAGGATGCGGGCCTCCGCGTCCTCACCCGCTGGAAATCAACGTTGCCTGCGGCCCAAACAAATCTCAAATAGAATAGGAGCGAAACCATGGCTGGCTCACAAATAAAGATAATAGGGTTCGGGGCCGCGATTCTGGCGCTCGGGATTCTGGGTGTTGTCTATTACAATGGGCGCCATAGCGCCTATGCCCAGGCGCATGAATTATCCATGCAGAATATGTGCAGGAACAACCTGAGGATGCTTGATATGGCCCTCGAGCAGGCGGCCCTGAGCCTCAATTACAAAGAGGGAAATACAGTAACCGAATCGGAAATATCACCTTTCTTGAAGGGCGGGTTTTCCGGACTGGTCTGCCCCAAAAACGGTCATTACACGATTCACCCGGTCGGTAAGGAGTCAGAGTGCTCAGTGCATGGGTCCGTCTCCACGATGAAACCGAAAAACAAACCCGTGGCCAATGCTTCGGTTCGAGCGGCGGCAAATGCCCGTTCTGACGCCATGTATGAGGAGGCGGTCCGTGAAGGCATGCGTGTTGACAACCTCATGGCGGTTCAGTCAGCCCAGACGGCTCAGAAAAAATCTACGGGTGATGAGGCTGCGAAAGTTGTGGCGCAAGAGAATCAAAGCGGGGCAGGTCAAAAAGCTGAAACCGAAAAATGCGTCTATTTTATGTCGGGGAACAGTCTTTATCGGCTGGGCCTTGACAGCCGTGCCACCTCCATTGTTTGTTCCGGCCTTCCAAAAATCACGAATCTGATAATGGACGGTTCAAACAACCGCTTATTGCTGGCCACCTGGGATTCAGGTTCTTCAATTTTATCTGTGGATCCCACCAAGGGGCACTCTCCTGAAGTACGAGCCCAGGGCCCCGGTCAAACCGGCGGCCAGGGACTGGCCTATGATGAGGCCACTTCAAACCTTTTCCTCGGGCTCTACTACAACGGAGTGTACGCCTTCAATAACCATGACGTCCAGGGGTGGCGGCAAATCGTCACCGCCTCATCTTTGTCACCCATGATAGGCCAGCGCGGGCAACTGGTTCTCAATCCGGCCAGTCGGCATGTCTTTTTCCGGTCAACATTTAACGGCAGTTGCAATCAATGCCGCTATATCTGGCGGGTAAACTACGACGGAAGCGGCCTGACTAAGATCATACAGGCCAACGGAGGGGATGCCTTAGCCATTGATCCAGTAGCAGGACATCTTTATTTCACAGACGAGCCAGGAGAGGGAACTGTGAAGCGTGTGAATTTGGATGGGACAGGAGTCATAACCATCCTGAGCCTCAAAGCTCCCTATGGCGTCTGCATCTATATCACATTGGATGTGCCCGCAAATAAGATCTATTATTTTCTCGCAGAAAATGACAGCTGGAAAGACAAGACCATTGCACGATCCTCAATGAACGGAGCTGATTTCGAGATCCTCACAAAAATCAGCGATACCGCCGAAGGATGGGGAATTGCCGTATACTCCCCCGCCCCGCAACCGAAAGCTCCAGAACCGAAGGTCCTGGAACCAAAAAAGATTGAACCCGATACCGCAACCCCGCCTCAGGACATGCACCGGATAGGGGCCATTGCGTGCTTTGTCGTTGCGGCGGGACTCGTGGTATTGCTCATCTTTCTAATGCGTCAGTTCTGGCGGGTCTATAAGGGCTCATTCGGTTAAGCCGGCCCCGTTGGCCTTCCGCTTTTGTGCCGCAGTTCGCAATTCTCTTATCGCCGCAGAGATTTCCTTGTTCTCCCAGAAATCATCGGCAAGATCCTCAAGAATCTTGGGCAACCAGCGCGCCTCGAGCAAACAGTCCCGGCCTATTTTGACCATGGAGACGTTTAGGTCGGCCGTCTCCCGCCCTTCGGTAACCGTCATTTTAACAACCCTACTCACCCCTTCACCGGGTTGCTCTTCAGCCGTGAATTCGATGGTTTTCCACATGGTAAGTGACTCTTTCAGTTGAGTCTGCATGGAGGGCTCCACTACCTTAATTGCCCTCTCCAGACGCTCCAGGACGGGCGCATCCTCCGGTTGGGGCGAGGAAAGCCAGATCTTGAGGGGTCTCCGCACGAATTCGGAAGGCTGGCGCTGAACACTGACACAGAAATCCCTCAACTCATCAGGTGTTTTGATTCCCAGAGATTTCAGGACGTCCAGTTTGGTCTGGAGAAAGACGGTTACCCAATCTATGTGCCGCGCAAGAGACGCCCAGTCATCAGCCGTCCGGACCTCCTCCATCATCCCTTCCAGCGCCGCCTTGGCCTCCCCTTCAGCCATGACAACATAGCTGGGTCGTGGCACCGCGGCCTGTATGTCAGGCGGTTTCGGAACCACGGGCGGCAGCACCATCTTCAGTTCAGGCAGCTTTCCGCAGGCATCGAACTCAGCTTTCCCGTTCCTGATGACCCCTATATAATCCCTCGGAACAACCCGCCAGCCATTCTGTTCCCGACGGAGTTCAAAAAGAAGTTTCTGGTGGCGCCCCCAAAAGCCCGCCAACCATTTGACTTGATCAGTACCCGCTTGAGCGACTACAACCGTTCCATCCGCCAGAAGCATTGCTTCACCGACCTGCGCTTCGGTCAGAAACATTCCAGCCTTTTCCGGCTCAAACAACTCAGACTCATCAGGATGAATCAGGCTGTTGGTCAAAGACAAGTAGTCGCTGCCTGAGGGAGTCACATCAATTAACGCTTTAATGTTATGGCGTAATACGTGTTCAAAGAACTTCCAGATCACCCACTCCGGGGAACTCGAATTGATCTCCTTTGCCCGGGCTGTCAAGTTCAGCCTGGCAAGCCAGAACCTGACATCCACCTTCCAACCGGTCTCGGTCTTAATGACGGGGATCAAAGTATAATCATGATTGCCGTATAACAGCGGAGAGAATGCCTGTGTCGTTCCAACATGCTCCGTACACAACACGATGGTCGTTCCAACGGGATAACGGCCCCTGGCATCCGGCTTCACAACCTTGCCGCGGACCCTGAAGGGGGATTCCTGCGTAAGATTCATACCTGAAACCTCTTCACGAACCTTGGTTATGGTTTCATCGGCAATGTCTCGTGGATAAAAAATAATTTCGCAAAGCTTTATGCTTTCGAAAACGGGATAGGATATCTTTTCATTACCAGCCCTGTCACCGGTCCCGAGCGTTAGAAAATATTGGCCCACCGCATTCGCAGCTTGCTGCAACTCATCGACCTTGGTTTCGGGAAGGGACACAACTTCCGTGAATTTCGAGGGTATCTGGCCTGACTTCCGGCCCGAGGATGAGCCCTCCGCCTCTTCAGCCGACAACATGGCAACCCCGTTGAACGACTCAACATTACCATCGCGGAACTCAACCGTTCCGGCAGGATAGGTCCAGATGGCTTTAGAGCCCATTGCCATCTGGCCTTTCGGGGCGCCCAAAGCTTTTCGCACTTCCTCACGAGACGACCCAATCCCGACGCCCGCCGAGGGGCCCGACTTGCTCACGGAGTTACTTGAGGCAGACGTCGTCACGGGCTTCGGGACTGGTGCAGTCTGCACGGGCTTCGGGGCTGTTGCACTCTGCACGATCTTCGGCTTCGCCACCTCAGGAGGTAGAATGACCTGCACATCGGTCAGTTGCCCTTGGGTGGCGGGACGTGTTTCGCCCGTAGCGATGGCGGCGAGATAGTCACGGGGAACAACCCGCCATTTATCCTGTGCTCGCCTGAGTTCAAATACAAGCTTTAGGGGGCCATACAGACCCGTAAGCCATTTGTATTGCGGCGCGCTCTGCCGGGCAACAACAGCCGTCCCGTCCGCCAGCAGCATCCCTTCTCCCTCCATGGCTTCCACCACAGGCATTTCCATGGCCAGGGCATAATACTGATCTTCAGAGGGAGCATTCCCTGAAAGGATCGAGCGGAGATTACTTCCCTGCACAACTAATTCTTTCAGCTCATCTTCCTGCCGGCAAATAAGTTTATATAGAAATTTCCGGGTGACGTCCTCCGGGTCATTTTCCTTGCATTGCTTTCGCATTGCCACCCAGAACCGGACATCGACTTTCCAACCGGAAGTTATTTTGACAACTGGAATCACGAGAATGACTCCACGCGACTGCGTCGTAAAACTTACACTCGTTCCTACCGGATACTCCCCTTTTGCATCCGGTTTCACATTTCGTCCCTGATGCTGGAAGGGCTCCACCTGCCCGAGTTTCAAGCCGGAAACCTCCTGGCGAACAAGCGCCAGTTTATCATCAGAAACTACCGCCCGGCCAACGAGTAAAGCCCCTTCAGGACCAGGAATCCTGGTCTTCTCATTTCCTGGCCTGTCATTGGAATAGAGCGTCAGCAAGTACTCACCAACGACATTCGCAGCCCGCTGGAGCTCATCTGGAGCTTTCCCGCCCCCCCGGGCGTCATTCCAGAGAGGCGCAATAACCAACGCAATTAAAAAGGCTATCTGATAACGATTCATTCATACTCCCTTGATCTTCATCATGATCACCCCTCAAGTATATAAACTCACCCATGTATTCAACCTTTTATTCATGATTTCCTGCTTGATTCCCTCCGTACTCTCTTTCATTGTTACCGGATGACTGTACGAGACATCTTGAATTCTGTTGCAGACGGCACCTTGCCGACCGCAAAAGCACTCCGTCAAATTGAGGGCCTGCGCGAAAAAAACATCGGGTGCGCCCGTCTGGATATGGATCGACTGCGTCGACGCGGCTTTCCGGAGGTAATTTTCGGCCAGGGAAAGACCGCGGAGCAACTGGTGAAGATTGTCGCTGCGCTGGCTGCTGCCGGCCAAAATTGCCTCGCTACACGCGTCTCTAAGGCGCAGTACGAGGTCGTTAAGGCGGCCTTCCCAAAAACACGTTTTCATGAAGCCGCCCGGGTCCTGACTCTGGACGTCACGCCGCGCCCACGCCCCAAGGGCTGTGTCGTGGTGCTTTCCGCCGGCACAACGGATATCCCGGTCGCTGAAGAAGCGGCATTAGTGGCAGAGACGATGGGCGCCAGGGTCGAGCGCGTATACGATGTCGGTGTGGCTGGCCTCCATCGTCTGCTCCATCATCTGCCGGTAATGAAAAAGGCACGCGTCATGATTGTGGTGGCCGGAATGGAAGGCGCGCTTCCTTCTGTTGTTGGCGGCCTCACCAACTGTCCCATCATTGCCGTCCCCACCAGCATTGGCTATGGCACCAGCATGGGCGGCATCACCGCCCTGCTGGCCATGTTGAACAGTTGTGTCCCAGGCATCACCGTCGTAAACATCGATAACGGATTCGGCGCCGGTGTGGCGGCCGCCATGATCAACAAGGGCAAATGAAACGCGTACTATGGTTTGACAGCGTGGGCGGAGCAAGCGGCGACATGATACTATCGACGCTTGTCGATCTGGGGGTTCGCCCCTCTGATCTCAATGAGGCGCTGGCTTCCCTGGGCGATTTTCACATTACCATTGAAGCGAGGCAACACGCCTCACATGGCATGCAGGGATCCCAGGTTACAGTGCATGCACACGAGCATCATGATGCCCATCACCACCACGAACACTCCCATAACCCGCCGCACCGGGGACTGCTTGAAATCCAGCGCATGATCGAGAGAGCCTCCCTGCCCGGGGAGGTTAAACAAAAGAGCATTGCCGTCTTTCAGCGACTCGCGGAAGCAGAGGCACGGGTTCATGGAAAAACACCAGAGGAAGTGCATTTTCATGAAGTCGGGGCATTGGACGCAATCGCGGATATTGTAGGATCCTGTCTCGGCCTGCATCTTCTTCATATTGACCACGTTGGCTTTTCGCCGTTACCACAGGGACAAGGAACCATCACCTGCGCACATGGTATCTTCCCCAATCCTGCTCCTGGTACCGTGGAGCTTCTTAAGGGGATTGCCGTAACCCATACCGATGAGCCCTACGAGTTGGTGACCCCGACCGGAGCGGCCTTGCTGACAAGCTGGCGAAATCTTAAAAGCTGGCCGGAAGGCTGGCTGATCAAAGCGGTGGGACACGGCTTCGGCCAGCGCACCCTCGTCCAACGTCCCAATCTGCTCCGCGGCATGCTGCTTGAAGCCGCACCCGTCAAAGGAAGTGATCCTGAGCTATGTCTCGTTTTGGAAACGAATATTGATGATACCACTCCTGAACTGGTGGGGTCCCTGGTGCAAAAACTCATGACGGTCGGGGCGTATGATGCCTTTACCTCTGCCATCCAGATGAAGAAACAACGGCCCGCCACGCTATTGACGGTGCTTTGCGCACCCGAGCTCAAGCCCGTGATGCTGGATATGATCTTCACTGAAAGCACCACTTTCGGAGTGCGTGAACATCTGACGCGCCGTACCATGCTTGAACGTGAGTTCGCGACGGCCGAGACCGCCTATGGGCCCATCCAGATTAAAATCGGCCGCTGGCACGGAACCCCGGTAACGGCCTCACCTGAATATGACGATTGCGCCAAAGCCGCGGACAAACATCATGTCTCCGTCCGCATTGTGTATGAATCGGCCCAAACCGAAGGCCGCCGGTTGCTGGGGTAGACACCGAAGAGTTATTGGTTAGTCGTTATTGGTTATTCGAATATTCCCGATAACCCATAACAAGTAACCTATAACTTCATACGTTGGTTCCCCGCCAATGGAGTTTCTGTCGTAATAGGGCGAAGTAATCATAGCCCGGCAAATGGATGAACCGGACGCGATGCGGACTGCGATTCACCCGCACGACATCTCCGATTTCAAGAGGCTGCCCCACCTGGCCATCCACAGCCAACATCGCCGACTCGGCGCATTCGACCACCTTGATTTCAATCGCGGCGTCGCTGGGCATGACCAATGGACGCGTACTTAAGGTATGTGGACAAATCAAACTCACGACCACTGCCTGCGCGGTGGGCAATAATACCGGCCCTCCGGCAGACAGAGAGTGCCCCGTACTGCCGGTCGGGGTTGAAACAATCAGTCCATCACAGACAAAGTCGCCGACATCCTGTCCGTCCACTGTCATACGCAGCGTGCCCACGCGGGCCCCACAGGTCAAAAGAACATCATTTAATGCCCGATAGCCACCAAGGGACACCCCTTTACGCCAGAGCGAGGAATCCAGCATCAGGCGCAGGGAGGTCGTGTACTGATTCTGAACAAGACAATCCAAGGCCCGCTCGAGTTCATCCTCAGGGACACTCGTCATAAAACCAAGTGCCCCGAGATTGACGCCGATCACCGGGATATCACGACCGGCCAGATCCCGAACCGCGCGCAACATCGAACCATCCCCGCCGAGTACCATGAGAGTATCGGCCTGTTGCCCGACCTCCCGGGGCGTGGCGAACGAGCTGACTCCCATCAACTTGGCCGTCGCCGCATCGGGGAGCAACTGCAACCCAATCGCTTGAGCTTTCACACGAAGCCGCGCCAGAACCGCAGGCGCCTTCTCTTTCGCACAATTGGCAATAACTCCGAGAATTTTCATAACTTCCTCCACCAGGCCAGAAATTCAATATTACCCGCCGGGCCGCGTAAAGGCGACTCACACAAGCCAATCCATTCCAATGGCAAGGCCTGTGTACCAAACTGGCGGATCCGTGCCATCACCGCCTCATGCACGGCCGCATCCCGCACTACTCCACCCTTCCCGACATGCTCCCGTCCCGCCTCAAACTGCGGCTTGATCAAGGAGACGATCTGGCCCCCTGCCGCTATCAGCCTTGTAACAGGCGGCAGAATCAGGGTCAAGGAGATGAATGACACATCAATTACGCCAAATTGAAAAGGTTCGGGAATGTCACGCTCAGAAAGATAGCGCGCGTTGAGTTCTTCCCTCACAATCACGCGGGGATCATTCCGAAGCTTCCAGTCAAGCAGCCCCTTCCCGACATCCACCGCATAAACCCGTGCGGCCCCGTGTTGTAGCAGGCAATCCGTAAACCCGCCGGTTGAGGCGCCAATATCAGCGCACACCTTGCCGGTCACGTTCAGATTGAATGCGGCAAAGGCCCCATCCAGTTTCCCGCCCCCGCGGCTGACAAACTTATCAGCAGCAGTGACCTCAATAACGGCGTCCGCCGCGCAAGGCCGGCCGGCCTTGTCAACCACCCGTCCATCCACTCGTACCGCACCTGCCAGAATCAGACGTCGAGCCTTCTCCCGGGTAATTGCAAGCCCGCGCTCAACCAGCATTATATCCAGACGTTGTTTTGACATACGGCGTATCACCTATCTATGCTGCCAGAATGCCCCAGCACCTTGGCTGAAGGCAAGGTTTTATAGAAACGCCCGGGGTTCAGCAAAGATTGACGCCTTCCATAAAGGCCATTAAACTCCGCCTAATTAAAAGAATAGAGGTTTCCTATGATGAAAATGATTGATAGTGACCCTTCGTTTTCCATGATGCGTGCCGCCTTTGTCCCGATGTTTGTAATGGGCCTGCTCATGGCTTCGGCTGTTTTCTACTGGTACTTCTGCAGAATTGAGCCGGATAGCGGTGAGATCGCCATATTAATTCACAAAACGGGCGAGAATCTGCCTACTGGCCAGATTCTGGCAGAGAATGAAAACCAGAAAGGGATTCAACTCGAGGTGCTTTCGGAGGGCCGTTATTTCCGTAATCCTTATTCCTGGGATTGGCGGATTTACAAGATCACCGACATTCCCGCCGGAAAATTGGGCGTGCTGACCCGACTGTACGGCAGGGATCTCCCTCCGAATCAGATCATCGCCGGCCCCGGCGAGAAAGGAATTGTGCGCGACGTCTTAAGCCCCGGCAAATATCGCATCAATCCCTACGCCT